>Ga0123338_10004220_pt1 | contig 12627 bp, 10 predicted proteins | sample grotaG_FD_89793 | JGI IMG/M metagenome (GOLD analysis project Ga0123338, IMG submission 89793) | Glacier valley bacterial and archeal communities from Borup Fiord, Nunavut, Canada, to study Microbial Dark Matter (Phase II) -... | ecosystem: Environmental > Aquatic > Freshwater > Ice > Glacier ... | reverse complement strand
GCAGTAGTAGTTCTTGATAGTTCAGATTTACATTATCATAAGATCATTACTGAAACATATAGAATAACAAGAGGAATTTTAAAGTTATTTATCGATAGTAAACCCATAGAATTAAATGAGGGAGATACATACAGAATTTTACCGGGTCAAAAACACAGAGCTGAAGGTAATGAGACTTGGTTTGAAATAACGTCAAATCCGGGCTGGACTTTAGAAGATCATATTTTAGTTTAAGTCATTTGTGAATGTTTGTATCGCTTTTCCAATTTACTAATTTAAAAGCTTATATCAGGTTCAATCCAGCTGGGTTATCGATTGAGGTGTAGTCACATAGACCTTTTTTAAAACTCATAATAGTGGTGAATTAATCTTTAAAGATATGTGATAAGTTAAGATTTTCTATCTCCATTTCTCTAAATCTTATACTGAGAATTCAGTTTCGAATCTTCTTTATATACCCCCATATTATTATTCATATGTACTGGAAATACCTCAATTTAGTGGATATAACCACCGGATTTTGGTATAATACAGTGATTAGCAATGAATTATGCAATTTACACGAGATATAAAACCAAACATAATTAATACGCTTAGGTTAAAGAAAATAGCGTTAATTTATGGTGCAAGACAAACCGGCAAAACTACCTTAGCAAAGGATGTTGCTGAAGAAATGGTAAAACAAAACAATTGGGGAGGATATTTATACTTGAATTGTGATGAACCTGATGTTGCTATTTCTTTAACTGCTAAAACTTCCACAGAGCTTAAATCTATTATTGGTAATAACAAAATAGTAATTATTGATGAAGCACAGAGAGTAGAAAATATAGGGTTAAGTCTAAAATTAATTCATGATACTTTTTCAGATATAAGATTAATAATTACTGGTTCTTCAAGTCTTGATCTTGCTAATAAAGTTATTGAGCCATTAACAGGTAGAAATATTGAATCTAAATTATTCCCAATCTCACTCACAGAACTTAAAAACTCTTTTAATGAAATAGAGATTAATAGACGATTAGAAGAATTATTGATTTATGGAAGCTATCCGGAGGTCATTAATACTGCTTCTCAAAATAAAGTTACAATATTAAGTAATATCTCAAAAAACTATTTATATAAGGACTTATTTAAATTTCAAGATATCAGGAATCCTGATTTAATAAATAATTTATTAAAAGCACTAGCTTTTCAATTGGGCAATGAAGTCTCTATAACTGAACTAGCGAACTTATTAGAAGTTGATAAGGAAACGGTACAAAGATATATTGAATTATTAGAAAAGTCTTTTGTAATTTATAGACTCGGGCCTTTAGCAAGAAATAAACGAAACGAAGTAGGTAAATTTAAGAAAATATATTTTAATGATCTTGGGATGCGAAATAGCATTATAGGTAATTTTAATAGTCTCCAAGTAAGAAACGATGTGGGAGCATTGTGGGAGAATTTTTGTATTAATGAAAGAATCAAACTTGCTCAAGTTAAAAATGAAATCCCAAATTATTATTTCTGGCGTAACTACTATGGAGCAGAAATTGATTTTATAGAGGAATGGGGTGGAAAGTTAAACTCTTTTGAGTTTAAGTGGAATAAAGATAGGAAGATTCCACCTAAGGCCTTTACGGATGAATATGGCCATATTGTTGAATTTAAAACAATAAACAAAAATAATTTTCTAGAGAATTTAACTAACTGAGAATTATGAATCTCAAGAATCTCAAGAACCTCAAGAACCTACGGTTATCATAATAATACATATCTAATTAATTCAGACCAATGTATAAAAATTCCTAATTTGTCCCCAAAGAACCACAGCTAAGGAATTAAGGTGTAGCAGTTAGTGTCCCATTTTTGTCACTTGGAATAATTACTTCCAGATAAGATATATTCTCAGCGCCTATATCCTACATTATAGACTTAACTTTAGTATAATTAAATTATGGAAAGAAAAAGATTACTCACCGGAGACCGACCAACCGGACCTTTGCATTTAGGCCACTATGTTGGTTCATTACAAAATAGGCTTAAACTTCAATCAGAATATGAAACCTTTATTATTATTGCGGATGTTCAAGCATTAACTGATAATTATGCTAATCCAGACAAAGTAAGAGCAAATGTTTTGGAAGTATATAAAGACTATTATGCTGTTGGTTTAGACTTTACTAAGGTCCATATTTTTATTCAATCATTAATACCTGAAATCGCAGAACTAACCATCTTTTTTACTAATTTAGTCTCACATGCAGAAGTATTGAGAAACCCTACAGTAAAAACCGAGATTCTAGAAAAAGATCTTACTAGCAGAGTCCCATTAGGATTTGTTATGTACCCTGTTTCTCAAGCTGCAGATATTTTATTTTGCAAAGCCAATCTAGTCCCCGTAGGACAAGACCAGGCTCCCATGATTGAAATAGCTAAGGATATAGCCCTAAGGTTTAACAAGATATATAAGACAGATATTTTCCCCACTCCCCAAGCTCTCTTTGGCAATGTTAGTAGATTAGTTGGTACTGATGGGAATGCAAAAATGAGTAAAAGTTTAGGAAATGTTATTAATCTAAATTCAACTACTGAACATGTGAAGAAACAAGTAATGTCTATGTATACTGACCCAACAAGAATTCATACAACGGATAAGGGTAAGGTTGAGAGTAATCCTGTCTTTATTTATCATAATATATTTAATGACAACTCAGCTGAAGTTAAGGATCTTGAAGACAGATATCGAGAAGGGAAAGTTGGTGATAAAGAAGTAAAAGAAAAACTATTTTTAGCCCTAGAAAAATTCTTAAACCCGATTAGAGATAGAAGAGCTATTATTGAAAAAAAATCTCCCCAAGAACTTTTAGCAGATTTAATAGAAAGTACAAATTATGTTAGAAAAATTGCTAAACAAACATTAATTGAAGTAAAAGAAGCTATGAAAATTAATTATGAAGGTTAATGATCACAGTAATATAAAAAAAGAGTTCGAGACATATAAGGAGTTACTCACTAAACTAATAAAATTTAAGAGCATTTCTACTGATAATATTTATCTTGGCGAGATTAGTGGAGCAGCAGATTGGTTAGTAGAGACATTAAAGGCGGCTAATTTTTCAGTAGAAAAATACACTGACTACGGTAACCCCATTATTCTTGCTGAATATCAAGTTGATATAAATGCTCCTACTATAATAATTTATGGGCATTATGACGTACAACCAGCAAGCCAAGATGACGGTTGGGCAACTGATCCCTTTGAACTAAATATAATAGCTGGGAAATTAATTGGCCGAGGTGTTGCAGATAATAAAGGTCAGTTTTTAATTTATTTAGCTACTATTATTAATTTGATTAAGGATGCTAAATTAGCAGTTAATATAAAGTTTCTACTTGAAGGTAATGAAGAAAGTGGCTCTGAGGGTCTAGAAAGCTTTTTTAAAGTGCATAATCCTGATCTTAAAGGTGATCTGTGGTTAATATCTGATAGTACCTTTACAACACATGAGGAACCAGCATTAGAACTAGGTGCTCGAGGAAATCTAAATGCAACTTTAATCCTAAAAACAGCAAATCATGCTTTGCATTCTGGAATGTATGGAGGTACTGTTCCGAATCCCATTCACGAAGCAGCTAAATTAATTGCTAAATTATTTGGTCCAGAAGATAAGCTTAATCTAGCTAACTTCTATACTGTTGTTGAAGAAATTCCTCAAACTCTCCTTTCTAGTAATTCCAAGTTAGCAAATGTTAATGAGTATCTTGCTGAAACCACTACTAAGACTGTATTCTCTGAGGCTAACGTTGATTATTTAACTCAAGCGGGGCTTAGACCTACAATACAAATAACTGGAATTCAAAGTGGTTATGTAGGCCAGGGTTATAGAAATGAAATTCCTAATCAAATCCAAATTAAATTCAATCTTCGATTAGTAGCTAATCAAGACGCTCTAAAAATTAAAGCTGATTTTGAAACCTATATTGCTAATAACATAGCAAAATACGTTGACTATCAGTTAGACTTTACGGGCTACGATAATGGTGTAAAGTTTAATCTGGATAAGAAATATACTCCTCAAATTAAATCAATAGTAAAAGAGATTTATCATACTGAGCCTGTAGAAGCCTATTCAGGAGGAACTCTTCCTGTACTAGCTTTCATAGAACAATATGCTAAATTACCTGTTATCGCAATAGGTTTAGCTAATTCTGACTGTAAAATGCATGCAGTAGGTGAAAATTTCAGGCTTGATTATTTAGAAAACGGCTTAAAATTCACTAAGAGGCTCCTCACTAACAAATTTAACTAGCAATTTTTAAATCTTAATCTAGTAAGCTGGCAATACCTAAAAGATAGCTACGGTGGATTTTAATTATGTTAATGGAACTCTCACTAACCCCTAGTTTACCGAGATATTTCTTAACCAAATCACTATAGTTATGCCCTTTCCAAAATAGACTTCCTTCAATAATGAAATTTAATTTAGCTAACTTTTTAAATTCATAAATACCAGCAATTTGTACAGCAATTAAACTAGCTGATCTTTCAAGTAATAATTGTGCTAAGCTTCTGCCGTTATCTTCTTTAGTTATAGCAAGTGAGCTTAATTCATCACTAGAATTTATCTCTTTTAATCCCAACCCATATAACTTATTAATTATATTATAGTGCTTATAAAGATATCCCCCAGCTACTTCTTTTTCAAATAGCTGTTCACCTGGGGAAGAAGAATTCTGATCAATAATTAAACCTGATTCACTGCTTTCGAATTTATTAAATCCCCCACTTTCTAAATTAACGACCTGAGTTTCATTATAGAAAAATCCAAAATTAACTCCTGTTCCTACTATTCCTCCTACTAAAGAAATTGGCGGCGCTTTAATTTCGTGAATACCAGCTAACACCAAGGCAATAGTATCATTTGCCACCAACACAGTTATATCCCGATCTAAAGTTTCTTTAATATATTTTTCAATCTCCTCTCCTACTGTTTCTCCGATCAATCCTTTAAATTCATGTTCTTTAGTTCCTTTTAATAACACACAATCTAATAAGCCATTTCGAGTTACAGGTTCAAGTGGGTAGGCTAAATTAATAGCCAAATAATTATGGTCCGGTTGAAGATTTTTTAAAATAAAGTCTAGAAATATTTCTTTAGTATTAAAGATAGGAATTGACGACTTAGTAACTTCAGAATAATGATTGCGCTCATCTTTCTTTGTAAAAATACAGCTGTGGAAATTTGAACCTCCTATTACCATCACCTGAAACATTTCTCCAATTTTTAACTGGGGTTTATTTTCTAACGAATGTAGTAAAAACGAAATACTTGAATCTTTACTATTCTGGGCGCTTTCTATTTCTGTCACAAAATCTGCTTTCATCCCGATTAAACTAGGCAGAGGGTAGTTAATTAATGATTTTAATTCGATTTTAGTCATACAATAATAATATATTATCTTGATACTAAGCAGAAGCCTCTTGTCCTGATAGTTTTTACTCTATACTCCCCAGTTTGCTTTAATTTGGCCCGGAGTCTAAATACAAGCCTATCTATAGCCCAATCAGATACACCTAAGTCTTTTACTTCTGGCCAGACAACAGAAATTATATCTTCACGTTCACAAGTTTGATTTTGCTTTTGCACTAAAAGATTGTAAAGACTATTTTCTTTTTTAGTTAATATATTCTGAATATTAGAAGAATTATGACGTCGAGGTTTTTCCTTCTTAATAAATTCAGTTAGTATTTTGGAAAATATAGTTAATTCACCTGCATCATTGTTTACCACAATACCCGTATTTAAAATATGCCGGTTGGCCATTAGTTCTATCTCTTTTACTTTTTTCCCACTTAATATTTGTTTAAGCAATTCAATTTCTGTAGATGATAAATCAGTTAGCAATTCCTCAGATTGCAAATTAATTCTTTCGTCAGTTTTTATTTTAGTAATTAATTCGAACTCCGCTATAAGAGGATTCTCAATAATTGCTTCTTTAATTACTATTAAAGAAAGCTGCAAATAGTGGACATGACCTCCTGCTAGTTCAATAATTACTTTTTGTAAATCCACTGTTAAATTAATTTGATAGCGTTTAGCAAATGATTGCAAGATAATTATCGAATCATCTGTTAAAGCAGGTTTTAGATAAATTGGGTGAGAAAATATAGTGAAGTCATTGTTTTTGAAAACAGCTGGCACTCGTTCAATTAAACTTCTAGCACTTGTTATTACAAACATAAGGTTTTCAGCTGTCAATTCAACTATACTTTGTAAATTGGCTAGAAATTCTGAGTTAAGGGTATCGATTAAACGATCAAATCTGATTAAAAAAATTACTGGTTTATATCCAGCCATAATTATTGATTTAATTGTCTCTTTAACGCTATCAATCGTAAATAATAAATCATTGAATTGGATCGCTTTAATAAAAATATGATTTAATTTATCCTTGAGCTCACTGCTGATTGGGAGTTCGTTTGATTTATCAATAATCCTTTTTAATAATAACCTCCAAAAAGGAAATAATTCCCGTTCGATTAAATCATTTAAATCTACTTCTATAAAAACAACTCGTGGATCTAATTTCAGATTAGTTATTAGTTTAGGATGATGAATAAAATATCTTAGGAAATTACTAATTCCTACTCTTTTCATCCCAATAATTTCCAGTGAATGCATTCGGGCTATGGCATTCGCAAGTTTTATCGAATCTTCTTGTCTAAATTTTAAAGGATAATAAGTTTCTGCTGATAATTGCATTATGGATTTTACAACTTATGACATATATTTGACTAGGTATTTACTACATATGCCTTAGCCCTAAAGCTGTTCAGAGGGAAAATACTTGATTGTTAGATAATAGTTGAGATTATTTTAAGCTATTTAGAACTTCTTTAATGATTAAATCGTAATCAGCAAGACTATCATATAAGAAATCTGGATTAAGATTTGCCAAACTTTCTTTAGTAGTTGTGCCCGTAGTTAAAGCTATACTTGTGCCACCTATTTGTTTAGCACTCTCTACATCATGAATGGAATCACCAATAATTATTACCTTTTTAGGATTAGTTTTTAAATCGAGATTATATTGGCTTTCTGCTCTATGTATTGCTTCCTCGACCATTTCTATCCTTTCATCGCGGTCCTCACAGTAAACTGTAATATCGAAATATTTTAATATGTCAAAATATTTAAGTTTATGTTCTCCTTCTTCTTGAGGATTACCTGTAGCAATTGCTTTCCTTATTCCTAGTCTTTTCAGTTCTTTTAAAAACCCTACGGCACCTGGTAAATAGTCGCCTCCATTTTTATCAAGGTAACTTGTAACGGCATGAGTATAGCTTTTAAGAGCAAGTTGATAGTGGGTCTTAAATTCTTGATCCGATATACCATAATGGGTTACAACATTCTTAAGAACAGATTTAAAGGGTTTTCCAAAATACTTTACTAGCGTTTGTTCATCGGGAATAATTGAATAAGCCCTTTTTAGAGCTTCACACCAGGCGGGTATTTGGTTTTTGTGAACATTAAGTATTGTCCCATCAATGTCTATAATCCAAAGTATGTTATCCATGGTGAAGTTGTGAAATTAAAATTAAAATATTATTAACCAGTAAAGGATCAATAATTAAAGTCAATCCTCTCCGATCCAGATTAGTTAATCTATTAACTAGATTATGACTAAGAATAGGATTGGAATCAACAATAATACTTATCTTCGAATCTAGTAATGCTGTTAGGTCATTAAAATCATTACCGAAAAAAATAGTATTATTGGGTTTAACCTGTGGTTGCCCGATTAGCTGGCCCACTCTTTTTAGAACTAGTCCTTTATTAATAGTTCCATCAACAATATTTATATAGCCCTCATTAACTTCGGCACTTAGGCAAGTTTTCTTTAAGTTAGCTACAATATCATTAATTGTAGCTACAGTTGTAGATGGTTGAATGACAATCTTTGATGCACCCAAGTCAATCATTGCTTCAAGTAATGTTTCTACTTTATCAACACTAGTTGATTTTGAACCATAACGATTTTTCAGTTCTTTAGCTTTTTCATCGTCCTTTGCAAAAAAGACATACTGGAATGGATCGAATTTATTTTGGCTGACAGATGGATAGAAACCCATAAAATTTATGCTAGTTGAGGGTAACTGATATATCCTCTCAAAGGCAGATCTTATTGCGGGTGGAGAAATTATAGTCTCACTTATTACATCTCTTACTGTAACGCTAGCTAACCTAGTTGAATTACGTAAAATAATTGCTCCTTCATTACATATTACTGGTCCACTAAAAAGATCGGAAATACTGCTAACTTGCAAATTAGTCATAGATTTACTAATCTTTCCCATAACTCCTAGTGCTCCTGCGCCACTAACTATTGTCGTAAGTAAAGTGGTATCTTTGAGAGACAAAATTCCTAGCTGTGGGAATTCGGAACCATTATTAACAATTGTCCCATCTAAATCAAATCCAATCATAGTGGTTGCTCTTAATTGAGTTTTCAATTGGGGAGTTAAATCTGCCAAATCTTCGGCTGTTTTTAGATAAATAGGTAGATATCTTAATCGGTCAACTTCTGGCATATTTATGAATCATTCTAAAAAGGATAAATTTAGCTTACCATTCATAATTGCGGGTAAACAAGATAAGGCCATGGCAATTAAATGAGGTTCCATTTCTTCTCTTCCTCTCTTTTTTAACCACTGTAATTCTCTAATGAAATATGTCATTAAACATGCAGCAACTTCCGAACTGCGTCCCTGCGTATCAATAAATCCCTGTAATTCAGGCAGAACCCCATCCTTTACCAGTGAAGCTAAGCTAGGATCAAGTTTAGTTTCAGTAGTCAGTATTGCTTGTCCATTTTCTATAAATAAATTATAGTCTAGCGCTGATATAGCAACGGCTGGAAACCAGCCAATGAATTTGGCTATTGCTTCACCAGGAATTCGTCTACCAGCAGTACCAAAATCAATACTAAAAACTTCTCCTGTTGGTGCTAGAATATGGTTATTCCATCCCTCATCTCCATGTGTTAATACACTACCCCTTTGAGCAGCCGATTCTATAGTGCTCTTTAAAACATATAATGCTTGATTAATTTTACCAATTTTTACTCCATTGATGATAAAGTCATTGGTAGCTAAATCTGTAAGTGAATTTTGAGCTAGGCGAGCTTCCCAAAGAATCTTTTCCGTTTTAGCTATTTTAGCCACATATCCTCCAGTTGCCGGTTCTTGATTACAAGTCGAATTCCACATAGCTACATGTGCTGTAAGTGTATTCCTAATCGGTCCTAAAGCATTATCAGGTGAAATTGTAGCGAGTTGGTCTAGATTTGGCCCCGGTATATAGGGATAAACAATAGAATTATCATCAAATTCTAATACTTCGGGCAACTTTAAATATGGAGATAATAAGTTTCTTCCATTAGTCTCATCTATACCAATATCTTGATGACTTTTAATAACAACCCAACCACTAGACCTATAAACTTTTTTAACACTTGCTCCACTCACTCCTGCTTCGATTGTTTCACAATCTTCAGAATTAGGTGTGATAATATTTGTACTAACTTGTTCACTGGACATTTGGCTGATTGATAAAAATATATATTGAATAATATATTTCTATAAGGGTAGAGTGCTTGACTAGATGTAAACTATATCATTACATTAAGCTGACATTTTTAATGATAGCTTCTGTATGAGTAAGACATTCTTACAGATAACCGCAATTAATTTTGTGTTTGATTCACTGAAATTGCAAAGTACATCATATATATTTTGATACATTCTTATATATTCCTGTAGTACTCTATCGCCGTAACTATCAAAATTATAGGTTTGTATTTGACCCGCTAAATTAGTTAAAGTTATGATTTGTTTAGTGTAGTTAATTCTTATCTTACCTTCAGTACCTATTATCTCAGTAGATTTTTCATTAGTTGGACTTTCCCAATCGATTAATAAATTAAAAGATAATTTGCCTACTTTACCCTTGGTTAGAGTATTTGCTTCCGGGTATGATAATCTACTGCGGTTATCTAATGTAGAAACTTCTTGAATTTTGATAGTGCCATCGAATGAAGCTAATTCACTCATATTGTTATACCAAGTATCATATCCGGTGCTATTTTCTTTAATAAAAGAGCTAATTACATTATTAATATAATTAGGTTGTCTACGTATAAGTTGAACTTGTTCAGGATTAATAGTTTTTGCTAATTCTTTAGCCTTAGTTAATAGTGGCGAAAATAAAGGGTGAAAACAACCATATATCTTCGGTTTATTCAGGTTAATTATTTTAGCCAGTTTTTCTAATTGTAGATAATCGGTAACTATAGGTTTCTCTATTATTATTAAACCCTTATAGTTAGAACATTTTTTAAGAAGTAGGTTTTTAGATTTTGTATCAGTTATACTAATTACTACAGCTGAGCAATCGTCTATTTCTAAAGGAAAATCCGTAAGCTTTAATAATTTTATTTCGAATAGCTTTTGGTAAATTGTAAGTGTCCGGAAATGATATGAAGCACTATTGCCGGTACCTAAAATTCCCACTCGGAAACGTCTGACTAATAAATTTTGATATCTTTCCATTTTGAAAAATATACCTCGAGTTTATCTTACCGACTAAATTATAATCTTTTTCCTATATTCCATTTATATTCTAGTGATTGAAAATAATCAGAATTGTTAGCAATTAAACGAAATAATCTACTGTCTTTTAAATTTAACTCGCTAACAGTTTCCGAAAATTGTAATTTAAAATTCTTTAAGACTAATTCTTTAAGCTCAGCTTGAGACAGTTGAGCCGTGTTATTTGTAGTGATATTAATAATCGGGTGTGATTTTCCGATTTGATAGGCTAATACTACTCTGGCAAAATCTGCTAGGTTTGCTTTAACTATAGATACTGCAATATACCGGGCAAATAAAGTAGCAGTTGCTGATGGTTTTGAGGGATCTTCACCACTAAAAGAATCCTCGCAAACCCCATAGGAACTAAAGCCATCTCTATAGGGTTTAGCCTCTCTACTTCCTGCATCAGTAGCCCAGCCACCATTATTCCATTCACCTGCACCATTAATAGTAATTTCTGGATTTCCCAGTTGAGTACCATATTCTTTTTCTATATAACTCAAATAAATGTTTACTATAGCCGTTATTTTTTCCCTTAACGCTATTATATCCAAACCTTTTTCATGCTCTGTAGCTATGGTAATAGTAGTTACTCTTTCTAATATTACATTGTTGTAAAGGGCAAGTACTTCAACTTTACCATCTGCTTTTAACCCTTGTAATTTGAAATCACTCAATTGGGTAAGTTCTTCAGGTAAATTACCATTATGTTCATATATATAATCTAGTAAGTCTCTTATCCCCACAGCCAAATACCTTTCCCAAGGTAGATGTAAAGGCGTATTTTTGTAGGCTACTGCAATAGCAGTTCCACTATCCCCGGCATTATTATCACTATTCTCAGCAAGGATTTCTGATTGGGCATTTAACTCAATAATAATATTACTTATATCTAGCTCACTATTATATGTTTTTAGGAAGTGTTTTTTAATAGTAGTGATTAATATCCCGTTTAAATTAGGAGTATTCAATAAAAAATCGGAAACTTCTCCAGATAATCTTAATTGTTCCTTTTTTAAGACGGAATTATAGCTACCAACTATTCTTAAATCAAATTTTCCCTCAGAGTTTATCTTTAGCAACTCTGCACCTAACAGGTTAGCAATTTGACTCTCAAATTCATCAGGTTTACCTCGTCTACCTGCTTCAAATGAATGTAATATATTTTCAGACATAATTGAATATTTAAGTTTAATGGGGTTATATTAAATTAACATAGATGTAAGGTTTAGAAAAGATGTTGGGGGTCTTTATTAATACGGTGAAATAAAATAGGCTGCTCAAGCATTATTGTTACAATAAATCTAAGGCTAGAAGTAATATTTTTTTACTTTGTAATATATCTTTAATTCCTACTGTTAAAGCATATTGCGGAATTTCTGTAGTTACTAAATGCAATTTAATTGCCAGCGCTTTCCTAGATTCTTCACTGATTTTTACGACACGTGATATTGGATGAAATTCGGAACCGGGATCATTTAATCCAAGATAACAAGTCTTTCCAAGCCCAATACCAATAATAGCTAGATCTATGTTGAGCTAGCTAAGTAGTGATTCATTTTTGCTGCATCAGTTTCAGGCTTTTTTGTTCTATAGTTTTCATAGTGTGCTTAGATAGTTGATATCTTTAATTATAATGAATCATCCAGGTAGATTTTAAAGGTAACTACCCCCAACTAGGTATGCTGGTTTTAAATTTTCAACTAAGACTTCTTTTAATTGGCTAAATACATCACTAAGTATTTGCTCTTGCGCGTCGTAAGTATTAGCAGCAATATGGGGAGTAGCAATTACTTTAGGATTATTAATTAGTTCGGAATTAGGAGTAGGTTCATTATTAAATACATCCGCTGCATAGAAATCTAGATCACCTGAATTTAAATTTTTTAATACTGCTTCTTCATTTACAATTCCACCCCGGCAAGTATTAACTATCCCATTTGGATGTTTTAGTAACTTAATATTTTCAGAATTAATTATATTAT
>Ga0123338_10004215_pt1 | contig 12640 bp, 10 predicted proteins | sample grotaG_FD_89793 | JGI IMG/M metagenome (GOLD analysis project Ga0123338, IMG submission 89793) | Glacier valley bacterial and archeal communities from Borup Fiord, Nunavut, Canada, to study Microbial Dark Matter (Phase II) -... | ecosystem: Environmental > Aquatic > Freshwater > Ice > Glacier ... | reverse complement strand
GCACTGGTCACGAGGTGGCCCAGATAGGACAAAACTTCCCGCTACAACTCACAGGCAATACGCTCTGGTCAGGCGGAAGACTTTGGTATAATGTGCAGTGGTCTGCGTTGAAAACTGTTCATACCGGTTGGGTCGATGCAAACGCTATCACCTTTACCTTTCCTGGCAACGGAGCCGCGAAAGCCTCGTTTGATGCACTTTTACCCGATATTACGACATATTTAAAAAGTATTGGGCCGAACGCAAGCGCGGTACTCTATGATGTCACGCATAATGTCTATTATACTTATAACGGTTCGTCGCAGTTCATTGTGGCAAGCTCTATGAAGGTTCCCATCATGCTCACCTTTTTTGATATGGTTGAGCAACAGGGACGCGAACCTGACGATAACGAAGTTGGCTTGCTCACAACCATGATTGAAAACTCTAATAATGACTCTGCATCCGCGCTCTTTGACGCGGTTGGCGGCGCGGACGGTATCGCGGCATATATGCAGAGAATCAACGTAAGCGGACTTAGTCCCGACCAGGACTCATGGGGTTACAGCCTGATAACACCGCAGGCAATGGTGGATATGCTGACACTCCTGTATCAAGGAAGAATACTGAACGATGCACATCGCTCTCTAGCGTTCAATCTCATGGAGAATGTCGAACCCGATCAACAGGTTGGGGTTGGCGATACCGCACCCAGTGGGGCAACGGTGGCGATGAAGGACGGTTGGGTTCCCGGCCCTGACAACCAGTGGGCCATGAACAGTTCTGGTATCGTCACCATCGGTCAGCAAACGTATATTCTCTCCGTCTACACACAAGAGCAGCAATCCCTTGACGATGGACAAGCCATTGTGCGTCACGTGTGTAGCTCTATCGCGTCTCTGTTCAGTTCATAGAGAGAAGAACCCTATGGTCCAGGAACCTCACAATAGCCTCTTGACTTAGATGTGACCCTGCGCCTCGGTACTCAAGCGACGACGGAATATCCAGTAGTTCCAGGCTTGATACGCGAGGACGATTGGCACAAACGTAACCGCAATCCAGCTCATCACAGTGAGCGTATAGGGACTGGATGACGCGTTATACACGGTCAAATCCCAGTTGTGATTGAGACTTGAAATCATGACACGTGGGAAGAGTCCCAGAAACACGGTCAAGGTCGAGAGCAGAATCGTCAGTCCCGTCATCGCAAAGGCCCAAACGCTTCGTCGCGCCTTAACAAACCAGTAGACCGAGAGCAGGGCCGCACCCGCACCAAGCGGAGCAACACCAGGGTCTACGCCCAGGCGCACAAACACATCGGTGACAAAGTAACCCACGATAACGTACGCGAAGACAAGCACGACTGCTGGCAACCAGAGCCGCTCCGCCGCCTTGTACGCCTTTTCGCGCAGGTCATCCTGTGTACGCAGACTCAAGAAGATCGCGCCGTGCAGCATGAACAGGGCAACAAACGTCAGTCCACCAAGCAGCGCGTAGGGATTGAGCAGGTTCCAGAAACCACCAACGTAGTTCATGTGTGCATCTATCGGCACACCCTCAATGATATTTGTGATGGCGACACCCCAGAGGAAGCCGGGGAGTAGGCTCCCAACAAATGCCGCCCAATCCCAGGTTGTCCGCCACGCCGGACGCTCATCGCGGTTACGAAACTCGAAGGCTACCCCACGAAGAATCAACGCCACGAGCATCAGCAGTAGCGCGAGGTAGAAGCCACTAAAGAGCGTCGCATACCAATCGGGGAACGCGGCGAACATCGCGCCCCCCGCCGTGATAAGCCACACCTCGTTGCCATCCCAGAAGGGGCCAACGGTGTTTAGCAGCACACGCCGCTCGCCATCGGTCTTGCCCAGAAAGGGGATAAGCATCCCCACGCCGAAATCAAACCCTTCCAGGAAGAAAAAGCCGATAAACAGAATTGTGATAAGGATAAACCAGAATGTGTTAAGATCCATCATGTGACTCCTTCTTGCGCCTTAATACGCGCCGACAAGCGTAGGTTCTTGCGTTGCACTTGCCCCAGCTTCTGGCTCGTCCACCTCGACACGCGCATACTTTTGGAGCAGATACACATCGGCTACCGCTAAAGCTCCGTAGAGCAGGGTAAACACAACCAGCGAGGTGAGGACGCTACCCCAACCAACGGTGGGCGAGACAGCATCGGCGGTTTTTAGGACTCCGAAGACAATCCAGGGTTGCCGTCCCATTTCGGTCAGCAGCCAACCGGTGGTATTCGCAAGATACGGTAGCGCAATCGTGAAGGGCAATACCCATAACACCCACCGCATACTTTCCAGCTTTTTACGCATCATTAAGAAGAGAGTTCCAAGAGAGAGCAGGATCATCAACGTACCCGCGCCAACCATCAGGCGAAAGCTCCAGTAGGTAACAGCAACGGGTGGCACATAGTCGCCGGGGCCGTACTGCTTGGTGTATTGCGCCTGTAGCTGGTTGATGCCCTGAACCTTGCCATCAAAGGTGTTAAAGGCGAAAACGCTCAATAGATCAGGGACGCGAATGGCGAATACGTCGCTACGGTTTTTCTCGTTGCCAATGGTAAAGAGCGAAAACGAAGCTGGGTCTTCACTGTTCCAAAGTGCCTCAGCCGCCGCCATCTTCATTGGCTGTGTGCGTATCATGTGCTGCGCCTGCGTGTGTCCGACAATCGCCACCGAGAAGCTGGCGATCACCGCCACAATGATGCCGATGTGCAGTGACTTGCGGAAGAGTTCCACATCGCCCCGCTTTTTCAGCAGTTGATAGGAGCTGATGCCAAGCACAAAGAACGCGCCAGTTGCGATACCCGCCATGATCACATGGGGGAATTGCACCCAGACATTTGGATTGGTCAACAGCGCAAAAAAGTTGGTCATTTCGGCGCGTCCATGACGAAGCGTAAAGCCAACGGGTTCTTGCATGAATGAGTTAGCGATCAATATCCACAGTGCCGAAAGGTTGGAGCCAAACACAACGAGCCAGATAGTGAGCAGATGCAGACGCTTAGGCAGCCTGTCCCAGCCAAATATCCAGACGCCGAGGAAGGTCGATTCAAGGAAGAAGGCTAATAGAGCCTCGATTGCGAGCGGCGCACCAAAGATATCGCCGACGAAGCGCGAATAGGTAGACCAGTTCATGCCAAACTGAAACTCTTGCACAAGTCCGGTCACAACGCCCATCGCAAAGTTAATCAGGAACAGGCGGCCCCAAAACTGGGTCATGCGCTTGTAGGTTTCGTTTCCGGTACGCACATAGATGGTCTCCATGATGGCAACGATCAGGGAGAGGCCAAGTGTGAGTGGGACAAAAAAGAAATGATAAATAGTTGTGATGCCAAATTGCCAACGCGCAAGGGCTAATACATCCATTGATACCTCCGCAGGTAGAATGATACATAAAGAATAGTAAGGGGCAAAAACATTGTTGTCTTTGCCCCATAGGATGTGAACTTTCACACTTTTAGTATCGCCACCGCGTCTCACGCACGGCTCACAAAAGCCAAACGTCATATCACAAACACGTCACAGCTTTTAGTAGGCGACCTGTTCTCGTGGCTGATGCCGATATGATTCGATCTCCGTTGAGCGCACCACGAGGGTGGGTAATTTCGTTGAGCCAAGCACACGCTCCACGACGCTCCCCATGACCCAACGCTGCAAGCCACCATAGCCATGTGTTGCGAGCGCGATGATATCACATCCGTCATACTTTTTGTTGTCATCACAACTCTCGCCCGCCTCCGCGTCGCGTACCAGGATATTCGCGGCATCGGAGCCACTCACGATAGATGAGTTCACGGTAAGGCCGAACGTGGCGAGATTGCCAGTATGGACGCGCTGCTCTATCTGGTGCAGATAGGCACGTGCGTTCTTCACCTTCTGCTCGTTCATGTCTTGTATTATCACGGAGTTCTCGTCGCGCGTCTCTTCCAAAAGATGGACGACACGTAGCAGATGCAACATTCCTTTGCCAGTGTCATTGAGGGCGGCGCATAGTTGGGCAGCCGGAAGCAGTGCGGTCTCGGCTAGTGGCGAGCCATCAAGTCCGACCAGCACCCGTATCGGGTGGGCATGTGTACGCACCGCATCCGCGAGTTCGGTGGTGTCATCACTGCGTACTATAAACACTGGCTTCACACTGTACTGTGCAACCTTTTGCGCGATACTGCCCATTGCCCAACGTGTGAACCCTGTACGCCCATGACTGCACATAACGATTAAATCAGCGGAGGTACTTTGTGTAAGATTGAGAATAGACTGCGCCACCTCGCCAGAAATTGCCTCACGTTGTACCATCATGCCGCGTAGCAGTGGCGAGTGGGCGACCCCATCAAGGTAGCTCTGCGCGGATGCGATGTCTATTTCAAGCGTGGACTCAGTGTATACAAACGGTTGCGCGAGATAAGGGCCATACTCAATAGCGAGATTTGAAACATGCGCCAGAATGATTGTGCCACCACTTACCTGTGCGAGATGCGCCGCGAACGGTAGAGCTTTCTCGGCCAATGATGAGCCATCCAATGGAACAAGAATACGTCTAAACATGATAATAAATCCTCCTTATGCTAGGCAATGCTATCTACTTCTTCACTCCACGTACTCACAGCATAACGGCAACACATCACAAGCCAATCACAAAAACATGCGCGGTCTCTCAACCGTGTCACAGAGCAATAAACGCATAAAAGCGGGGTCATCGCTGCCCATAATGGGCAGCGATGACCCCGCTTTTATGCGAGTGCAACTTAGTACACGCTTATCCCCAACGCTGGCGGATTCGTGGTAAAATCTCCTGCGCGTAGAGTTCCATGAAGCGCGACTGATCATCGCCGGGGGCATGGAAGATCAGATTGGTGAAGCCGAGTTCCACATAGGGGCGTATCTGCTCGATATGCTCTTCTGGATCGCTCGAAACAAGCCAACGTTTGTGGGCTTGATCCGCAACGGCCTCGGCTTTCTGCTCCATTTCGCGCGCGTCGTGAATGTTAGCCTTGTCCTCTGCGGGCAATGCGAGGGCGGCCCAGATGCGCGTATCAGCCATTGCTCGTTCTCGATCTGTATCAAAAGACACCTTGATTTCGATAGTGCGCTCTATCGTCGCGGAATCACGACCCGCCGCCTTTGCCCCCTCCTCGACGGCTGGCAGCAACTGGTCGCGGTAAAGCGCGTCCCCTTTGCCCGATGTACAGATGAAACCGTCGCCTGCTCGTCCCGCGAACTTCGCCGCGACAGGGCCGCCCGCGCCGATGTAGATCGGCACGGGCTGCTTGGGCTTGTCATAAATCGTCGCGTTACGAGTATGATAGTATTCACCGTCGAAGGTGACGATATCCTCTGTCCACAGCTTTTTGATTAGCGCAACCGCCTCACGTAACCGCGCCAAACGCTCTTTGGCCGCGGGCCACTCTGCCGCGGTAACGGCGACCTCGTTTAACGACTCGCCCGACCCGACGCCGAGAATCACCCGCCCCGGATTGAGGACGCCCAGTGTACCAAACGCCTGCGCGATAACTGCGGGCGGATAGCGAAACGTGGGAGTAAGGACGCTCGTGCCAAGCTCAATGCGCTTTGTGCGCTCACCAACCGCGCCCAACCAGACAAGCGCAGAGGGCGCATGGCCGTTGGTATGACGCCAGGGTTGAAAGTGATCGCTAATCCATACACTATCAAATCCACGCATCTCCGCCTCAACCGCAAAGTCGATCAGTTGACGCGGCCCAAACTGTTCCGCTGAAGCCTTATAACCCAGCTTTAAGGGATGATTTGCCATTGTAGAATCTCCTCTATCGTAAAAGCAACCTACTCGTCAGAGGGAGAGGGTTGTATCTGACCATTCCATTGCATTCTATCATGCGTCGGTACTATACGTTTGTCTCGCTTTGAACTGTTCTCCGAAAAGAGGGTAGAATGAGGCGTACGCAAGACACAGTAGAAAGAAGGATTGCACAGAGCATGACTGATACAAAACGCACACAGAGGCCACACCTGATAAAACCTGGGACATTCGGACTGACCGTCGCCGCCGACTCACGGCGCGGCATATTCGACGCGCACAACGAAAGCCTCCTGGCACAAAATATCGCGGTTGACACCGTTTTTATCGGCGACTCCATCACCGACATGTGGGCCGTCGATGCCTATTTTCGAGGCACACACGGGCAATTGGTCAATCGCGGCATCGGGGCGGATCGTACACCGTTTGTACGCAGACGCTTTGCTGCGGATGTTGTGCAGCTCCACCCGCGTTTGGCTATTATCATGATTGGCGTGAACAACTTCTGGGACCTGGACACCTGGTGGGACGCGTCGCTACTCCGAACGCCACAAGCAATCGAGACAGAGATTGTGGATGACATTACGACAATGGTAAAGGATGCGCTCACGAACGACATCATAGTTGGACTATGTAGCATCCTTCCCACGAATATTCCCTTCAATGGCAACACGGCTGTACGGAACGAGGGAATAATTCGTGTGAATGAGCGAACGAAGCACCTCGCGCATGAGCTACAAAATGTTACCTTTATTGATTACCATCGCCACTTTGTCGCAAACGATGGCCTCACCTTGCGCGCTGGTTTAGCCGATGACGGGCTGCATCCCCACGCCCCAGCCTACGCGATCATGGCGAACATTCTGCTCACCACACTCCAAGAGGCCAATATCAGTATCTTGCAGGCGCGGTAAGCGGGAGCCATCACAACAACTTGACCTCTACACCCTCTATAGTTCACCTCATGGCGCAACGCCGCGGCTTCGCCTGCCAGGAATGGAAATAGCAGGTGAGATGTGGGTACAATGCAAGAGAACCGTTTTATTATGACGACAAAGAAGTAAGGAGAGCCATTATGCTCCTCGCTGGTGATATTGGCGGAACGAAAACAGAGCTTGCGGTGTATGCCTCTGTAACCGCCTTAGCGACACCCGTTGCGAACGACATCTTTCCAAGCAAAGAGTACAAAGGGTTGGAAGATATTGTGCGTGAGTTTCTTACGAAGCACAATGTCGAAGTAGATCGAGCGTGTTTCGGTGTGGCAGGGCCGGTTGTTGCAGGCAAAGCAACGATCACAAATCTCCCCTGGAAGATTGACGCGGCACTTTTGAAAGATGACCTTAAACTCAAGTCAGTAGTGCTGATGAACGACCTAGAGGCGATTGCCTCCGCTGTGCCATTTTTGCAACACGACGAACTCGAAACATTGAACATTGGACAACCCGCCGTCAATGGCCCACTCTCGGTAATCGCCCCCGGCACGGGCCTGGGTGAAGCATTTTTGACCTGGGATAGCCAGAGCTATCTCGCGCATACGTCCGAGGGTGGACACGCCGATTTCGCCCCAACCGACGAGCTGCAAATAGGCTTGTTGCGCTACATGCAATCGCGCGTCGAGCATGTCAGCTATGAATGGGTCTGCTCTGGCCGTGGCATGCCCAACATCTATGCCTACCTCAAAGAATGTAAGTACGCCGAGGAGCCGGCATGGTTGAACGAACAGCTCGCGCAGGTCAAAGACCCCAACGCCGTGATTGCACAGGCCGCACTCGATAGGGCCGACCCCCTGTGTGTCGCCACCATCAAGCTGTTTGTCGCTATCCTGGCGGCTGAGGCGGGCAATCTCGCGCTGAAAATACTCTCAACCGCTGGCCTCTACATCGGCGGCGGTATTCCGCGCCACGTTCTCCCGTTTCTAAAAGACGCTGCGTTCATGCAGGCATTCTTGCACAAAGGACGCTTGTCCGAGGTGCTAAAGCCGATGCCGGTGCATGTCATCCTCAACACAAAAGTAGGATTGCAGGGAGCGGCCTATCGCGGCTTTGCTTCGGCGCGACACGATAGCTAGCGAGACGATATAGACCAACGTTGTTTACAAGAACTTTCATAGGAGAAAGAAGGGGCACATATGAACGCGACTGAACAATTGGAAAATGCACACCTGCTGGTCATTCAAACCGTCGATAACCTACCTGAGTCTGAATGGGAGCGACCCATGAGCAAGGACGGCTGGACAGTGAAGGACAGTATCGCGCACCTCATATCTTACGAGCGCGTCCTGGTCGATATCTTGAACACTCTTTTGGGGGACGTGCCCGCGACCCCCTATCTGTCACAGTTTACCGCAAGCCAGGACAATTTCAATGCCGAACAGGTGGCGGCACGCAGCAATCATACCGCGCAACAGGTCATTGACGAATATGAAGAGGTACAAGCCACAAGTACGGCACTGCTCACGCGTATTCCCGCCGCGACGCTTGAGCAATATAGCTCTTTCCCCTGGTTTGGCGAAAAGCGCCCTTTGAACACGATACTTGATCGCTTGATTCGGCATGTAAAGCTCCATTGCGACGAGGTTACAGCGTTTCGTACCCATGAGAAGCTATAGAGAGAGGGGCAATCATGAAAGCGGTACTATGCAAAGCGTATGGGCCACCGGAGGGTCTTGTGCTTGAAGAGGTCGCGTCACTCACGCCAGAGCGGGGACAAGTGGTGCTTAGAGTCATAGCATGTGGTGTGAATTTCCCCGATACACTCATCATTCAGGGAAAATATCAGTTCAAGCCAGAGATGCCCTTTTCGCCCGGAGGCGAGGTCGCAGGCGTCATCAAATCTGTTGGCGAAGGCGTCACGGATATACAGGTGGGTAGTCCCGTGATTGCATTCACGGGCTGGGGCGGCTTCGCGGAAGAGGTCGTCGCCGACGCCACTAAACTTATTCCAATACCTAATGGCATGGATTTTGGCGTTGCGTCAGCATTCGTCATGACTTACGGCACATCCTACCACGCGCTGAAAGACCGTGCGAAGCTGCAAGCTGGAGAGACCGTGCTGGTGCTGGGCGCGGCTGGTGGCGTGGGACTCGCGGCCATCGAGATCGCGAAGGTCATGGGTGCACGTGTCATCGCCGCCGCGTCAACCGACGAAAAGTTAGCCGTGTGCAAAGAGCATGGAGCCGATGAGGTCATCAACTACAGCACCGAAGACCTTAAAAGTCGCTTGAAGGCTCTCACGAAAGGCAACGGCGTCGATGTCGTCTATGACCCCGTTGGTGGCGAGTATTCAGAGGTGGCACTCCGCAACATGGCGTGGGAGGGTCGCTATCTGGTGATTGGGTTCGCTGCTGGCGACATCCCGCGTATCCCGCTCAACCTAACCCTGCTAAAAGGTTGCTCGATTGTCGGCGTGTTCTGGGGAACATTTGTCGCGCGTGAGGGCAAGCGCAACGAGCAGAATTTGCAAGAGCTACTGACATGGTTCAAGGCTGGCAAGATCAAGCCGCTGATTTCCGCAAGATATGAACTCAAAGACGCGGCCCTGGCCCTCAATGTGATGATGCAACGCCAAGTAAAGGGCAAAGTGATTTTGCTTACGCAAGAGACGCAAACCGGCGATACAATACAAGACCCACTCGACGCGAGAAGGAGTTACAAGCAAAATGCCACGAGTCGTCCTAATTTCAGCACCCATTGAGCAGGAGTGGGTTGAGCGTTTGCAACGTGTCTCATCCGAACTAACCGTAAAGCAGGTCACGTCTTTGTCCGCGCAAGACCCACTCTGGCAAGAGGTTGAGGTACTCTACGGGTTTCCCTGGAAACTCCCGAAATCAGAGGTGGCACCGCGCCTACGCTGGATACAACTCTACTCGGCTGGTGCTGATCGGTTGCTCACCAATCCGCTTTTCCAGACCGATATCACGATTACAACGGCGAGTGGTGTACACGCCATCAATATAGCGGAATACGTGTTCACCATGACGCAAGCGTGGTATCGCAAGTTGCCACAATTGCTCACATGGAAGCAGAGCAAAGAGTGGGGTGTGGACAAGGAAAGCATCGAAACTGCGATTGAAGAGTTGCATGGTAAAACCATCGGCATCGTGGGCTACGGGAGTATTGGCCGCCAGATCGCGCGGTTGGCGCGGACGTATGGGATGCGGGTACTGGCGATGCAACGCGGAGCCAATCGCAAAGACACAGGTTTTCAATTTCCTGATGTTGGCGATCCCGAAGGTACACTTCCTCATCACTACTACGACTTCGCCCAACTGCACGCCATGCTCCACGAGTGCGATATCGTTGTGGCGGCTGTTCCTTTGACCGCAGAGACAAAGGAGATGTTCAACGCCGCCGCATTTCAGGCTATGAAACGGAGCGCGTTCTTCGTCAATATCGCGCGTGGCGATGTCTGCGACGAGCCTGCGCTTATCGACGCCCTCCAACAAAAACAGCTCGCGGGTGCTGCTTTAGATGTCTTTCAACAAGAGCCGTTGCCCGCAACGTCTCCCCTATGGGACATGCCCAACGTGCTGATGAGTCCCCACAATTCGGGGGTGACGCCACACTATAACGAGCGGGCCGCCACCATCTTCGCAGCAAATCTGCGCCGCTATCTCGCGGGTCAACCGCTCTATAATACGGTGGACAAGCAGCGCGGGTATTAGAATACAGGAAAAGAAAGTGTTAAGAAATCATGCTTCTACGCCTCCGATGACCCCATATGACGGTACATTAGGGACGAACGGTGTAGAGGCATGATTTCTTAACACCCGTTTTTTATTCTGGAATTATACATACAACGGCGGTACAATTGTGGAACCCGCTGAATTGCCCCTCCGCTCGTGCGATTTGCCCGTGCGAGTTACACCCTATGTACGGTGTGGTGGCGAGTTTGTGCTTCACAGCGTCCAGCTCAAAGCCGAACTCGCGGCCCATCCTTAGACGTGTCGCAACGCAGTCAAAGAAGAGGGCCACCGACGGCTTGCTCCCATACAGATTTTGCATCGCCGCCCCCGTCGCGCTCACCGCCGCCTCCGTCGCCGAAGTGCTGGAGGTACTCATAATATTGACGGTTGACCGCATCGGAACTTCCGCGGCACACTGGATAGAGCCGTCGGGATTCACAGCAAGCGGCACACGCAGTTTATACCCGCCGCCAACGTCGATCCCAATCAGGCTGTGCAGAAAAAACGGAAGCGGGTCGGTGATATCGAACACCTGGTTGGTTGCCTTCGCATATTCTTGAAACGCCTGTACCGCTGGCTTCCCGTCCAGGCTTATCAGACGCATCCCATCAGCTTCTGTCACCTGTAGACTCTCGCTCGCCGGACGCCATCCATGCCGTACACCAATACCAATAGGTTTGGTGGAAAGCATTTCGAGCGCAACCACGCCATCGGTGACAACCTCCGTGTCATAGAAGACAGGCGTATGACTGAACTGCGCGTTATCGCCCGCACCACCCCCAAAGAACTGATAGGCCCCCCCCGTAAGAGCCGTCAACTGCTCGACCAAATCATCTGTGAGTCCCGCGAGTGCATCCGTCAGGACAATTGCGGAGCGATATCTATATTCGTCGGCGCGGTTGCCTTGAAACGTGGAGACAACAGACTCAGCCGCAGCTTTCCGGTTTTTACTCAGATCGCGGCCCACGCCAAGCGAAAACTTAATGTCTTTCGATTGCAGCGCAACCGCGCTCACCATTCCTTCGCCATGCACATTGTTGGTAAACTCGCCCGCCGACGAGCACCCTACCAGTAATACAGGCTGGCACGTCTGCTTGAGTACCTTCAGCAGAGTCGCCTGATCGTAGGTCGGCGCGGCAAAGAGAATAACTACGTCAGGCTGGCCCTGCATGGCTTCCTTGATCTGCAAGCCAATCACTCGACCAGCATCAGTGCTATCAGTGTGATCGGTGTAAACAACAACGGATTCTGTCATGTTTCTCTTCTTTCTTTTTACGCGACAAAGTAAAGCACTTTATTTGCCCACATGAGAAGAAATACCTCACCTCTCTTAGTGGGAAGACAGCGTAGCAGATACTATGACCATGACATAGCATACCATAGTATCTGCTAAATGAGAAGAGCCTTCTACGCACGATACACCGCAAAGCATCTCACAGGTTTATACTATAATACTGCTTGCTTGCATGACACCTCGTTTGCTTGTCTTACCTTCCACCAGGATCAGCGCACCGTCTTGCAGTGCCGCAACTGCTCCAAGTGCGACACGTTCACCTTTGCGGGTGTATAACTGTGTGTCGGTTGTAACCCGTACCGCGACGGGCTTTATATCGCCTGTACTCTCTTTGCGTGTAGTACCCGCGAGAATATAGGTGCTATTCTTTTCAGGATGGGGAGCCACACCAGAGACCGTCACCTGCTTGCCGCCTTTCAAGAGCGCGTCTATCTGCTCCTGGGTCGCTGCTTGTCCCGCACCATCGTGGAGCGAGGACACAATTGAAGGCTGTTCATTGTCGGTATCATGGGTGGCCGCGAACAGCGTGTTGTCATAGGTACGTGGAATCGCTACAGGCAAGGCTTGCTTGAATACATCGAAACGATACGTCACCATGACATTTGCTGCGTCCTTTGCCTGTTTTAACGCCGCGCTCTCCTCATCGGTGAGACAATCTTCAAGCTCCATAGCACTACCGTCCAGTTGTAGTCCGATTGTCGCGGGGAGGGTGAGCGTGAAATGCGACCCTTGCACATACGTTGTCGTGTCGCTGTCCGGCTTATGGCGTAGCACCAACGAGGCCATTTGCTGTAACTTTGTAAATGGGCTATTGGCGGTAATGATACAGATATCAAGCAGGCCATCATCAATGTACGCGTTTGGTGTCAGGTCGATTGCGTCTCCGTATAACCGCG
>Ga0123338_10004212_pt1 | contig 12649 bp, 7 predicted proteins | sample grotaG_FD_89793 | JGI IMG/M metagenome (GOLD analysis project Ga0123338, IMG submission 89793) | Glacier valley bacterial and archeal communities from Borup Fiord, Nunavut, Canada, to study Microbial Dark Matter (Phase II) -... | ecosystem: Environmental > Aquatic > Freshwater > Ice > Glacier ... | reverse complement strand
GTCCCGTCCGGCCGGTTGGGTGTGTCGCTCCCTAATAATACACCCCGCCGCCGCAATCGGATTGCTGGATTGATCAGAATTAGACAATCCCATTACCCCCTTTTCTCACCCCCATTTCACCGCCGGGCGGATCGCCCCCGCGCACGCCGCGCGCGAGGCGGGAAAAAGGAGACTGTAGCCGCGCAAGCGTGTGCGGGGGCGGGCGGGGAACCTATTTTATGAAGATTAGGCTTAAGCTACAGCGACGGTGCGCTAGGCAGCGGTGGTAGGCGGAATGCGGAAGCTGTAGGAGGCGGTTCCACCCGGCGACGGACGAATGCGCGGGGCGGAATGCGGAAGCTGTAGGAGGCGGTTCCACCCGGCGACCGGGCGCGGTAGGCGGCGGTGGTGGGCGGAATGCGCGGGGCGGAATGCGGAAGCGGTAGGAGGCAGTGCCACCCGGCGACCGGGCGCTGGGCGGAATGCGCTGGGCGGAATGCGGAAGCTGTAGGAGGCGATTCCACCCGGCGACCGTTAGGCGGCGGTGGTGGGTAGAATGCGGAAGCTGTAGGAGGCGATTCCACCCGGCGACCGGGCGCGGTAGGCGGCGGTGGTGAGTAGAATGCGGAAGCTGTAGGAGGCGGTGCCACCCGGCGACCGAGCCATCGGCGGTGGGCCCGCCGACCCGCGCACGCCGTGCGTGGCTACAGGGACCGGCAACCTGATACAGAGCCCTGGCTGGCCTTATGCAGCACGCAGCACGCGAATCGGCTGACCCACCACCAGCTCGCCGCCGCTGACCACCCCAGCATAGAGGCGGCTCCAGCCGGGATGCGCCTTGCCCGACACGCGCCCGACCCGCCCATCGGTAAAATAGGGGGTGAGGTTCGCGCAGGGAATGGCCTCGGTGGTGATCTCCAACACCACCGTATCCCCGATGGCGAGGCGGTCGCCGGGGTGCAGGGTGCCCAGGTCAATCCCTTCGGTGGTCAGATTTTCGCCGGTCGCGCCCGGCATAATCGGGTGGCCTTCGGCTTGCAGCGCGTGGATCTGTTCCAAGCTGAACAAGCAAACGGCACGCGTGGGGCCACCGTGGTGGCGGCGGTTGCGGTGGTCGTCGCCGGCCAAGCCGAGCGGGCCGACCGTCGCCTGCCCCACCGGCAGCTTGGGCACCCCGCCCGGCGAGACGTTGATCTGGGCGACGCGCCCGGTGGGTTGGGATGGGGTCATGGGTTCGGGTTCTCCTCTGCATTATCTGCAACTACCGTATGTTAAGGGAACGGTAAAAGTGCGTGATTGGTTGCCACCGTCCTTGCTGTAGGCCAGGATGTAATAGTCCACGGTGCCTTCGGTATAGACCGGCTTTTGCTGTGGGGTTAGGATCATATCGGCGGGCGCTTCGGCGGGCAGGCTGATGTCAATCGTCACCTGGAACCCCCCATCGCTATTCCCAGTCATCACGACTTTGTGTTCGCCGCCGGGCTTCGCGTCCGCATTCGTGCTGTGATAGCGGTAGAGGAGAACAACCTGACTGCTGGGATCCGACAGTCTCGCACGCACCGTAAGCAGGTGATTGCATTGGACATAATAATCCAAAGATTCCGGCGTGTGCCCCACTCCGTAGAATTGGGGCACGATGGGCGTTGCGCTTAGGGTAGCGGTTACTGTGACCTGAGATTGATCAGGGGCTCCCGGATTGAGCGTGGCGGTCCGCGTGACCGTTAGGGTGGCCGTGACCGTGACCGAGCCGGTTGTTGGACCTGTTGGACCCTGCCTTGGCTGAGTTGGGGTCGCGGTGCGCGTCGGCGTGACCGTTGCTGTATGGGTAACCGTGGGACCGCGCGTATCCGTCGCCGTCGGGCTAGGCGGGGTCAGCGTGGGCGTGATGGTGGGCGACTCGCAGAGCTCAATCTGTAGCGTGCCGCCTTGCGTGGTGATCACAACGCCGGTCGGAGCGATGGCTTCCAACTGGTAGGCGATGGTGCCACTGCCGCTGCTGAGGAAGGCGGAGGCTAATCGGTCGGCACTGACGCTAACGGTGTATTTGCCGGCTCCTGTCGTCCTTAACGGCACCACCAGATCGTCGGCGGGATCATTATTGAGGCTGCGCCGGAAGCGCGCCCGCACGCCGCTGACCTCTGCCGAGCTGCTGACGGTCGCCTGGATCATGACCGTGCCCGATCCTTCGCCGCATGGCCCGTAGCGTACCAGCTTAGGGCTGACCTCGACCAGCACTAGGCCCGGCGGCGGGCGTGTTGGCGTGTCGGTGGGCGTGGCACTGAGGGTGGGTGGCGCCGGCGTGGCGCTAGGGCTGGCGCTGGGTGCCGGCGGGGGCACTGTTGGCGTTGGCAGAATCCCGCTGCCGCTGGGCAAGGGCTCCCACCAGCCGCCACTGTAGAGGATCGCACCTCCGGCGACCGCCCCCGCACAATCTGCGTCGGCGGCGATCACGGTGCCGCCGGCGAACCGCTGGATCGTCCAACCCTGCGCGCAGGAGGGTTGCGTGGCCCCCAGCAACCGGTCCAGATCGGGCCGCGCCGCGCCCACGCCCGTCGCCGGCAGTGCCGGCAAGCTGCTACTCTCCCAGCCCCGTGCCTGCACAGCGCCGCTGGGAATATAGAGGGCGTACACTGTGGCCTGGGTTGGGTCGTAGTACAAGGTGCCGCTCTGGAAGCGTTGCGCGGTTGCCGCTGTCCAGGGGTAGCGGTGCGCCTCTTCGACGGGACAGCCTAGCCGGGCGCGCGTTGCCATGTCCAGCCCCGGCACGGCCACCCGGTCCGGCGGGCAGTTGCCTGCGTCGGTGGTCTCCGCCGCCACGTTCAGATCCGCGCCGCCGCCATAATAGCGCCAGAGGCGGGCGGTATCGGCATCCAGCGGGTAGGGCGTGCCCGGTGCGCCTTGCGGGTCGAAGCGCACTTGCGGATGCTGCGCGGCATCGGGCAGTGTTAGGTGATAGCCCGTACTGGTGGTTATTACCAGACTGCCGGCGATCACGGCCACTTGCACGCTGCCACTGGCAGCGCGCCCCACGCTGAAGCGCGTTCCGACCGGCTGGATGCGGATCAGCGGCGGCGTGCCGTCGCCCACCCCGACCTCGATCTCGTCGCTGCTGTTGCGGTGGTCGAACAGGGCATAGCCGGCGCGCAGCAAGAAATTGCTGCCCAGACCGGGCCGCCCGACGAGCCTCATGCGCGCCCCCGGCAGCAGGCGCACGCGCGTGTCGCCGCTGGTCACGCGCAGGGTGCCCGTCTGCTCCGCCCCGACCAGATCGTTGTCATAGCTGGGGGCTTCCGGCGTGACGCTGGGGTTGACCGGCGTGCAGTCCGCATCGCTCGCACCCCGGCAAACCGTGCCGCCCGCGCCGGTGCTGCCGCCCACGATGCCGACCGTAGGCGTGCCGGCGGGGCCGGGGCGGGGCGTGGGCGTGGGCGGGGGGCTATCACAAGCCACCGCCAGCACCGCCAAGCCGATTGAGATGGCGAACGCCGTTACCTGTCTCTGCCGTATCATCCTTACTGCCTCCTTTGCCCCCCTTGTTCTATGATTATAGCATAGCCCCGTTGCAGGTTACGATCCCGCAAGAGACTCAGGCGGCAAAAGGATCACGCTATTGGAAATCTTCGTGTTCTCTGTGTTTTCGCGGTCTAATTCAGCGTCTATACCGGCGACCACCCGTAGCTGTCCCCTCTGGGAGTAACTGCAAAGGGATGCGGTGTAGCCGCACGGCGTGCTGCGCCGTACCGGCTCCTTGCGATGCCGCGTCCAGCAGTAGTGCGTCCCCGCACGAGTACGGCGCAGCACGCCGCGCGGCTACAGCCCCGCAGGTCGTCTCTACTGCCCAGTCCACTTCTAAAGTGGACAGTTACGACGATCCGTAAGGGGCTGTCAGCAACTAACCTATACAGTCTGGACAGCTAGTTGAGCATAAATAGCCCGCTAACTTGACTATGTTATTTGCTGACAGCCCCTTTAAGTGTTCAGTCTAACCCCCCGTCAGCCTGCGAAGGCAGGCGGCAGAGCGGTAGACGCGGCTTGCGCCGCCCGGCCCCGCTTGCGTGGCGCAGACGATGGTGCTATACTCTGGGCAACAAGCAGGCACGGGGCGTGACGGCCCCGCTGAGGAGCGGGCATGAGCGACCAACTGCAGAACAGAGAGACGCGGCCTGTCTTTGGTATGCCCGTGATCCCGCCCGATTCCGGGGCGGGCCGGAGCAGTGTGCCGCTCAGTTTTTTCGGCGACACCACGATCAACGGGCCGGTGGTCGGGCGTGATCTGAATGTCACCAACATCGTGAACAGCGACAGCGCCGCACGCGCGGAGGCGGATTACCTGTTCGCGGTGGCCGATGTCCATAGCTACTGGCGCAATCAGTATATTCTCGGCCCCGCTTCCTCGCTCGCCAGCCCCTTTATTCCCACCGACAGCGCTGCCTTGATGCGCTGTTTCACCGATGCCGCCGGCGCAACCGCCGGTCCCGCGCGCCGCCTCGTCGCGTTGCCTGACGCGATCAACCTCTACCGTCGCGTGTTGTTGCTGGGTGGGCCGGGTGCCGGCAAAAGCAGCTACTTGCAGTATTTGGCCCTAGCCGAAACGGGGCCGCGCACCACCGCCGCCCGCCTGCCGGTGCTGGTGGACCTCAATGCCTGGGACAGTAGCGGCCCCTTCCTGCCCTTTGTGCAAGCGTTTTTGCGCGACCCGCCCAACCCCGCGCCGCCCGCCGCGCCGTTCCACGTCGTCAGCCCCTGGTTAGCCGAGCAGATCGACACCTATTTGCAGACCGGGCGCGTGCTGCTGCTGTTGGATGGCCTCAACGAACTGCCCCCTGTCGATCCCGCCGCCGAATCTGCGCGCCGGGTGGCCTTACGCGATTTTTTCGCCGCCTATCCACAACCGCGCGCCGTCGTCACCTGCCGGATGCTCGATTACGCCGGCGAACTGGACAGCGCCGGTTTCCAACAGGTGCTGCTTGACCCCTGGACGGTGGAGCAGATGGCAAGCTATCTCCAGGGGCGCGGCGCGGCAGACTTGTTGACGCGGTTGCACGCCGGTGATCCGTTGCTCCTCAGCCTGGGCCAGGTGCCGTTTCTGCTCTATATGCTGACCGAACTGGCCGCCAACACCCCGCCGCCCGCGCCCGGTGTGCCCGATCAGCTGGCTTCCGGCTCGGCCCTGTTCCGCCGCTTCATGGACCTGCTGCTGGAATGGGCCACGCAAAAAGACGAGGCCAACGCGCGGCTCTTTCCGCGCCGCGCCGTGCTGGACGCACTGGCCCGCTTGGCGGCAGCGATGCAGGCGGCGGGCTATCGCGGCACCGCCGTCCCGCACGCCTGGGCCGTGGGCCGGCTGCCCGACCCGGCGGCGCTGTTCGGCGGGCTGCCGCCGCCCGGCAACTTGCGTGGCGACCCGCGCGACCACCTGCTCGATTTCGGCTGTGCCGCGACGATCCTGGACACACCGGCCACGCGGGCCACCGTGCGCTTCTGGCACTTGGCTCACCAGGATTATTTCAGCGCCTTGGCCGCGCCCGCCACACCGGTTGGACCCCTGGTTCCTGCTGACGACGAGGTACACAGCTTGGCTGCCGCACTGGCTCCGCAACCGGCGGCGGCGATCCAGGCGATCCTGCAAGGCGGTGACCCCCGTGCGCCCCTGGTGGCGGCTAAAGCCCTAATCCAGGCCGGAGGCGGCTGATGGCTATAGGCGTGGACGCTCTGGCGGACGCAGGGGACGTGCGGCTCAAGGTCATCGCCGGCTTGGACTGCCTGATCTGGACCCCACCACCGGGCGTGAGCGCGTTTGACCGCGTGGAAGCAGTGCAGTTGCTGGGTCGCTTGGCCGACCCGACCGCCTTGACCGCCTTGGTCGGCGTGCTGAACGCCGGGCCGCGCAGTCTCCACCCGCCCGGCGTGGGCCGTTGGCTGCGCGATACGGCGCTCGATACGCTGTTGCGTCTGCCCGACCGCGCCGCCGCCGACCGCGCCCTGGCCGCCTACTACCGTTTGCCGGCGCGCCTGTGGCGCGGGCGGCTCGACCGCAACTTGGTCTATGACGACCTCCCGTTGCTGCTGGCGCGGGGCCGGGGCGCGCTGGTCGTGCGCGGCTATCTGCTACCGCTGATCGTTGGCTTGCTGCTCCCGCTGTTGCTGTTGGAGGGAGTGGCCGCGCTCGGCGTGCTGCCTAACGGGGTGCTGTTTTGGCTGGGCGGGCCGTTTTTTATCGCGCTGGGCCTGGGCCTGTTTAACGCGCATCAGGTGGGGCTGGTGCTGCTGGTGGCGTGGCTCGGCCCGCGCCTATCTTTGCCCGCCATCCGCCGCCCGGCGCTTAAAATCGCGCTGGCGGTGGTACTGACGTTGGCGGCATTCGGACTGGCCCTGGTCGGGGTGGTGGGCATTCTCTATGTGATCGCTCGCAACAACGTTGGGGTCGGTCCCGGCGCGCTGTCCTCAACGGCTGCGCTCAGTCTGGTGCAGGGCTGCCTAATCGCGCTGTCGCTGCTGACTCTGCCCTGCTATATGCTGGCCCACGACCTGGAAACCGCCGCACGTGCGGCCGCCAGCCCTGCCGCAAACCGCGCGCGCCTAGCTGTGGCCCTGCGTTGGGTCGGCTGCGCGCTCTATCTGGCCTTTGTGCTGATCGCCTTTGGCCTCAGCTTTTCCCAAGAGCGGGCGGCACACCCTACCGCCACACCGGACGATGCGACCGTCTTGCTGGGCATGGTCCCGGCGTTGCTTTATCTGGCCTTAGCCCCGCTGCCGGTGTTGGCGGGGCTGGCCCTCATCGGCGGGCTGCAACGGCGCATCCACGGCAACCCGTCGGCGCAGGAGGCGACATGATGCTGTGCCCACAACTGCAGCGTGGCTGGCGCGGGGTACTGGGCGTGCTAGCGCTGGGCGTGGTCGTGGCCTGCGGCGATGCTGCGCCGGCGGTTGTCCCCGCGACTGTTCAGGAGACGCGCGGCGCGACTTTCGCCTGCCGCGACACTTTCCCGGCGGACCTGACGGGGTGCCCAGCAGCGACCGTCAATACCGCAGTGGTAGTCAACGGCGGCGTGCATAGTGGGCCGGGCGACACAACGCTGCTGATGCAGACGGGCAAGACGCGCTTTCGCCTGCTGCCCAGCAGTTCGTTGCGCTATGTTGCCAACAGTGGCCTGGGAGTCACGTTTTTGCTGACTGCTGGGCGGCTGTTTGCCGATCATGACGCGGCCGGCGGCGCTCTCGTGATCCAGAGCGGTAACAGCGCGATTTCGGCCCTCGGCACGTTGTTTACCGTGGCGACCGATAATAGCGGCGCGGTGATCGTCTCGGTGCAGGGCGGTACCGTGGCCGTCGAGGTGCCGCGTGGTTCTCAACAGATTCGCAATGTGACGCAAGGCCAGGGGATACAGATCCCTGCGGGGGCGACTGCCCCGCCGTTGCCACGGGCGATGACTCCCGGCGAACTCCGCCTGTGGCAACGCATCGGCCCCAACCTGACCCTTACGCCCTGAACGCGCCCAAACGCAAAAAGAGGAGTCCCCTATGTCTCAGGAGCCTACACCCCTGTCTGTGTCGCCCGCCCCGCCGCCGCGTCGTAGCCCGCTGTTGGCTGGCACGGCCTTCATCGCCCTGCTCGTGCTGCTCGTGGTCTTCGGCGCGGTAGTGCTGAACCGCCCGCCCGCCCCGGCCCCCTCCGCCACCGTCGCGCCAACAGCGGCGCAACCGGCCCGCACTGCGTCGCCGTCCGCCGTGGCTATGGGCAACGGCACCGTCACCGTGTCGGTGGCCGGCACCCTGGCGGCAGCAGGCACCGGCACGCCGCTGCTTGCTATGACGGCTACTGAGGTGACCAGCGAAGGAACCCCGCTGCCCGCACCCACAGACACAGTAAGGGCCGGCACAGGGACACCGCTGCCCGTGCTGACGGCTACCGTAGGCAGCGGCAAAGGTACGCCACCGGTCGGGCTAACCGGCACCGTAGGTAGCGGCACAGGGACACCGCTGCCCGTGCTGACGGCTACCGAGGTCACCAGCGAAGGGACACCACTGCGCGCACCGACAGGCACCGTAAGGGCCGGCACAGGTACGCCTGCCGCCATGATGACGGGCACGGTGGGTCTTGGCACGGGTACGCCAATGGCTGTGATGACCGGTACGGTGGGTCTTGGCACAGGTACGCCCGTAGTCGCGGTGCCCGCGCCGCCCCAGGTGTTGGATAGCGCCGGCACCGCCTATCTGTGCCCACAAGGGCCGGGCTGTAACGCGGCGGCAGCGGCTAATGCCCCGCTCCCGGTCGGCGGCGAGGCGCGCACCACTCTGAGCAGCACGCTGCGCCTGCAAACCGCCGCTGGTTTGCTGGCCCTGGCCGGCGATAGCGCCGTGCGCGTGGCGCGCCTTGATAGCGGCGGCACGGGGCTGACTCTGACGCGCGGGCGCGTGCTGCTGCGCGCGGCGGCGGGCCGCACCGGCGCGCTGGCTGTCACCGTCGGCGGTGCCACCGTGACCGGCACCGGCACCAGCTTCGGCGTGGTCCTATTGCCCGACGGCGGCGTGCGCGTCAGTGTGCCTGCTGATGCCCCGCGTTCCGTGGCGGTGCAAACCGGTTACCGTGGCAGTCCTGCCGCCGTCGATCTCGGCCCCGGCAAAAGCATGACCCTGGCTGCCGACGGCACCGTGACGTTGGGGCCGCTGGACCCGACTGAAATCGCCGCGCTGGTCGCGCTGGGTGGCGGTCCGCCTGCCACCCCCGCCGCCGTGGCCGCGATCACCGTGTTGCCCGTGCCGACCCTGGCCCCCTACCCGCCGGGCGTGGTTACGGCGACCATCGTGCTGACTCCCCCGGCGGAACAGACCTTGCCGCCCGTCACCCTGGTCGCCGGGGCCACCGCCGGCCCGGCGACCCCGCCGGTCGCAGCCACTGTCCCGCCCGTCGATCTGCTGGGCTTGGCCGTCACCGCGATGGGCGACGCGGGCAGCTACACCTTCGGCGCAACGCTTGGGGCCGATCCGGCCACGGCGGAGTTTACCGCCGGTACCTGGACTGCCGACACCGCTTGCTGGATTTCCACCGGCCCGGCGGGGCGCAGCGACTACCAATGGCGTGGCGGCACGCTGTTCCGGCGTAGCGGCACGGGGGCGTGGCAGCAACAGGCGGGCGGTAGCCTCCCCCCCTGGCTCACCGTTTGGCGCGTGCTGGGCCAGACGGACCCCGCCACGGCCGGCGAATTGGCCTCCGACAAACTTGACGCAGTGACAGTGCGCCGCCTGCGCGCCCGCCTGCTGCCCGCCGCCGGCTATCCCGCCGGCACCTGGATCGATGCCACCGTGGGAGCCGCCGACTCGCTGGTCCGCAGCGTGATCCTTTACGATGCCGAGCCGGGCAGCGGCCACGCCATCCTCAAGATCGGCTTCAGCAGCCTGGGTAGCGCTGCCCACTGCCCGCCCCTGTCGGTCCCGTGAAACGTGGGGCGATAGCATTCTCGCAAGGTTCCGGCATTCTGCGTAGCGCGTCAACGATGATGTGGCCCATTGGGCAGCCCGGTAGCCGCACAATTCATTGCGCGGCTACCGGGGACAAGCGCGAGAACCGGACAAAAGCTCTGGTCAGATGACATGAGCGCCGCGCAGCATCCGGCGGGGCCGCGCTGGTAGGATGGGTTTAGCGATCTACGACCGATTGCGATCCAGCCACCGGTCGCCGACTGGCACCGCCGCCTAGCTTCCCTGCCGCCGCCTACCGCCCCGCACCCCCGGCGCACCGTCGTCGCCATTCCGCACTCTGCCATCCGCACTCGGCCCGGTCGCTGGCTGGAATCGCCGCCTACCAGCCCTCACTCCTGGCGCACCGTCGCCGCCATTCCGCCATCCGCCATCCGCAATCCGCCTGGCCCTATAGCATTACCGCACGAATAGGCGTATAATAGCGTCGGCAGGCATACCGCGTAACCTCTGACCCACCAGCGCATTCTAACCTGTAGCACCCTGCGGAACCCATGGGCTGTAACGCATACAGCGGCACCACACACCAAGCTAGGAGTCTTAGCAATGGCGGAAGAGAGCGGCGTAGTCCATCACGAAGCGGACCACACCCCAGAGCGCGTGCGCCCAACGGCGGAGGTCGCGCCCAGCGCGCCCGGTGCCGCTGAGGGCGTGTCCGCTCCGGCGGCGGGGGCGCTGCTGACCGGCGTACAGCGTAGCGGGCGCGGCAATGGCCCGGTGTTCCAAGCGCAAGCATTGCACGTCCAGCGCACCGCCGGCAATCGCGCCCTCCAGCGGCTGCTACAGGGCACGGCGGGTGCTGTGCCCGTTCAGCGCGATCCCGGCCCGCCTGCTGCTGCGGCGCCCCCGGCGGCTCCTGCGGCGGCTCCCGCCGCGCCGCGCCCCTTCGATGCCGGCATGATTGACGTGGTGGGCGGGCAGCCCCAACTGGTGGGCACCGTGACTGTTGCGCCTGTTGACAAAAATATTGTGCGCGTGCTGGGGCCGGCGGCCAATATGTCGCCCGTCAAGGCGGGGCTGAAAGCCGGTCTCAAACTGGGGCCGGGCGAAGTCATCAAAATTGGCCCCGTGCAGACGCTCATGGGGTCTGAGCGCGTGGGGGTCTACCGCGAAGACGGCGCAGGGGCCGGCGCGGCGCCCATCGAGGAACATTTTACGCTGGGCCAGAGTCGTGACGGCGCGCGCGGTCACTATTCTCCCGGTGAACCGGTGTTCCAGCGCGCCGAAGCGCCCTGGTTTCTGCCACCCGGCATTCTATCCGATGATCATCCCGACGAAACGCTGTCTTTTAGCGAAAACAAAACAGCGGATCTCTATGACCAGCCTAGTTGGCAACTGCCGCTGACTAGTGGCAAGGCCAAACTCAGCGCGACGCGCGGCCAGGACAGCTTTATCACCTCTATCGCCGCCCAACGCGACGGCAAATTGATCCATTTCAACCCCAGCAAATGGGCCATCCCCTGGACGGTAAAAACCATTGATGCCGCGCACACCGGGGTGGGGGGCGCAGGCACCGGCGAGTCCACCAGCGCGGTGCCGCCGACTGTGGACGGCAAAATCGCCGCCTTCCAGCCGGGCCAGAGTTGGACCAGCTACCCCACCGTGGCCGACGCATTGGGGGCCGACACGCACACCTTGATGGAGAACTTGCAGGGGGCCAAAGCCCACGACCCCGCTTCGTATACCAACACCGTCGAGGCGCTGCGCCAGAAGAATCCCACCTTCACCGTCAAACTCACGGTGCTGACTACCCACGGCAATCTGGGCCGCGACCACCTCTTCCTCACCGTGGCCGGCAGCCAAAGCCTAGCCCGTCAGGAGTTCAAGCTAAACAATGGCGGCAGTGCCGCTGTCACCTTCCGCCTGACCGATGTGTTGGACCCGGCGCTCCTCGTTGGCGGCGCGGGCATCCACTTCAACCTCGAACTAGATACCGTGACGGGGGTGAACATCACCGGCGGGCCGACGTGGGCCTACCCCCTCGCCGCGCTCAAACAGGACTTCCCCCTCGGCGACGGCAAATACGCCATCTCCGGCAGCTACGCCTAATCGTTCGCTTCCCTAGCCGCTGCGCCCGCTTCCCGCCCGAGGAAGGGGCGCAGCGGCTAGGTTCGTCGCACGCTCCTCCCCCTGCCATTCAGCACTTAGGATTGGTAAAAGAATAACGTTACAGGTGGAGTGGCACCAACGATGGAGGTAGGGGCACGGGGCACCGTGCCGGAGGGCGCTGGCGCTCCCCACGCCGGCACGGTGCCCCGTGCCCCTCCCCGCTTGGATCACCGCACTACCCGCCTGCGACCAGTGCAAGGTTACGAGACCTTAGCGGCATTAGGCCCAAGTGAGCGTGGCTTGGATCGGTAATCCCTCGTCTTTGGGCTATTTCCGCTAAGGTCTAGTAGTTCGTCTATCCGGCGTGGCCGGGGACACGCAACGGATTGTAGGAGGAGGGCTCCGCCCCGCGACCGTGACCGGCGCGCGATCTGTCCCGACACGGTGCTGTGTACCCGGTGATCTGCCGCGCAGGCCACGGTCGCGGGGCGGAGCCCTCCTCCTACAATTCCATTAGCGTAAGTAGACCTTAGCGGCATTAGGCCCAAATGTCTATTATTTTACCCACCCGTAGCACTCCGTCGTAGAGAAGCGGGCGTAGGGGTAGATTCGTCGCGCTCTCCCTGCCCACAATTCAGAATTCAGAATTCAGAACTCCGTCACCGGCCTCACTCCGCCTTTTGCCCGAAGATGGGCGATTGCCACGCTGTCAGCCCGAAAATGCCCGGCCCCTGACGAAAAAAGCGCAGCGGGATGCCTTGCTTCTCGCAGCGTTCCATATCGCGCAGGATCTGCGCCGACATGGTGGAGGCCGGCGTTTTGCCGTGCGTGGTCAGCAGGCCCAACTCAATCGCCTTTTCCGTGATCACCCGGTAGTGTAGCGCGCGTGGCTCGCCCTGGCGCAACAAGGCTTCTTCGGCGGCATCGGCAAACGACATCCCCTCGTCTGCGGCGGGTGCAGCGGGCGCGGCGGCAGCTTCCACCACCGGCGCGGGGGCAGGGGCCGTAGCTTCCACCGCCTCCGCCTCCTCCGCCATATCGCTGGGGTCTTGCCACTCCAACTCCTCCTCGTCCGTTGCACCCGCCGTAGTGGCCTCGGCGGTGCCGTCGGCGATGGCCCCGGCTGCGGCTAATGTAGTGGCTT
>Ga0123338_10004206_pt1 | contig 12657 bp, 6 predicted proteins | sample grotaG_FD_89793 | JGI IMG/M metagenome (GOLD analysis project Ga0123338, IMG submission 89793) | Glacier valley bacterial and archeal communities from Borup Fiord, Nunavut, Canada, to study Microbial Dark Matter (Phase II) -... | ecosystem: Environmental > Aquatic > Freshwater > Ice > Glacier ... | reverse complement strand
GCGCAGGCGTAGAAGGCCCAGAAGCTGAAGACGTCATTCTCGAAAAAGCGCGTGCGCAGGCCCTGGTCGTGGCGCTTTTTCTCGGAGTTGTTGGCGGCGAGAGAGCTGCCGACGAGGAGGCCAAAATGGGCAAAGCTCCGCACCCAGCTGGCCCAGCGGGCGACGGTGGGGGCGTTGCCGTAGGCGCCAGCGTAGGCGTTGCGCATGAAGTCGCCGAGAGGGGCTTCGACGCGGGCGCGGACCAGGCCGCCCGCCTTGACGACGCGGGTCCAGCGACGGAAGGTCGGGGTGCCGATCGGGTCATAGCCGAGGTGGTCGGCGTGGAAGAAGAGCGCGTGATATTTCTCGGTGATGCGGTGGTTGAACGATTCGTGACCGCCGAGCAGATCCGTGTCGCGCCGGGCGCAGTAGTTGACGAGCGGATGCAGGCTGAGGTCGAGCGCGCAATGCGAGATGAGGCCGGCGGCTAGCGCCAGTCGCTCGTCAGGCGAAAATCCCGGCGTCGTCGCGGCCGAGCGCAGGTAAGACGCCACGAAGCGCGCCGGTCGGACCGAGTGCATGCGGTAGGCCCAGGGCTCGTCGAGCGCGGCGGCGCCGAGGCCGTAGCGGGCAGCCTCGGCCAGCATGTTCCCGTAGTAGGGCAGGTCGTGGAAGATCGATCCGAGACGGGTATAGACCGGCTCGGCAGCGGCGGCGCGGCGCATGGCGGCAGGAATCCCGGCATGGTCGGCGACGGTGAGCCCAAACGACAGGTGGAGCTGAGGGGCAGGCATGAGCCATGACGAATAGCATCCACCAGGGATCCACGCAATGAGGCGGCGCACACTAGTCCGTCGCTGACAATCGCCCGATGGTCCGGCCTTTCCGTAGCGTAGCGTCGGGCTTTGCCCGCGCGGAGTGTCGTCGGAATCCTCTCAGGGTTCCGACGACAATAAAAAAGCCGGAAATCCTGTGCGGATTTCCGGCTCTGGTTCGACTGAATTGCGGTTTTAGGCGGACGGAGACGAGCCCTTGCCGGCGTCGAGGCTGGTCATGATGACCGGGGTCACCGTGTCCTCGAGTGCGGCGGCGAAGACATCGCCGATCTTCTTGGCAAAGATGAACTCCACCGTCTTCTTGATCTCCTCGGGCACGTCGACGAGGTCCTTCTGGTTACGCTCCGGCAGGATGATGCGCGTGATGCCTGCGCGATGCGCGCCGAGGACTTTATCTTTTATGCCACCGACGGGCATGACTGTGCCCCGGAGGGTCATTTCTCCGGTCATGGCCACGTCGTTGCGGACCTTGCGACCGGTCAACAAAGACACGAGGGCAGTCGTCATGCAGGTACCAGCCGACGGACCGTCTTTCGGCGTGCCGCCTGCAGGAACGTGCAAGTGAATGTCGCTCTTCTCGAGGAAGTCGCGGGCAATGCCCAGCTCTTCGGCGTGCGACCGCACGTAGGAGAGCGCGGCCTGCGCCGATTCTTTCATGACGTCGCCAAGCTGGCCGGTCAGCACCAGTCGGCCCGTTCCAGCCATCCGCGTCGCTTCGATGAACAAGATGTGTCCACCGACGGGCGTCCAAGCGAGGCCAGTGGCCACGCCGGGCTGCTCGGTGCGCTCCGACACTTCGGAATGGTACCGCTCCGGCCCGAGGAGCTCGGAGAGCTCTGCCGGGTGGATCTGCACCTTGCCGGTTTCGCCCGAGGCAACTTTGACTGCCACGCCGCGGACGACATTGGCCAATTCACGCTCGAGGTTACGAACGCCGGCCTCGCGGGTGTAGTGGTCGATGAGCGCGTCGAGCGCCTCGTCGGTGAACTCGATCTGATCCTTGGTGAGACCATGCTCGGCGATCTGTTTGTCGACGAGGTGCTTCTTGGCGATCTCACGCTTCTCCGAGCGGGTGTAGCCCGGCAGCTCGAGAATCTCCATGCGGTCGCGCAGCGGTCCTTGGATGGGGCCGAGGTCGTTGGCGGTGGCGATGAAGATCACCTCCGACAAGTCGAACGGCACCTCGAGGTAGTGATCGGAGAAGGTGTTGTTCTGCTCCGGATCGAGGACCTCCAGCAACGCCGACGACGGGTCGCCCCGGAAATCGGCGCTCAGCTTGTCCATCTCGTCGAGCATGAAGATCGGATTCCTGGTCCCGGCCCGCTTGAGGGCCTGGATCACCCGACCGGGCAACGCGCCGATGTACGTGCGGCGGTGGCCACGTACCTCGGCCTCGTCGCGCACGCCGCCGAGGCTGACGCGCACGAACTCGCGACCAAGCGCGCGGGCGATGCTGCGCCCAAGCGAGGTCTTGCCGACGCCAGGAGGACCATAGAGGCACAAGATCGGCGCCTTCTTGTTGGGCGCGAGCTTGCGGACCGCCAGGTACTCGAGGACCCGCTTCTTCACCTTCTCGATGCCGTGGTGATCTTCGTCGAGGATGGCGCGCGCCGCCTTGACGTCGAGCTTGTCCTCGGACCGTTTGGACCACGGCAGCTCCACCAACCATTCCAGATAGGTGCGCTGGACGTTGTACTCCGCCGACGCCGGCTGGATCGTCCGCAGCCGACCGAGCTGCTTCTTGGCGACGATCTCGACATCTTCCGGCATCTTGGCCGCGGTGATCTTCTCGTCGAAGTCGGTGAGGTCTTCGCCTTCGTCACCTTCGCCGAGCTCTTCCTGAATGGCCTTCAGCTTCTGGCGCAACACTGCCTCGCGCTGATGCCGCGACATCTCCTCGCGCACCTGGGTGTCGATGCGCTCCTTGACGTCGTACACTTGCAACCGGCGCTGCAGCGACTCCAGGACCTTGCGGAGGCGGGCTTCCACGTCGAGCTCGAACAGCAAGTTGACGCGATCGTCCGTTTCCATCTCGAGATTGGACTGCGCGAGGTCAGCGATGGCGCCGGGCTCCCGCAGGGCCTCGATGGCCTGGATGTTCTCGTCGGGCAGCTCGGGAGAGCGCTGCACGACTTTCTTGACCGTGGCCTTCACCGACAACGCGAGACCATCGGCCTCGGCGCTCGACACATTGCGCTCTTCGACGGCGGCGACCTCGGCGATGAGGTATGGCTGCTTCTGCGACAGGCCCACGATGCGGCGGCGGACGACACCGCGCACCACCAAGGTGTAGCGGCTATCGCTCACCTTGACGACCCGTAGCACCTCGGCCTCGACGGCCAGCGGGTACAGATCTTCCAGTCCCGGCGACTCGATTTCTTTGTCGCGCTGGGTCGCGACGATGAGGCGCGACGGTTTTTGGCGTACCACTTCCTCGACGAGCTGAAGCGAGCCGGCGCGGCCCACGTCGATGGGCAGAATCACGCCGGGAAAGAGGACCAGGTTGCGCAGCGGCAACAGACCCAGCTTCGTGTTTTCTTGGCTCATGGGCAGAACGTAAGTCGCCACGCCAGAAGCTGCAATGCCGTTGGTGTGCGGTTAGGTGGTGGGCGTGGTGATTTTCGAGAACTGGCGGATGAGCTCTTTGGCTTCGTCCGAGATGGCCTCGGGAAGTTGGATCTGGACGTTGGCGTAGAGGTCGCCACGGTTTTCTTTGTCGCCGATCTTGGCGACGGCGCCTTTGCGACGGAGGCGTAGCTTGCGGCCGCTCGACGAGCCAGCGGGGATGGTGAGGGTCACGGTGTTGCCTTCCAGCGTCGGGACTTCGGCTTTGCCACCGAGGACTGCCGCCTCGAGGGTAACCGGGAGGTCCACCTCGATGTCCGCCGACGCAGGGCTGCGCCGACGGAACTTGTCGTGCGGCTTTTCGTGGACCTCGATCATGAGGTCGCCAAGAGGCTGCCCGCGCCCACCTGGCTGACCACGGCCAGCGAGACGGATGGTCTTGCCGTCGGTGACGCCGGCCGGAATCTTGATGGTGATGTGCTTGCCGTCGAGGACGATCTCTTTTTCGGCGCCGAGCGCGGCCTCCGGTAGCTCGATCTCCAGCTTGGCCAGAACATCCTCCCCACGCGCGCGTTGCCGAGGCTGTTCGGCCTCGGGTGGCGCGCCGCCAAACATCTCGAACAGATCGGCAAAGCCGCCTGCGCCGCCCGAGAACGGATCCTGTTGCGGCTGCGCGCGTGGCTGGCGCTGTTGCTGACGGTCGGTGCGCGCCTGGTTGCGAAGACGATTGAGGATGTCGTTGAGGTCGACGTTGGCGCCGCCCGGCCCCGAACGGCTGGCCCCAGGCGGAAAGCCGCCGCCGCCCATCGAGGCATAAGGATTCTTGCGCTGCTCGTCGTACTCGCTGCGCTTTTTCTCGTCGCCGAGCACTTCGTACGCCTCGGTGACGTCCTTGAAGCGGGCTTCTTTGGACTTGTCGCCGCCGGTGGCGTCAGGGTGGAATCGCTTGGCCAGCTTGCGATACGCCTTTTTGATATCGGGCTGCGACGCCGTCTCGGCGACTCCCAGCGCTTTGTAGTAGTCCTTCATGGCCACGTCATCGCCTCTATCATCGCATTGGTCTTATCTCACGCCGCCGTCGTATCCGCCTCGAACTTCACCACCCCGAACTCGATCTCGTCGCCGCGCCGGTCGCCGCGGATGCGGTCCCCAGGGTGAAACTTGCCGCCGATGATGGCCTTGGCCAGCGGATCTTGCAGGTTGCGCTGAATGGCACGCTTCAGCGGCCGGGCGCCGTAGGCCGAGTCGTAGCCGACCTCGCTGAGAAAATCGAGCGCTGCCGTGGTGAGCTCGAGCGCAAGGCCACGGTCGGCGAGCAGCTTCTGGAACCGCTTGAGCTGGATCTCGACGATGACGCGCAGGTCCTTCTTGCCGAGCTTGTTGAAGACGATGATGTCGTCGATGCGGTTCAAAAATTCGGGCTTGAAGGCCGCCTTCAACGCATTGTCGATCTCGTCGCGGACCCGCTTGTCCTTGAGGTCAGCCTCGTCACGGATGAACTGCGAGCCGACGTTGGAGGTCATGATGATGACCGTGTTCTTGAAGTCCACCGTACGGCCCTGGCTGTCGGTCAGTCGGCCGTCGTCGAGAACTTGCAAGAGCGTGTTGAAGACGTCGGGGTGCGCCTTTTCGATCTCGTCGAAGAGCACCACCGAGTAAGGCCGGCGACGGACGGCTTCGGTGAGCTGCCCACCCTCGTCGTAGCCGACATATCCCGGCGGCGCACCGACGAGGCGCGACACCGAGTGTTTCTCCATGTATTCGCCCATGTCGATACGGACCATGTGCGATTCGTCGTCGAACAAGAACTCCGCCAGCGCCCGCGCCAGCTCGGTCTTGCCGACGCCGGTCGGGCCCAGAAAGATGAACGACCCGATGGGCCGATTGGGATCTTGCAAGCCGGCCCGCGCCCGTCGCACGGCGTTGGCCACGGCGATGACCGCTTCTTCCTGACCGACGACACGCGTGTGCAGGCGGTCTTCCATCTTCATGAGCCGCTCGAGGTCGCCTTCCAGCATCTTGGTGACGGGGATGCCGGTCCATTTGGCGACGATGGCCGCGATATCCTCCTCAGTGACTTCTTCGCGGAGGAAGCTCGAGCCGCCTTGTTTGGCCGTCTCCAGCGCGTGGTTTGCCGTCGCCAGATCGCGCTCGAGAGCGGGCAACACGCCGTAGCGCAGCTCGGCCGCCTTGGCGAAATCGGCGCGGCGCTCGCCGAGCTCGAGCTCGGTCTTGGCCTTGTCGATGGCTTCTTTTTTGGTCCGCAGCTGCGCGATCAGATCCTTCTCACGCTGCCACTGCGCCTTCATCGAATCGGCCTGCTCTTTGAGGTCGGCAATCAGCGTCTTCAGCTCTTCTTTGCGGGTCTTGGACGCCTTGTCTTTCTCCTTCGACAGCGCCTGATTTTCGATCTCCAGCGACATGACCTTGCGCTGGATCTCGTCGATCGGCGTCGGCAGCGAGTCGATCTCCATCTTGAGCCGCGAAGCGGCCTCGTCGACGAGATCGATGGCCTTGTCCGGCAGGAATCGATTGGTGATGTAGCGCTCCGACAGCCGCGCGGCAGCGACGAGGGCGGCATCGCGGATCTGGATGCCGTGGTGCACCTCGTACTTCTCCTTGAGCCCGCGCAGGATGGCGATGGTGTCCTCCACCGACGGCTCGCCGACCATGACCGGCTGAAAGCGCCGCTCGAGCGCCTTGTCCTTCTCGATGTGCTTGCGGTACTCGTCGAGGGTGGTGGCGCCAATCGCGCGCAGCTCGCCACGCGCCAACGCCGGCTTCAACATGTTGGACGCGTCCTGCGCGCCCTCGGCGGCTCCCGCACCGACGAGCGTGTGCAGCTCGTCGATGAACAGGATGACCCGCCCGTCCGCGCTCTCGATCTCTTTGAGCACGGCCTTGAGCCGGTCTTCGAACTCACCACGATATTTGGTGCCAGCAACGAGCGCGCCGAGATCGAGCGACAGCACCCGCTTGTCTTTGAGCCCTTCGGGAACGTCGCCCGTGGCGATACGCTGGGCGATGCCCTCGACGATGGCGGTCTTGCCGACGCCAGGCTCGCCGATCAAGACCGGATTGTTCTTGGTGCGGCGCGACAGCACCTGGATGGCGCGGCGAATCTCTTCGTCACGGCCGATGACCGGATCGAGCTTGCCCTTCCTGGCCACCTCGGTGAGGTCGCGGGTGTAACGCTCGAGGGCCTGATATTTTCCCTCAGGATTTTCGTCGGTGACGCGCTGCGAGCCCCGCACCTCGGACAACGCCTGCATGACCTTGTCGTGGCTGACGCCCGCGTCGCTGAGCACCTGCGAGGCAGCGCCAAACTGGCCGTGAGCGAGGGCCAACAACAGATGCTCGGTCGAGGTGTATTCGTCCTTGAACTTCTCGGCCTCTTTTTCGGCAGCCTCGACGAGCTCGCGCGCTTTGCGCGACAGCCCGACCTCGATGCCGCCTTGTTGCCGCGGCATGCGGTCGATAGCGGCATCGATGGCGGACTTGATCTGCGCCGGGTCTGCGCCCAGCTTCTTCAAAATAGGCACCACCACGCCGCCCTCTTGTTCGAGGAGGGCAGACAAGACGTGCTCGGGCGCCATCTCCGGCTGACCCAGCTTTTCAGCCAGGTTCTGCGCGGCGACCAACGCCTCACGGGTCTTGATAGTCAGCTTGTCGAGTCTCATGGGCTCAGTGCCTCCGACGAAGGAAGCTAACCATCGCTGCATCAAATGCAAGCGGCGTTACAGAGTCGCCAATGGCGCGAGGGCTAGCTGTTGACGAACTACGTGGGCAAGCGCGCGAAGTGTGTGTCGCCGCGAAGTCGCGGCGGAAACAAGGGGGGACTCGACGGGCTTTGCCCAGCGAGGGGGACGGAACGTCCCCGCTAGTGCGGTAGGCCGGAGAGGGCGATGTTGACCGAGCCGGCGTCGGCGGGCGAGTCGGCCTCGATGACGAGGTAGTACGTGCCGAGCGGGAGGTTGGTCCAGCTGGTGGTGCCGGTGGTGTTGGCCACCGATTTGGTGCAGGTGCCGGTGGCAGAGCCGGCATCGCAGGCGAGCTGGGCGCCAGCGCGGGTGTAGAGCTGGAAGTCGTGCTTGCCGATCTGGTTGTAGGTGAGATTCAGGTCGGCGTTGGCGGTGAGGCGGATCTGGACGACGGCCGCGTCGCCACCGGGAGTCGTCGCGCAGGGGACGGCGCCCTTCGTGCCGTTCATCGAGGTCTGTAGAAGCTTGAAGACGTTCGTGCCGGTGAGCGGCATGGGGTCGATGGTCGCGTCGGGTTTGCAGACGCTGTTGGCGCAGAACTGGGACGTGGCGCACTTGCGGTCCGCGCAGTCGGTGAAGCCGTCGAAGTCGTCGTCTTTGCCGTTGTTGCAGATCTCGAGCTGGCGATCGTCGACGACGCTGAGGGTGAGGTCGACCGAGCCTTCCGAGCCGGCGCGGAAGCCGGCGACGATGACGTTGTACGTGCCCGGCTGCAGATTGGGCACTTCGTAGCCGCACCCGAACGGCAGCGTCTTGGGGTCGGCGCAGACGAGCTCTTTGACGTCGCAGGCTTCACGCGGGCCACCGGCAGCGTCGAGGGTGAGGACCTGATCGCCGGTCTGGGTGCAGTCGAAGCCCACGCCGACGCCACCTGACATGCCCGACGACGGGATGGTGAACTGCACCACCATGCCCTTGGCGCCGCCGCGGCTGCACGAGGCGTTGTAGCCGAGCGTGCCGTTGTTGAGGACGTCTAGGGTGACGTTGGCCGAGCTGCCGACGCCGAGATTGCCGAGCTGGCGATCGGGCATGCAGTACGGCGCCGAGCAGCCGGATACGCCGACGCAGGCCGGGTCGGCGCAGTCGATGAGCCCGTTGCCGTCGTCGTCGATGCCGTTGTGGCACAGCTCGACCTGGCGGTTGCGGTAGGCGCGAATGTTGACGTCGACCTGGCCCTCGTCGCCAGGCTTGAGTGCCTTGGTGATGATCAAATAGTCGCCGGGCGGGAAGTCGCCCCACGCCACGCGACCCTGGCCGGAGCCCGAGGGGTCGAAGCAGCCGAGCTGCTCGAAGTCGCATTTCTCGCCGAGAGGCGGCGTGCGGAAGAGGCCAAACACGTGGTCGCCGTTCTGGCTCCAGTCGAGCTCGATGCCGGCCGTCTCTTTGAGCGTGAAGCGGACCGCGACGTCTTTGCCGCCGGTGGCGCCTTGGCAGTTGAGGTTGAGGCTGCTGTTGCTGCTGGCGCCGGTGTCGAAGCTGGCGCTCTTGGCGGGGCCGTTGACGACGAGCGCGCCGACGTTGAAGTCGGGGTTGCAGACCTGCGTCACGCAGTTGGTCGCGGCAGCGCAGTCGGGGTCCGCGCAGTCGATGAGCCCGTTGCCGTTGTCGTCGATGCCGTTGTTGCAGATCTCGGTCATGTTGGGCGTGGTGAGCGTGACGGTGACCGAGCCCTGACCGACGGGAGAAAACGGCTGGGTGATGACGTAGTACTCGCCGGCGAGGAGCTGGGCGAAGGTGTTCTTGCCCATGGTGGCGCTCTTGGGGTCGTAGCAGCCGACGGGGTTCTGGCCGCACGTCTGGTTCACGCCGGCGCGGAAGACGCCGAACACGTGATCTTTGCCGGCCGCCTGGGTGAAGCTGAGCGTGACGTCGGTGACTGCGGTCGTGGTGAAGCTGGCGACGACCATGCCGGCGCCGCCGGGTGCGCAAGGCGTGGTGGTGACGTCGACGGTGCCGACGGTGTTGACGGTGCGCGTGACCGAGGCGCCGCGGGTGGCCAGGGTGCCGAAGTCGACGGTGGGCATGCACTTCAAGTTCCGGCAGGCGGGCAGGTTCGCGCAGTCGGGTAGCGTGCAGTCGGGCTTGAGCGGATCGCAGACGACCTTGCAGCCTGGGAAGCTGGCGCAGTCGGGGTCCTTGCAATCGATGAGCTTGTCGTCGTCGTCGTCGATGCCGTTGTTGCAGATCTCGGTGCCGAGGACGATGCAGCGCGGGTCTCCGACGCACTGGGGCAGCTTGCAGTTGCGCTTGTCGCCGCAGAGGTCGCCGCCGTCGCCGATATCGGGGTTGCCGCCGTCGAAGCCGTCGGGGCGACCACCGTCGAAGCCGTCGGGATTGCCGCCGTCACCGAGGTCGGTGCCACCGTCGAAGCCGCAGTGGCCGTCCGAACGGAGGAGGTTGGCCGGACAGTCCTTGGGGCTGGACTTCAAGGCCGAGCGGCCGCAGCCCACGGCGCTTGCGCCGACGAGCAGCAGCGTGGTCAGGCGAAACAGCGTCGAACGAGACAAAAGCGAAGCCATGAACGCCTCCAAGAAGCGGGACCCTAGCATGCGGATAGTCTTCGCAGAGCAGGACTCGGGCCAAGTGTCGTTTCTAATCATTTCAGGTGCTTGTGCGAAAGTGGTATGTCGGCGTTTCAGACAAACGGCATAATGAGCGTGAAAAAGTTGTCAGTATGGGGCACTTACTGAGGGGGCATGGCCGATCTGTCCAAGACGATGGCTTTCGAGGTACCCGCGTTCGCCAAGGACAAGGAAGATGGCGATGCGCCGGCGGTCATGGTGCTGGTCTACCCGCCAGGTCCCAGCCTCGGGCGTCGTCATTCGCTGACCACCGGCACGCTCACCATCGGTCGCCTACCCGAGCTCGACATCTGCATCGACGTCGAGGCAGTGTCCCGCCAGCACGCCAAGGTCATCAAAGAGGGCAAGGCCTGGGTGCTCGAGGACCTCAACTCGACCAACGGCACCTACGTCAACGACGAGCGCGTGTCGAAGCGGCCGCTCGTCGACGGCGACATCGTCCGTGTCGGCAAGGCGATCCTCAAATTTCTGTCGGGCAGCAATATCGAAGCCAGCTACCACGAAGAAATCTATCGCATGACCATCGTGGACGGCCTGACCGGCGTTCATAACAAGCGGTATTTCCTCGATTTTTTGGGCCAAGAGATTGCTCGCTCAGCGCGCCATCGCTTCCCGCTGACACTGGTGATGTTCGACGTGGACCATTTCAAGAAGGTCAACGACACCCACGGGCACCTCGCTGGCGACGCTGTCTTGAAGGAGCTTGGGCGTCGGCTGCGTCCACGCATGCGGCGCGAAGACTTGTTGGCGCGCTACGGCGGCGAAGAGTTCGTCGTGGTGCTGAGCAACACGCCGCGGTCGGGTGCCATCCCGTTTGCCGAGGATGTGCGGATGATGATCGAGTCCGAGCCGATTCACTTCGACGGCAAGGTCTTGTCGATCACCATCAGCCTCGGCGTGGCGGAGCTCGATTTCGAAAAGCCCCTGCCGGAAGATCTCATCGCCGCCGCCGACGTGAACCTCTACGCCGCCAAGCGTGCCGGGCGTAATCGGGTGGTTGGCTAGGGTTTTCTGAGCGCCAAGAGGTGCTCGGAGCGGGTGGCGCGACGGGCATCGGCGTAGAAGTTGGGGCGGGCCTGGGCGGCGGTGGCGACCATGGTGAGGCCGGCTACCTCGGCGGCGGAGGTGACGGCGGCGTCGCCGGGGACGATTTCGTGGCCGAGCGCGGAGTCGCCAATGACGATGTAGGCGCGCGCGCCGGGCTTGAGGACGCGGCCGATCTCACCGACGAAGGCGTTGACGTCGCGCTGCCAGGCCGCGAGGCCCGAGGAGGGATCGCCGATCTTGCGACGGGCGCCGATCTCGTCTTTGCCGAAGCGGGTGGCGTCGAGGCCGAGCCAGCCGAAGCGGCGTCGGTGCTGGTCGGCATAGTCGTACGTGCCGAGGTAGGGCGGCGAGGTGACCACGAGGTCGATGCTCGATTCGGCGACATAGAGGAGACGGCGCGCGTCGCCGATGCGCAGCTCGGGTGTCGGGGTGCCCTCGGGGACCACGCTGGCGAGCTGGTGTAGTCGGAGGGCCAGCTCTTCGATCTTGCGGACGAAGAGCTGCGTCGGCAGGTTCTTGCCGATCTTGCGCTCGACCTCGCCAGCAGCGGTCTCGGACGGCTGGCGCGAGACCTTGATGACGATGGCCGAGAGCGCCAACAGCAGGATGTTGCGCAGCGGCTCAGCGACGGACTCGATCTCCTCGCGGAGGCCAACCAGCTCGCGGAAGACGTGCGGTGCGTAGTGGACTGGGTTGTCGTAGCGCTCGCCTGATTCGGCGGTGCGGGCGCGGGTGCGGACGCGGTCGAACGAGGCATCGGCGACGGTACGTGCGGTGTCGACAAGGGCGGCGAGCTGGTCGGTGTCGAGGAGCGTGGTCTTGACGCGAGCGAGGGCGACGCCGAGTGGGTTGAGGTCGATGCCGCGGCTGTGTAAACCCGCCACCATGCCTTCCACGAGGGTGGTGCCGCTGCCGGCGAACGGATCGAGGAGCTGTGAGCCGGCCGGCGTGCCGGCCAGGAGGTGGCGGACGAGCAGTGGATGGAAGCGGGCTGGGTAGCTGTGGAACCCGTGCGTCCACTGGCGGGCGCTGGGGTTCTCGGGATCGTCGTGCTCGGGCGTGGAGGCGGTCAGCGCAGCGACGAGCCGGGTGCGCTCGGCCAGGTCGCCGGTGGCGGTCAGCGGGCCCCCTGGGGTGCTCATCGAGCGGCGCATCCGCGGCGTCGCTTGGCGGCCGGATGGCGACTTGTGCGACGGCTTCTGCGACGGTCTGGACGACTTTGGCGACCTTGCTGAGGGGGCCGGCGACGGTCGTTGGGATGGACGTGACGGGGGCGGTGCCGGACGTGACGGGGCCGGTGCCGGACGTGACGGGGCCGGGCGCGGCTCGCTGCGGGTTTTGGCCGCGCTGGCGGCGGGTTTGGCAGCGACGGGGCGAGAGGGAGTCTTGGTGGCCGGTTTGGACTGGTCGCGCTCGGGCGACTTGTCTTTGTTTTTACCTTTGGCCTTGGTCTTGGCGGCGACACGCGCGGCCTTTTTCTCGACGACGTCTTTCCAGAATGGGCGCTGCATCGGCGCACTCTACTACTTCGGGCTTCCCATGCACTGGGAACGTGATACATACCGGGTCGCACGGCGTTCGCGTCGTGCGACCCGGGTCGGAAGTCTCGTCTCGACTGTTCGCAGGAACCCTGCGCGAAGGAACATTTGCATGGCTTCACAGCCCAAGAAGAAAGCCGCCGCGAAGTCGGCGAAGTCGGCCTCCAAGGTCAAGAAATCCGGCGCCCCAGCGACGGTGAAGAAGCCGGTCGCCAAAAAGCCAGTCGCGAAGAAGGCTGCCAAGCCGGTTGCGAAGAAGCCGGTTGCGAAGAAGCCGGTTGCGAAGAAGCCGGTTGCGAAGAAGCCGGTCGCGAAGAAGCCGGTCGCGAAGAAGCCGGTCGCGAAGAAG
>Ga0123338_10004203_pt1 | contig 12663 bp, 7 predicted proteins | sample grotaG_FD_89793 | JGI IMG/M metagenome (GOLD analysis project Ga0123338, IMG submission 89793) | Glacier valley bacterial and archeal communities from Borup Fiord, Nunavut, Canada, to study Microbial Dark Matter (Phase II) -... | ecosystem: Environmental > Aquatic > Freshwater > Ice > Glacier ... | reverse complement strand
GCCGGGTTGCCGGGCCGGAACGTGCCGTCGCTATAGCCACTGATGATGTGGTGGCTGAGGGCCGTCTCCACAAACGGGTAGAACACGTTGCCGGTCGCCACATCGGTGAAGTGCGGCCCGCCGGTCGTGTCCAGCGCCCAGCCTTGCGCCGCCACGATGATCTTGCTCAACTGGCCGCGCGTCACCGGGTTGCTGGGGCGAAACGTGCCGTCGCTATAGCCGCTAATGACACCGTGGTGGAACGCTGTCTCGATAAAGGGATAGAAGATGTTGCCGGTCGCCACATCGCTGAAATGCGGCCCGCCGGTCGTGTCCAGCGCCCAGCCCTCGCCGCCGACAATAATCTTTGCCAACTGGGCCCGCGTGGTCGGGTTGCCGGGCCGGAACGTGCCATCGCTATAGCCGCTGATCACCCCCCGGCAAGCCAAGTACTGCACCGACACCGCGAAATAGTCGCTGGCCTGCACATCGGTGAAGCTATACGCACAGGGCGCGATAAACTCCTGCGTGTCGCTTGATGGGCTACCCGTCACCGGGTTCTGGCCGCCCACCGCGTAGAAGTTGAAGCCCAGCGCCGCCCCGCTCAACCGCACGCGCGGCGCGAGCATCGCCGGCAACGGCTGCCAACCAGCGCTAGTCGTCGGATCGAAAATCAACGCACTCGTCGTGACCGTCCCATCGGCATTGCCGCCGGCGATCAGCCATTTGCCGCCCAACACGCCGGAAGCCGCGCCCCAACGGGTCACCGGTAGGTCGGGTACACTGCTGTCGTCCCAACTGCTGCCCAACAAGCGATAGGTTTTCGCCAAATCCGCCGCACCGGCGCCGCCGGCGCTATAGATCAACCCGTTCAGCGCTGTCGCCATCAGGTAATAGGTGGCCTGGGGGTACGCCGGCGCACTGGCCCAGCTATTCGTCGCGACGGTATACACATCCACACTCGTGGTGCCCGCCGGCGCGGCGGGGGCTTGGCCCGCGCTGCGGTAGATCACGCCGTTCAAGTACACCGCCGTCTGCGCCACCGTGCCGGTCGGCGCTGGAGCCAGTGTCGTATAGCTGTTCAGGCTGGGATCATAGCGATACAGATGCTTGGAAAACGTCCCGCCGTTGAGCAGATAGATATACGTCCCATCGCTCACCGCGCTCAGAGCCAGCAGCGACTCCGGCAGCGGCGCGAGCGCGCTCCACCCGTTGCTGCTGGGATCATAGCGGTAGGCGTTGGTCACTCCCCCGCCCGCGCTGCTGCCGCCGAAGCTATACAGCAACCCGCCTTGCGCCACCACCGCTTCGTCTTGAATCGGGATCGGGTAGGGCGCCCGCGCAAGCCAGATATTGCTGGGCAGCGGAGTTGCGCTCGGCGGCACGGGGGTCGCGCTCGGCGGCACCGCCGTGTTCGTGGCGCTAGGAATCGCCGTCCGCGTGATCGTCGCGGTATTCGTGCGCGTCGGCGTGTTCGACGGCATGGTGGTAGCGGTCGGCGTTGGCGTATCACAGGCGGCCAGCGTGAAATTATACTGGAGGCTCGGTGTTAAAACCGCCGTGTTACAACTGACTTGCGTGTATTGCGTCTGATCGTTTTGCACCCCAACGGTTACACTGGTGCCGGCGCTGCCCAGATCATTACCGTAGATAACACTGAAATTACCGGAGCCGCCTTCGGGGAACAAGAGTTCAAAGGTGACCGGCGCGCTGCCGCCAAAAAGCTGGGCGCGCCACTCGACGATATACGTGCGATTGGGAGCCACGCCCGCCACGGTGGTGAAGATGCCATAGCCGGGGTTGAGCGTGATCAGATCATCCCAATAGGGCAGAATCGTATGATCGAAGAACGGGGCCGGCAGGCACGAATTGTTAAAGACCGTCTCGTTGGTCGTGAACTCAAACACCCCGTTGGAACTGACAAAGGCGCTGGCAAACGACTGCCCATAAGACGAGATGGGAAACGGCAAGGCGACCAGCGTGTTGCAGTCATCGCAATGGTTGCCGATGTCGGTCGTGCCGGAGATCGGCGTACCCGTGCTGATCGTGTAGTTGTAGATGCGACACGGGCCGCTGGTCGGCGTGGGGGTCACCGTAAAAACCACGGTCGCCGTCGCGGTCGTCGTATCCGCCGGAGCCGCAACCGGAACTGGGCGATTGGCCGCAGCCGTCGCCCGCCCCGGCCAGGCCACTAGGGCAAGCAAGGCCAAACCTACCAGCAGCGCGAACACCAACAGGCGGCTGGTCGCGGTTCGCCGCGCCCCAGCAAGGGAGTGCAGTAACATAGCAGTGCTTCCTCTGGCGGATCACTGGCGGCGGGTGGCGCAAGCCGCCCGGCGCACAGAGTCGGATAAGCGCCCAACAGCATCACGCCGACGACCGCCGGCAGCGCATACCAAGCGCGCACCGGAGTTCCCGTCACCCAGACCACCTCTGTTGTCTGTGGACCTCTCGGATTATAGCAGATGCGCGCCCGCCGATCAACAGACCCCCGTGGTGTAACTGTGCAGTCTGGTAGCGGACTAACACGCCAAAGAGAGGGATCTGTCATTGGGAACGCAGTGAAGAATCAGTTGGGGTGGGTACACCGCCGCCTGTAGGTATACATACAGCGGAGTGAGTCGCTGTCGTGTGACCAATTCGCCCAGCAGCCGATTCTTCACTGCGTTCCCAATGACAGTTTTCTATCTTCACACACAGACTGAACAGTTACCCCATGGTAACGATTCCGGCGGAGTCGCCGGGGCCGGGCGGCGCAAGCCGCAGCTACCGCTCTGCCGCCTGCCTTTGCAGGCTGACCGGGGGCGGAACGGAACACTTACGCGGCGGGGTAATTGCGCGCAGCGCAGCATCCGGCCCTAGCGAGCTGTAGGGTTAGGCGCTGACCCGTTGCGAGATCGGGGTGGGGCCGGATGCTGCGCCGCCCTCAGTTTGAGTTTGTACAATTTTACAGTGGTGCGAAGGGGAGGTAAAGAACGCACCACCAGAAAATCGCCGGGTCGCCGGGTCGCCGGATCGCCATGGTGCGAAGGACAGGTTGACAGGGCGAAACCGGCTATGGTATATGGTAGGCGGCGGGCACTCCCCGCCAGGGCCAACGCGCTACAGTAGAGGATACCCACGCCCATGATGCGGCACGATCTGTATGAGGATCTCTATCACAAAGAACAGGACTACTGGTGGCACGTCGGCAAACGAACCATCGTCTATAGCCTGCTCGACAAATACCTGCCGCCTGGCGACCCGACCCGCCGGCGTGCGCTTGATTTGGGCTGCGGCACCGGCCAGAACCTGGAGGGACTGGCCCGCTACGCGCGTCCGGTGGGCCATGATAGCTCCGCCGAGGCGCTGGCCTTTTGCCGCCGGCGCGGCCACACACGCTTGGTACAAGCCACCATCCTGCCCTTTGCCGCGAACAGTTTCGACATCGTCACCGCGCTGGATGTGATCGAACACCTTGACGATGATCTGGCCGTGTTGCGCGATCTCTACCGCGTGATGCGGCCCGGCGGCCTCTTGATCATCAGCGTGCCCGCCTACCAAGCGCTGTGGAGCTACTGGGACCAGATCCTGGGCCACCGGCGGCGCTACACCACGGCGCGGATGCGGCGCGTGGTGCGTCGGGCGGGCTGGCGCGTGCGCCGCGTCAGCTACAGCAACGCGGCCATCTTGCTGCCCAGCATCGGTCTGCGGCTGGTCAAAAGCCTGCGCCACGGCAAAGATGCGGTGGCGATGCCCGCCAGCGACCGCGCCGAACACATGGAAGCCGGCGGCCCAGAAACCGACTTTATCCCGGTGCCGCGCTGGCTCAACACGGCGATGATCGGCTACTACCGGGCCGAAAGCCGCATCCTGCGTGAGGTGGATCTGCCCTTCGGCCTCTCGGTGGTCTGCCTAGCCCAGAAGCCGCGCCGGTGAACCGGGCCCTGCCCGCCCGCCCGCTGCCCGCCGGGCTACAGCGGCTGCCGGCCGGTGCCGCCTTACGCAGCGCCGCCTGGATCGAGCGCAACGCCCCACGCTTGCTGGCCGGCCTGCTGGCCCTCTATGTGCTGGGGTTCAGCCTCGCCTGGATCTACAAATACGCCCATTTCGGCCAGGGCTATGACCAAGTAGATTTCGAGCAGGCCATCTGGAATACCACGCAGGGGCGGCCGTTCGCCGATTCGCGCTTCAGCTTCACCGACTCGGTGTTCGGCCTCGACTGGATGCCCCTGCTCGGCCTCTTTGTGCCGGTCTACGCGCTGCTGCCCGGCGCGCAGGCGTTGGCCGTGTTGCAAGTGATCGGCACGGCGTTGGGCGCGGTGCCCATCTACCGGCTGGCAAAGGTCAAGCTGGGCACGGCCCGGCATGGGCTGGGCTTTGGCTTGGCTTGGCTGCTCTATCCCACCGTGCAATACTCGGTCATGGACCCGTTTCAGATCCGCCTGTTCGCCGTCACCGCGCTGCTCTGGGCGCTCTATTTTTTTGAGACCGACCGCCTCGGCCCCTTTCTGCTCTGCACGGGCATTGCGGTGCTGGCGCGCACCGATGTGGCGCTGGTGGCGCTGATGTTCGGCATCTATGCGGCGCTGGCCCGCCGCGGCGTGCGCTGGACGGTCGCCCCGTTGCTGCTGGGTGGCGGCTATTTTCTCGTGGTAATGACTCTGATCGTGCCCGCCTTTGTCCACCTGCCGCCGGTGCTATGTAGCGGCCCGGTGCCGCCCGACCAAATGGACCGCGCTTGGCCGGGCAGTTCCAACCCCAACCTGGGCTATTACCTCCACTGGGGTTGCACCCCGACCATGATAGTCACAAACTTGGTCAAAGACCCGTTATACACACTGCGTTATATGCTCGGCGATGGGCACAAGTGGGGCTATATGGCGGCCCTGCTCGCGCCTTTCGCGTTGCTATCGCTGCTGGCCCCTGGTCGCTTGCTGTTGGCCGCGCCGATACTGGGCATGAACCTGATCGCTTGGCGGGGAGCCCAGACCGATTGGCGCAATCATTACGGCCTGCTGATCACCGTCGGGGTGGTCGCGGCAGCTATTGCCGGCTATGCCCGCCTAGAAGCGCTGATCTTGCGTTGGCGCAGTCTGCGCCCCGACCTAGAAGTGACCCCCGCTGGGTTGCAGCCGCGCCCGGCGCCGACTGCCGCCGACGTGGTCGCTGAAACACGGCGCATGATCGCTTGGCGCGAGGGGCCGCTGCTGGCGCTGATCGCCATTGCCTTGCTCGTCAATGGCGGGCTGCAACTGCTGTCCGACCGGCTGGTGGTGAGCCGGGGTGAGAGCGCGGCGCGCGTGGCGGCGGCTGAACGGCTGATCGCCCTAGTGCCGCCGGCGGCATCGGTGGCGGCCTCCAGCTTTCTCGCGCCGCACCTGTTGCCCCGGCGCGATATCTACAACTTTCCGCCCGCGCCCTACTCGCCCTACACGTTAGCCGATGCGGCGCGGCCCAGCTATATCTTGCTTGACCCGCGCGCGCAGGCGTTGGCGGACCCTGCGGGGCAGACCGCCCTGCGGCAACTCAGGGCCAATCCGACCTGGACGCTCATCCGCGCCGACCAGGGCTTTCAACTCTATGGGCGCACCCCCTAACAGCCAGGAGATATATGCAATCTACCACGCATCCTACACCAGCCGGAGTACGCCGGACGACGGGAGTCGCCGCCCTCCTACTACTCACGGTCGCTACGCTGGCGGGCCTGCTCGTCTGGGGCCGCGCCGCCACCGCGCAAAGCGCCGCCGGGGTGGTCACCTATGCCGGAGCCGACCACAACATCTGGCGCATCGGCGCAGACGGCGGCGACCGGCGCCAATTGACCCAGGATGGCACATCGGATACGCCGGTCTGGCTAACCGGCGGGCGGCAAATCGCCTTTCAGTCGATCCGCGATAGCCGAGTCATCACCGTGGCCGAAGGCGCGTTGACGCTCAACCAGATTTACCTGATGAATGGAGACGGCAGTGCGCCCACCCGCCTGTCTGACGGCCAGAGCGATGACAAGTTCCCCGCCGTCGCTGCCGACAGCAGCCGCATCATCTTCCTGCGAAATCGCAACTGGCGGATGCAGAATGGCAACCCCGTGCGCGACACCGAGATCTGCAGTATGCGGCTGGACGGCAGCGACTACCGGGCTTACGGCAGCCAGGTGACCGACGCCCGGCTCCGCATTGACCGCTACCCGCCACGCCTGTCACCCGACGGCAGCCGCATCGTCTTGGTCCGCAAAGCACCGGGCAAATCGGACACGCTCCAGGTGTTGGACACGACCGGTGGCGCGTTCACCACGCTGGCGCTTGACCAAGATCGCAGCGCCGCCGCCGGCACTGTGGAGTATCTGTGGCCGCGCTTCGATCCGCAAGGCTACATCGTCGTGCTGCGCCGCTCCTACACCTACGGCCCCGTAGAGGTGGCCTTGATCAGCCTGGATGTCAACGGCAAAGGGGTGCAGAACCTGATCAGCGCCATGCCCTTTGAGGCGCTGGCGAACGGCTTTGACGTGAACTGGGCCGCCCGCACCGTGGTCGGCGCACGCGCCCCACAGATGCCCGGCGGCCTCAACCCGGAGGAGGTTTACCTCTACAATCTGGCCGACGGCAGCGTGAGCGCGCCGCTCGACAGCGGCCACGCGCCCAGTTTCATCCCCTTCGCCCAAGCCCCGCTACCGACCGCCGCGCCGGCGGCCACCATGCCGCCCAGCGCCACCCGCGACCCCAACGCGCCCGCGCCGACTGTCATCCCGGTGAAGCCGCTGATTGACACCCCCGATCCGCTGTTCTACAGCGTGTGGCAGCGCGTAGACCGCCCGGTGCAAGAAAACGTGGCTGTGCGCTCCTGGATCTGGGGACCGCTGGGCCGCGCCGTCGCCCAGGAGCCGTATGGCGCGGGCAGCCGTCTAGTGCAATACTTCGACAAAGCCCGCATGGAGCTCAACCCGGCCGCCGGCAGCAAGCCCGCCTTCGTCACCAACGGCCTGCTGGTGGTCGAAATGATGAGCGGGCGCATCCAGACCGGCCCAACCAGTTACGAGACGCGCAGCCCGGCGACCGTGCCCAGCGGCGGCGACGGCGCGAACAACCCGGCCCCGTCCTACGCGACCCTGGCCCGCATCTCGTCGCTCGCCGGCGAAAACCGCGCCGTGGCCGCGCCCAAACAAGCGGTGACGGCCAGCCTGAGCAACACCGGCGCGCGCGGCGCCATCCTCTTCCCCGCCACCGAAAGCCTGTCCTATTACGCGCCCGAAACCGGCCACAATATCCCTGATGTGTTCTTCAACTTCCTGAACCAGACGGGCAAAGTGTACAGCAACGGCGGCTATAGCGACGGCACGATCCTCGATTGGGTCTTCACCGTCGGCTACCCGATCAGCGAACCGGTCTGGACGCGCATGACCATCGCCGGCCAACCGCGCAACGTCATGGTCCAAGCCTACCAGCGCCAGATCCTGACCTACATCCCCGACTACAGCCCGCCCTGGAATGTGCAATTCGGCAACGTGGGGGTCGCCTATTACGGCTGGCGCTATGGGCACGCGCCGTGACGAATGCGGATTGCGGATTGCGGATTGCGGAAGGTAGCTGCGCTGCTTGCTGCGCCAACGGGAAGGTAGCTGCGCTGCTTGCTGCGCCCGGCCAAGAAGGTGGATAGGCATTGATGCAACGGACTAATGCGAATCAAAGCCAAAGGCCGGATGCCGAGTCGCCGGAAAACGCCACCTATCGCAATACCGCCAATCCGCAATCCGCAATCCACAATCCGCAATTAGAGGCCGAGATCGCCACCGCCATCGAACCCTGGCTGGCCCATATGCGCTGGCGCAAGGACTTTGCCGCTTGGCGCAAGCGCCGCATCTGGCAGGAGGAGTATCAGGCCGCGAATGTGGCGGCGGTGCGGGCGGCGCTGGGCGGGGACTTGGCCGGCAAGCGGCTGCTTGACCTGGGCAGCGGCATGGGGGGGCTGGCGGTGGCCCTGGCGCGCGAAGGCGCGGCCCTGATCGGCCTCGACTACAATCCCGCCTACTGCGCCATCACCCGCTTGCGCGCCCGCCGCTACGGCCTGACCCTGCCGCTCACGGTCGGCGCGGGCGAAGCCCTGCCCTTCCCCGCTGCGAGCTTCGACGTGGTGATCAATCTTGACGTGCTGGAACACGTTCGCGACCCCGGTCAGGTCATCGCGGAAATCGGGCGCGTGCTGCGGCCCGGCGGCGCGTGCCTAACCAGTGCGCCCAACCGCTTCGCCTTCCGCGATGCCCACTACCACCTGCCCGGCATCAACTGGCTGCCCCGCCCGTGGGCCGAGGCGATCATTCGCCGCGCCGGCCATGGCAAGGAGCAAGGCAGCCTGTTGACCGACCGCCAAGCGCTCTCCGCGCTGAACACCTACACCTGGGCCGGCTTCGCCGCGCTGGCCCACCGCCACGGCCTACGCGCCGTAGACCAGGTGGAGGAGCGGTTGCGTGGCGGCGAAATCCGGCAACTGACCGGCATCCGGCGCACCCTGCTCCTTGCGGTGCGCCGCGCCGGGCTGCTGGTGCCGATCTACCGCGCCTATCGCTTCGGCTGGCAGGGCACGTTCCAGGCGCGGCTCGAAAAGCCCCGCCGCGCATGAAGCGCCGCCCACCCACCATCGCCCTCTACAACGTCACCACCACCACCAAAGTCGGCGGCGTGGAGACGTTTGTCTGGGAGGTGGCCGCCCGACTGGCCGCGCGTGGCTACCGCGCCGTCGTCATCGGCGGGCGGGGGCCGGAGCGTCGCCCCGCGCCGGGCGTGCAGGTGGTCATGCTGCCCTACGTAGACCGCGCACTGTGGCGGCGTGTCCCGTTGCTAGGCCACCAATATACGCTGACTAAGCTGCTCGAACGCCTCTCGTTCGGCCTAGCCGGGCTGCCCTGGCTGCTCTGGCACCGCCCCAGCGTCGTCTACATCCAGAAGCCCTACGACCTGCCGGTGGCCGCGCTTTGCCGTCTCGTGGGCCTGCACACCGTCTTCGGCTGCCACGGCAAAGACTTCTGGCTGGGCGACCGCCTGTTCACTCGCGCCATGCAGGCCAGCGTCTCATGCAGCGCGTATAATGCTGCCCAGGTCCACGCCCGCTACGGTCTGCACCCGACCGTGATCTACAATGGGGTGGACCTGTCGGTCTTCTACCCAGTCGTCGGTCGTCAGTCGCCAGTCGCCCGTCGCCAGTCGTCGGTCGTCAGTCGCCAGTCGCCCGTCGCCAGTCGCCAGTCGTCAATTCAGAACGCAGAACGCAACCCCACGGATCACGGACCACAGACCACGGCCCACGTCGTCTTGTTCGCCGGGCGGCTGGTGCGCTGGAAGGGGGTGGAGTATCTGATCGAGGCGTTGCCGTTGTTGCAGACCCCCGGCGTGGCCGTGTGGATCGCGGGCGAAGGGCCGTATGCGCCGGAGCTCCGTGCATTGGCGGCGTGGCTGGGTGTGGCCGAGCGGGTGGTGTTCCTGGGCGAGGTGCCGACAGTAGACTTACCGGCGCTCTATGCGCGGGCAGATGTGGTAGTGGGTACGTCGTTTGTCAACGAGACGTTCGGTATTGCCCTGGCCGAGGCGATGGCCTGTGGGCGCCCGGTGGTCGCCAGTCGCTTCGGCGGCTTCCCGGAAGTGGTGGCCGACAGGGAAACCGGCCTACTGGCCCGCCCGCAAGACCCCGCCGACCTCGCCGCCCAGTTGGATGCCCTGCTAGGCGACCCCGCCCGCGCCGCCGCACTGGGGGCTGCCGGTCTCGCCCGCGTGCAACGCCTCTTCACCTGGGATGCCGTCGTGGACCGCCTTGACGCGGTGCTGCGGACGCTGTAACGCACGGGCGACTGGAACTCGCCGCTACCGCTACGAAGCCCGCCTGCGCGGGCTGGGCCTAACCCGTAGGAGGGGGCTGTGTCCCCCGACAAGGCGCGCATAGGAGGGGAACAATGGGAATTGCAAAAGGGGCGAATCTGGCGCTGAGTTTTGCGCTAGAGCTGTGTGCGCTGGCGGCGCTGGGCTACTGGGGGAGCCAAACAGGCCAGGGGGTAGGGTTCGCTATCCTCCTGGGGGTGGGCGCGCCCCTACTGGCAGCGGTCGTCTGGGGGCTGTTTGCTGCGCCACGGGCGGCGGTGCGGGTGCCTGCGGCGGTGCGAATAGCTGTGGAAATCGCCTTCTTCGCGCTGGCAACCGTCGCCCTGCTTGCCGCCGGCCAACCGACCCTGGCCGCGATCTTTGGCGTTGCCGCGCTCGTCAGTTGGGGCTTGAGCTACGTATGGAAGCAGCGACAGGTATGATCCAAAATACTAGTTCAGCACCCAACACTCAACACTCAACACTCAACACTCAACACTCAACACTCCGCCCCCGCTACCTCTACGTCGCCTACACCCTCAGCCTGATGCTGAAGGCGGCTAACGCGGTGCAGACGTTGCAGACTACGCGCCATTTGCGCGACTTGGCGGCGGCGGAGGGGGCGACTCTGACGGTGGTCGTGCCGCGCTGGTTGCGCGAGCCGAGCCAGTTTGCCGAGGTGCTGGGGCCGAACGTGCGCCATCTGCCGCGCATCCCGTTCAACAAACTGACCCGCTTCTGGAAAACGGGCGCGCTGTCCTATGTGGAGCGCACGGCCTGGAGCGCGCAATTGCTGGCCTGGATCGGCTGGCAACGGCTGCGCGGGCGCGGGTTTGCGGCGGTGTATGTGCGCGATGCCGTCTGCGCCTACTGGCTGGCCCGCGCTGGGGGGCTAACGGGCGCGCCGCTGGTCTACGAAGTCCACGACTTGGAACAGACCAACCCCTCCGGCGTGCCGGGCGCAGGCTGGACGCGCGTGCGTAGCACCCTGGACCGCGTGACGATCCGCCGCCCTACACGCTTAGTCTCGCTCACGGTCACCTTCCGCGACTATCTGGCCGCGCAGCGCTTGCGCCCCGCCGCCGATGTCAGCGTGATCCCCGATGCCTACGACGATAGCCTCTACACCGGCACCCCCCAGGCCGCCGCCCGCGCCGCATTAGACCTGCCCGCCGCGGCCTTCATCGTCGGCTATGCCGGTCTGACCTTTGCCTACCGGCGGCTCGATCTGCTCGTCACCGCCTTTGCCGCCTTGCGCGCGCGCGTGGATCCCGCCCGCCCGTGCGTCCTCGTCCTAGCCGGCGGTCGTTCGGCGGAACAGACGGACTTGGCGACCCAGGCGCGGCAACTAGGCTTGACGGTGATCCGTGGTCCGTGGTCCGTGGTCAGTATACACGGAGTTGCCAGTAAGAGCTCAGAACTCAGCACTCAGAACTCAGAACTCGTCCTCTTGCCGGGCCAAGTGGATCAGCCGGCTGTGGCGCAGTGGCTGGCCGCCGCCGATGTACTGGTCATCCCCGACACGGTGACGACGCTGACCGCCTCGCCGCTCAAACTGTTCGAGTATATGGCGGCAGGCCGCCCCATCGTGCTGCGCGAACTGCCCGCCCTGCGCGAGATTCTGGGCGACGACGGCGTGTACTTCCCTGCCGGCGACGCGGCCGCCCTCACCGCAGCGCTGGCCGATCTAGCCACCGATCCCGCCCGCGCCGCCCGCCTGGGCCACGCCGCCGCCGCCCGTGCCGGCGCATACACCTATCGCGCACGGGCCGCACGGGTGCTGGCGGTGCTACGCAGCGTGCAACGGCTGCCCTAAACAGGGTCAGAGGACATCGAACTCGCGGGTTGCTAGGGGGCGGTCGAGCCGGAAGGGGTTGGCTGCCGGGGCCAGCGCGCCGGTCAGCGCATCCACCGTCAGTCGGCTACCGCCTGCACTCGCCATGATGCCGTGACCGCTATAGCCACAGTTGAGGTAGAGGCCCACCACTGGGGTGGCCCCCAGGAAAGGCCGGTGGTCGGGCGTGTAGGCATACTGGCCCGCCTGCACCGACCAGCCGCTGGTGTTGCGCGCCCACACCGCGCGCCAGAACGGGCTGATGCGGGCCACGCTGTAAGGACTGGCCGGATCGAGCAGATCGAACACCAGATCGGTGCGTGTGGGCACATCGCTCAACGGCGGACCGGCGGGCAGGCCGGGCACTGTTCGCAGCAGATACGCCCCCTGCAAGGCCGGTCGCCAGTGCGCGCCGCTGTCTTCGTCAATCGTCATCGGCGCGTGCGGCGGCACTTCGGGCACGTCGGGCATGATCAGCTTTTGCCGCGCCACCGGCGCCAGTGGCACCGTCACGCCGGCCCAGCCCGCCACCTGCGCGGCAAACGGCCCGGCGGCGATCACCACGCGCTCGGTCGCCACCGTGCCGCGCGCCGTGACCACGCCCTGCACTCGCCCCCCGGCCAGCACAAACCCGGTGACAGCGGTGTTCAGACAAACCGTGGCCCGGCTGGCCTGCACATAGCCCATCGTCAGCTTCCGCACATCCAGCCAGCCGTCGCCGGCGCGGTAGCGCGCGCCCACCACCTCTGGGGCCAAGTAGGGAAAACGGGTGCGCGCCTCCTCGCCGGTCAGCCACTCGACATCGGTCAGTCCCCAGCCGTGCTGCTGGGCCACCTGCTGCTGCTGGTGGGCCACATAGTCGGGCCGCGTGGTGAGCCAGAGGTAGCCCTGGCGGTGCAGATCAATGCTGTAGCCCGGCAGCCCGGCCACCTCGGCAAACTGCTCAAACAGGGCGATACCTTCGCGTACCAGAGCCATTTCTTCCGCATTGTCAAACTGGGCGCGGAAAGCGCCGGTCGAAGCGGGTGT
>Ga0123338_10004199_pt1 | contig 12671 bp, 8 predicted proteins | sample grotaG_FD_89793 | JGI IMG/M metagenome (GOLD analysis project Ga0123338, IMG submission 89793) | Glacier valley bacterial and archeal communities from Borup Fiord, Nunavut, Canada, to study Microbial Dark Matter (Phase II) -... | ecosystem: Environmental > Aquatic > Freshwater > Ice > Glacier ... | reverse complement strand
TGGTTTTTTCTAAGCGACTGAGAATAACTCGATCGAGATCCGCGACAGCTAGCCACCGTCCAGCATCCAATTTTCCCTTAAAATCAACCGTACCGTCGGCAATATTTAATTTGCCGCTGCTGTTGACAGAAACATCGGCGACGGTTGATTTGTCAAGACTTCCCGCCGCTTGAATTTGATTCGATATCAGTCCGTCTAACGATTTGAGATTTTGAATTTTGGATCTTAGATTGTTGATATTGGCGACTATTTGGGGATTGTCAGCCGTGAAAGCCAAGCCCACATCTAACAGTGGCAATCCTAAATTTACCAGTCGGGCGATCGAAGTGCGATCGGTTTCTGCGGTTCCTTGCCAATTTCCCCTCGCCAATTCTCCTTTAAAATTCACATTGCTGCCGGCCAGATTCAGTTTGCCACTACCGCTGGCATTGATGCTGCTAGCCGTCAAATTGTCAAGACTTCCCGATGCGGTAAATTGACTCGATAGTAGTCCGTCAATCGATTTGAGATTTTGGATTTTCGATTTAAGATTGTTGAGATTGGGAGATTGCTGATTTTCGGGATTGAATGCGGAAGCCACATCTAAAATCGGCAGTGCTAAATCTACTAAGCGACCGATCGAAGCGCGATCTGTTTCTAGTTTTCCCTGCCAATTTCCCCCTGTTAATTCTCCTTGAATATTGACATTGCTGTCGGCAATATTCAGCTTACTGTTGGTGCTAAAGTTGATGGCGTTAGCGGTTGAATTGTCAACATTTCCCGAGGCTTGAAATTCACCAGCTAGCTGTCCGTCCAGGGATTTAAGATTTTGGCTTTTGGATTTGAGATTATCGAGATTGGCGGGATTCTTCAGTGCTAAAAATGGTAAGCCGATATCAATCAAGCGATTCAGAGCAACTTTGTTAGTCTTGCCAGAAGCTTGCCAGCGACCTGATTCCAGTTTGGCATTCACATCAACAATACTATCAGCAATATTCAGCGTTCCTTTGCCCGTCGCCGCGATCGCCTTTAAGCTCAAATCGTCCAGAGTTCCCGTCGCTTCGGCGGTTCCGGTGAACAAACCTGCTAATTCAGGAGGTAAATTAAGTCCCGGTACGAGTGGCTGTAGACTTTTTACTGCCACGCGATCGCCCTTAATTATAGCTTGCCACTGACGGTCTTTGAGCGCCGCATCCACATTCACAGTAGCGTCGCCAATTTTCACAGTTGTATTTTGCAAATCCGCCGAATTGCGTCCGGCTCGAATTTCACCAGCAGCGGGAAAAGTCCCCTGTGGTGCTTGCCATTGAACTCTAGCTTGAATGTTATCTAACGGGCCGAAAACTTGAGCTTTTGCGGAGACAGTGCCAATTTTAACAGCAGCCGGAATCGGGAGAGCGTAAATTTGGGCGATCGCATCTCCGGGTACATTTTCCGCTTGCAAGTCAAACACCAAACCCGATCGCGAATTATCACTTCCCAACCCGATATCAACTTCACCTTTGCCGCCAATTTTACCACCCGCCGCCGGCACGACTAGAATATCGCTTAAAGTCAAAGCTAAAGATTGAGAATTGGGAGTCGGAGTTTGAGCCATTCTGCCCCGTTCCAGTTGAAAATTAGTGCTAATATTGTTTAATTGCAGGCGATCGACCGTAGCAGGTTTTGTGGATGCGATCGTACCTGCGAGTATCGGCTGCGCCGCAGTTCCAGTCAGCTTAGCATCCGCCTTCACTTCCCCAGCAATAGCAACAGGCAATACTACTTTTTGACCTAATTCTTGTTCCAGTGCGCTAACAACATTTGCCACAGCCACTGGTTGCACGTTTGTTACCAGATCGAACCGAGCTTGTTCGAGATCGAAATTAGTTCCCGCAGCCACTATTCCGGCTATTGCAACAGGAACTAGACCGTAATTTGCAGTCAAACTATCGACAATCAAATTAGTTCCCTGAAACCGTAATTGACCGCTACTATTTTGGACGATCTGTTTCAGCGGAGCAATACTCGCCTGCACTCCGGCAAAACTAGCCGTCCCGTTGATTCCAGAGAGTTTATTATCTCGAACTTGCAATGTCAAATTACCATTCGCCAGACCTTTTTGTAAAGAAATGCCTGGAAGTTTCAGCAAGCGGGCGAGGTCGGTCAAAGGCAAGTTTTGACCTTGCAAAAGTACGTTAGTTTGAGCCGCAGACAACAGAGAATCAGCCTTGACTGCAAAATTGTCATTATTAGTAAACTGACCGTTTAGCTCGTAGAGAACGCGCTGATTTTGGTCGCGAAATAGAGCGCTGCCATTTTTCAGACTTACCGAAATCGGAGCCGAAGTTTTCTGTCCGACTGCGGGGCTAGGAACCAAAACTGCGCCGAGATTTTCGACTCGAATTGCATCGATTTCAGTTTTAAATAAACCCGGAGGTTTTTGCTCGGGAGTGGGAAGATTAACCCAGCGGCCTTGAGCATCCTGTTCGATGTAAGCGCTGGGTTTGACTAAAGTAATATCTAATTTGAGAGTGCGATTGAACAGGAGAGGCCAAATTGAAAATTGCACTTCCACTGCTTCTGTAGAAGCATAATCTGGATCGGTAGCAGTTGCAGGTAAAGTCGATCGACCAAACCGCAAACTTGTCGGAGAGAATCGCTCCAAAGGTCCGATTTTTATGGGCCGCTTCAGCGTCTGACTAACCTCAGATTCCACCAAAGGAGCTAATTTTTCCCGCACCCACGCCTGAGCTACCATCGCCCCAATCAGGCCGAGAATACCCAATCCCGTACCGCTAAGCAGCAGCAGACGCCACCAGCGACGCTGGGAACGGGGTGCGAGTTGATTTTTGTCATCGTCCGAGTTTGTCATGGGTGTTTCTCAGAGCTTTTGAGAATTCAGGAAATCAGCGAATGTTCGATGCGGTAGAATTGCTTTGATTCGCAAATGTGTCTTCTGCCTTTGTATAGACTCAGAACAGAGGCTAGAAGTGCCGATCGATCCAACTTCAAGACTCGCGCCTTACTCCGGGGCAGACTCCAGAAACCTTAACCGAACTCCATCAAAACACGCCACACCAACTAAAACCGACAGTCAATCTAAAATCTAAAATCTAAAATCGCCCGATCGCTTCTAAGATAAAAAAACGGTGGTTAAGAAGGTCTTTAAAACTTATGCGAGTGTTCGTCTTACTCTTCAATGCCCGCACCGAGAATGAGGGAATTCATACCATACAACTCGGCGATCGTAACAAAGTTCTGATGTTTGAGTCAGAAGACGACGCCACCCGCTTTGGCGTGATGTTGGAAGCTCAGGATTTCCCCGAGCCCGCTGTCGAGGCGATCGACGATGAGGAAATTAAGGAGTTCTGCGACAGTGTTGACTATGATTGGGAATTGGTGCCAGCGGGGGCGCTAGCAATTCCGCCAGAGGACAATGTAACACAGACTCAGTGGCAGGTCGATGGGCAGCCGGAGTCGGAGCCGGAGCCGGATTCTGAAGTTTCCCAAAACGAACTGGATTCTATGCGCCGCCGACTCGAAGGACTTTTGTAACAGTCATTGGTCATTAGTCATTGGTCATTGGTCATTAGTCAGCAGCAATCGATAAGCTGTTCTGCATTTAAACTCCACAGTCAAAATTTGATAAAGTTCTTGTGGGGTGGGCCGTATAGCCCGCACAAAATACAATTTAGATGTAGAAAAGCTTAATCGGTAATTGTTTGTCTCAAAGGAAGTAAATTTAGCTCATATGTTGCAGCATTCTGAAGAACAGGCAAGATGCCTGTTCCACAAAGAATGAATTTATTGTGGGGTGGGCAGAAGAGCCAATAAAAGCCTGATTGAGAATGCTGCAACATCTCAGTTGAGCCGATCGCCCTCAGAGAGCAAATTTCGAGGCTTTGAGCCACGACATCAACAGCATCATCGGGCGTAAAATCGAGTCGTACCGCGAACAGTAAATCAACTCGTCAGTTTTTCGATTGAGAGTCAACAGTCAACAGTCAACAGTTAACAATCATTTCTCCTGAGTGCAACCGGAATTGATATGACTTATCAAAAAATATGAAAAATTTAGAAGAAAGAGGGCATCTGCTGACGGAACAGGTGAATGCCAACAGCGCAAATTTAGACCAACTCAGTTCGATCGAATTAGTGGACTTGTTCAACGCAGAAGACGCGCAAACATTAAGCGCCATCGCCCGGGCCCGCGAAGACTTAGCCAGGGCGATCGACATCGGCGCCGAGTCTCTGCGTCAAGGAGGCCGCCTATTTTACGTCGGTGCGGGTACTTCCGGGCGTTTGGGGGTGCTAGATGCCGCCGAGTGTCCCCCCACCTTCTGCACGCCACCAGAGCTCGTACAAGGCATAATTGCCGGGGGTGCGGGAGCTTTGGTGCGGAGTTCCGAGGATTTGGAAGATCGGGCCGAGGATGGGGCTGAGTCGATCGCCCACCGTCACATTAACAATCTTGATGTAGTTGTCGGGATTACGGCTGGGGGTACAACGCCATTTGTAGCCGGTGCTTTGCAGGCGGCGCGCCAGCGCGGGGCGAAGACAGTGTTTATGGCCTGCGTACCCGTCGAACAAGTGCATTTTGAGGCTGATGTGAATATTCGGTTGTTGGTTGGCCCGGAGATAGTGGCGGGTTCGACGCGCTTGAAAGCTGGTACTGTCACAAAAATGGCTTTGAATATTATTTCCACTGGCGTCATGGTGAAGCTGGGGAAAGTTTACGGCAATCGGATGGTTGATGTGGCGGTGACAAACAAGAAATTACGCGATCGGGCTTTAGGGATGCTGCAAGATTTGACTGATTTGAGTCGAGATGAAGCGGGTTTTTTGCTCGAAAAAAGCGGCAAGTCTGTAAAATTAGCTTTGATGATGCACTGGACTAATTTGGAGAAGCAAGAGTGCGATCAAATTTTGGGAGAGTTTCAAGGGAATTTGCGATCGGCAGTAGCATCGATCGGTCAGTAGTCATATCAATTCCAGTTGCATCGGAATTAATATTACCCGAAATCAGGACACGGCAGTGCCGTGTCCCTACAATGTTATTTTCGGTAGAAATCAGGAGACGGCAGTGCCGTGTCCCTACCTCGATCGATTGTAGGGAAACGGCACTGCCGTCTCCTCTATATCATTCCGGCTACGCCGGAATTGATATCATTGACTATCAGCTATAGTAGGGTGCGTCAGCTTCGGCAATCTGGGCTACCCATCCAATCCCTACCAACTGACGCACCCTACTACCAATTCCCCGTTATCCATTCACAAAAACGATCGCCGTAAGCTGACTTTGACTTACACCCTGCACGATGCCCAAATAATTACTGCCAGATTTAATCGCCGTAGAAGCGATGCTTGCGCCTCCATCCAACTGCAAACTCACCGCTTCAAAAGTCAAGTTTGCAAATCCGATACCGTCAGTCAAACCAATTTTATCCCCAGCCACAAAATCGGTAATCACATCCGCGCCAATTAAAGTAGTCGCAGCAGACAAACCTCCCGCCAGAATAAACGTATCACTCCCAGCACCGCCGGTCAGAATATCTTGCCCGCGATCGCCCGCCAACAAATCGTCGCCGTTACCGCCAATCAAGATATCATCTTCTTTGCCGCCGCGAATGGTATCGTTGCCGTCTCCTCCGATCAGTCGATCGTTATCGTTGTTGCCGGTGATAAAATCATTACCAGCACCCCCATCAATTAAATCTGAATCTTTACCGCCCGATAAGCTGTCATCGCCGCCAGCACCATTAATTGTATCCGCACCTTGCATCCCATTAATAATATCAACACCCGCTCCCCCGGTGAGATTATCTTTACCGGAAAGGGCAAAAATTGGCAATCCCGCAGCACTTGCCGGTAACAAAGTATCCCCACCATCAGATAGGAAATAATTGCCACCGCTAGCTGTATTTTTGGGTGCGGTTGTCGGACTGCCATCCCCTGTAGCATTGGGGATTGGTGATGTAATAGATATCGCGCTTGATATAGGAGTTGGTGTGGGAGTTGGTGTGGGAGTTGGTGTGGGTGCGGGATTGACACTACCGTCAAGGGAACTGGCAAAAACTTGCGTCCAATAATGATTGAAATTGACACTACCAGTATCGTTGGCTAAGAAATAGTAACCGATCCCAATTTCTTTGAGATTGGGGTTAAGAATATTAGCCCGGTGGCCGCTGCTGTTCATCCACGATGATACAACTGCCTCGGGTGTAGACGATCCCGCAGCAATGTTTTCGGCGGCTGATGAGAATTTATAGCCCGTTGCAGTAATCCGACTTCCCATTGACGAACCATCTTTTCCAGTATGATCAAAGAAGTCTTGCAGTGCCATATTTTGGGTGTGAGTTGCCGCCGCATTTAACAACTGAGTATTTAAGGTTAGCGGGGACAAACTCAATTTGCTGCGTTCGATGTTGGTCAGTTCTAAAACTCTATTAATAAAGTTTTGATTTGTGGTAGTTGGTGCGAGTTGAGAGGCCGATCGCTCTCCTGTTAAAATGTCCAAAGACTGAAAATCGGAATTTGGTAATTGTTGAGACATGGGGATAATTAATTGCTTTAAGACTGGGTTTTGCTGGTAGATGGCTTACCGTCTTAACGATATTTTCCCCGATCGCTCGCTAGGTACAATTCCATAATTGTGTTAATCCCGGCTGCTTTATTTGTTTTCATTATAGCTGCGATCAAACTGTAGATGTCAATAGATTTTAGTAAAATTATATAAATTTCGGCTGCGCCAGAATGATATAGAGAAAACAGCACTGCCGTGTCCTGATTTCGGACTAATTCCGATGTAACCGGAATTAATATTACTATTCAAAAATCTGCCGTTTAAATTAAGTAAATTCACTTAAAAAAACACTCACACCGATCGCCGTAAGTAAATTTACAGCAGATTGCAGGTTATTAAGTACATTCAATATCCCGTAGGGACACGGCAGTGCCGTGTCCCTACAAGAACTATGTATCTCACATACCTAAAAAGTGCTGTATCAACAAAACTTAAGTATTAACTCTATCTCTAGGGTGCGCAATGCGCACCTTACTCCTATCTATTCTGAATCTGATTCAAAAGTTTAAAAACACGCCTTAGCTTCCTGAGCAACTTGCTCAACTTCATCTGTGGCGAGAATTCCCAAAGCCGCTTCTGCTTCGGCACCGCCCAACCGCCCCAGGGCTTGGGCAACTCTGTAACGAATCTGCCAATCTGAATTGGATGCGTAGGGAAGTAGCAGCGGTAGGGCGCGTCTATCTCCCAATTCTCCTAATGCACTGATGGCAATAGTTTGGATCAAGTCGTTTTCAGAAGTAAGGGCATTTTCTAACATCGGAAAGGCTTTTGGATCGCCCATTTCGCCCAAAGCTGCGACGATGCTCAGTTGCACCAGCCATTCAGATGTGCTGCTATAAACTTGCTCCAAATCAGATAAAGCATCGGTCAATTTCAGAGCACCCAAAGCATCGGCGGCTGCTGCTTGCACGTCGGGTTCGGGGTCATTGTGCAAGCAGTTTCGGAGCACATCTAAAGCGTTTGGCAGATTTTGCGTGCCGAGGGTTGATACTTGGCTGACTGCGGCGTAGCGAACGCGGACGTTTTTGTCGCCGATCGCAATTTGAATCAAATTATAGGCGATCGCAGGATCTAGTTGACGCAGTTGGTTGACTGCTCGCAGCCTTTCGCCAAAATCCTCGGAATTCAGCAATAGTTCGACAGACTCAGGGGTAATACTCATGGAATTTTAAAATTGGTAATTGGGAAGAAGGAAGAAGGAAGAAGGAAGAAAAAGCCAGAAAGAAAAAATAGCTATCGGCGTATTCCTGATTTCTGTATCGTGAATTTAGGTATTTGATAATTACTAAAAACGAGCGAGATTGAAGGAGCGATCAACTTATTGTCTGATACAGCCGTTCAACTGCAACAGTTAATTAAGATTCGGCCGCCATCGATCTGATAATATCTCCCCTAGTGAGGATGCCGATTACTTTGCCCGCAGTATCGACTACTGGCAATCGATGGATACTACGATCGTGCATCAATTTTGCAGCTTCTGGGAGAGATTTGTCGGGCTCGATGGTAACTGGCTCTTTACTCATCGCTTCTCCTACTGTTTGTCCTAAAGCCTTGTGGAGTTCTCGCTCGTAACGACCTGGATTTTCTAGGTAAATTACACTATCGAGTACCATGATATAAGCGGGCGGAGTAACGCCGGTTTCGCGCCACATCAAGTCGGTTTCGGAGATGACTCCTACCAACAAACCATTGTCATCGACGACGGGAAGACCACTAATACGTCGATCGGCTAAAATTTTAATGGCTTCGTTCAAAGGCATTTCGGGTCGCGCTAAGATCGGTTCGCGGCTCATCAGATCGGCTACTGTTTTTGGCATGATTGGCGATTTATTGAGTTGTTGCTCCAAATCAGATCATATAAGGAAACAGCGACACAGACTGAAGAAAGGCAGAAGGTAGAAGGAAGGAAAAATTTTGAATGCCAGAATTTTGCTGTTTTTTTCGATCGCACTCTGAAATTCTGTCGCGCCGGGCGATCGTACGCGGGCGATCGGGCTGTCAAGATTGTTAAGATATCTTAAACAGCCGATAAATCCTTACCGATGTCAGAATATCCAGCCCAAGAAACAGACTCCGAACCAGAAGCGCGCTGTGTATTGGTTTGCCAGTATCAATCTTGCCTGAAAAATGGTTCAGCAGCAGTGTTAGCAGCTTTTGAAGCCCAACAAGTTCCAGGGGTGACAGTGAAGGGTTGTAGCTGTCAGGGACAATGCAACACTGGCCCGACTGTGCGAGTTACCCCAGACGAAATCTGGTATTGTCGAGTTAAACCAAGTGATGTACCGTTAATTGTGGAACAGCACCTGAAAGATGGAAAACCTGTAGAGGCGCTGTTCAATCCAAGAATTCATATGCGTTATTATTATTAATCTTGATTTGATGGAAGTGCTCATTTCCAGCTATAGCGCATCTAATTTGGACGTTGCTGATTTGGAGTACGATTTGCTTCCGAAATTTAGTAGGGGCAATTCATGAATTGCCCCTACTCTAAATTTCAGGGATTACCTAAAGAATGAGAATTAAATAACTTGCATTTTTTGTAGGTTGGGTTGAAGCATGAACCCAACCTACGGAAGTTATTTAATCCACGATCCTAAGCGAGTGAATCATACCTATTAGTAGGGACACGGCACTGCCGTGTCCCTACACTTCACTGGAATACGCTGTAATTTGAATAGTGATTATTATGGAAATTGTGCTGTGAAAATCAAAGGAATTGCGCTTAGTTTATTAATGCTAGTGTTGGGGCGGACTCCGCAGGTAGTCGCTCAAACGGCGACGGTTGCTGGGGATATTTGTCCTGGAGAATTGGGGGCGCAAATAGATGCGATCGCCAACCGTGCTGAATTTAGCCGATCGCGCTGGGGCATTTTGATTCAACCTCTATCTTCCACCGCAACTCTCTACAGTCGCGACAGCACCAAATATTTTATTCCAGCATCCAATGTCAAGCTGCTAACCACAGCCGCTGCTTTGCAGAAACTCGGCGCAGATTTTCGGATTAAGACATCGGTTTACAGCGGCGAAAATGGGAGTTTGTACGTTGTTGGTAGGGGCGATCCGAGTATTGCTGAAACTGAGTTAAAATCCTTGGCGCAGCAGTTGAAACGGCGCGGAATTAGTGGAGTAAACGAGTTGATTGGTGATGACAGCTATTTTCAAGGCAGTGGAGTCAATCCGAATTGGGAATGGGAAGACGCACAAGCGGGCTATGGGGCGCCGGTTAACAGTTTAATTTTCAATCAAAATGCGATCGAGCTTCTGTTGTCCCCGCAGGCGATCGGACAACCTCTAAAAGTCACTTTTGCCGAACCAAAGCTAGCAAATCAGTGGCAAATTCAGAACAATTCAGTCACAGTCGCCCAAAATGAATCCGAGTTTATTGAAGTTGGCCGGGAGTTCGATCGATCGGCAATTCGAGTTAGCGGACAGTTAAAAGTTGGTGCAGCATCTGAATCAGCTTATGTCGCAGTTGTCAATCCCGCTAATAACTTTATACAGCATTTTCAGCAAGTCCTGACGGCTGAGGGAATTCCGGTTAAACAGGCTTTAGTTGCATCTACTTCTGGCAATTTAGATCGAGAATTAGCCGCAGTTGAATCGCCGCCACTGGCAGAATTGGTCAAAGAAACTAATCGAGAAAGCAACAATCTTTATGCAGAAGTTTTATTGAGATTGTTGGGGAAAGTTACAGGTAATATGCCTGTGCTACAAACACTCACAGGCAAGATGCCTGTTCCACAAGAGGATACAAGTGAAATCGGTTTAAAGGAGTTAAAAACAGCCTTAACTCAATTAGGAGTAAATCCAAACAGCTACAAATTAGCCGACGGTTCGGGCTTGTCCCGCCACAATCTAATTAGTCCAGAAGCCTTGGTGCAAACTTTGAGATTGATGGCAAATTCACCTACTGCATCCGTTTACCGCGCGTCTTTGCCTGTGGCTGGTGAGAGCGGTACTTTGAAAAATCGCTTAATCAGTACACCAAACCGCGTAATTTTGCAAGCAAAAACTGGAACTTTGAGCGGAGTTTCGGCCCTGTCGGGATATATCGAAGTTCCGAATTACGAGCCGCTGGTATTTAGTATTATTGTCAATCAATCTGACCAGTCTGCTGCAAAAGTGCGATCGGCAACTGACGAAATTGTGCTATTACTAAATCGCCTGCGCCGCTGCTAAAACAACAGATTTAAAGTCAGAAACTTAAGTTCAGTAATTACACCGAAAAAATAGGACACCGAAAAACTCTACAAGTTTCAAGTTTAATTAGATTGCAGCGGCAAAGCTCTAAAAGCAGCTACAATGAAAGCAGAAACATTAAAACCATTGGGCCGTTTCAGCCTGCTAACAGTCGGCGGATTCTGTACTTCCCGAAAAATAAGTCTAACTTTCCAACTATGAAATCTTTAGATTCCCAACAGCAACACATCTTTGTCGAAACCAACAACATCCGTCTGCACTGCGTTTCTCAAGGAGAAGGCGAACTCGTTATCCTCCTGCACGGGTTTCCAGAGTTTTGGTACTCTTGGCGCCATCAAATCCCTGCTTTAGCGCGTCATTTCAAGGTTGTGGTGCCGGATTTGCGGGGCTACAACGATTCTGATAAGCCAGAAAGCGGTTATGATTTGGATACGCTGAGTGCGGATATTCGCGGTTTGATCGATCGACTCGGCTATACAAAAGCTCACATTGTCGGTCACGATTGGGGAGGTGCGATCGCGTGGCATTTAGCTCAAAAATTCCCCGAAAAACTCAACCGCTTGGCAATTTTAAACGCTCCGCACCCCCAGCGATTTGTACAGGAAATGGCGAGTAACTTAGATCAACTTCGCCGCAGTTGGTATGTTTTGGCTTTTCAGGTTCCCGGTATTCCCGAATGGTTGATCCGGCAAAATTTGAAAGATTTTGTCCACAATGTTTTTCAAGGACAAGCGATTCGCAAAGGAGCTTTTAGCGCGGAAGAAACTCAGATTTATCAGGCTGCTTTAGAAAAGCCGGGAGTATTAAACGCCGCGCTCAATTATTACCGACAAATGTTTCACCCGCAGAGAATGTGGAATTTGGGGCAGAAATGGGAAATGGTGAATGTTCCTACGTTGGTACTTTGGGGAGAAGAAGATACGTTTTTGAGCCATAAACTTGTAGAAGGTTTAGACAGGTTAATTACGGCTCCGTTTAAGTTAAAATTAGTTCCGAATTGCGGGCACTGGATTCAGCAGGAAGCGCCGCAAACGGTGAATCGAGAATTGCTGAGTTTTCTCAGAAATTCTTCTCCTTCTTTGGCTTTGACTTAGAAAAAAATTAACGCTTGCAAATAAGAACGAGCTCTCCGGCCCCTTTTTGAGTTGTAGGGTGCGTCAGATTTGAGATTCTCAATTTGCACAGAAAGTATTTTTCTGACGCACCGATTTTGCAAGGTGCGTCAGTTGTGAGATTGTTGGTTTGTAACGAAAATAATGCTAGCTGACGCACCCTACTTATTTATCAGTCCCAGAGCAAATTTTCTTTGATCAACAGTGCAATCATGGCTGTTCTGGAGCAAACACCGAGTTTGATAAAAATGCGCCTTACGTAAGTAGCAACCGTCCAGTGACTGATATTTAAATTTTTGGCAACACATTTGTTTGGCAGGCCTTGGGCGACTAATTGCGCGATCGCCTTTTCCCGTGGACTCAGACTGACAACCGGTTTGTAAATTGTGCTTTGCATAGTTTTGCAGTGCAGTAACGAGTTAAAATTTAATCAATTAGTAGTAGAATTCCCAGTTTTTTTCGGACTTCAGATAAAGGAGTTTCCCAATCAGATTCAGGATTCCAGTCAATTAGTCGATCGGCTAATTTTCCGTATTTTAACCCTTTGATAATTTGCCCGATCGTGCATTTGCCACTTATCAGTCCAACTAATACTAAAATCGCACAGGAAGGGCGAAATACTTGAGCGCGAGTAAACGCTTGAAGTACAAATTCATCTTCGGTAGAAGGTGAAAGGCCCGTTAGAACGTGCCAAACGTCGTGGTTTTGCTGAATCCAGTCTCCCGATGCGATCGGCTCAAAGCCTTGTTCGTCTAGAAATCGCGCTACTTCGCACCCTAACGTTCCTGCTGGCAGTTGCCGCAATTTTTCTAAAT
>Ga0123338_10004195_pt1 | contig 12675 bp, 6 predicted proteins | sample grotaG_FD_89793 | JGI IMG/M metagenome (GOLD analysis project Ga0123338, IMG submission 89793) | Glacier valley bacterial and archeal communities from Borup Fiord, Nunavut, Canada, to study Microbial Dark Matter (Phase II) -... | ecosystem: Environmental > Aquatic > Freshwater > Ice > Glacier ... | reverse complement strand
CGGGCCAAGCGTGCCTCGGCCGACGGTGATGACGCCTGGGAACTCGTGGCTGACTCGCTCATCTTTAGGGCCGAGGCCGAGCTGCGGTGGCTTGACCACACCGAGACCAGGCTCGCGCGGCGCAAGTCAAAGGACGCGACGCAAACTCGCGACGACGCCAACGTTGATGTCGAGTCAGTCGCCAGCAAGTTCGATGGGGTGCGTTCATGAGCGGCGCGCGCACTCGTCGCGATCCCGTGGAAGCCGACGGGCCCGTGCTGTCGCTGCGCGACGTCGTAAAGACGTACGCGCAGGGCGAGTCCAAGGTGCACGCGCTCGCGGGGGTCTCTCTCGATGTGAATGCGGGCGAGATGGTGGCCGTGATGGGCACCTCGGGCTCCGGCAAGTCCACCCTGCTCACCATCTCGGGAGGACTCCTCTCCGCTACGTCGGGATCCGTGAGCGTGAGCGGCGTCGAACTGGGACACCTGCGTGCCAAGGGCCTGGCCCGGGTTCGCCGTGAGCGCGTCGGGTTCGTGTTCCAGGACTTCAACCTGTTGCCCTCGCTCACAGTGCTCGAAAATGTGGCACTGCCGCTCGACCTCGCGGGGCAGTCCGCCGCTGGAAGTCGATCGGACGCTCGCCGAGCGCTTGCTGTCGTGGGGCTCAGGGATCGCGCCGCGTCGTATCCGGATGACCTCTCGGGTGGGCAGCGGCAGCGTGTCGCGATCGCGCGCGCCATCGTGGGCAGGAGACGGCTGATCCTTGCCGACGAGCCGACGGGGGCTCTCGACTCGGTGACCGGCGACACCGTCTTGCAGGTGCTGCGCGAACGAGCTGACGAGGGCGCCGCTGTGGTGCTCGTGACCCACGACGCGCGTCACGCCGCATGGGCCGACCGCATCGTGTACCTTGCCGACGGCCGCATCCTCGACGAGGCCAGGTCCGCCACACCCGATCAGCTGCTGTCGGGCGGCGCGAGATGAGCGGAGGGTTGGCACCCCTGCGCAGAGCATTCTCGATTCTCCGCATTGCGGGAAAGCAACTGCGCAAGGAACCGCGCAAGGCCCGGCTGATCGTGGCCCTCGTGGCGCTGCCGTCGACAGTGCTCATGCTCATCGGCACGGTGTACGCGAGCCAGAATCCGACCACCGCGGAACTCGTCGCGAGCGAACTGGGCCAGAGCCAGGCGTGGATCCAGGTGGCCGCGCCCGACGGCATCACGGTCAACCAGGATCCCTATACGGCGATGTGGATGGGGTCATACGAGCAGGCGCCTGAGGGCGCTCCGAACGCCGACGTTCGCTCGTTGCTTCCCGAAGGGGCTCGCGCCCTCACGCTGGATCAGGGATTCGCGGTCGTCCAAACCGGAAACCGCGCGGCGCGGCTGAGCGCGGTCGTCGGTGAGGCGTGGGATCCCGCGCTTACGGGCAAGTTCGATGTGGTCGAGGGCGCCTCTCCCGCGGGGCCCGGCGAGGTGATGCTCTCGCCCGACGCAGCCGCCAGGCTCAACGTAGGAGTGGGAGAGACCGTCTCAGTGGGGCGTCCCGCGCATGAGGTGAAGGTTGTGGGGATCCTCGGAGGGCGCGTCGGGTTTTGGCCTGGAAGCGTCTACGGGTTGGCAGCGGACCTTGAGGTCCCGGACTGGTCGACGCCAACGTGGTACCTACCCGATACGTCGATTACGGCGGCGCAGCAGGCGGATTTCAACTCTCACGGCCTACTGGTCTTTTCGCGCGAGGTCACCGAAGGTGGACGGCCCAGCGGGCCGGTCGGCTCGGGCGTCACCCTCGCCACCAACGCGTTTGCGAATTCGGGGGTCAGCGCGACCCTGGGCATCGGCGCCTTCGAGATGCTCCTGCTCGCAGGCGCGGGCTTCGTGGTGTCCATGAGGAGCAATCAGCGCAACCTCGCGATGCTCGCGGCGACGGGCGCTCCGCGCGGAACCCTCGTCGGCGTCGGCGTTGCATCGGGCGCGTGGCTGGGCCTGGTCGGTGGATTGTTCGGTATTCCGTGTGGACTCCTGGTGGCGCGGGCGTGGATCTGGTTCGTGACGCGTCACGGCGGCACGGAAGGCGCGTCCTCGATCTGGGGCTTCCACATCGTGCCCGAATACATTCTGGGCACATTGGCATTCGCTGTGGTGGTGAGCGCGCTTGCGTCGCTCATTCCTGCCCTCGCGGCAGCGCGGATCGATGTGGTGGCGGCCCTACGCGGGAGCCAACGGCCCGCGCGTCCCAGCCGGTGGCCCGCCATCGTGGGCGCGGCGCTCGCGGCGGGCTCCGCGGTCCTGTTCGTGTGGGCTGCGCGGATGTATGAACACTCATGGGAGATCGCACGCTCGAATGGGAACCACGAGGCGCAGACGGCCACCAATATCTCGGTCGCCGCGCTCGTGGTGGGGCTCGTGGGCGCCTCCTTTGCGGCACCGCTCGCCCTGCGCGCGCTCGCCCGAGCACTGTCGCCCCTTGGGTTGGCGGCTCGGATCGCCGCGCGTGACGCGGCGAGACACGTGTTCCGCACGGTTCCCGTCGTGGCCGCCATTGCGATCACCGTGGCGGTTTCCACGCTCGGTGCCGTGACCGCGGACCACGAGTCACGCCTCTATACAGACGACTTGCATGCGCCCTACGGGGACGGCCAGGTACTCCTCGACCATTGGGAAGGGGAGGCGGTGGCGTACGCCGACGGGCAAGAGGTCACGGAAGCGATTGTCTCGGCCGTGCCGGATGCCCAGGCGGTCGCGGTGAACCTGTTCGAGGATCAGATGGACGTAGCAGGGCCGACGATGGGCGTCACACTCGCGATGCCCGAGGCCAACATCTGCCCGGAGTGGCTCGCGGGCGATGGCGCGATGACCGACAAGGAGTACTCGAAGGACCCCCGCTGCGGAAGGTCGGATACCGGCGGGATCTTCGCGTCGGGAATCGCGGTGGGAGGCGTCGCGCAGCTCGAGGCGATCCTCGGACGCGACGCGACAGTTGCGGAGTTGGCGGCGCTTCAAGACGGGGGCGCGGTGGTCTTCGGTTCCCTCTACCTCCAGGACGGTACGGCGACCTTCGCGATGTGGGACTACGGGCAGGAGCACTATCCCGACCTCGAGTCGGTACCAGATAGGGTCGTCACCGTCGACGCCGTCGCGGCCGATTCGATAGGGCTGAGCGCGAGGGGATTCAGCGCCATCGTCTCTCCCGAGGTCGCTGCAGGCCTTGGCTCGACCGTGGTACCAGACTCCGTGCTTGTGCACCGAGATGGCGGACTGAGTCAGGAACAAGAGGACTCGATCCAGAGCGCGTTGTTCACGGTGGGCGACATGTACATCTCCGTCTCGCGGCCCCCGAGCGACTATGCGCTCTACTACGCGCTCATGTCGCTCGGTGCCGTGTTGTTCATCGGCGGCGCGTGCACGGCCATCGCGCTGGGGCTTGCGCGCCAGGAGGCTGCACACGACGACGCGACCCTGGCCTCTCTTGGGGCCTCCCCCGCGCTCACCAAGCAGGTTGCGGCATGGCATGCGGGCATCGTCGTGGGCCTCGCGGGTGTGGTGGGCGGGTCGCTAGGCACCGCGGTCGCGTGGGTCACGTTGCGCGATGTGGCAACCGGCAGGCTCGAGGCGCCGTGGCTGCTCGTGGCCCTCGCGTTGGTCGCGGTGCCCGCGCTGGTCGCCTCCCTTGCGTGGGTCTTCACGCGCGCCCCCAAGGCCGTGCACTACCGCCTCGCCGCGTAGAGCGCCGACGCATTCGACACCACCCCTGCCTCTCGTTACCTTTGTCCAGGGCGTTTTGTGACGAGCAGGGATGAGGACCGTGTGGGCAGCTTTGGAGTGGACCTCGGTGGAGTGATCGGCCTCCTGAGTAGGCACATCTACTCCGGGCCGGAGGTCTTTGCCCGCGAACTGATCCAGAACTCGCGCGACGCGTTGATCGCCAGGGCCGATCACGGCCCCCTCGACGCCTCATGGTCGATCCGCATCACGCCCGCCGAGGTGGGTGGCGACGGCACGTTCCGCATCGAGGACGACGGCGTGGGCCTGTCCGCCGACGAGGTGGTGGAGTTCCTGTCCACCGTGGGGGGCAGTTCCAAGCGCGACCTGTTCGAGCTGCGCAACCAGGACTTCCTTGGCCACTTTGGCATCGGCCTGCTGAGCTGCTTTATGGTGGCGGACACCATTACGATCGAGAGCCACAAGCAAGGGCACGCCCCCGTGCGGTGGGAGGGCGTGGCCACGGGCTCGTTCACCGTGGACGAGCTCCCCGACGACGGCCAGCCGATCGGTACCACCGTGATCCTGCGTCCCGCGCCGGACGAGCGCGAACTGGTGAGCCGCGAGGGCGTGGAGCGGCTGGTGCGGCGCTACGCCGAGTTCCTGCCCGTACCTCTCTATGTGACGCAGCCCGATCGCTCGCGCGACCTCATGACCGGGCCCGCGCCGTTCCTCGCGGTCTCTTCCCTTGGCAGCCACGGAACGGACCGCGACGCCGTCATGGACTACGGCGAAAAGCTCCTGGGTCACGCCCCGCTCGACGCGATCGTGATCGACGTTCCCGACACCGCGACCCAGGGCGTCGCCTATGTGTTGGGTCACCCCACGTCGGGCCTGGACCGCACCGGTGCCCGCGTGTACCTGGGCCGCATGCTGCTCGCCGAGGACGAGCGCAGCGTGGTGCCCGCGTGGGCGTTCTTCCTGAGGCCCGTCATCACGTCCGATGCCCTGACCCCCACGGCGAGCAGGGAGTCGCTGGTGAGCGACGACGCCGTGCGCGTCACCTCGGCCGCGATGGGTGACGCGGTCAGGGACTGGGTGCGTGCCCTCGCGGAGCGCGACCCCATGGCGCTGCACCGCTTCCTCGCGATTCATGACCTCGCGATCAGGGCGGCCTGCCTCGCGGACGACGAGCTGTTCCGCATCGTGGGCCCGCATCTGGTGTTCGAGACTGCCGCGGGAAGCCGCCGGCTGGAGGACATCGCGGAAGAAAATCCTGTGCTCACCTACGCGGAGGGCCTGGACGAGTTCCGGATGCTCACCGCGCTCGGGTCAGACCCCGCGCTCATCAACGCGTCCTACGTTCATCACGCCGAGCTGCTGCGCGCTATCCCCGTGCTGTTCGCGGGGGTCGAGGCTCGCGAGGCGGACCTGCCCGGCGCCCTCGCCTCGCTCGCCGATCCCTCGCTCGCGGACAAGGCCCGCACCACGCCGCTCGCCGATCGCGCGACGCGCGCGCTCGAGCGCGTGGACGTCGAGACCATCGTCAAGGTCCTGCCCGACCCGTCCACCCCCGCGCTGTATGTGGCCGATGCCGAGGTACTTGCGCGCGTCGACATGCGCCGCGCCGCGGAGATCGCGTCCGGCCCGTGGGCATCGGCCCTGGGCAAGGCGGGTGCACGCGTGGACGAGGTGCGAGCGCGTCAGGGCCGCACCGCGACGCGCGCCCAGGTGTGCCTTAACTGGGCCAGCCCGCTGGTGCAACGACTGGCCGAGCTGGACGACGTCGCCGTCTTCGAGCGGTCGGTGCGACTGCTTTACGTGCAGGCCTTGCTTGCGGGGCGCAGGCCGCTGACCGCGGCCGACAGGACACTCATGAGCGAATCGCTTGACGACCTCATCACCCTGAGCGTCGGAATCGACACCGGAAGAGGATCAGATGACTGACACGGCCGAGGACCTTTTCGACCGCCTGGATGGCCTCCCGTGGGGCAACGCGTATCGCGCAGAGGCGGACAGGATTCTCGCGCTCGCGACCGAGGCTCAGGACCTCGACCTGGAGTTTGGCGCGCGCATGCGGCTCACGGCATATGCGGTGATGTCTGGTGTCTCGGACCTGGCCCTGACCCACTTCGCATGGTGCCTCGCCAAGCACAAGGAGGACCCCGCGCGCTTTGCGGGCGACGTGAACTCCCGCCCCGGCTCGATCTTTTGGCATTACAAATGGATGCCAGGACTGCTGACGGGGTCGCCCGCTTTTGACGCGGAGCAGATCGATTCGGTCCTGGCCGACTTTGAGGCGACCTACCGCGCCGCGGCGCTTCCGCTGTCGGCGCTCGCAACGGCTCGCATGGAGACGGCCATCAGGATGCGCAAGCCAGACGAGGCCGAGCGCTGGGCGAAGGAGCTCAAGGGCCTTCCCGACGACGCGTACTCGTCATGCGAGGCGTGTGTCCCCTCGAACTATGTGGACCTCGACCTTCTTCAAGGCGACGACGAGGCGGCCGCCAAGCGGGCGCTCAAGATGTGGAAGAAGGGCGTCTCGTGCGGCGACGAGCCGGAGACGATGCTCGCGAACTCGCTCATGGCCATGGTGCGGACGGGCCGCAACGACAAGGCAGTCGAGGCCTTCACGTACGTGTACGAGCAGTCGAAGGGCGACCCGGAAGACCTGGGCCACATCGCCAAATGCGTGCTGTTTGCCGCGGCGACAGGCAACGAGGAGCGCGCCTTCACGATGATCGAGCGGCACCTGGGCTGGCTGGCCCACGATGCCCTGGGCGAGAGTGAGCACCGCGACGCCGCGGCGAGCTTCGCTGTCGCGCTCACGCGCTTGGAGCGGGCGGGCTACGGCAATGTGGTGGTGCGCGGATCTGCGGATCCCAAGCTCGCTGCGGTGCTACCCGCCGCGCCCGCGCCGCGCACGATCGCGGAGCTCGCCCTGGTCATGTGGCAGCTCGCGGAGGACCTCACTGCGCGCTTCGATGCGCGCAATGGCAACGACGGCTACGCGCTGTGGCTCGCCGGGATGCGAGAACTGGTCGACACGACGTATCCCGTCGAGTTGCCCGATGGCGCGGGCGATGGCTTCCGGCCGATGCTCGTGCGCAGGGCCGTCCCCCAGACCCCCGACGAATGGCTCGAGCGAGCCTTCGATCACCGCTGGGCGGGGGAGGCAGTCTTCGCTCTTGCCGCGCTTTCGCAGGCGCTACCGGACCTCGAGGGCAGGGCGCTCTCGCGCGGCTACGGCCTGCAGCGCGTGTGCGCCGGGGCGCTCGAAGACACGGAACTGGAGCAGGGCGCGACAGCCGCATGGATTGGCGCCGTCGAGGCCGCCTACGGCGTGGAGACTGCGGCCTTCGCGCGCGAGACCTGCGATGACCCGAGCGTCGAAGACGTCGCCACCGCCCTTGCGGCCCACCCCGACGCGTACGTCGGCTTTGTCGCGGCGGCGCATGGGGCCGTGGCCTCGGTGATCCTCGACGGCGACGTGGGGGAGGAGCAGCTCGCCGAGGCGGCACAGCAGCTCGCCGAGGCCCTTGATCTGGTGGCGTCCATCGCCGACGACCCTGACGCGCATCGGCCGCTTGCCTCGATGCTGCTGTTCTCCTCGCAGATCGCGGCGGCTCGCGGCCTGACCGTGGAGGCACTCGCGCAGATCGATAGGGCGCTTGCGGTCGCGGAATCTCGCACCGTCGAGGCGGTGCTGATGGGCGCCAAGGCCGAGTTTTTTGCGCGCGCAGGCGACCTTGCGGGCGCCGCAGAGCTACACGGCGTGGCCGTTGCCGTCGCCGCCGCGGCGGGACACGGGGGCCTGGCGGCGCATCAGGCGGTGTCCGCGGGCAACGTCTTGGCGGAATCCGGCGACCACGAGGAGGCCGCAGCTCGGTACGCATATGCGCTGAGCCTCAACCCGCCAGGGGAGACGCCTCCCATGGCGCTGCGCTGGGCGTATGCGCTGGCGTCGCTCAACTCGGGCGATGCGGAGGCCTCCGTGCCGATGCTGGAGCAGATCAGGGACGAGGAGGGCCCCGAAGCCTCCGCGGCCTCGATCGCCGAGACTCACTATCACCTGGGACGCGCGTACGACGCGACATATGACGACCGTGCCGCGGACGAGTACCTGGCGGCGGCACGAGCCGCACAGGATACGGACCTCACGGCCCTCGCTGCGGTCGCCGCCTACGCGGCAGGGCGGGAGCTGCACTATCAGGAACGGCTCGACGAGGCGATTGACGCGTTTGAGCTGGCGATCGGTGCGCTGGGAGACGCGCCGGACCCGGGGCTCGAGGTCGACGTGCTTCTTAGCTACGCGGGATCCCTGGGAACGCGCGGCGACGACAGGTGGCTCACCGTCGCGGACGAGGCCATTGCCAAGGCCGAGGCCTCCGGGCATGAGGCCCTGATCGCCAAGGCGCATTTTGTGCGCCTGAGCCTCTTGGACGACAGGGACGCCCACGATCGCGTCATCGCCCTCGCCGACGACGTCTCGGCGCGCATGCTCGCCATCGGGGACACCGGAAGGGCCGCCGCGGCCGTCCACTGGAAGGCCTCCGCGCTGCTCGCTACCGAGCGCTTTGACGAGGCCATGGGCGCGCTCGCGGCCGCGGCCAAGGACGAGACGCACGGCGCCGACGAACGGGAGGTCTTCGCGTCGCGGTTGGCGGGCACCTATGCCGAGGCGGGCCGCAAGGCAGAGGCCTCGCAATGGAAGTCCTATCTCAAGCAGCTCAAGAAGTCGTAGCGAGCAGCGAGCGGCGACGCCGCGCGGCACCCGGACTACCAGGCACCGCGCGGCGTCGTGGCGTACGTTAGCGAGTGAGCGCGGGCTCGAGCTCCCTCGGCTTCGTGTCGTCGGAATCGGCCGTGACGGGCCCCTCGTCGTGCCTATCAATGTCGTGGCCGTCGATGTCGATGTGCGGGAGTACCCGGTCGAGCCACGCGGGGATCCACCACGCCCTCGCGCCCAGCACCCGCATGATCGCGGGCATGAGCACCACGCGGATCACGAACGCGTCGAGCGCGATCGCCACGGCGAGGCCAAGGCCCAGCAGCTTCATGAACCGCGCATCGGACGTCACGAAGGACCCGAACACCACGACCATGATTGAGGAGGCGGCGATGATGACGCGACTCACCTCGGACAGCCCGCGGCGCACGGCGTGGCGACTGTCGCCCGTCGCGTGCCAGATCTCCGCCATGCGGCTGACCAGGAACACCTGGTAGTCCATCGAGAGGCCAAAGAGCAGGGCGAACAGGATGAGCGGCACGAAGGGTTCGATGGGCCCTCCACCTCCCAGCCCGATGGCTTCGTGACCCCAACCCCACTGGAAAACGGCCACGGTGATGCCGAATGCGGCGCCCGCGCTCAGCAGGTTGAGGGCGGCGCCCACGAGCGGGAGCACCGCCGAGCGGAATGCAATGAGCAGTACGAGCATCGACAGGCCCACGACGAGCGCGAAGAACAGCGGAATGGACGCCGCGATCCTGTCGGTGAAGTCGATATTCGATGCGGTCGAGCCTCCGACGTGTACCTCGTAGCCCGCGGCACCGGCAATTGGCGCGTAGTCCGAGCGGATCCGCTCGACCAGGTCGGTGGTCTCGACGTCTTGGGGACGTGCGGTGGACGTCACCTGGAAGAGCGCCGCGTCCCCGTTCGCGCTGGGGATGGGGCCGATGACCGATGCGACCGAGGCGTCTTCCGCCAGTTCCCGCGCGAGCGTGGCAAGAGCGGGGGGGATGAGCGATGGATCGGCCATCGCGAATTGCGAGAGGGTGTCGACCGCACCCAGGTCGGCGACCACCACGATCGCGCCGTTGGTGCCCGGCCCGAAGCCCTCGCTCATGAGGTCGAATGCGGTGCGCGACGGCGTGCCCGCCGGGTCGTTGCCCGCGTCGGCGTTGCCGAGCCTGATGGTGAGCGCGGGAATGGTAAGAGCCGCGAGGATCGCGACCGCCGCGACCGATGCCGCGAGCGGGCGGGCCTCGACGAGCCGCGAGAAGCGGCCAGGCCGTGCCGCGGGCGCTGGCACGAAGCCCTTGCGCGCGAGCTCGGCGCGGTCGCGGCGGCCGAGGATGCGCTTGCCGTACAGCGTGAGTAGGGCGGGCACCAGGGTCATGGACGCCGCGACCGAGAACACCACGGTGACGGCCGCGGTGACCGCGAGCCCCGTGAGGAAGGTGATGCGCGGCACCAGCATCCCGGCGAGCGCGATGAACACGGTGATCCCCGCGAACACGACGGCGCGACCCGAGGTCGTCATCGCGGCGATGACGCTTTCGCGCACGTCGCGGCCTGCCTTGAGGCCCACGCGGTAGCGGTTCACGATGAAGAGCGCGTAGTCGATTCCGATGCCCAGTCCCAGTAGCACGGCAAGGATCGAGGAACTGGGTGTGAGCGGGCCAAAGTACGTGAGCAGCCCAAGTGCGCCCACGGTCGAGGTGACCGCGACAATCGCCGAGATGAGCGGAACCGTCGCGGCGCGGCCCGAGCCGAACGCGAGCACCAGGATCACACCCGCGATCAGCAGGCCGAGGAGCTCGCCGATGCCGACCTCGGGCTCCTGGAGCCGAGACGAGGGATAGCCGCCGTCGCCCACGGTGAGGCCGTCGATCGCGTCGAGACCGGCGCCGATGTCGGCGACCGTCTGGATGTCCTCGATCGACAGGTTGTAGGTCTCCGCGTCGTACGCGATGGTGGCGAACGCGATGGTGCCGTCGGCGCCTACCTGGGCCACGCCGTTGGCGTCGAAGGGGCTCGTGACCTGGGCGACCGAGGGGATGGCCGCTATCTGGTCGAGCGCGGCGTCGATCTGGGGCTGCCACGTCGCGAGCGTGCCGGAATCCGCGCGGAAAACCAGCGTGTCGGCGTCGCCCGACTGGCTCGGGTAGGCGTGGTCGAGCAGCGTGTATGCGGCCTGGGAGTCGGTGCCTGGAAGCGAGAACGTGTCGCGGAAGTCGGGTCCGGATGCGGCCGATGCGGCCGTGAGGCCGATGACGAGCGAGATCCAGCCGAGCAGCACCGCGAGGGGCCTGGTGGTGGAGAGGCGGGCGAGAGACTTCATGGGGAGGGCCTTTCATCATCACTAAACGACCGGTAAGATGGCAACAGCGCGATCGTGGCACACTGACTAAACGGTCGTCAAGTGAAACTTTGATGTCGGGGGAACACAGGCACCCCGCCGAGGCGGTGGAAGGATGGGCGCATGAGCATCGACGCACTACCCAAGTCGCCGCGCACCGACACGCGACAGCGCATCCTCGACGTGGCCGCTCACCTCTTCGCTACCAGGGGTTTTGCGGGGACGTCAATCCGGGACATCGCCGACGAGATCGGCGTCACCAAGGCCGCGCTGTACTACCACTTTGCGTCCAAGGACGTGCTCCTTCATGAGATTGTTTCGCTGCCGCTTATGGCCGTTCGCGATGCCGTCGGCGAGAAGCGCGATCTCAGCACTGCCGCAGCGCGCAAGCAATTCGTGAGCGATGTCGTGGGCGCAATGTCCACGTGTGAGCCCGACGTGGTCACGGTGTTCAAGGACCCGAGCGTCGCTCCGTCCGTCGACCACGAGGTGGCCAAGACGGGGATCACTCATCAGCTGTCCTTGCGGCTCGCCGCGGGTCTGAGCGGCGCCACCGAGCCGGGGGAGATCAAGCCCGAACACCTCATTCGCGCGATCGCGGCGGTCGCTGCCGGCTACGAGGCGATCAACAACTGGCAGGTCGTCTACCCCGAGTGCAAGAAATTCAGCGCCGAAGATGTCGACGTGATCTCGGGCTTCGTTTCCGACATTCTCGAGGCGGGACAGCCCTAGCTGCGAACGTTACTTGGAGCGACGCGCCTTTCGACTTGCGAGGGCATCCCTGACGGGGGGAATGATGACGCCGTCGGCCGCCCAATCGGCGCGCGCCTGGCGCCGGTTACGCAGGATTCCGAAGACGCCAACAGCCCACGGCAGCGCGAGCGACGCGAACGCGAGGCGGTACGCGTGCAGATCGTAGTTGCCGTCGGGCGCCGCCAGCTGGAGCACGATGCCGACGAGGGCCACGGCGATAATCGTCGACACGAAACCGCCGGTGTTGACCCTGCCGTTCGCGGCACCCAGGTGGTCGTGATCGGCGAACGTGCGCGCGTAGTCGAGGCCAACGAGAGACACGGGGCCTCCCGCGGCGATCACGCCGACGAAGACGATGAGCTGCCACATCGGCCGCAGAGTCGACTGCGAGAGCAGGGCGATCCAGGCCACCGCGGTGATGGCGGCAAAGATGAGGACCATCCACGAGCGGCGTAGCGGGTGGCGCGCGGTCGCGGTGCCCACAAACGGGCTTGCGACAAACTTGCCCAGCGTGAGCACCGTGAGCAGCACGCTCGCCTCTGCGGGGCTGCGGCCCTGAGCGGTGATGAAGAACGGCACTCCCCACAGCAGCGCGATCGTGTTGGCGGAGAACAGCGCGGTGAAGTGTGTCCAGAAGCCAAGGCGCACCCCTGCGGGGGAGACGGTGCCGCGTGCGCGCGGCGTGGCCAGCTCCGAGGAGGTGGCCTTGTCCGCATCGTTCGGGTTGCGCACGGTGGCTACCACCCCGGCCGCTACGACGCCGCCGACGGCGAGCGTCAGGAAGGTGGTCGACCAGCCTTGCGTGTGGAGTAGCCACGCGACTGGGATCGCGGTCGTGAGCTGGCCCAGCTGGCCCACCTGGGCGGTGAGCTGGACCATGAGAGGTGCCCTGCGAGGCGGGAACCAGTGTGTGACCAGGCGCGATGCCGTGATGAAGATGGGGGCGTCGCCCGCACCGATCAGGATCCTGGCGAGCAGCGCGATCTTGTAGTCGTGGTTGACCGCCATGAGCGCCTGGCCCGCAGCCATGAGCAGCGAGCCGCCCACCAGCATGGTGCGGGGTCCCCACTTGTCGAGCAGCCGCCCCGCCGGTAGCTGCAGAGCCGCATAGGCGGCGATCTGTGTGACCGAGAGCGCGGCGAGCCCGGTCGCACCGAT
>Ga0123338_10004194_pt1 | contig 12677 bp, 10 predicted proteins | sample grotaG_FD_89793 | JGI IMG/M metagenome (GOLD analysis project Ga0123338, IMG submission 89793) | Glacier valley bacterial and archeal communities from Borup Fiord, Nunavut, Canada, to study Microbial Dark Matter (Phase II) -... | ecosystem: Environmental > Aquatic > Freshwater > Ice > Glacier ... | reverse complement strand
ATAAGCAAAAGTTAGAATTGAGGTAATCCTGGCATAGCTTCTCCCCCTCCTTACGAAGGAGGGAGTTGGGGGGTGGTGCATCTGCTCCCGGGGTTGAAAACCCGATCCATCTGTCCTTCAGCCCTCATCCCGCGCAGGCGGACTTTGCAATTCCAGATGGGGACTTCAGACCCGTGTATCTATGCAGGCTTTGCTTCTCCAGACCGGGACTACTGTGTTTTAAAATGAGCGGGCAGGAAGCCTTTTAAGCTTCCTGCCCGCTTGATTGTCATAGATACAAATCCAATGCGACGCCCTGCCGATTTAGGTGCCGACGTTCCAGGAGGCGAGGTAGGTGACCTGCTCGCTCGTGAGCGTGTCGATATTGATGCCCATGCTCTCGAGTTTCAGGCGCGCGATCTCGTTGTCGATCGGTTTCGGCACGCCATAGACTTCCTTCTTCAGGTTCTTCGCGTTCTGCGCGATATATTCGCCGCAGAGCGCCTGGTTCGCGAATGACATATCCATCACTGAAGCGGGATGTCCTTCCGCCGAGGTCAGATTGATCAGGCGTCCCTCACCGAGCACGTACAATCGGCGCCCATCGGTCTGCGTGTACTCGACCACGAATTCGCGAATGTCTCGCTTGCCCGTCGAGATACGCTCCAGAGTCTCCAGATCGATTTCGACATTGAAGTGACCGGAATTCGAGATGATCGCGCCGTCTTTCATCTTCGCGAAGTGCTCTTCGCGCAGCACATGGATGTCGCCGGTCAGCGTACAGAACTGGTCGCCGATCTTCGCCGCCTCGTCCATCGTCATCACCAGAAAGCCGTCCATGACGGCTTCGAGCGCCTTGATCGGATCGACTTCGGTCACGACGACCTGTGCGCCGATGCCCTTAGCGCGAGTGGCGACGCCGCGTCCGCACCAGCCATAGCCAGCGACAACGAACGTGCTGCCTGCCATCATACGGTTCGTGGCGCGCATAATGCCGTCGATCGTGGACTGTCCGGTTCCGTAGCGGTTATCGAACATATGCTTGGTGTCGGCGTCGTTGACGGCGACGATCGGGTAGGCGAGGACGCCTTCCGCCGCCATCGCTTTAAGCCGGATCACGCCGGTTGTCGTCTCTTCGGTGCCGCCGATGATGTGCTGGATCAGGTCGGTGCGCTCACTGTGGATAACGCCTACAGTGTCGGCGCCGTCGTCCATCGTAATATTGGGCTTCGCGTCGAGGACGGCGTGAATGTGCTTGTAGTAGGTGTCGTTGTCTTCGCCCTTGATCGCGAAGGTCGGGATACCGTATTCGGCGACGAGCGCGGCAGCGACATCATCCTGCGTCGAGAGCGGGTTCGAGGCGCAAAGGTAGACGTTCGCGCCACCCGCCTGGAGGGTGATTGCGAGGTTGGCGGTCTCTGTCGTGACATGGAGGCAGGCGGCGAGAGTCAGTCCTGCGAGCGGCTTTTCCTTCTCGAAGCGCTGTTTGATCTGGCGCAGAACGGGCATTTCCATTTCCGCCCATTCGATGCGGAGCTTGCCTTTTGCGGCGAGGCTCAGGTCTTTGACGTCGTGGGGAACGGTCGGCAGTTTGCCGGTTTCGATAATCGTGTCGGTTGTCAATGCGGTTTCCTCCTTAGGGAAGTGGACAAAATCAGAACAAAATGCACGGGGCTACCGGGTCCGGGTACTGAAAGTACCCGGCTGTAAAAAGCAAACGTCTTGCAGACGCAAACCACCCCCCAGCCCCCTCCTTCGTAAAGAGGGGGAGAGGATACACGATGCACAAGCCTCTACCTTCGGAAAGAGGCAGCCGTGGAATTGGTATCGCATCCGAAGGACGCTCGGCAGAATGAAATAGAAGCACATTCAAAAAAGCACGTTCGAAGCGAAGCAAAACACGTTTGAAGCGCAGCGGAACGTGACACCGCTCGAAGCGGAACGTGACACCGCTCGAAGCGGAACGTGACACTGCTCGAAGCGGAACGTGCCGCCTCTGCCAGACGGATCGGGGTTTCAACCCTGGGAATGTGGAATGCCAGACAGTTCAGTGCGGCGCGTCGGGAAGCGGCTTCGGCAGCACCCTCGTCGTGCTCTGAAGCAGACGCCGCTGCTTCGCTTCCTCCCAATCCATCCAGTCGTCGTGCCGCTGCAGTCGTGCAGCCATCTCCGGCATCAGTGCTACGGCACGGCGCAGGCGCACATAATCGGCGCACAGGCGCACCAGAAACGGCAGTCGTGTCGCGAAAGCCTGTGCGCTGCCTTCGTCGCTCGATGACCCTAGTTGCCCGATCAGCACATCGTTTCCATCGACAACGAGCAGAAAAAGCCCCGGTGTGGCAGGGTTTTCGGTAGACGGCGCGGCGCGTTCGAGGCGTACGCGGCGCGATTTCAAGCTGTCCAGACCCGGCTTCAGTGCGCTTTCCCAGCCCTGTGGCAGCGCGAGCGCGACCGATTTCTGTGCGGCGGCAAGTAAGGCGTTAGCGCGTCCCAGCACCGGCGCACTGCCCATTATAGTTTCGGATTCGGGCGTAGCAGTGGCGGAGGCCATCAGCGCTGTCAGGTCATGGGAGAGTTCGTCGAGGGTCTGTGCGTAGCGCGCCCGCAGACCAGATAAAACCTCGTCGGGCGCAACCGGAACATACTGTACGCCATCGGAACCCTCTGCCTGCTGCGTGCGAACTGCGCCTCGCTCCACCAGACGCGCCAGCGCCTCGTAGACTTTTGCGACTGGCACACCGGACTCTTTGGCGACACGATACCCGGTCGCGGGACTGTGCCGCAGCAAAGCGATATACGCCTTCGCTTCGTAGTCACCCCATCCGAATTGTCGCAGTTTCCCAAGCATGAATACAGCCTTCCACGTACACTAAAATCACTAAGGGACTCTCAAGGATTAAACTGTTCCACTTCGGCTGGCGACTAAAGTCACTGCCACAAAGGCGCAAAGGCAGACTTCGCGGACTGGAACATTTATTTTGTTGAGAGTCCCTAACTACTCTAGTGGTTACTATTGTAACCCTGATTAGGACAGGTTGTCAAGGACGGTTCAGGGCAAGACTGAAACTTTTTTCAGTATTTTTGCTTGATTGGTCGATTTGGCACGATTCTTGCGGTAATCTGAATTACTATTGCGTAATATCGGAATAGCCCTCATTCCAACCCTTCCCCCTGCCAGAGGCGGCACGTTCTGCTTCGCTTTGAACGAGCGTCGCCAGGGAGAAGGGCGAATGCAGTGCTCTCTTATCTCCCCCTCTCCCTGATGAGGTACGAATGGCAGGGAGAAGGGGGGTGAGGGCTCACGAGGGCTCACAAGGGCTAATGAACAAGAAAAGCCCTCGTCTGTAATGTAGACGAGGGCTTTTCTATACCTTCATGCAAAGGCAGTCTTTACCTGCCGACTCTACTTTCCGTCTTTACTTTCTGGCGGGCGCTTCGGGACGCTGAGGGTTGACGATGATGCCGTCGAAGATCGCGGCGTCCGTCTTCACTTTACAGTCCTTGCCGACCACACACCGCTCGAGATGCGTGTGCCGCATCACAGTCGCACCCTCCCACAGTATGCTGTCCTGCACCGTCGCGCCCTCCTCGACCGAGCAGTTGTCCCCGATTACCGTGTTCTCAAGCACCTTCGCGCCGGCCATGATCTTGACATTGTTGCCGATCGCGACCGGATAGCCGATCTCCGCCGTCGGGTCGATCTCGACGTTCTTGCCCATCCAGACGTATTTGCGCACCTCTTCGAACGGCAGTTTCGTATCGACCCTGCCCTCGAGCACGTCTTTATGCGTCTGCTGGTAGATTTTCAGGTTGCCGACATCCTTCCAGTAGGCAGCCGTCAGATGCCCGTAGAGCGGATGGCGCTGTTCGAGGAGCATCGGAAAGACCTGTTTGCCGAACAGATGAAAGGTGCCGCGTGGGATCAGCTCGAAGATATCCGGCTCGAATACATACACCCCTGTGTTGGCGGTGTTCGAGAAGATCACCTCGCCTTTGGGTTTTTCCAGGAAGCGCGTGATCCGGCTATCCTCGTTCATCAGCACGATGCCATACTCACTGGGGTCATCGACGAGCGAAAGGGCGATCGTCGAAAGTGCCTCCTTCTCACGGTGCGTTTTGACGAGTTTCGTGAGGTCCATATCGGTCAGATCGTCGCCGCCGATCACGAGAAACGTTTCGTCCTTAAAGAAATCTTCGACACGTTTCAGACTGCCCGCATCGCCCCAGAGCTTGTCTTCATGTGACCAGTGGATTTCGACGCCCCACTTCGAGCCGTTGCCAAAATACTGCTCGATCTGGTCGCCCAGGTAGTGCAGATTGACCATGATCTCGTTGAAGCCATGCTTCTTGAGCAGTTCGATCAAGTACTCCATCACCGGACGATTGAGGATCGGAACGAGGGGTTTGGGCACATTGCGCGTCAGTGGATCGAGGCGCGACCCGACGCCTGCTGCAAGTATCATCGCTTTCATTTACGCAGTCACTCCTGTGAGAAATCTTTTGGAAAATCTGGTGAAAAATTTGAGTGGAAAAGTCCGAGTGGAAAAGTCCGATTTATCGGTACGGCTGGCATGACAGTTTCGGCGGCGCGTACAGCTTTACGTCGTCAAAAAGTCTACGTCGAGTAACTTTCGAGTAACTCTATTATAGTATCGGCACAATGGATCAGGAATCTGGCGGATCGAAATTATCAGATCGGCAGTCGCGTGGATCGAAAGAATCAGGACGGCAGCCTCACAAGCTGAACAGATGCAGAGTCTCCGCGACGAACTTCTGTTGCGCGTCCGACATTTCCGGGAAGATCGGTATCGACAGCACCTCTTTTGCGACGCGCTCCGCGATCGGAAAATCGCCTTCTTGATAGCCGAGATAAGCGTAGGCGGGCTGCAGGTGCATCGGCAGCGGGTAAAACACCTTCGAGTCGATCTCGTGCTGCTTCAGGAAGATTTGCAGTTCGTCGCGGCGCGTGTGCCGCAGTGTGTACTGGTGATAGATGTGGTGACTGCCTTTTTCGCAGCCCGGAAGCGCGAGTTCGGAGCCGCTCAAGTCGGCGAGCATCTCGTTGTAACGCGCCGCGTTGCGGCGACGGTGATCGTTGGCTTCCGTCAGGTGCGGAAGTTTCGCGAGCAGCACGACCGCCTGCACCGTATCGAGGCGGCTGCAGTAGCCGATGCGCTCGTGATGTGCATACGAACTCTGACCGTGTGCATGCAGGCTGCGCAGACGCGCCGCAATCTCCTCATCATTGGTCAAAACCATGCCGCCATCGCCGTACGCGCCGAGGTTCTTGGTCGGGTAGAACGAAAGCGTCGTCGTATCGCCGGTGACGGCGATCGGCTGCCCGTTCTGTGTCGCGCCGATCGACTGCGCCGAGTCGTTGATCAGCCGCAGCCCATGCCGGTGGCAGATGTCGGAAAGTACAGCGCGGTCCGCCATCTGCCCGAACAGATCGACCGGCAGGATCGCTCTGGTACGCGGCGTAATCGCCTGTTCGATCCGGCTCGTATCGAGGTTGAAAGTGCAGAGGTCGAGATCGACGTAGACCGGGATCGCGCCGACGAGCGCGATCGCTTCGGTCGTCGCGCCGAATGTGAACGGCGTGGTGATCACCTCATCGCCGACTCCGATGCCGCACGCGACCAGAGAAAGTACGAGCGCGTCCGTGCCTGAGGCGACGCCGACGCCGAAGCGTGCGCCGCAGAACGCGGCTATCTCACGCTCCAGACGCTGCACTTTTTCGCCATCGATGAAGCTGCCGCTCTCGATGACCGCAACGATTGCCGCGTCGATCTCGCCTTTGAGGGCAAGATACTGCGCTTGCAAATCTGCGAGTGGGACTTTCAAACCCTTCCTCCCTGCTCGAATCAGGCGGCATCGCCAGCGCAATCCGAGTCCGGACGGCTCACTGTCGACAGAGCATTTCTGTCTTGCACACAGTGGCCCGTCTTTACAAAATCTTCAGAATAACAGTGCGCTCTCGGTTTCAGACGCATCGGCGGACAGCCTCTGGATGAACAAATCTGCTCTCTCGTGAGCCTGATACAAGCCGCAATTCCCACTCAATATACCCGGAAAACATACTTTTTCGTACTTGGAGCAACAAGTTTTGCAGGTTTCATCCTGCGTAACGGAAAAGCGCTCAAGACAATAGATTGCTTTCCCGACTGGCGTGACGGGTACGGCAGCGCGAAAAAACCGGTTCCATAATCAATTTATCGCGTTGTCGGTGTGTCATACTACATATCAGGAGCACCTCAATGAAAAGTAAATTCTCAATGAAAAGTAAATCGAAGGGTAAATGGAATCAAAATGAACAGGGACGATAAGGCAATCGGCTGGCGCGGCGTTTTTCCGGCGGCGATCACCCATTTTCATTCCGATCAGTCGCTCGATCTGCCTGCGACGCTGCGGCATATCGATGTTATGATCTCGGCTGGCATTCACGGTCTGATCATGCTCGGCACCGTCGGCGAGAACTGCTCCCTGGAGTATGGCGAGAAACTCGAAGTTCTGAAAGCGACGATCGATCACGTTCAGGGGCGTATTCCCGTGTTGTCGGGAGTTGCAGAGTACACGACTTCGCTCGCCTGCCGCTATGCTGCCGATGCCGAAAAATCAGGCGCGGATGGGCTGATGGTTCTGCCGCCGATGGTCTACAAATCCGATCCCCGTGAGACGATGCAGCATTTCCGATCGGTTGCAGGCGCCAGCGCTCTGCCGATCATGTGCTACAACAACCCGGTGGCTTATTCGACCGACATCACCCCGGAAATGTTCGCAGAGCTGGCGGATCAGCCGACGCTGGTCGCGATCAAGGAGTCGTCTGAGGACGTGCGCCGCTTTACCGATCTGCGCAATGTCGTCGGTGATCGCTACGTGCTTTTTGCCGGAGTGGACGACCTCGTGCTGGAGTGCCTGCTGCTTGGCGCAGAAGGCTGGGTTTCGGGACTGGTGAACGCTTTTCCGGCTGAAAACCGGCTGCTCTGGGATCTGGCTGCCGCCGGACAATGGGAAGAAGCGCGGAAGCTCTATCGCTGGTACATGCCGCTGCTGCATCTCGACACCCACGTCAAGCTGGTGCAGTACATCAAACTGGCGGTGGCGGAGTGCGGTTTCGGCTCCGAACTGACACGTGCGCCGCGTCTGCCGCTGATCGGTGAAGAGCGCGAACGCATACTCGCTGTCATTCGCCGCTCGATTGCCGCCCGGCCGCACATACCGGCACATGTACGCTAATTCCTACTTCCCCGGGCGCATATTCCTGTCGGAGAAAGTCACTTTTGTGTGCAGGCTTTCGCAGCAGGTACAATACTATTTATCCGATCGTGCAAATCCGATCGTGCAAAAGGCTGTGAGAGCTAAAGAGTTCGGGTTGTGCCTCAAGGAATGATGTCCGATGAACGCTCCCGAAAACGAAACGCGCATTCTGATTACCGGCGCGAATAGCTTCATCGGGCGGCATCTGATCGCGCATCTGCTCTCAGAGACTGCGGGTCGCCCGATACGGATCACTGCCGCTGTACTGCCCGAACAAGCTGCTGAGTTGAGCAAACCACATTCCGAGCTGCAGTCTTCAGCTGGATGGAGCGGTGCAACGCTGCTTCCGCAGACGCAGCTGGCTTTTGCCGACAACGATTTTGCTCCCGGTATTCCTTCTGTGGAGACGGCGGCACAGACACTGTTACCGGAAAACGAGCGGAGTGCGTCCGGAGAGGAAGCATTCCCGTACGCTGTGCTGCTGGAAGTGGCTGGCGCAGATTTTACCGACCCCGATTCTGTGACCGAGTTGATGCAGCGAACGCGCCCGACACAGATTTATCATCTATCCACGAACTCCGCTCAGGAAGCGGAGCGAAACAGTGGCGTCGACGCAGGCAGGATTTTCGCGGCAGATGTGCAGACGACACGGAATCTGCTGGAAGCCGCCTCGCGCCTGTCGCCCTTCCCGCGCGTATTGCTGGCAGGCGAGGGCTGTGTCTATGGCAGCGTAGCCCCGGAGCGTCCGGCGCGAGAAGAAGACCCGATAGGTCCGCTCTGGCGGTATGGCGGGTATGTCGACAGCCGCATCGAGATCGAGACGGTGGCAAAGGCTTATCGTGCGCTGGCGATTATGGCGCGAACATTCACGACAGTAGGACCGGCGCAGTCTTCACAGTGTACTATTTCCGGTTATGTCCGGCAGTTGGCGCGAATCAAGCTTGGGCTGGAGCAGCCACAACTCACCGTCAGCAGCCTGGAAGTTCAGCGCGACGTGCTGGATGTGCGCGACGTTGTGCGCGCCTACCGCCTGCTGATGGCACAGGGCGAGTGCGGCGAAGCGTATAATGTATCGACCGGTAAACCTGTTTCGATGCGCACAATTCTCGAACGCCTCTGCCTGATCAGCGGCGGCGCCGTCTCCTTTGTCCAGGATAGTGTTCAGGACAGGGAATGTTCGCTTCCCGCTGAAATCGCCTGCTCGACCGGCGACACACTCCGCACCTGGGCGGCGATCGGCTGGCAGGCACGTCGAACACTCGACGAAACGCTGAACGACCTGTTCGTTTACTGGCTGCAAATAGAAAAACTGCAGCGCGAATAACTCATGACGACGGCCGCGTGGGGTAGACGAGTGAATTGTGTTCGGAAAAGAATTTTATGATTACAACAGACTTTCAGGACAAGGATATCGACAGCGAAGACTGGATCACTTTCGGCAGAGAGGTACTCGAAGTCGAGGCGGCTGCGATCAAACATGCGGCAGACCGGCTCGACTCGACCTTCCTTCGCGCTGTCGAACTGCTCGATGCCTGCGCAGGCAAAATCGTTACGACAGGCGTCGGGAAGTCCGGCATCGCCGCGCGTAAACTGGCGGCGACCCTGACTTCCAACGGCTGCCCCGCCGTCTATCTGCACCCATCGGAGGCGATGCATGGGGATCTGGGGATCGTTGCGACGCAGGATATCGTGATCGCGCTGAGCAACGGCGGCGAGAGTGAAGAGCTGCTGGCGATTCTGCCCGCGCTGCTGGCGCGTGGGGTCCAGATCGTCGCGATCGTCGGCAGCGGCGACTCGACGCTCGCACAGCGAGCCGCTGTCGTTCTCGATGCCTCGATCGAGCGCGAAGCCTGCCCGCTCAACCTTGCGCCCACGACGAGCGTAGTCGTCGCGATGGCGATCGGCGATGCGCTGGCGATGACACTCCAGAAGAAGCGCAACTTCCGCGCCGAAGACTACGCGCTCAATCATCCCGGCGGACGGCTCGGGCGGCGACTGACGCTGCGCGTCAGCGACATCATGCGGCATGGCGAGGAGGGACGTCCGGTCGTCGCGCCGACAGCGACGTTCCAGGAAGTGCTCTGCGAGATCACCGGCAAGCACCTCGGCGCGACCGGCGTTGCCGACAATCATGGTTCGCTGGCTGGCATTATCACCGAGTACGATTTTCGCAGCACGATCCAGAAGCATGGTAAAGAGTCGTTCGCGCTCACCGCTGAGTCGATGATGAACTCACGCCCTGCGCTCGTCCTGCGCCCGGATCAGATGGCGTTCGAGGCGATGCAGGCGATGCGAGACCGACCGCACACCCTCTCGATCGCGCCCGTCATCGATGCACAGGAATGTTATATCGGCATGATACACATTACCGATTTGGTGCGTGCCGGGCTGTGATCGCCATTGTGCTGAGTAGCTGTGAACAAAAAATGCGCCGGGTCAACTGCGCTCATTCGTCTTGTAAGAGGTCGAAACGATGGCAGATGTGATGCGCAATACTGCGGAGGATGCGGAGGCGCGAATCGTCCGCATCGGCGACCGGGCAATCGATTTCGAGACGTTCCTCGATTTGAACGTCGAGTATGATATGGAGCTTCAGAATGGAGTGATGGTCAAGAAAATGGCGGCTCAAGGGGAACACGAACCTTTGTATACCTGGCTCTTTACGCTGTTGTATCTATTTACGAAGTAGAAAAAGTTGGGCGTTGCGGGCGGATCGCGCACTGCCGTCCGAATCGACGAATTTCACAGCAGACTGCCTGATCTGTTTTTTGTCCGGCGTGAACACGAAAGTTTTATCCAGTCGCGTGCGGTTTACGGAACGCCAGACCTTGCAGTCGAGCTCGTTTCGCCTAATGACCGTCCCGCTGCAATCTTTGAGGTCGAGGCGGACTACCACAGAATCGGCGTCCCGGAAATCATGTTTATCGACCAGCAAAAACAGCGTGTCAGAATACTCCGCAAGCGCGGGACCGAGCAGGACACCGACTATACGGAAACGATTTTGACGGAGGGTGAACTGGCTTTTGAGACGGTTCCGGGTTTCGCCTTGCAGGTACAATGGCTGTTTGCTGCCGTGCGCCCTGATGAACTGGAACTGATTACCGCTCTGCTCAGCGCATAGTGTTTTGTTTGTCTGCCCGCAAACGCCTCGTGATGAATGTTTTTGATAACGATACGACTTTTGAGATGAGGCAACCGGGCATGAATAGCTTGCGGAATGACAATGGCGCTGTGGGCAGAGTGCTCTGGCGGGCAGTCGATGACGAGGCATTCCGACGGCGCACTTTCAGCAATCTCGGATTGGCGCTGGCGGAGTTCGGTTTTATCCTGACCGATGCGGAGATGGCGGCAGTGCGCGACCTCTGGAGCAGTTTCGACACCAAGAACGAACGAAGCGCCTATCAGCGGATCATGGCAGCGGCTCGCCGCTATACCCGTTGAGACTGGCATGTATCCATTTCGATTATGGAACATTTTGATGGATAGTAGTCAGTTAGGGACTCTCAAGGATTAAACTGTTCCACTTCGGTTGGCGACTAAAGTCACTGCTACAAAGGCGCGAAGGCAGACTTCGCGGACTGGAACATTTATTTTGTTGAGAGTCCCTTAAGTAATGTTTTGTGTTTCCAATTTCGGCCGCAGCGAAAAGTCTACAACATTCCACGGCGCTAAAGAACAAAACTTGTCTTAACTGACTAATAGCACTACATTAAATGGTGACAATTGTGTTGTCTCCTTTTGATTGCTGATCTCCGGTTTTCGCTCGTTTTCCCGGCGGACGCCCGCGCCGTTTCGGGGGCACATAGGACGGCGGTGCGATCCGATAGCTGAGCAATTCGCCTCTGCTCCAGATATACTCGGTCAGTCCCGCCGCCATCGCCGGAGTGCGCGGCGGCTTGTCTTTTGTCAGGCTCTGGTGGAGTGTGCAGAAGTTGTAGACCGTGCCCACCAGAAACATCCCGTCAGCAACGCTTGTTTCGTGGCGCAGCAAACAGCGCGAACGCCGACAAAAGCCTGACAGCTGCTGGCGCGACGCGTTGCTCGACGGCAGCGGGTTTGAGAATGTCGCCGATGCGCAGCGCCAGCTCGACGCATTGTGTAGTGTGTATGATGAAGTGCGTCCGCACCAGAGCCTGGACGGAATGACCCCCGCACACCTACCAACAACAGTGGCGGTCTGCACCGTCACCGACCGGGGAGGACTAACCTACCCGATGATCTACATTTCAGGGTACACGTCACTACCAATACCACTGTTTGAGCCAGAAATAGCAAATGAATCGCATTCACCTGAAACAAAGGCGTTGTGGCAGACAATGTGATTATTTGCCAATACGTACAACGGCAGGCAGCTGAAAGAGCGAGCGAACCCGTAGTACAACTTCTCGCTCGTCGGCCGCCTGCCTGCGCCTACTTAGACGCTCCCCAATCTCGTATTTTTCCGAACATGTCCAGGACGGTTCATTCGGTGCCTACTTGGGCTTCAGCACAACATAGTCAGAGCGCGTGTATTGAGTGGTGGCACTGTCGTAATATTGCGCAGAGGCTATTATCCAGCCACTGTCATTGATACTGGTCGGTCGCAATATATCCCATCCACTGCCCGCCGGAAGGAGAGCATTCAGGTTGGTGAATGCCGCGTTTTGATACAGCCACGGCCCGGTGCCGGTTTCGTAGCCCACTATCTGGCCCTGATTGTTCAGCCCGGATGCGAACCCGATTCCCTTCACCTCCGTAGGAACTGCCGTCGGACTGGACCAGATAACTTCTTTGTCGCCGTGGCCAATCGAATTGATTATGCCCACGATCAAGCCGGAGTTGTTGATAAAATTCGGCTCCGGGTCATAGTAATCGGCTCCATACGGATTAGACAGCTGAATCGGGTCCGCATTTGGTCCAGCAATGTATACGCCTGCATAGACGCTGCCCGATACACCTCGCCCCACCAGCTGCCCCTTGCCATTTATCGCGAGGGGGGCAAAACCGCCCTTGAGGTCAGTTGGGGATGCGGTCAAACTGGTCCGATAGTGAATTTTCAGACCATTCGAATCGTCTGACGCGACCGCCCCGCCCGCACCCAGAACAACATAATAGGCGCCCCCGGTAAGCTGCTGTGGCGCCGCGCCCGCATTGGTGTAATACACCGCGCCGTTGTTATCGGTGGTGGCAAGCACCTCGCCCGCATCATCTATCTGGACCTTGGTCAATGCCGCGCCGCTCGGTGGGGTGAGATACTGCGGTGTCGTGTACGGCGGGCTCATCACAAACCACGCCGATGTCGCGGTGTTTTCCCCCGCGATCTGCCCGGATGCGTTGATAACATCCGCTCTCAGCCCGTCCGCCAGGGCAATCGGCTCCTGATAGGTACCGTTGCCCGTGATGCCGGTTCCATTTCCGCCCGTGGTGCCGCCCGTGGTGCCGCCTGTCGTACCACCGCCTGT
>Ga0123338_10004192_pt1 | contig 12680 bp, 16 predicted proteins | sample grotaG_FD_89793 | JGI IMG/M metagenome (GOLD analysis project Ga0123338, IMG submission 89793) | Glacier valley bacterial and archeal communities from Borup Fiord, Nunavut, Canada, to study Microbial Dark Matter (Phase II) -... | ecosystem: Environmental > Aquatic > Freshwater > Ice > Glacier ... | reverse complement strand
TCTTTTGGAAAGGCAGTGCGCGTCCACGGCTTGCAGGAACAAATCGTTTCAACCTTGTACCAGCCGTAACTGATAGTGTAGCGATAGTCAGTGTCTTTGCATCGTAGCCATGGTTGTTAACTGCATTCGCAGCAGCACTTTCGATCGCTTTGATAAGTGGTCGAGCAGCGCGCTTTGGTGTGTGGTTTAGAATCACGAGTGCGTCAGCAACTGTACGGTTACGGACAAGGCTAGCAACCAGACTCACCTTGCGGGGAGCTTGGTCAACGCCTTTAGCGTATGCGCGGACTTTGTCAGCATCTGCAACTCGGTTTTTAGTAGTATTAGCCATGATTACTTACTCTTACCTCCGTGTTTACGGAACTTACGAGTAGGACTAAACTCACCGAGCTTGTGTCCAACCATGTTCTCAGATACGAGGACAGGAACGTGTACCTTACCATTGTGAACGGCGATCGTACGACCGACCATTTCAGGGGTAATAGTACTTGCACGAGCCCAAGTCTTGATGATTGTGCGGTCTTCGAGACTAAGAGCAGCCACTTTTTTAGCTAGCTTGAAGTCAATGAAAGGACCTTTTTTAAGTGATCTACTCATTATCGCTTCCTCTTCGCGTCGTGACGCGTCCTTACAATTAATCCGGCAACGTCTTTACGACGACGTGTTCGGTAACCAAGCGTCAACTGACCCCAAGGAGTACGAGGCGCTTTACCTGGACCATGTCGTCCACCGTCACCACCACCGTGTGGGTGATCTACGGCGTTCATAACAACACCACGGACAGATGGGCGGATACCCTTACGTCGGTTACGACCAGCTGAACCAATCTTAATATTTTGATGTTGAACGTTTCCGACAACACCAAGTGCAGCAGTTACTTCTAGTCGGAAGCGGCGAACCTCTCCTGATGGAAGACGCACCTGTGCGTAGTCACCTTCTTTAGCCATAAGCTGTGCCTTTGTTCCTGCAGAACGTACCATCTGAGCTCCCTTTCCAGGGTGCATTTCGATAGCGTAGATCTGAGAACCAATAGGAATCTTAGAAAGTGGCATACGGTTTGATGACTCAACAGGTGCATCTGGTCCACTAACGATCACTTTGCCCTTCGTCATAGACGTGTCAGCGAGGATGTAGTGGTATGTACCGTGTTGGTCTTTAACACGTGCAATACGTGCGCTACGGTTTGGATCGTATTCAATTTCTTCAACAGTCACAGTCAAGCCGGCAGCCAGGTTGTGGTCCATCAAACGGTAGTGCCGTTTAACTCCACCACCACGGTGACGAACAGTAATGCGACCGCTGTTATTACGACCAGCGTTTTGCTTCTTGCTCTTAAGGAGACTCTTCAGTGGTTTACGAGTAGTAACTTCGCTCATGTCCTGAGTCGTCATGCCACGTCGGGCAGGAGTCGTTGGGTTATAGAGTTTAATAGCCATTACTTCTTCTCCTCTTTCGTGTCAGTTTCAACTTCTTGGTCGAAAATACTCAATGAGCTTCCGACAGCGAGTGTGACATATGCCTTCTTGCTATCAGTGCGCTTTGTTGTTCCAGGGTATTTATTCTTTCCACGAGAGAAACGAATTGCCTTACCACTTTGAACGAGTGTTTTGATCGCAACGATGGTGACACCGTATTGAGTTTGGATAGCGTCTTTGATTTGCTGCTTGTTAGCAGATTTTGGAACGCTGAAGACATAAATGTTCTTCTGGCTTTGTCCGTAGGCCTTTTCAGTAGTCACAGGTGTGACGAGAATTGGAGCAATCATATTACATCTCCTCCTTGACTAACCAGCTCTTCAGAGTTGGGAGTGATGCAGCAGACAGGACAATGTTGTCAGCATTCAGGATGTGATACACGTTCAAGTACTTTGTACTGACGAGTAAGATGTTCTGAATGTTGTTTGTTGCACGAAGTAGTTCCGGAGTTTTCTCTTCAACAACAATAAGTGTCTTGCGAGCAAATTTGTTGTCTTCGAGGAACTTGACGGCTTCAGTTGTTTTGCCGGTTGTCTTCAAATCAAGAATAGAGATAAGTCCACCTTGGTTTGCAATTGTCAACGCTTGGCGAACAGCTTGTCGCTTTGATTGTGTTGAAATCTTCAACTTGTAGTTTTCAATACCAAGAGGACCGAAAACGATACCACCACCGCGCCAGATTGGGTTACGTGATGAACCGAATCGTGCACGACCTGTACCCTTTTGCTTCCATGGTTTCTTACCACCACCGCGAACTTCACCACGAGTTTTCGTCGTTGCGCTTGCCTTACGGCTGTTTGCGAGGTAGGCATCGTAGGCAAGTTTCAAAAGTGCGTGGTTTTTAACTTCCACGTTGAATACTTCTTCTGGAAGTACTGTTGCTTTTGTTGTTGCTGCTTTTGTTGTATCAGCCATTATGCTTTTCCTCCGATAACGATCAAGCCCTTTTTAGGACCTGGAACGGCGCCACGTAGACCGATAAGATTGTTTTCGATGTCAATGTAGCTGACAACGAGGTTCTTAACAGTCACTTGGTCGTGGCCCATGCGGCCAGCCATGCGCTTACCTTTAAAGACTTTTTGCGGGTACATCGATCCGATTGAACCCGGCTTACGAACGTTTCCGTTTCCACCGTGAGTGCTTTTACTAGTTGCAAAGTTGTGTCGCTTCACCGTACCGGCGAAACCTTTACCCTTGCTTGTACCAGTTGCATCGACGATATCGCCGAGCGCAAACGCGTTGACGTCGATCGTGCTTCCAACAGTTAATTCTGCTGGTAGACTTTCGACACGGAACTCCCGAATATACTTCGGTGTGACAGAACTGGACTTAACGTGTCCAGCAACGGCCTTGCTCAGGTTCTTACCTAAATCAAATCCTACTTGTACTGCGTTGTAGCCGTCGATTTCGACAGACTTCACCTGAGTCACAGTCACAGGACCAGCTTGAATAAGAGTGACAGGAATTGCTCTGCCATCTTCGCTGATGATTTGGGTCATACCAATTTTGGTACCGAGAAGTGCTTTCATAGACTTCTTAACTCCCACTTAAAATTCTTGGCGGAAGGCAGTATCCGGGCCCTATATAAGGGGTAGACTTACCAATTCACCAAGAATCGTTTAATATTTTCGTAATGTTACCGACTTAATATAGCAAAAAAAAGCTCTGCCGTCAAGGTGTTACACCCTTTACATAGACTCGACAAGCACTCGCGCATTTGCTGTATAGTAATAGTCATGAAAAAGCTTCACCAGCATCGCTTCAAAAAGTTTCTTAAACGACGTCGTGTCGGCCTCATCATTATCCCACTTGCCGTCGCAACATCAGTTGGACTTATCTTTTGGTATAGCACTGTGACCGAAGCAAAGATCGAGACGATTCGCAAAGACCGAGCAGCCCAGGTTATTATTGACGATGCCAATATCGCCAAAGTCATTGCAAAGAAAGCCGCCGCCAAAGCAAAGCAAGAAGCCGAAGCAAAAACAGCTGCCGATCAAGCCATCACGGCCAACGACGCAACGGCAACAACTATCGACTCAAGTACCTGCAATCCATCAAAAAACCACAATGACCCATCTTCAATCGATGTCGTTGTCAATAAAAAGCACTGCATGCAACCGGTGGCATACGTCCCTAGAGACCTTGTGTCCATCGGTAACGGCTTTGTACTGAGTGCCAGAGCAGTTGACGGCTTTACGGCGATGATGGCCGCTGCAGCGACTGCAGACGAGCCGCTGTCGGTGACAAGCAGTTACCGTTCGTACGGTGACCAGGTTGCGACCTATGCGTATTGGGTAAATACCAGTGGCGCAGCTGGCGCAGATACGTATAGCGCACGTCCAGGCTATAGCGAACACCAGACAGGGCTCTCCTTTGATGTCGCCGATGCCGCCAAGCAATACGTACTCAGTAATTTCATAAAGACCTCCCAGTACCAGTGGCTTCTCGCGCACGCGGCCGAGTACGGCTTCATTCAACGCTACTACGCAGGGTACGAATCAATCACTGGGTATTCGGCCGAAGAGTGGCACTACAGGTACGTTGGTGTCGCTGTCGCAAAAGATATGCAGACAAAGGGCATCAAGACACTGGAACAATATTGGAACATATCAGGCGGAGACTACTAGCACGCCGCTTGTGCTTACACTGTTTTTGCGCAATAATAACATCCATTAGGTTCGTAAGACAAAAAGGAACTGCATGGTCGCAAAGAAATCAGCAGCAAAGAAACCAGTAGCAAAGAAGTCGGTCGCAAAAAAGACCGTCAAGAAAGTCGTCCATAAACGCGTTGCTTCAAAAATAGCACCAATGAAATCATTCCGTGTCTACGGAGACGTCAAGCCGTTCATGACGTTTAAAGTCACTAAACAGACTGTCTACTGGGCAATCCTGCTTGTCTTTGTTATCGTGACCCAACTCATGATCCTAAAGATCCAGCTTGATATTGCAGTCCTCACCTCTTCGTTGATTGCCCGCTAGTCAACTTTTTTGGAATAAAAAAATAGCCTCACTGTGAGGCTATTTTTAATTGAGTCGAAACTACATTCGGATTTCGGCGTCAACACCAGCTGGAAGGCTGAGGTTCTGAAGACTGTCGATAGTCTTTGGAGTGGCATTCGTAATGTCGATAAGACGTTTGTGAATACGCATCTCAAAGGCTTCACCACCCTTTTTATAGACGTGTGGACTTTTCACAACTGTGAATGTACTACGACGTGTTGGGAGTGGGACAGGTCCGGCAATGCTAGCACCGCTACGGATAGCTGTGTCGATGATTTGCTTTGCTGATTGGTCAATGACTTTGTGGTCATATGCTTTTAGGCGAATACGAATACGTAGGCCTTGGTCTTTTGGTGCTTCTGCCATGGGGAAGAAATCTTTCTTTGTTGGTGTATCGTAACCTCTGCTCGAATCGCTTTTATTACGTCTGGCTGAGTTCTCGATACGGATTAATATTCCTACCCATTGTAACAGATCGTCACCTCTATGTAAATTGACATATTTATGCTTTTTATGTATAGTAAGTAACTGTCCTATTCCTACGAGAGAGATGAGAATACATGAACTCGGATGTGAGCGTCAAAGTATCACCTGAGCAGCGCAGAGAACGGCGAGTAGCACTGGCAAAGCAGGTATCAGTAAATAGCCCACCTCCGCGGTGGATGCGAAAAAAGCTGAGCCTGCTCAACCCGATACAACTTGCCTGCGCGTCAAGCCACTTCGCGCTCCTGCCGCAGATCGTCGAGACGAACCCTCTCGGAGAGTTCGCCGAGCTCGATGAGTGGTTCGATGAGCTTGATCCCAAGCAACAGGCTCAAGTCATCAAGCTCTACAACGTACTACTGGTTGATGACCTCGGCGTCATCCTCACAGAGTACAACCCAGAAGGACACAAGAGCGGCTATCGATTCGAGATCGCCCTCTAGCCCGTCACTCCTGTTGACGAGAACCCGCCAAAGGTTCCTCCGGGAGCTGGCGGGTTTTCGTATTTTTACACGTTTCATCTTGTGATTAATTATGTTATAATACTCTTATTCTACAGAGAGGAATGCCACGTGGCACGACCTAAGGAACAATCGAAGAGCGGCAGACTCAGACCAAAGCGACAAGCAGTCGCGGTGGTATATGCCGACCGCCTCAAAGGCGCACCGAGTTGCGTGATCGAAAAAAAACACCTGCGCTACTTCAACACCCGATGGCCACTCATTCGGGATGAGATGCAGCAAGGGCTGATCAGACGAATCACTAATACACTTGGCGAAGAATGGCTCAATGGCCGCAGGGTGCATGTGACGATGGAATATGAGTCGTCGCTCACCCCAAAGGCCTGTAAGCTCTTGAGCGGAATGATCTCGCTCACCGACGCCACCCTGTAGATGTCTCCGCTGGGCCTTCGTGGCTCAGCGGAGTTTCGCTTTCTCCCTACCGAACGTGCCACCAAAAAAAGACCCCCGATTTCTCGAGGGTCTTTTGTTTAATTAGTAAGATCTAATTAAAGGACGATCTTGGTTACAACACCAGCACCGACAGTCTTACCACCTTCACGGATAGCAAAGTTCAAACCTTGTTCCATGGCGATAGGTGCAAGAAGCTTGACCTTGAATGTAAGTGTGTCGCCAGGGATAACAAGTTCCTTGTCAGCTGGAAGTTCAACTTCACCAGTAACGTCAGTTGTACGGAAGTAGAACTGAGGTTTGTAACCCTTGCTGAATGGAGTGTGACGTCCACCTTCATCTTTTTTAAGGATGTAGACTTCAGCTTCGAATTCAGTGTGAGGAGTAATTGAACCTGGCTTTACGATAACTTGACCACGTTCGATTTGTTCGCGCTCAATACCACGGAGGAGGAGTCCGGCGTTGTCACCAGCTTGTCCACGGTCGAGGTTCTTTTTGAATGCTTCGATTCCAGTAACGACTGAGCTTTGTGTGGCTTTAACACCGACAATTTCAACTGGGTCGTTAATGTTGATAACACCAGTTTCGATACGTCCTGTTGCAACTGTTCCGCGTCCCTTGATAGAGAAAACGTCTTCAATTGGCATAAGGAAAGGCTTGTCGAGTTCACGTGGTGGTTGTGGAATGTAGCTATCAAGTGCAGCAACAAGTTCCATAATCGCGTCTTCTGCAGCTTCGTCGCCTTCGAGAGCCTTCGTTGCTGATCCCTTGATGATAGGAGCGTCTTCGTCGTAACCGTTCTTAGCGAGCAGTTCACGGATATCCATTTCAACGAGTTCAACGAGTTCAGGGTCTGCAAGGTCCATCTTGTTTAGGAAAACAAGAATCTTTGGCACACCAACTTGGTGAGCAAGTAGAACGTGCTCACGAGTTTGAGGAAGTGGACCATCGTTTGCAGCAACCACGAGGATTGCGCCGTCGATTTGCGCAGCACCGGTGATCATGTTTTTAACATAGTCAGCGTGTCCTGGCATGTCGACGTGTGCGTAGTGACGGTTTTCTGATTCGTACTCTTGGTGAGATGTCGCGATAGTAATACCACGTGCACGCTCTTCAGGAGCGTTGTCGATCATTGCGTAATCAACTTTTTTGTTTACTGCACTAGGAAGACGCTTTGCAAGAACGGTAGTAATTGCAGCGGTCAAAGTTGTTTTACCGTGGTCAACGTGACCCATAGTTCCGACGTTAACGTGAGGCTTTGTGCGATCGAAATCTGCCATGGTAGATTAATTCTCCTTTAATTATTTTCGCATGAGAGCACTGGCATCTCACGACGTATAGGGACAATTATACAGACTTTCTCGGCGTTCGTAAATAGCGATTACTCTTTTCAGACCCTTTCCATGTCAACGTTCCATACGTCTGGCGCATTGATGAATTTTTGATGCAGACGAGTCTCGATTGCTCGCAATGCTTCGACTGGCCCATTATCTGTTCGTAGTAGCTTTTGTACCTCTGTTAATTTCGTATAATCAACCTCGCTAAAGCAGAGTCGCATACGCCGCATAATCTCTGTCATAAAGATATTCAGTGATTCATAGGCTAATTTTATCTGCCGATCATGTGCTGCACGACCCGGTAAAGTCAGTCCATGAAAGAGATCACACCGCGTCTGGTACCAAAAATAGATCAAACCTTTCCAATCTAGGCCGTCTTTCACCACTCCATTCCAGGCCGATCCCATTGGCTGCACAGGCTGTCCCCACGTCAGGAGCGATATCTTTTCGACGATAGGGCCGAGTTCTATGAGTGTCCGGCCATGCGTGTAATCCTCCCAGATGATAAAACGTCGCGTCACGCGCTTGATGGCTTCGTGATCGACACTGCAACCGGTTACTTTGCGAAACCAGGTGTTATAGGCGATGTATTCCTTCATAAAAAGGTCACTGTAGTCAATTTGCGCCCTTTCATACCACTTCCTCATAAGCTGACGCGCCAGGACTCGTTCTTCATTCACCATGATTCACCCCGTAGTGACAGCTCGGAAGACTTATTCATCAGAATAAGCCCGTGGATCGTCACCATAAATAGCTGCGCCATGCCATTGAGGTCACGAGCAAGGCTCAGTTCAAACATTGACGGGTCAAGCGTATGTCCAGCATGCCCAACGGCAATCATCACGCCTGACGCTTGATCGGTGACAATATGAGAGAAGATGTCTCGCAGCAAGCCAGAGGGGTGCGTCGAATCATAGATGCGTACTGACCGCTTGGCAATCAGGCGCCTTGCTCCATCAAGCGTTAAGTAGACAAGCCTTGGTGTTGCCGTCAGCGTTAATTCGACACAGAGGCCACGAGCTTTCTCGTCTGAATCGATGGTCAGTTGCTTGTGGGTGATCGGATACCGACTCGCAAGCTCGAAAGCAGCCACAATTTGCGACGCTCGTGCTGGCCCGAGACCTGTAATTTCTAAAAGATGATCGTGAGAAATAGCACTCCCCTGCCGTGCAAGCTGCCTTAGTACCTTGTGTGCAATCCGAGTGACATTTGCCTGAGCCGTGCCGCTCCCAATCAAAAGCTGCAGTAGCTCAGCGTTTGTGAGTGCCGCCACACCCTTCTTTTGTAGCTTTTCTCTCGGCCTGTCGGCACTAATGTGATATTCCATACCCTTAGTGTATGAAATAATTCACATAACATTCTTAAGCCGTGAGGTTTTTTTGGACAATAAAATATCGCGCCAGATAGAGGCGCGATATTTTTATCACAGGACGATCAACTACTTGCTAGTTCGCTTTGCAATGATCTCTGCCTGAACGTTTGGTGGTACTTCTTCGTACTCAGAAAGTTCCATCGTTGAGGCGGCACGTCCTTGGCTCATTGAACGAATATCGTTCGTGTAGCCAAAGAGGTTTGAAAGAGGAACGAATGCACGAACGAGCTTGGCGCCACCAGGAATGTCTTCCATAGCGTCGATACGGCCACGTCGGGCACTAAGGTCACCGATGATGTCACCCATGAACTCTTCAGGAGTTGATACTTCAACTTTCATGACAGGCTCAAGAATAACTGGGCGGGCCTTAGGGATACCTTCCTTAACGGCGAGGACACCAGCGAGACCAAAGGCCAGTTCGCTTGAGTCAACGTCGTGGTAGCTACCATCGTAGAGGGTTGCTTTGACACCGATCATTGGATATCCAGCAACAACACCACCTTCGAGTGTTTCACGAATGCTCTTTTCAACAGGCTTGATGTATTCTTTTGGAACAACACCACCCTTAACAGCATCGACGAATTCAAAGCCAACACCAGATTCTGTCGGCTCGAAACGAACCCAGACATCACCGTATTGACCACGTCCACCAGATTGCTTGGCGTGCTTACCTTGAGCTTCGACTGTACCGCGAATTGTTTCACGGAAGGCTACTTGTGGTTCACCGACGTTTGCTTCAACGTTAAATTCACGCTTCATACGGTCGACAAGGATTTCAAGGTGAAGCTCACCCATTCCTGACATGATTGTCTGACCAGTTTCGTCATCGGTGTGAATACGGAAAGTAGGGTCTTCTTCAGCGAGTCGTTGAAGGGCGATACCCATCTTTTCTTGGTCGGCTTTTGTCTTTGGCTCAACCGCGATTGAGACAGGTGGATCTGGGAAGTCGATTGACTCCAGGAGAACTGGGTTCGCAGGATCAGCAAGCGTGTGACCAGTAAATGTACCCTTTAATCCAACGACTGCAGCGATGTCACCAGCACCGATCATATCGATGTCTTCTCGTTTGTCAGCGTGCATACGGACAACACGACCGATGCGTTCTTTGTCACCAGTTGTCGTATTAAGTACGTAACTACCAGCAGTCAATTTACCGCTATACACACGGACGAAGATCAAACGACCGACATAAGGGTCAGTGGCAATCTTGAAGGCAAGCGCAGAAAGTGGCTCGTCATCAGATGGTTGGCGCTCAACAACGTCACCAGTCTTTGGGTTAGTTGCTTTCACAGCACCAACGTCAAGTGGAGATGGGAGGTAATCGTTAACGAGGTCAAGAATCTTTTCGACGATCACACCGCGGCCATCACCACCAGAAACAAGGAAGAAGTCACCAGCAATGACACGCTTACGCAGTGCACGCTTGAGTTCTTCGACAGAAATAGATTCTTCACCTTCGTTTAGGAAGCGTTCGAAGAGTTCATCTTCAGCTTCAACAGCAGCTTCAACCAAGAGGCTACGAGCATTTTTAGCTTTCTCGAGCATATCAGCAGGAATTTCACCAACGACGAGTTCGTGGTCAGTGTAGTCACCGTACGTATAGGCTTTCATGTCAACAAGGTCGACAACACCGTTAATTTCCTTTTCAAATCCAATAGGGAGGTGGATAGGAAGGGCGTTCTTTGAAAGACGGAGGTGAATAGTATCAAGAGATTTGTAGAAGTCACCACCAATTTGGTTGATCTTGTTGATGAAACAGATGCGAGGCACACCATACTTGTTGGCTTGGCGCCAGACAGTTTCAGACTGAGCTTCAACACCCATTTTGCCGTCGAAGATTGTAATCGCGCCGTCAAGCACACGAAGAGAACGCTCTACTTCAACGGTAAAGTCGATGTGACCTGGTGTGTCAATAATGTTGATCGTGTGGCCTTTCCACTGTGCAGTCACGGCAGCAGAAGTAATCGTGATGCCACGTTCTTTCTCCTGAGCCATCCAGTCAGTGGTAGTTCCATCTTCAGCACCGGTACCCTTAACAACACCAATTTTGTGGTTAATACCTGTTCGGTACAAAATACCTTCAGTTGTTGTGGTTTTACCAGCGTCAATGTGCGCAATAATTCCAACGTTGCGGAAGTCCTTCAGCTGGACGGTTTTCTGAGCCATGGTGATCATCTCTTTCTCTTAATTATTTTTTGCCATAGAAAAATAGCACTTTACACCTATTATAGCAGATTTATTTATTATTCACCAGTGGTAGAACGAAGAATGTAGTCCAACTCTCGTGACCAAGCTGGGCTCTTAAAATGAGCATCAAGAGCGTCCCTAGCGTGATTCGTTATCAAGGCATCACTGGCCGCAAGAACAACACCTGCACCGTACTCAAAAAGCTGTTGATGATGATCGTCCTCGGCAATATCAGTGGCCCATACATGCACAATTCTTCGCCCTGCTTCACCTATGAGCGCAAGTCCCTGCCTCCCTAACGAGGAAAGACGAACTGATTCACGAATGCTACCATCACCCCCGACGTTCTCGCTAACCCCTATCCCCTGCTGTATCACCCCTCTTATATCCGCCGCGGTTACCTCTGCGTGATGAATCGCATCTGTAACGGGGTATGTGAGCAGCATTCCTCGTTTGAAAGCGTGCATCGACAGCATTAATGGGTCAATACTGATGCCCTTTTCGTTCTTTGGTTCTAGCTCTAGCGCTATGCGCCCCGTCTGAAATATGTGATTAAAATCAATAATTGACGTACCGTTCAGCGCCTGATACTCATACGACCGTGCCAGTGCGAGTGCACCACCATTTTCGACGACCGTATCGTCACGCACACTTAAATACGCTTCGTAATCTTTCACCATGGGTAGTGGACGTAACTTGAATTCAGACATATAACTTCCTTACCTGCCACTCTATAGCATCCCTGTACTCTTCGCAACCGCACTTCACAAAATAAAAACCCAGGCTGGCATGCCTGGGTAAATTATTGCGTTGAACCGTATTAGGTTCGAGCGAAGTGCGCAAAAGCTCGGTTCGCTTCTGCCATCTTGTGGGTGTCTTCTTTTTTCTTGAAGGCAGCACCGGTTTCGTTGTAGGCGTCAACAATCTCCATTGCAAGACGTTGGCTGTAAGGGATACCCTTACGAGCACGTGCAGCCTGGACTAGCCAGGTAAATGAATAGTGAAGTTGGCGGTGCCCAGCAACTGGGAACGGAATCTGGTAGTTAGCACCACCGACACGACGAGATTTAACTTCGAAGTTTGGTGATACGTTCTTGAGGGCTCGTTCGAACACTTCAAGTGGGTTTTCGCTATCAAGCTTTTTAGCTGCTGTTTCAAGTGCTGTGTAAACAGCCTTTTCAGCAGTTAATTTCTTGCCATCAAGCATAGTTTTGTTAATCAAACGCTGAACGAGAACACTTTGGTATCGGCGGTCAGGTGAAAGAACACGTTGAAGGCTTGCAGTCGTTTTACGTGGCATTACTTGCTCTCTTTCTTAGTACCGTATTTGCTACGGCCTTGCTGACGATTCGCGACACCTTGAAGGTCAAGGGCACCACGAACGATGTGATAACGAACACCTGGAAGGTCTGGAACACGTCCACCGCGAACAAGCACAACGGCGTGCTCTTGGAGGTTGTGACCTTCGCCACCGATGTAAGCCCAAACTTCTTGACCATTAGTCAAACGAACACGAGCAACCTTGCGGAGTGCTGAGTTAGGCTTTTTAGGTGTTTTTGTTGTTACTTTGATACAGACACCACGCTTTAGCGGTGCGTTCTGTTCGTAATAACGGGTTTTGAGCGCATTGTGAATACGACCAAGCGCTGGAGATTTACTCTTCGCGTTAGCAGTCTTTCGTGGCTTGCGCACTAATTGATTGATTGTTGGCATTAAATAAACTTTCGTTATTACTTCTATAGTTTTCATCGCGTGAACGATGGGATAATGTGTAGAAAGATTTCTACGGTGGTTCACTGAGGTCAGCATCCTCGGTAAACATTGTCTATCGCGTTACGAAACTTGTACACTGCCTCGTAATAGATAGACGGAAACTCATGAATAATAGTAACAGATAAGTACAGATCTTTCAAGC
>Ga0123338_10004191_pt1 | contig 12681 bp, 10 predicted proteins | sample grotaG_FD_89793 | JGI IMG/M metagenome (GOLD analysis project Ga0123338, IMG submission 89793) | Glacier valley bacterial and archeal communities from Borup Fiord, Nunavut, Canada, to study Microbial Dark Matter (Phase II) -... | ecosystem: Environmental > Aquatic > Freshwater > Ice > Glacier ... | reverse complement strand
TTGGTGTACGCCCCAGCCGGCGCGCCCGCTTCTTCGAGCAGGCGCTCGAAGGCCAGCGCGCACTGCGGCACGTTGGACGCATGCTTGACCATCACCACGTTGCCCGCCATCAGGTTGGGCGCTGCGAAACGGGCGATCTGGTAGTACGGGTAGTTCCAGGGCTCCACGCCGAACAGCACGCCCATCGGGCTGCTTTCAACTGTTGCTTCGCCTCTCGGCGTGGTGAGCTTTTCGGGCGCCAGGAAGGCCTCGGCATGCTCGGCGTAGTAGTCGAGGATGGCCGCACTCAGCGCCACTTCGCCCAGGCTCTGCGCGATCAGCTTGCCCATCTCGATGGTGATGAGTTCGGCGAACTCTTGCGGGCGCTCGCGCATGATGGCGGCGGCGCGCGCCAGCACGGTCTTGCGCTCGGCGAAGCTCTTGCGGCGCCACGTGTTCTCGTAACAATCGTGGGCGGCGTGGAGTTTGGCTTCGAGCTGTGCGTCAGTGGTCTCGGTGAAGGTCTTCTCGACCTTGCCGTTGTACGGGTTGGTGCTTTGGTAGGCCATGGCGTCAGGTTCCTTCCGCCGGCTGTGTCAGTTGCGCCAGCACCGCGCGCGCGGCCTCGGCCGACGAGGCGGGGTTCTGGCCGGTGATCAGTTTGCCATCGGTCACCACGTACGACTTCCAGTCGGCGCCCTTGCTGTAGTGGCCGCCGTGTTCGCGCAGCATGTCTTCGACGAGAAACGGCACGACCTTCGTCAGTTGCACCGCCTCTTCCTCGGTGTTCGTGAAGCCCGTGACGCGCCGGCCCTTGACCAGCGGCAAGCCACCTGCGGCCTTCGCGTGGCGCAGCACGCCGGGCGCGTGGCACACGGCCGCGATCGTCTTCCCGGCCGCCGCCATGGTGTCGATCAGTTTGATCGAGCCAGCGTCTTCCGCCAGGTCCCACAGCGGGCCATGGCCGCCGGGGTAGAACAGCGCGTCGAAGCCATCGCCCGACACGTCGGCGAGCTTCGTGGTGTGGGCCAACGCGGCTTGCGCGGCCGGGTCTTGCTTGAAGCGGCGGGTGTCCGCAGTTTGCGAATCGGCCTCGTCGCTTTTCGGGTCGAGCGGCGGCTGGCCACCCTTGGGTGATGCGAGCACCACATCGGCGCCGGCGTCCTTGAACACGTAGTAGGGCGCCGCGAATTCTTCGAGCCAGAAGCCGGTCTTCTTGCCGGTGTTGCCGAGTTGGTCGTGCGATGTGAGAACCATCAAGATCTTCATGGGGTGTCCTTGAGTGCGGCCGCAAGAACGGCGTGAGCGCATGACGCTAGCCCCGACTGCAAGCCACCACCATCCGCCCGCAACGCGCCCGCCTGTAGGACGGCGCTGACCCTGGCCACACGGCCCGGGTGACCTGCACGCTGAATCTTGCGATGCTATGGTTTGCGCTTCTTCGAACACACGGGCTGCGCCGCGCCGCCCAAGGAACCTCGTCATGAAGTCATTCGGATCGCGCGCCACCGGCGAGCGGCTGGAACGGATGCAGGCCAGCCCGCTGTGGGTGCCGGGCCGCGAAGGTGAGGCCGCACCGGGCTTCCGCAACCGCGCGCCCATTCGGCCGGGCCTGCGGGACCCGCTGGCGAAGATGCCGTCGCTGACGGATTTCCTGTGCGGTGGCACGCGCCGCGTGCCCGCGCACCCTTTGCCCAGCCTCGACCCGCGCGAACGCTGGCAGCGCCGCCCTGGCAGCGGCCTGCGCGCCACCTGGCTCGGCCACAGCACGGTGCTGATCGAGATCGACGGTGTGCGCGTGCTGACCGACCCGGTCTGGGGCCTGCGCGCATCGCCCTCGCAGCTGGCCGGGCCGAAGCGCTTCCAGCCCGTGCCGGTGGCGTTGAAGGCGCTGCCGCCGATCGACGCGGTGCTGATCTCGCATGACCACTACGACCACCTGTGCCTGCCCACGATCCGCGCGCTCGCGAAGACCAGCGTGCCCTTCGTCACCAGCCTGGGCGTGGGCGCGCACCTCGAATCCTGGGGTGTCGACAAGAGCCGCATCACCGAACTCGACTGGTGGCAGAGCCACCGCCTGCCCGGCACCGAGGTCGAGGTCACTGCGGCGCCGTCACAGCATTTCTCGGGCCGGGGGCTGAAGGACCGCAACAGCACGCTGTGGTCGTCGCTCGTCATTCGCTCACCGAAGCACCGCGTGTTCTTCAGCGGCGACACGGGCCTCACGGACCAGTACACCGAGATCCGCGAGCGCCTCGGCCCGTTCGACCTGGTGATGCTCGAAGTGGGCGCCTTCCATGCGGCGTGGGGCGACATTCACCTCGGCCCGGCTCACGCCCTCGAAGCACTGCAACTGCTCGGCGGTGGGGCCTTCCTGCCCGTGCACTGGGGCACCTTCAGCCTGGCCATGCACGCGTGGGACGAGCCCGCCGAGACGCTGCTGTCGCTCGCGCCGAAGCAAGGGGTGCAACTCGTGATGCCGAAGCTCGGCCAGCCGGTCGAGCCGAGCCATGGGGACAGGGTGACGCCGTGGTGGCGTGGGGTGGACGGCAAAAGCGCGGCGCCGGTGGTCGAGCCGTTGCGCGAGCCGGCACCCGAGGGGCCGCCCACCGCCTTGCCGAAGGGCATGCCGTGGCCGATCGATTGACAAAGGAGAAACACATGAACCAACGCGAACTCGGCCGCAGTGGCCTGCACGTCTCGGCCATTGGCCTGGGCTGCATGGGCATGACCCATGCCTACGTGCCTTTTCCCGACAAGCAAGAGATGGTTGCGCTCATTCGCAGTGCGGTCGAGCTCGGCGTGACCTTCTTCGACACCGCCGAGATCTACGGCCCGTTCAACAACGAAGCGCTGCTGGGCGAAGCGCTCGCGCCGGTTCGCGATCAGGTCGTGATCGCGACGAAGTTCGGTTTCAGGGTCGACGCCATGCCCGGTGTCGACAGCCGGCCCGAGCGCATCCGCAGCGTCGTCGATGCGTCGCTGGCGCGCTTGCGGACCGACCGCATCGACCTGCTCTACCAGCACCGCCCCGACCCGGCCGTGCCCATCGAAGACGTGGCGGGCACGGTCAAGGACCTGATCCGCCAGGGCAAGGTCAAGCACTTCGGCTTGTCGGAGTCCGACGCGCCCACCATTCGCCGCGCGCATGCCGTGCTGCCGGTGGCGGCGTTGCAAAGCGAGTACTCGTTGTGGACGCGTGACATCGAGGCCGAGGTGCTGCCCGTGCTCGAAGAACTGGGCATCGGCCTGGTGCCCTTCAGCCCGCTCGGGCGCGGCTACCTGACGGGCAAGATCGATGCGTCGACCCCGCTCGATGCCGCAGACTTTCGCAGCACGCTGCCGCGCTTCACGCCCGAGGCGCGCGAGGCCAACGTCGCGCTCGTCGCCTTGTTGACCCGCATGGCCGAGAAAAACAAGGCCGCGCCCGCACAGGTGGCGCTGGCCTGGCTGCTCGCGCAAAGGCCCTGGATCGTGCCGATCCCGGGCACGACCAAACTGCACCGCCTCGAAGAGAACATCGGCGCCGTGCAGCTGGCCTTGTCAGTCGACGACCTGCGCGCCATCGACACTGCCGCCGCAGGCATCACGGTGCAAGGGGCGCGGTACCCGGAGGCGATGCAGCGGCTGGTTCAGCGCTGAGGGGGTACAGATTCCCGCCCATGAAGACCGCTCTCGTCATCACCGCCCTCACGCTGTGTGTACCGCTCGCACTCGCCGCCTGGCTCTGGACCCCCGACAAGCCGCGCGCTGACCTGGAGCGCGACTATCTCGCGTCGCCGGCCGACCTGATCACCGTCGCCGGCACGCCACTGCATGTGCGCGACACCGGCCCACGCAGTGCGCCGGTCGTGGTGCTGTTGCACGGCTTCGGGTCGAGCCTGCACACCTGGGAGCCGTGGGCGCGCGCGTTGTCGGTGGCGCACCGCGTGATCCGTTTCGACCTGCCGGGCTCCGGCCTGAGCGCGCCCGACGCCACCGGCGACTACACCGACGCGCGCAGCCTGCAGTTGCTCGCAGCCTTGCTCGACCAGCTCGGCGTGGCGCAGGCCAGCGTGGTCGGCAACTCCATCGGCGGGCGCATCGCGTGGAAGTTCGCGGCCGCGTTTCCGCAGCGCGTGAGCAGGCTCGTACTCATCTCGCCCGATGGCTTTGCGAGCCCGGGCTTTGCCTACGGCAAGCCGCCCGAGGTGCCGGCGGTGATGGGCCTGATGCGCTACGCCTTGCCCAAGACCTTGCTGCGCATGAACCTCGCACCGGCCTATGCGCAACCCGACCGGCTGCAGGGCGCCACCGTCACGCGGCACCACGACCTGATGCTGGCACCGGGCAGCCGTGACGCGCTGCTCGCGCGCATGCGCCAGACTGTGCTCGAAGACCCGCTGCCGATTCTTCGCCGCATCCGCGCGCCCACGCTGCTGCTGTGGGGCGCGGCCGACCAGATGATTCCCGTGGCGAACGCGGCCGACTATGCGGGCGCCATTCCGAACGCGCGCCTGGTGACGCTGCCCGACGCAGGCCACGTGCCGTTCGAGGAAAAGCCGGCCGAGTCGCTGGTGCCGGTGCTGGCCTTCCTCGACGAGGCGGCGGCACCCGCCGCCCGACCGCCGAGCCCGAAGGCCCCACCTTGATCGCCGCTGGATCGCCCTTACGTAAGAACCATCGCTGCAATCCACGCAGCGCCCGCAAGGACCCGCCATGGCCACCCGCCAACTCGATGCCCGCACCAGCAACCTCGAAACCCTGATTGCGCTCGCGCAATTGCTCGACCGCGTGGAGCCCAACGTTGCCACCATCGGCGCCGAGCAGTACCGCGCGCTGGTGCGGCAGCTTCAGATCGCCTTGCGTGCCGACCCGATTCCCGGCGACGCGCTCCAAGCCGTGCTGCGCGCGCACCCCGCCACGGCGCTGATCTACGAGAACATGCACTACGAGCGCGCGGGCCTGTCACGCGCGCCATTGGAGCGCTCGATCTCGTCCGAGCAGCTCGCGCGCAGCGTGCTGGCGCGCGCCGCTGCGCATTGACCAGCCTCAGCGCTGTGGCCGCACCTTGTAGATCGCGTTGTTGCGGTTCGCACTGAAGTACACGCTGCCGTCCGCGCCCACGGCCACGCCGGTCACCACGTAAGGCGGCGGCATGCCGGGGCCGGCGGGCCTGCCGATGGGCAGCTTGTCGGCCACGGTGCGCTTGGCGCCCGTCGCCAGGTCGATCTCGGTCAGCTTGCCCGCAGCTGCCTCGGCCACGATGAAGCTGCCCCATGGCGTTTGTGCCAGACCTTCGGGCAGTGCCAGGCCGCTGGCGACTTCCGTCTTCGCGCCGCTCGCGAGGTCGATGCGCGTGAGCGTGCCGGCCGCTTCGGTCACGTACAACGCGCCGTCGCGGCCGAGCGTCATCTGCACCGGGCCATTGAGGCCGCTGGCCACGACGGCGGTGGTCGCGTACTCAGTGCCGCTCGCGCGCGTGATGTTGCCGGTGGCGATCTCGGCATACAGCACGCTGCCGTCTTCCATCGGCAGCGCGTCGTACGGCGCCTTCAGGCCGTGAATCGTCTTCACCGTCTTGCGCGTGGCGCGGTCGATCAACTGCACCGTGCCGGTGAACCACGACGCCAGCGCGAACTGCTTGGTCGACACGCCCACCGCGAACGGGTACTCCATCTCCGACGTGGCCGAGTGCATGCGGAACACGTCGAGCACGTCGCCACTGCTGGCGTTCACTTCACGGAAGCCGAAGATGTCGGCCACCCACAGCGTGTTGCCGTCGATCTTCAGGCCGGCGGGCACTGCGAGCTTGCCGCTGGTGAGCGTGCGCAGCGCATCGGTCGCGGGGTTGTAGGCCTGGATCTGGTTGTCCGCCATGTTCGACACGTAGATCGTGCCGTCGGGCGCGATGGCCAGGTTGTCGAGCGATGCCTGCAACTGCTTGACGACCGTCTTGCGGCCGGTCGCGAGCTCGACCTTGCTCAGTTGCCCGACCTTCGTGTCGACGACCCACAGGTTGCCCTTGCCGTCGAGGTTGGCCGCCGCCGGAATCTGGAACTCGTTGTTGATGACGGTGATGCTGCCGTTCGAAGGGTCGATCTTGACGACCTGGCCCTTGAACCACAGCGGCCCGTAAAGCATGCCGTCGGGGCCGACTTCGAAGCCGTTGAAGCCGCCCATGTCTTTGGCGATCAGGCGCGGCGGGGCCACGCCGGCCACGTCGAGTTCCCACAGCGCGTCGCCCAGGAACACCTGCGACGCGTAGAGCTTGCCGTTCTTTCGGTCGAAGTCGAGCGAGTTGAGGCCGGGCAGGTCTTTGGCGAGCACCTTCATCGGGGCGCTGTCGCTCTCGCGATAGCGCACCATGCCCATCAGGTAGTTGGTCCATGCCAGCTCGCCCTTCGGCCCCACGGCGATGTCGTCGGCCTGCCCTTCAGGCGCGGGGATCAACACCTTCGCGGCACCCGTGTTGCGGTCGACCTCCCACATCTCGTAGCCGACCACGCTGCCGGCCAGCAGGCGCCCCTTGCCATCGATGGCCAAGCCGTGCACGCCGGTGAACGATGATGGTGCGACCAGCACCTGCGGCTCGCCCCAGCCCGTGGGCCGGCTGGGGGCCGATGCGCAGGCGCCTAGCACGAGCAAGGCGGCAGAAGCGGCACACGCGGCCGCACGACGGATCAGGTTCATGGGTGTCTCCCCCGGTTGCTTTTGAAAAAAGCAGTCTATGCCTCGCGACGGCCTGCTGGTGCGGGCGTGGGTGCGTTGCAGATCAGAACGTGGACTGAACACCCACCCAGGCACCCCGCGGTGCGCCGTGGCCGCGGAACTGCTCGGCGCGCGGGTTGGTTGCGTCGAAGCTGCGCGCCGGGCCGGTGAACACGTTCAGGCCGGTCACGCCGAAGTTGGCATAGCGCCGGTCCAGCGCGTTGTCGATGCGCGCGAACACGCTGAACCGGCGCGTCAGCTGCCAGTGCGTGTCGAGGTTGACAACGGCATAGCCCGGCACACGGCCGTTCGCGTCGAGGTTGTTCTCGTCGCCCCGTGCGCCCACGCTGCTTGCCACCAGCAGGCTCGCGCCGATGCGCCAGTCGCTCGTGGCATCGGCATCGAGGCGCAGCTTCAGCGAATGGCGCGCGACGCTCGGGATGCGGTTGCCGCGCTGAACGCTGATCGCGCCGTTCGCATCGGCGCTCGAGTTGGCCGGGCTGTTCGTGGTGAAGCCGGTGCGATAGGTGGCATCGACAAAGCTGTAGTGCAGCGCGGCGGTGATTGTCTTGAAGCGGCCGCGCAGGTCCAGCTCCAGGCCCTGGCGGCGCGTGGTGCCCACGTTCTGGAAGTAACCTGCGTTCACCGCCACGCCGTTCGCGTTGATGAACTGCAGATCGTCGTGCAGGTCGGTGCGGAACACGGCCGCGCTCCATGCCAGGCCACCCTCGCCGCTGCCGCGCGCGCCGGCCTCCAACGTTTGCGACACCACCTTCTTGAGCGGCGGATCGGCGAGAAAGTTGTTCGGCAGCTTGCACGGATCGTTCGGGTCGGCGCAGGTGAGCTCGATGGCGGTGGGTGCGCGCATGCCTTCGCCGTAGTTCGCGTAGGCAGTGAACGTGGCGCTCGGGTTGAAGCTGATGCCGAGCGCCGGGTTGAAGCGCTCGAAGCGGTGCGCGCCGTTGAGCTGTGGCGCCGCGCCGCTGCGGTCGGTGATGGTCACATCGGCGCGGTTGAAGCGGCCGGCCAGCGTGAGTGTCCAGCGCTCGGCGATGTCGATCGAGTCGGAGGCGAACACGCCGGTGTGCCGTGTGGTCGAGTCGGAGTCGGTGTCGGGCATGAACGGGCCGAGCGCCTGCGTGCCGCGGTCGGGCGTGAAGGTGGCGTCTTGCGACGTGCGCGTGAAGCGGGCGCGCCCGTCGTCCACACTCGCGCCCACGAGCAGGCGCTGGCTGAGCCCACCGAGCAGGCCGCCGAACAACCCACCTAGCGGCCCGCTGCGGGTGAGCTGGATGCCGGCGCCGCGCCCGAACTGGTCGATGCTCGAAGCGTCGTTGGTGGCCTGCACCACATCGCCAGCCACGAACGCGTCGTTCACGTTGCTGGCGAGGCTGCGGTTGCGAAAGCGCCGCACGTAGGCGTTGCCGCTGAGCAGCCAGACGTCGTTGAGTTCCACGCTGGCCTTGAGTGCCAGCGCGGCTACGCGGTTGGTGTTCAGGTCCGGCCAGGTGTAGGCCTCGCGCGGGTCGGTGAAGCTTTGCGGCAGCGTCTGCGTGCCTTCGAGGCGGTTGTCGGCGAACTGCAGGCTGAGGTCGATGTCGGTCGTGTCGTTCTGCCAGCCGAGCTTCGCGAAGGCCTGGCGCACATGGCTCGCGTTGTGCTGGGCCCAGCCATGGTCACGGCTGTCGTTTACGGTGCCGAACCAGTCCCATGTTCCGGCGGGGTCGCCCGCCTTGCCACCGGCTTCAAAGCCCAGCGTGCGGCGCCCGAACGAGCCGCCAGAGGCGCTGACCGAGCCGCCGGGACGGTCGGGGTATTCGCTGCTGCCGCTCTTGGTGTAGACGGCAATCGCGCCCCCGAGCGTGTTCAACCCGAAGGCCGGGTTCGAGCCCGGGATGAGCTGGATGCTGGTGATGGCGGATACCGGGATCAGGTCCCAGTTGACGCTGTCGCCGAAGGGCTCGTTGACGCGCACACCGTCGAAGAACACCGAGATGCCTTGCGGCGTGCCGAGTAGCGGCGACGCGCTGAACCCGCGCACATTGATGTCGGGCTGGTGCGGGTTGCCCTGCGCGGCGTTGACGGTCAGGCCGGTGGCGTTGGCTTCCAGGAAGTCGGTCAGGCTCGCGCTGGCCTGGCGCTTCAGGTCCTTGCTGGTGAAGAGCTGTGCATTCGCCGGCAGCTTGGCCAGCGGCACGGCCGAGCCCGGCAGCAGCGTCGTGCCCACCACCTGCACCTGCGGCAGTTCCAGCACCTCGGCCGGGTTGGCGGCGCGGGCCACGGTGGCGAAGAAAGCGAGAGGCGTGAGCACAAGAGACGCGCCCAGGCCGCAGCGCACGCGCCGCTGCGTCGACAACCGCAACCTCATCGGATGGCCACGCCCCAGGGCAGCTTGCCGACAGCGATGTCGGCCAGCTTCACGCCGCGTGCGGTGTCGATTACCGAGACCGCGCCCGAACGCCCGCACGCCACATAGAGCTTGCTGCCATCCGGCGTGAGCGCCATGTTCCACGGCCGCTGGCCGACGCCGATGGTGGCGGTGAACGCGCCGCTGGCCACGTCGAACACCGACACGCTGGCGTCGCCGCCGTTCGAGACGAACACGCGCGTGCCGTCGGGGTGCACCGCAATGCCGTTGCTGCGCGAACCGGCGGCCACCTTGGCCAGCACCGTGAAGCTTTTCGTGTCGATCACGAACAGCTCGCTCGACGTTTCCGCCGCCACGTAAGCGCGGCTGCTGTCGGGCGAGAAGCCGATGCCGCGCGGGCGCAGGCCGACCGCCACCTGCGCGACTTGCGTGCGGCGGGCGAAGTCGATCACGTCGACCGCATTGCCCTCTTCGGCGCTGACGAAAACCAGGCGGCCGTCGGGCGAGAAGATGGCGTGCTCAGGGTTCTTGCCGCGCACCTTCACGCTGAACGTTTTCTTGTTGGTGCGGGTGTCGACGAACATCACTTCGTTCGTTTCTTCCACGGCCGCCGCCACCCACCGGCCGTCGGCCGAGATGCCCACGCCTTCGGGCGATTCGCCCAGCGCAATTACCCCGGCGGGCTTGCGCGCCGCCAGGTCGAGCATCACGAGCTGGTTGCCCGGCTGGTCGCTCACGTAGGCGGTGCGGCCGTCGAGCGAGACCACCGTGCCACGAGGCTTCTTGCCGGCGGGCAGTTCGGCTACCACGGTGTCGGTGGCGGTGTCGATGATGCTGAGCGTGCCCGAGCCCTCGTTGGGCACGTAGGCGAAGGGGGCGGCGAGCGTGGCGGCCGATGCGGCGACGAGGCCGGCGACGACCGAAAGTTTGAATGACATGCGGGTGGGGGAAGTAGCCAATTCATTCACCTCAGGTGAAGCATTCGAACAGTCACGGCGACGCGCCCGGCCACATGCGCGAGAACAACTCGTCGCGGTCGATCAGCGCGTGCTTGAGAGACACCGCGATGTGCCCGACGATCAGTGCAGTCAGCAGCCACGTCGTGGCCACGTGCAGGCCGTTAAGCGCGTCGTACACGCGCGGCACGTCCGGGCCCCACGGCGCGAGCTTGATGCCGAAGAAGCGCACGCCGTACTTGCTGAAGTTCGACGCGGCATAGCCCGCAAGCGGTGCCACCACCATGCAGGCATACAGCGTGCGGTGGCCCCAGCGTGCCGCGCCGTGCTGCCATGCCGGCATCGAAGCCGGCCAAGCCGGCGGTGCATGGCGCAGCCGCCACAGCAGCCTGGCCGCGATCAACACGAACAGCACGATGCCGACCGACTTGTGCAGGTTGATCGTGGCCGCGCGGGCCGGCGTGCCGCGCGGTGCCAGGTCGTCGAGCAGGAAGCCGAAGGCGATCTGTGCGAGCACGGCCAGGCCGATGAGCCAGTGCAGCGCGATGGCCACACGGGTGTAGCGCGGTGGTGCTTCGGAAGGGTCGATCGGGCGGGTGTTGGTCATGGCGGGTTCGCGCGGACCAGGGCCGCAAGCGGCATCACAAGCCGACCAGGTAGTGAGCCAGGTTGTCGATGTCTTTTGCGCTCAGCGTGTTGGCCACGCTCGTCATGCTGCCGGCGTCGTTGGTGCGCTGGCGGGCCTTGAACTCGGTCAGCTGCTTGACGATGTAGTCGAAGTTCTGCCCCGCCACGCGAGGCACTTCGTTCTGCCCTGCAAAGCCGCCGAGGCGGCACATCGTGCACAGGGTCTCGTCGGCTTTCAGCTTGCCCTCGCGGGCCTTGTCGCTGCTTGCGGCATAGGCCTGCGGCGGCGGCTTCTGCTTGGCAAAGTCGTCGGCCAGTTCGCGCATCTCGTCGCGGGTCATGCCGGCCACCATCGGCGTCATCAACTCGTGGGTTCGCCGGCCCTCTTGAAAGTCGCGCAACTGCAGGTAGCTATAGCGCGCCGTCTGCCCGGCGAGGATGGGGTAGGCCGCCAGCACCGGCTTGCCGTTGGCACCGTGGCAGGCGGCGCACAGCGCGGCCTTGGGCGGTGCGGCGTCGGCAGCTTGTGCAGCGGCCTGCAGGGGCATGAAGGTGGCCGTGGCGCCGATGATGGCGGCGCCGAGAAATGCGTGCAATGAAGTCATAAGGTGGAATGGTGGCGGCCCCGCGTGAAGCGCGAACGCTTCGGGCGGGGCCACCGGTGCCAAGTGGTCGACAAGTTCATTTTGCGTTGCGTGGCTGCTGCCCTGCTTACGGCAGGGCGAACACCACGACCGAGTTGCCGCGCTTCAAGTCGAGCTGCGTGTTGCCGCCCGCAGCCACCGCCACGTACTGCTTGCCGCCGGCCATGTACGACACGGCCGGCGCGTTCACGCCGGCGCCGCACTGGTACTCCCAGAGCATCTTGCCGTTCTTCGCATCGAAGGCGCGGAACAAGCCGTTGCCTTCGCCGTTGAAGACCAGGTTGCCGGCCGTGGCCAGCACGCCCCCGATGAGCGGCTGCTCGGTGTCGAACTTCCATTCCATCTTGCCGGTGTCGATGTTCACGGCGGCCAGGCGGCCCCATTGCTTCTCGGTGGCGATCACCTTGAACGCGCCGCCGAGCCACAGCTTGCCGCCGGGGTACTTGGCTTCTTCGACGTGGTACGTCATGGGCTGGTGCAGGTTGGCGGCGTAAGCCAGGCGCGTCTTGGGGTTCACGGCCATCGGGCTCCACTCGACGCCACCGTTCGCGCCGGGCAGCATGCGCGCGCCATCTTTCGTCGGCAGCACCCACATGTTCTTTTGCGGCACCATGGCTTTGCTGAAGCGGATCAACTCGCCGGTGGCCCGGTCGTGAACGTACACGTGGCCGGTCTTGCCGCCGTGGATGGCGACCTTGAGCATCTTGCCGTCCTTGCCCATCGCGTCGGTCAGGATCACGGGCGACACCGCGTCCAGGTCCCACACGTCGTGGGCCACGTACTGGTAGTGCCACTTGTAGGCGCCGGTGTTCAGGTCGACCGCGACGATGGAGTCGGTGTAGAGGTTGTCGCCCGGGCGCTGCGCGCCGTACAGGTCGGGGCTGGGGTTGCCGACGACGAAGTACGCCACATTGGCTTCCTTGTCGACGGCAGGTGCCATCCACACACCGCCGCCCAGCGTCTTGTAGAAGTCGCCGCCGCCCTTCGCGAACTGCGTCTTCTCGGCGGTGATGTCGCGCTTCATGTTGCGATTGGTCGCGTCGTTCACCGCCCACACGCCTTCGTGGCCCTTCTCGGGCACGGTGTCGAAGGTCCACAGCAGTTTGCCGTCGTTCGCGTCATAGGCTTTCACGAAACCGCGAATGCCGTACTCGCCGCCGTTGGTGCCGATCAACACCTTGCCGTTCACGGCCACCGCCGCCATGGTCTCGGAGTAACCGGCTTCGGGGTCGGCAATCTGCGTGGCCCACAGCACCTTGCCGGACTTCGCGTCGAGCGCCACGAGCTTGGCGTCGAGCGTGCCCATGTAGAGCTTGTCGCCCATGATGGCCACGCCGCGGTTGTTCGGGCCGCAGCAGTAGGTGGTCGCGGCGCCCATCTTGTGCTTGTAGTGCCAGAACTCCTTGCCCGTCACGGC
>Ga0123338_10004189_pt1 | contig 12687 bp, 12 predicted proteins | sample grotaG_FD_89793 | JGI IMG/M metagenome (GOLD analysis project Ga0123338, IMG submission 89793) | Glacier valley bacterial and archeal communities from Borup Fiord, Nunavut, Canada, to study Microbial Dark Matter (Phase II) -... | ecosystem: Environmental > Aquatic > Freshwater > Ice > Glacier ... | reverse complement strand
GCGGAACCAGCCCTCGCCGTAGGCGTCGGCAAAGCCGATGAAAGCCACCGTCTTCACGCCCGAGGCAGCCATGTGGCTGGCGATGGCGAGCGACATCATGATGTCGTTCTGCGGCGTCTTGAACACCCACTTGCGCTTGGCGTCGACGGGCTCGACGATCGATGCCGACGCGGCCATCGAGATCATCGGCGTCTGCGACTCGGCGGCGACGTCGATCATCGCCAGCGAGTTCGGCGTCGTTGTCGAGCCGAGCAGGATGTCGACCTTGCTTTCGGTGACGAGCTTTCTCGCGTTGGCGACGGCCGTGGTGGTGTCGGAAGCATCGTCGAGGACGATGTAGTTCACCTTCTGGTCGCCGATCGTCTGCGGCATCAGCGCGATCGTGTTCTTCTCCGGGATGCCGAGCGAGGCGGCCGGCCCGGTGGCCGAGACCGTCACGCCGACGTTGATGTCGGCAGCCGCGAGCGTGGCCGCCGCGGCGAGGCCGGCGGCGACGAGGGCGCGGGCGAGAGCGTTGTTGCCGAAGGGCATGGGGAGTCTCCGTTGTCGTTTTGGGAAATGGAACGCGGTGGCCGGACGCCGGCGAGGCCGCTGAAGAAGAGATCGCAGACGACCGGCGCCATGTCGGCGTAGGTCAGCTCGCCCTGCGGCCGCAGCCACGTGAACATCCAGTTCATCATGCCGAAGAGCAGCATCGCCAGCGGCTTGTCGAGGCCGGCGCCACGAAGGTCGGGCCGAGCCGCTGCGACGGCATCGGCGAAGGCGGCGACGACGCGGCGCTGGCCGTGCAGCACTCGCTTTCTCTCGTCGACGCGCATGAACTTGACATCTTCGGTGAGGACGCGGTGCTCGTTCTGCGAGCCGGCGTAGACGGCGAGGAAGGCCGCAATGAGAGCGCGAAGGCGCTGCTCGGCAGGCTGCGCGCCAGTCTCGGTGGCATCGACCAGCGCCAGCAGCCGCGCGATGTGGCCCTCGGCAATCTCGACCAGCAGCTCGTGCTTGTCGCGCACGTAGTGGTAGAGCGCCGGCTTCGACACGCCGCACGCCTCGGCAACCTCGTTCATCGAGGTCGCCGTGTAGCCGTTGCGCGCGAACAGCGCCGCCGCCTTGGCGAGGATGGTCTCGCGTTGCAGCTCGTAGCCGGGGGCGCGTCCGCGAGGCATTTCCGTCGCGCCTCAGCGCTCGTCGAACGAAATGACCACCCGATCCGTCAGCGGGTGCGCCTGGCAGGTCAGGATGAAGCCGGCCTCGACCTCGTGCTTCTCGAGCGCGAAGTTGCGCGCCATCCGGACCTCGCCTTCGAGCAGCCTGGCGCGGCAGGTGCAGCACACGCCCGACTTGCAGGAGAACGGCACTTCGAGGCCGGCCGCGGCAGCAGCGTCGAGCACGTTGCCCTGGCCGGCATGGAAATCGATCTCGCGGCTGACGCCGTCGCGAATGATGACGACGCGCGCGTCGGCGGCGTCGCCCTCGCGCGGCGCCTGCAGCGCGGCGCGGCCGGGGCCGGATTCGTCGGGGATGCCGAAGCGCTCGATGTGGATGCGCTCGGCGGCAACGCCGGCCGCCAGCAATGCCGCCTCGGCTTCGTCGTTGACGCCGTAGGGGCCGCACATGAAAGCGTGGTCGATGCGCGCCGCGTCGACGAGGCCGGCCAGAAACTCGCCGACCTTGGCGCGCGTCAAGCGGCCCTGGTGAAGCGGCAGGTCGGTCGCCTCCTGCGAGAACACGAGGTGCAGCGTGAGGCGCGAGAGGTAGCGGTTCTTCAGGTCCTCGAGCTCTTCGAGGAACATCGTCGAACGCTGCTTGCGGTTGCCGTAGATCAGCGTGAAGCGCGAGTCCGGCTCGGCCGTGAGCACCGTCTTCATGATCGACAGGATCGGCGTGATGCCGCTGCCACCGGCGATGCCGAGATAGTGGCGCGCCGACGACGGATCGAGCGGCACGAAGAAGCGGCCTTCGGGCGCCATCACCTGGATGGCGTCGCCGGGCTGCAATCGCTCGTTGATCCACGTCGAAAAGCGGCCGCCCGGGACCTTGCGAACGCCGACGCGCAGCTCGCCGTCGAACGCACCGGCGCAGATCGAATACGAGCGCCGCTCGTCGTTGCCGTCGATCGTCTCGCGCAGCGTGAGATGCTGGCCATGGGTGAAGCGGAACTGCTCGGCAAGATCGCTCGGCACGTCGAAGGAAACGATCACGGCTTCGTCGGTGTCGGGGCGGATGCTCTTGACCCGGAGCGGATGGAAGTCCAGGCTCATATCGGCTTGAAGTGCTCGAACGGCTCACCGCAGGCCTTGCATCGCCAGAGGGCTTTGCAGGCGGTGGCGCCGAAAGCGGCGAGGCGCTCGGTGTTCGTGCTCTCGCAGCGCGGGCAGGCGAGCGGCGCGGCGGCGGCGCCACGCAGGAAGCGCAGCGGCGCGCCTCGCGACAGGTCGGCCGGGCCGGGCGGCACGATGCCGTAGGCGCGCAGGTTGGCGCGGCCGGCGGCGCTGATCCAGTCGCTCGTCCAGGCGGGGGCGCGCTGCATGCGGACCGTCGCGGGGCCGAGTCCGGCGGCGTCGAGAGCAGTCGCGATGCTGTCGGCGATGACCTCGGTGGCGGGGCAGCCGGAGTAGGTGGGCGTGACGATCACGGTGAGGCCGTCGGCATCCTCGAGCACATCCCGGACGATGCCGAGATCGCGTACCGAGACAACCGGGACCTCGGGGTCGAGCACGCCGTCGAGCACGGCCCAGGCACGATCGAGGCGCGTCATGACGACAGGCGCGGCGTCGATCACCACACGCCGCCCTGGAACGAGCGCTGCAGGTGCTGCATCTCGGCGAGCAGGAAGCCGAGGTGCTCGCTGTGGCGGCCGAAGCGACCGGCGCTGCGGAAGGTCCGGTCGGCCGGCAGTGCCAGGCCGGCCTCATCGAGCACGGCGGCGAACTCCGCGCGCCACTCGTCGCGAAGGTCGGTGGCGCGCGGGCCGAGGCCCGAGGTGGCGGCCGCGTCGTCGACAGCGTCGGTCTCGAACAGCTCGGCGGTGTACGGCCAGAGCAGATCGAGCGCTGCCTTCAGGCGCTGCGCCGAGTCGGCCGTTCCGTCGCCCAGGCGCACGACCCAGTCGGCGGCGTGGCCCTGGTGATAGCGCGCTTCCTTGACGGCCTTGCCGGCGATGGCGGCGAGTTCGGCGTCGCTCGACGCGGCCAGCCGCTGCCACAGCAACCGCAGGTAGATCGCCATCGCCAGGTTGCGCAACACGGTGACGGCGAAGTCGCCGCGCGGCAGCTCGACGAGCGTGCAGTTGCGGAAGTCGCGCTCGTCGCGCAGGAAGGCGAGCTGGTCTTCGTCGTGGCGCTCGCCGCCGTGCTCGCCCTCGAGCTCGCCGGCGCGCGTGAGCACCGCTCGCGCCTGGCCGACGAGATCGAGCGCCATGTTGGTCAGGGCGATGTCTTCCTCGAGCATCGGCGCGTGGCCGCACCACTCGCCGAGCCGCTGCGCGAGCACGAGGCAGGTGTCGCCGATGCGCAGCAGGTACTGCACGCCGGGGTCGGCAGATACGGTGATCGATGCGCTCATGGTTGCGTCACCGCCTCACATGTGGTCGAGCGATTCGGGCAGCGCGTAGAACGTCGGATGGCGGTAGACCTTGTCTTCCATCGGATCGAAGTAGGCTGCCTTCTCGCCGGGATCGCTCGCCGTGATCTGGTCGGAGCGAACGACCCAGACGCTGGTGCCTTCCTGGCGCCGCGTGTAAACGTCGCGGGCGGCCTGGATCGCCATCTGCGAATCGGCGGCGTGAAGGCTGCCGCAGTGCTTGTGGTCGAGCCCGGCCTTGCTGCGAACGAACACTTCCCAGAGCGGCCACTCGGCGGCTTGCGGCGACGAGCTCATGCCGCCTCCCTCATAGGCGCCCGCTTCGCGGCATGCGCCATCGCCGCTTCGCGAACCCAGGCGCCGTCGTCCCACGCCTTCACGCGGGCGCCGAGGCGCTCGCGATTGCACGGCCCCTCGCCGCCCACGACCTGCCAGAACTCCTTCCAGTCGATGGCACCGAAGTCCCAGTGCTGGCGCGCTTCGTTCCACTTCAGGTCGGGATCGGGCAGCGTCACGCCGAGGAGCCTGGCCTGCTCGACCGTCGCATCGATGAACTTCTGGCGCAGGTCGTCGTTGCTGATGCGCTTGATGCCCCACTTCATCGACTGCCCGGAATTCGGCGAGTCGCTGTCCGGCGGCCCGAACATCATGATGCTCGGCCACCACCAGCGGTCGACCGCGTCCTGCACCATCGCCTTCTGCGCCTCGGTGCCCTTCGTCATCATCGTCAGCAGCGACTCGAAGCCCTGGCGTTGGTGGAACGATTCCTCGCGGCAGATGCGCACCATCGCCCGTGCATACGGCGCATACGAGCAGCGGCAGAGCGGCACCTGGTTCATGATCGCGGCGCCGTCGACGAGCCAGCCGATCGTGCCCATGTCGGCCCAGCTCAACGTCGGGTAGTTGAAGATCGAGCTGTACTTGGCCTTGCCCGAATGGAGCGCCTCGAAGAGCTGGTCTCGAGACGTGCCGAGGGTCTCGGCGGCGGCGTAGAGGTAGAGGCCGTGGCCGGCTTCGTCCTGCACCTTGGCGAGCAGGATCGCTTTTCGCTTCAGCGTCGGCGCCCGGCTGATCCAGTTGCCCTCGGGCAGCATGCCGACGATCTCCGAGTGCGCGTGCTGGCTGATCTGGCGCACCAGCGTCTTGCGGTAGTGCTCGGGCATCCAGTCCTTGGCTTCGATGAATTCGCCGGCGTCGATGCGGGCGTCGAAGCGCTGCTGATGGGCGAGCTCGTCGGCCGAGCGCACCGGCTTCGGCGCGGCGTCGTCCTTGCTCATCGTGTCCATGGCTTGCGTGTACATGTCGTCGCTTCCTACTTGAGTTGCTTGCCGAGGAAGCGCTCGACGCGCCCCCAGAAATCGATCTCGTTGTCGGCGTTGCGCCAACCGTGGCCTTCGCCTTCGTAAACGATCCATTCGGGATCTCGACCCGCGGCCTTCATCGCATCGCGCATGCGCGTGCCGTGCTCGATCGGTACACGGCGGTCGTCGCGGCCGAACGCCATGAGGAGCGGCGCGCGGATCTTCGTGGCCAGCTCGACCGGCGCCGCTGCTTTCAGCATGTCGGCGTCCTGGCGGAGATCGCCCAACATCACGGGCAGCGAATACTCGCGCCCTTCCTTGCTCATGTCGCTCTGCCAGCTCTCCTCGAAAAGCAAGCGGGGGTCGGTGACGGCGACCCAGGCGACGCCGCACTTGTAGAGATCCGGAAAGCGGATCAAGCCCATCAGCGTCGCATAACCGCCGTAGCTGGCGCCGGCGATGCAGACGCGCTTGGCGTCGACGAGGCCCGTCGACCCCGCCCAAAGCGCGGCGTCGGCGACGTCGTCCTGCATGGTCGTGCCCCACTTCTTGAAGCCGCTCTCGAAGTGGCTGCGGCCGAAGCCGGTGCTGCCCCGGAACTCGGGCTCGATGACGACGTAGCCGCGCGAGGCGAGGAACTGCGCCTCGCCGCTCCAGTGCCAGCGACCGCCGCGGACCCACGGCCCGCCGTGGACGAGAACGACCGCCGGCAAGGGCCCACTCGCCTTGCCCGGCGGCTTGGTGACCCAGACCGGCAGGTCCTGGCCGTCGCGGGCGCGGATGCGATGCAGATCGAGCTGGGCCATGGCCTTCGGGTCGACGTCGGAGCGCACCTTGCCGACCGACTCCCAGGCCTGGCTCGAGGCGCGATACAGCCAGTAGCTGCCCGGATCCTGGTCGGAGTAGGAGAACACAAGCAGCACGCCATCGCTGCTGCAGCGGCGGCAAGTGATGCGGTTGATCCGACCCGGGAACCGGCCGTCGGCGAGCGCTTGCAGTTTCTTCATCGAGTCGTCGAACCAGACGGTCGATTCGGCATCGGTCTCGACGCGAACACCGATGACGCGTGCATCGACGCCGTCTGCGGTGATCAATCCTCCCTCGAAGTCGAATCCCGGCGCCCGCACGATCGCCTGCTCTTCTGGCCGGTTGGCAGCGAAGTCGAAGCGCTTCAGCTCTGCCGTTCCCGTGATCGACGGCGTCGTCACGAACAGGGCGCCGGCGCCGTCGACGAGGACCGGCTCGAGCCGCGCCGAGGTGCTGGGAAACTTGTCGAGCGAACGCCAGCCGTCCTGGCCCGCCGCGCGCCACAGCACCTCGGTCTGGCCCTGGAAGGTCGCCTCCGCCACGCGCGGCTCGCCCTTCGGATCGAAGAGCCAGCCGGTGACGTGCTCCGGCATGCCGAACAGGAGCGGCGAAGCGCGGCCGGTAACGACGTTGAGCCGCTTCGGGATGACCTGGCGCGGGTTGCCGTAGCCGTCGAACTGGTATTCGCCGACGATCACGTCGTCGCCACCTGTGCGCGGCACCGACAGCAGTTCGTGGTTGTATTCGAGCGGCGGCTGGCCGGCTTGGGTTCGCTCCCTCATGAAGGCGCGCCGCACCCGGACCAGTTGCCGCACTTCGCTGCCATCGCGACGCACCGAATACAGCCCGGGGAAAAAGCCTTCGCGCTCGGCAATGGGCTGCAGATCGGTGATGCTGAAGACGAGGCGGTCGTCATTGACCCATTCGAACGTCCGGATGTCGGCATCGGTGAAACGGGCGACGACCGAAGGCTTGGCCGAGCCCTGGAGATCGATGACGGCGAGGAGCACGCGGCTCGATGCCGAGGCCGTGGCAATCGCGAGCCAGCGGCCCGACGGCGACAGCCGCGCAGCGCCGATATCGGGATGTCGTAGGAACGTCTTCGCCGGAATCGGTTCCGGCGCCTGGGCGCCGGCCGTACCGAGTAACGCCGCTGCCGCGAAAGCGAGCAAGACGGTGCGAGCGATTCGAATGGGGTTCAAATTTTTCTCCTGTCGACGACCCGCCGCGCCTTGCCGACGAGCGTGCGTTCGAGGCTGTCGGGCGCGCCGACGGTGACCGTGGTGCTGATGCCGATCAGGGTCTTGATGCGCTGGCGCAGCCAGCCGCTGGCGTCGTCGCGACTCGCAGCCGCATGCGTCGGCAGCATCTCGCAGCGGACCTCGACCTCGTCGAGATGGCCCTGCCGCGAGACGACGATCTGGTACTGCCCCGAGAGCTGGCCCTGCGCGAGCACGAGCTCCTCGATCTGGGTCGGGAACAGGTTGACGCCGCGGATGATGAGCATGTCGTCGCTGCGGCCGACGATCTTGCCCATCCTTCGCATCGCGCGCGCGGTCGGCGGCAAGAGGCGGGTGAGGTCGCGCGTCCGGTAGCGCACGATCGGCAGCGCTTCCTTGGTGAGCGTGGTGAAGACGAGCTCGCCCTCTTCGCCATCGGGCAGCACGGCGCCGGTGTCGGGGTCGATGATCTCGGGATAGAAGTGGTCTTCCCAGACGACCGGGCCGTCCTTGGTCTCGATGCACTCGCTGGCCACACCCGGGCCCATCACTTCCGAGAGACCGTAGATGTCGACAGCATCGATGCCGGCGCTGGACTCGATCGACGCCCGCATCGCCTCGGTCCACGGCTCGGCGCCGAAGATGCCGATCTCGAGGCTGGTCGAGCGCGGGTCGATGCCCTGGCGCGTCAGCTCCTCGATGAGGACCTGCATGTACGACGGCGTCACCATGACGATGTTCGGCTTCAGGTCCATGATGAGCTGGACCTGCTTTTCGGTCTGGCCGCCCGACATCGGAATCACCGTGCAGCCGGCGCGCTCGGCGCCGTAGTGGGCGCCGAGGCCGCCGGTGAAGAGGCCGTAGCCGTAGGCGATGTGGACCATGTCGCCCGGCCGCCCGCCGGCGGCGCGGATCGAGCGCGCGACGAGGTCGGCCCAGGTGTCGATGTCGGCCAGCGTGTAGCCGACGACGGTCGGCTTGCCGGTCGTGCCCGACGACGCGTGGATGCGGGCGACGCGTTCCTTAGGCACCGCGAACATCCCGAACGGGTAGTTGTCGCGCAGGTCGCTCTTGACCGTGAACGGAAACTTCGCGAGGTCGGCGAGGCTTTTGCAGTCGTCCGGGTGCACGCCCTTGGCCTCGAACGCGCGGCGGTAATGCGGCACGTTGTCGTAGGCATGGCGCAGGCTCCAGCGCAGGCGCTCGAGTTGCACCGCGCGCAGCTCGTCGACGCTGGCGCGCTCGATCGGCTCGAGTTCGCCGCGCAGTGGCCGCCGAGACGTCATGGCGCGCTGACTTCGGCGGCGTCGACCGGCATCACGGTGCGGCCGGCAAGCGCCGCCGAGCGGCCGCGCACGAGGGCGACGCGGGTGCCGTGCTGGTTCACCACGACCATGTCGTACACACCGGTGCGGCCGGCGCGTGAGACTTCGACGGCTTCGGCTGTGAGCATGTCGCCGCGATGCGCCGGAGCGAGGAAATCGACCGTCAGGCCGGCGGCGACGGTCAGCTGGTTGCCGGAGTTGCAGGCGAACGCGAACGCCGAATCGGCGAGCGTGGTGATGAAGCCGCCGTGGCAGATGTCGTGGCCGTTGAGCATGTCGTCGCGCACCGCCATCTCGAGCCTCGCCGTGCCGGCGCCGAGGGCGACGATGCGCATGCCGAGGCCGCGCGAGGCGCGGTCGGCAGCGAACATGTGGGCGCCGACGGCTTCCGGCGAGGGTGGCTCTGCGGCCATGTGCGAGTCGGTGCTCATCGGGCGGCGCGGCTCAGCGATCGGTGAAGACCGGCGCCCGCTTGGCGAGAAATGCGGCCACGCCTTCCTTGAAGTCGTGGCCATAGCCGAGCGTGCTCTGCACGCCGGCCTCGTGGCTGAGCGCAGCCGCGAGATCGAGCGATTGCGACGCGTCCATCGCCTGCCGCGTCGCCACCAATGCGCGCGTCGGCATCGATGCCAGCCGAGTCGCCAAAGCCTGCACCTCGGCCGCGAACGAAGCGTCGTCGACGCACTTCCAGATCATGCCGATGCGAACCGCGTCTTCAGCGGGCAGCTTCTCGCCGAGCATCGCGAGCGCTATCGCGTTGGCGCGCCCGACCAGGCGCGGCAACAGCCAAGTGCCGCCGGCATCGGGCACGAGCCCGATCTTCGCGAAGGCCTGGATGAAGCTCGCCGAGCGCGCGGCGACGACGATGTCGCAGCCGAGGGCGACGTTGGCGCCGGCGCCGGCAGCGACGCCGTTGACGGCCGCGATCGTCGGCACCGGCATCGAGCGCAGGCGCAAAACGAGCGGCTTGTAGTAGCGCTCGACGGCCTCACCGGCGTCGGTGGCGGTGCCACTGCTGTCGAGTCGGGGGGCGATCGCCGCGTCGTTGAGATCCTGCCCGGCGCAGAAGCCGCGGCCGCTCCCGGTCAGAACCACGCAGCGCACGGAGGGCTCTGCGGCGGCCGCCTCGAGCGCCGCCATGAGCTCGCCGTGCATGGCCACGGTGAAGCTGTTGAGTGCCTGCGGCCGGTTCAGCGCCAGCGTGCGTACGGCACCGGCATCGCTGACGAGCACGAGTCGTTCGGGGTCGGCCACTGCATGTCTCCTTGCCGGTCGATGCCGGTTACCGCGCGGGGTCGAGCCGCGAAACAGATTCGACCGAGCGGTAAGAAGAAGTGTAGCCGGCGCCTTTCGACGGCGCAAGCGGGGGCGCGAGTCGTCAGGGTCGGGACAGGAACTGGAGCAGTCGACGTTCGGCAGCGCTGAGCCCGGCGCGGCGCTTCGGCGTCAGCCGCGCCAGCGCGTCGGGATCGACCGCCGCCACGAGCGACTCGAGCACGCGCGGATGCACGTACGACTTCTTGCAGACAGCGACGGTGTTGCCGAGTCGCTTGGCAACGTCGGCGAGCATCTGGTTCGCCGTGCGCCGGCATGACTCGTCGGCTGCACATCGCTCGGCCCAGAGGTCGAGCGCGTGCACGGTCGCGTGCCAGGTGCGGAAGTCCTTGGCGGTGAAATCCGCGCCGCTCGCCTCGCGGATGTAGTCGTTGACGTCGGCCGAGCCGACGGTGCGGCGCTCGCCGTCGTCGCCTTCGTACTGGAAGAGGTCCTGGCCGGGCATCGCCTGGCAGCGGCGCACGACGCGGGCGACGCGCGGATCTTCGAGATCGACATCCTGCTCGATGCCGCTCTTGCCGCGAAAGCGCAGGCGCAGGCGGCTACCCCGGATGTCGGCGTGGCGGTTCTTCAGCGTCGTCAGGCCGAACGAGCGGTTGGTGCGCGCGTATTCCTCGTTGCCGATCCGCACGTAGGTGGTGTCGAGCAAGCGCACCAGCGTTGCCAGTACGGTGTCTCGGCCCGGCCGCGCGGCAACGGGAGCCGCCAGGTCGACCTTCACGCGCGCCCGCACCTTCGGCAAGGCGGCGCCGAACTCCAGCATGCGCTCGAACTTGTCGGCGTCTTTGGCGAGGCGCCAATCGGGGTGGTAGCGGTACTGTTTGCGGCAGCGGGCGTCACGGCCGGTCGCCTGCAGATGGCCGTTGGGTTTCGGACAGATCCACACGTCTTCATAGGCCGGCGGGATGGCCAGCGCACGGATGCGCTTCAGCTCCGCGGCCGTGCGCAGCCGCTTGCCATCGACGCCGCGGTAAGCGAAGCCATCGCCGACGCGCAGCCGCCGGATGCCGGCCGAATCGTCGCTGACCCAGACGAGACCGCGCGGTGTCAGCGAAGCCGCGGCGGCGGCGGCGGCGGATTCCGTCACCGTGACGCGGTCACTGGGGGCCCGGCCATCGGCTCGCGCACAGGCGCGATTTCGCCGGGTGCGTGCGGATCGTCGATCGCCGGCGGCAGACCCTGCGGCAGGTCAGGCGTCGGCGGCAGCGGCGGCGGAACGACGGGCTGCCGAGGCGCGCCGGGCGGCGGGAAGGCCGGCGACTGAGGGGGCGCTGGAAGGGTCATGCGATGCAGCAGAAGAGTGAGACAGGAGCAAGCGGGAGACGGCAAACGTCATGCCGCGCGACACCGCTTCCTCACTTCCTACGCGTCTATGGCGAATGGCCCTACACGTGCCGTCGAGGCGCTGAAAAAGTTGCTGCAAGCCGTTCTTGCAAGCGACCTTTTTGAGAACCCCCTGAACGAGCCCCGTCGGGGGCGCGCCAACCCCCGAATGTGTGGCACAGGTGTTGCTCACAACAGCCCCGTTCGCCATGTTGCGTGCGCATCTTCCGGTCACTTCCGATGTCGATTCCCAGCCTCCAGACCAGCCATCGCCAGCAGCACGCGGTCACGCCGCGTTTGCAGCATGCGGTGCGCCTTTTGCAGTTGTCGTCGCTTGATTTCGCGCAGGAAGTGCAGGACGCGATGGGCCGCAATCCCTTTCTCGAAGTCGAGGACACGCCGCACGACGCCGCCCGCATCGACGCCGGCAGCCCCGCCAGCGATGGCGAGCCGCGCGGCATCGATTTCGAGACCCAGGCGCCGATCACCGATGCGCCCTACGAGCGCGACAGCTGGCAGCAGACGTCGTCGAGCGTTCGCACCCAGGACGCGGAAGGCGACTTCGGCGCCCTCGACCTCATCCCCGCCGACGTCGGCCTGCGCCAGCACCTGCGCAGCCAGATCAATGTGCTGCCGCTGTCGGCACGCGACCATGCCCTCGCCTGCGCGGTGATCGAGTCGCTCGATGACGACGGCTACCTTCGCATCTCGCTCGACGAGCTGTCGCTGGCGAGCGGCATGGAGCCCGCGGTCGAGGACGACGAGATGCAGATCGCGCTCAAGCGCGTGCAGTCGCTGGACCCGGCCGGCGTCGGCGCCCGCAACGTCGCTGAATGCCTGCTGCTGCAGATGGACGACATCGCCTGCCCCAATCAGCGCGCGCTCGCCCAGGCCATCGTCACCGATCATCTCGACCGCCTCGCGCAGCACGACGTCAACGGCCTGGCCCGCCTCCTCAAGCGGCCGGCCGCCGACGTCGAGGAAGCGTGCGAACGCATCCGGCATCTCAACCCGCGGCCGGGCTGGAGCGTCGAGCCGACGGCGACGCAGTTCATCACGCCCGACGTCATCGTCCGCAAGATCCGCGGCCGCTGGACGGCGACGCTCAATCGCGCCGTCGTGCCGCGCGTGAAGCTGAACCAGACCTACGCATCGATGTTCCAGCAGCATCGAACCGGCAAGAGCACCGAGCTCGCCCAGCATCTGCAGGAAGCACGCTGGACGGTGAAGAACGTGCAGCAGCGCTTCTCCACGATCCTGATGGTGGCCGACGCGATCCTCAAGCGCCAGCACCACTTCCTCGAGTTCGGGCCGATGGCGATGAAGCCGCTCGGCCTGCGCGAGATCGCCGAGGAACTCGGCCTGCACGAGTCGACCGTCTCACGCGTGACCAACAACAAGTACATGGCAACGCCGGTCGGTGTGTTCGAGCTCAAGTACTTCTTCTCCCGCGAAATGGCCACGGCCAGCGGCGGCGCCTGCTCGGCGACCGCGATCCGCGGTGTCATCAAGGGGATGATCGAAGCCGAGAATCCGACCGACCCGCTCTCCGACGCACATATCGCACGCCTGCTCGCGCGCCAGGGCCTGCAGGTCGCTCGGCGAACAGTCACGAAGTACCGTCAACTGCTCAAGGTGGCGTCGGTGGAAAGGCGCAGGCGTCTCCTCCGACCGGAGCTCGTCGACCGGGCCTGACATCGCCGGTCGTGCCGCCGATGACTCGGGCATGCAGCTTGCCTTGCCGCAGCAAACAGCGCGCGTTCGACGCGGCACGAGGCGAGGTAGGCAGTGGCTGGC
>Ga0123338_10004185_pt1 | contig 12697 bp, 8 predicted proteins | sample grotaG_FD_89793 | JGI IMG/M metagenome (GOLD analysis project Ga0123338, IMG submission 89793) | Glacier valley bacterial and archeal communities from Borup Fiord, Nunavut, Canada, to study Microbial Dark Matter (Phase II) -... | ecosystem: Environmental > Aquatic > Freshwater > Ice > Glacier ... | reverse complement strand
TGCCGGACACGCGCAGGCGTCGCCAGGCGATCCCTTTCTCGCCGGTATTGACGACGACCCGCCGCACGGCGTCATGACCGACCGATGACCATCCGCCCATTTCTGTCAGCACGAAATCGCTCTTGATCGCATCCCAGTGGTGGTCGACCATCCACTCAGCGCCCCAATGGCCGCCGGCCTCCTCGTCGGCAACCCCGAAGTACACGAGCGTGCCTTTCGGCTTCCAGCCGCTCTTCGCCAACGTTCGGAAGGCGACGGCCATCGAGGCGGTGAGGTTGAGCATGTCGATCGCCCCGCGCCCCCAGACCTCGCCGTCGATCAATTCGCCGGCGAACGGATCGCGTGACCAGCCTGCCGGGTTGACGGGCACGACGTCGGTGTGGCCCATGAGGCACAACGTCGGAGCCGTCGGATCGGAACCCTCGATGCGGGCTACGACCGAACTGCGTTTTGGATGCGACTCGAACTGTTCGACGCCGATACCAGCGCCTGCGAGGTAGTCGTCGAGCAGATCGGCGTTGCGTTTCTCTCCGCCGGAATCTGGGGTCCCGTCGTTGACGCATTCGTTGCGGATCAGCGCCTGCAAGAGTTCGGTTGTCGCACCTGTCAGTTCGTTGGCCATGCCCCAGTTGAGCGCACTCAGCCAGCGGATTCAAGCCCGAGCGTGTCTACGCCTCGGCTCGCTGGATGCCGTCGCGACTTCTGTGGACCGTTTTGCACCCCCGGCGGTGCACCAGTGGACTCAGTTTCCGGAAAAGAGACCGTCAGTCGCCAGGCTCGTGACCGTGGCCGCCGCCATCGACGGCGTTCCCGAGATCGTTGACGACCGCATCCCGACTGGCGACCGGCGCCAAGTTCCATTGCGCCTCGATCGTGCGCATGATCGACGTCGTGTCGTACACGGTGTGATCCACGCCGGAGCGGTGGATGTCGCCGCCGATGACGAGCGCCGGGATGCGGGTCCCCGGGCCGAACAGGTCGTGGGGCCCGACCGTGCCCATCCCAGGGGGCGACACGTGATCCCACTGGCCGCCGAACTCGTCGTAGGTGACGACGATCAACGTGTCCTTGGCGTTCGGCCCGTGCTCGATCGCCGAGATCAGATCGACGAGGTGATCACTGCCCTTCGGTTCACTGGCGTAGCCGGGATGCTCGTTCTCGTTGCCGAGCGGCTTGACGAAGCTGACCGCCGGAAGACGCCCGTGCTTGGCAGTTTCGATGAAGTTCTGTTCGTCCTGTAGATGTGAACGGTCTGACTGGCCTGGCGCATAGCGGGCGTAATAGTTGAACGGCTGATGGTGGGTCTGGAACGAGAAGTCAGGACAATACGGGAACCCTCCATGGCCGGCGAGGTCCGGTGATGCCGGCGAGGCGTTCGGGTCGGAGCATGCTGTTCCGGTGCCGTTCGTCCAACCCTTACCGCCGACGTTGCCGCTGGCATTATCCCAGCCTCCCGAGAACCACGCCCAGCTCACATGGGCATCGGTGAGGCGGTCGCCGATCGTCAGATCGGTCGAGGTGTCATCGACGAGTGGCATCTTCGCTCCGAAGGCGTTCGTCGGCTGGTACGGCGGCTGCACCGTATTGACGGCATAGTCGCCGCACGCATAGCCGACCACCGTAGTCGTCAGGCCGCACGCCTGTGTGTCCGCGCCGTCGGTTGGTGTGATTGCCGAGTGATACAGCGGATACCCCCCCTTCGGGAAGCCGTTAGTGTCGAGCACCGAGTGCGTCCCCCCGGCGAATGGCGGTGCAGTGGCGGCGACGAGGTACTGGTGGTTGAGGAACGAGCCGCCGAAGGCTGCCTGGAAGAACTGATCGAGCACGACGTAGTTCGGTGCCTTGCGGCTGTGCAGATACTGGTAGATCGGGAGTTTTGTCGTGTCGTAGTAGCCCATCGTCATGCCGGCAGAGTCGCTGCCGGTCACGTAGCGGTTCTGCCTCCCGCCGTTCAGTTGGTACTGCTCCTGGTAGAACCGATGCACGAGATCGCGGGTGCAACCGCCGGTGACCCCTTGGCCGTCGAGCACACCGAACGGATGGGTAAACAGTTGGCTCGGGATCGGGCACGTCGTCGCCGTTGCCGGGATGAAGTTGTCGATATTGAATGGTTGATTGGCGAAGTGATACGCCGTTGAAGGTTTCCCGGCGCCGTAGGAGAACGTCGTCGTGCTGCAGTCCGGCGACAGCGGCGGCGACATGAGGTTGAGGTCGCTCATCAGTAGGCACTGGTACGGAGCACCGGAGGCGTCGACCTGGGTGGTGGTCGACGGTGTCGCCATCGCCCGGCCGATCACCGGCTCGCCGCTGACCGTCCCCCAGTTGCCGTAGAGGTTGTCGAAGCTGTGGTTCTCCTCGTAGATCACGACGAGATGTTTGACCTTACCGAGCGGCCCGTCGTGCGGACGCGCGTCGGCTGCGGCGGGAAGGACTCCGGCGGTGCCGAGCGCCATGCACGCAAGCAATGTGGTAGCTGTTCCGATCCGACGTTCCATCTCGTTCCCCCCTGAGAGACAACTGTGTATGGACCGCAGGCTACGTCGCCCGGGTGCACCTGGCAAGGTCAAACGTTCCAGGTGCCGGTCGACATGTCTGCGCACAGGTGCGGGCGACACCCCAGCGGGTACACCGAATAGCCCGTCGATGTGCGACCTCAGCGATGCTGCTCAGACTTCTGTGGACCGTTTTGCACCGCCGGCGGTGCACCAGTGGACTCAGTATCGGTGCCGGGAGGGGGATTATTCCTGGGGGGTGGTCGGCTTCGCCGGGCCGCTCGGCAGGAACCAGCTGTCGCCGTTGAGGATCTGCTCCGACTCCGCAGGGCCCCACGTACCGCGCACGTATGGATACACCGGGCCGGGGTTGTCGAGTGCCGGTTGGACGATGCGCCAGGTTTCCTCGACGATGTCGATGCGTGCGAAGCGGCGGGGGTTGCCGTCGAGGGCGTCGTTGATCAAGCGCTCGTAGGCTTCCTGGCGCTCGCCGAGGGCGGCGGCGAAGTCGACGCTGACGTCGACGTCTTCGCTGTCGAGGTTTCCGCCGGGCGTCTTCGCCTGCAACGTGAACGTCACGCCGTCGTTGCTGCCGAGGCGGAAGCGGACGAGGTTGCGGTTCGGGGTCGGTCCGCCCGACTCGTCGAACAACATGCGCGGCGGGCTGTCGAATTCGACGACGGCCTCGGTGGCCCCCGATGTCAGACCTTTGCCGGCGCGCACGTAGAACGGCACACCCGCCCAACGCCACGAATCGATCTCGAACTTCACGGCCACATAGGTCTCGACCGTCGAATCCGGAGCGACGCCCGGCTCGTCGAGGTAGCCGGTGAACTGACCGCGGACCATGTGGTCACAGTCGAGCGCACGGGTCGCTGACAACACTTTGGCCTTTTCGTCCTGCAGATGCTTCGAGTCCGGCCCCACCGGCGGTTCCATCGCCAACAGTGCGACGACCTGGAGCAGGTGGTTCTGCAGTACGTCACGGATGGCGCCGACGGAGTCGTAGAACGCGCCTCGGCCCTCGATGCCGATCGATTCGGCCATCGTCAACTGCACGCTGCGGACGTAGTTGCGATTCCATACCGGCTCGAGCAGGGAGTTCGAAAAGCGGAATACCAACAGGTCCTCCACGCTCTCCTTGCCGAGGTAGTGGTCGATACGGAAGATGCGTTCCTCCGGGAAGACCGAATGCAGCGTGTCGTTCAACGCCTCGGCAGAGGCGAGATCACGGCCGAATGGCTTCTCCACGACGATGCGACCGCGGTCGTTGAGACCGGCACCGGCCAGCGCGGTGACGACAGTCGGGAACATCGAAGGCGGGATCGCCATGTAGTAGACGCACGTCTCGCTGCTGTGGCTGTCGAGCGTCTCCGCGAGCGACGCCCACGTCGCCTCGTCGCCGTAGTCGCCCTGGACGAGGTCGAGCCTGGCGAGCAGTGCGTCGATGACGACGGCCGCTGCGCTGGGGAACGCGGCGACGATCGAGTCGTGGGCGTGTTGGCGGAAATCGTCGTCTGACCAGTCGCTGCGGGCAACGCCGATCACGGGAACGCTGAGTTCACCGCGCCGTTCGAGGTTGTACAGCGCAGGGAAGATCTTCTTCTTCGCCAGATCGCCGGTCGCTCCGAAGAGGACGAGCGCGTCGGCAGTGGGTTGCATGTTGGTGCTCGACATGGTGCTGGCCTTCTACTTCTCGGCCGGTGCTGTCTTGGCCGGCTCGCTCTTGACCTCGGCATGGCCGCCGAACTGCGAACGCATCGCCGACAACAGCTTGTTGGCGGTCAGCCCCTTGCCCTGCGAATTGAAGCGTTCGTAGACCGCTGCCGCCAGGACAGGCGCCGGGACACCCTCGTCGATCGCCGCGTGCATCGTCCAACGACCCTCGCCGGAATCGCTGACGCGGCCGGCGAATCCGTCGAGTTGCGGGTCAGCGACGAGCGCCGCCGCCGTCAGGTCGAGCAGCCACGAGGCGACGACGCTGCCACGGCGCCATACCTCGGTGACCGCCTTGAGGTCGATGTCGTACTGGTAGTACTGCGGGTCTGCGAGCGGGGCTGTCTCGGCGTCCTTGGAATGATCCTCACGACCGATGCCGGCATTGGCGATGATGTTCAAACCCTCGGCGTAGGCCTGCATCATCCCGTACTCGATGCCGTTGTGCACCATCTTGACGAAGTGCCCGGCGCCGTTCGGGCCGCAGTGCATCCAGCCGCGTTCCTCCGATGTCGCCTCCCCGGTCCGTCCCGGTGTGCGCTCTGCGGTGCCGATACCGGGGGCGAGCGTGTCGAAGATCGACGCCATCCGGTCGACGGCTTCGTCGTCACCGCCGATCATCAGGCAGTAGCCGCGCTCGAGCCCGAAGACGCCACCGCTCGTGCCGACGTCGAGATAGTGGATGCCCTTGTCGCGCAGCGGCGCGGCCCGGTCGATGTCGTCGCGGTACCAGCTGTTACCACCGTCGATGATCGTGTCGCCGGAGGAGAGCAGCGGCTCCAGTTGAGCGATGGTCGAGTCGACGAAGGCCGCCGGAACCATGATCCAGACGTTGCGTGGCGCAGCGAGCTTGGCGATGAAATCCTCGAGCGACGACGATCCCGTCGCGCCCTCCGAAGCGAGTTCGCTGACGGCCGCCGCGCTGACGTCGTAGGCCACGCAATCGTGCCCGTCCTTCATCAAACGACGCACCATGTTGGCGCCCATGCGGCCGAGGCCGATCATTCCGAGTTGTGTCTGCTCCGTTGCCATATGCCCCCATCGTCGCGCATCCGACCCAGGTCCCAGCACAGAAGTAAGGTGATTTCCGATGAATTCTCGTGATCTCGACGACGACGTCGAAGGCGTGGCTGCAGCGCATTTAGTTCTCCTTCAGCACCTCGATGCACTGCTCGAAAGCGACGAACTCGATCCGGCCGCTCCCTCGATGCTCCCCGACTGGACGGTCGGCCATCTATTGACACATCTGGCGCGAAACGCCGACGGTACGCGCGGCATGCTCGAGGGCGCCTCTCGCGGCGAACAGCTGCCGACGTACCCGGGTGGCCCGGACCAACGCAACAGCGATATCGAATCCGGTTCGAAGCGCGGGGCCGAGGAATTGGTCACCGACGTGCGAATGACGATTTGGAAACTCGACGCCGCATGGGTCGGTCTCGACGCCGAAGGGTGGGCGGGCGGGGGCAAGCTGCTCAATGGTGAACCGGTGCCGGCAACGATCATTCCGTTCCGGCGTTGGCGTGAGGTCGAGGTCCACCACGTCGACCTCGGCGTTCCCGGTTTCGGCGTCGACGATTGGTCCGACGCCTACGTCGCCAAGGAGTTGGCCATCCAGATGCGCCAGTGGAAGAGCCGGCGGCCGATGGGCATGACCGATCTTCCGCAGGCCGTCAACGGGCTCAGTGCCAAGCGGCGATTGGCCTGGCTGGTATCCCGACTCGTCGTGGACGGCGTCGAGGCGCCGGGCCCCTGGAGCTGACGACAGTCTGAACGACGGATCACCCGCGAAGTGATAGCAAGAGTGTCGTGACCGAACCGACGCCGTTCCACGACCTCGACGCCTACATTGCGCTGCCTCGCCTCGGGGGATTGGCGCTGTCGCCGGACGGTTCGCGACTCGTGACGGCGATGAGCGTCCTCGATCCGAAGCGAACCACGTACGTGACCTCGCTGTGGCAAATCGATCCTCGCGGCGTTCGACCCGCCACCAGGCTGACTCGCAGCGCCAAGGGTGAGAACGGTGCGGCGTTCCTACCGGACGGTTCGCTGCTGTTCGTCTCCGCCCGTCCGGATCCCGCCGGGTCGGCCGGGTCGCAGGACGAGCCGACGGCTGCGCTGTGGCGTCTGCCTGCCGGCGTCGGCGAAGCTGGCGTGGTGGCGACTCGTCCCGGCGGCGTCAGTGGGGTGGTCGTCGCCGAGGAGAGCGGCACGATCGTCGTCAGTTCCGAAACGTTGCCAGGCTCGACCGATGCCGAAGACGACCAGCGCCGCCGCGTGGCGCGCAAGGACAACAAGATCAGCGCGATCCTGCACGAGACCTACCCGATCCGGTTCTGGGATCACGACCTCGGCCCCGCCCTTCCTCGGCTGATGATTGCCGAGGCGCCGACCGGTGAGACCGAGAGCGACATCGAGAGCGTCGGCGCTGTCGTGAGCAGCGTGGAGAGCGCGACCGTCGAACTGCGCGATCTGACCGGTCACCTCGGGACCGCGCTGTCGACGGACGAGGCCTCGTGGGCGATCTCGCCGGATGGGCGGACGGTCTATGCGGCCTGGAGTGTCGTCGAGGCCGGCGGTTCCGACCGCTTGGCGATCGTCGCCATCGACGTGGCTTCCGGGCACCGGGTGGAACTGCTGTCCGACGCCGATCACGAGTATCTGATGCCGGCTGTGTCGCCGGACGGCGCGCGCCTGGCCTACGTCGTCATGACCAGGTCGACCGCGAGTCAGCCACCGGACCTGCAGTTGGCGATCGCCGAACTCGGCGCCGGCGGCCTGTCGATCGGCGACGTGCGGATCATCGCCGCCGAGTGGGACCGCTGGCCCGGCCAACCGGTGTGGACGCCTGATGGCACTGCCCTCGTCGTCGCCGCCGACTCCGACGGATGCGCACCACTGTTCCGCTTCGACCTCGAAAGCGGCACAGAGACCTCGACAGTGACGCGGCTCACGGGCGATCACGGTGCGTATACGAGCATCTGCATCGACCCCGCCGGCGCGTGGATCTATGCGATGCGATCGGCCATCGACGCGCCGTCCGCTCCCGTGCGCATCGCCGCAGCCGGTGCCGGCCAGCAACCGACGATGCTGCGCAGTCCATCTCCCGTGTGGGCACTGCCGGGGTCGCTCACCGAGGTCTCGGCGGTCGCCGTCGACGGGACACCCCTGCGGGCGTGGCTCGTACTGCCCGATGGCGCAACCGAGGCCTCGCCTGCGCCACTGCTGCTGTGGATCCACGGTGGTCCGCTGGGTTCGTGGAACGCGTGGTCATGGCGTTGGAACCCGTGGCTGATGGCTGCGTCAGGCTATGCGGTCCTGTTGCCGGACCCGGCGATCTCCACGGGGTACGGCCGCGATTTCGTCGCCAGAGGTTGGGGTGCGTGGGGCGCAGCGCCGTACACCGATCTGATGGCGATCACCGACGCTGCAGAACAGCGCGCCGACATCGATGCCACACGCACCGCGGCGATGGGTGGTTCGTTCGGTGGCTACATGGCGAACTGGGTGGCTGGGCATACCGATCGCTTCAAGGGCATCGTGACGCACGCCAGTCTCTGGGCGTTGGACCAGTTCGGCCCGACGACCGACGGCTACCACTACTGGCGTCGGGAGATGTCGCCGGAAATGATGCTGGCGAACAGCCCGCATCACTTCGTCGATCAGATCACGACGCCGATGCTGGTCGTCCACGGAGACAGGGACTACCGGGTGCCGATCGGCGAGGCCCTGCGGTTGTGGGCCGAACTCGCAGAACGCCACGGCGGCGAAGACGGCACGATGCCGCACAAGTTCCTCAACTTCCCCGACGAAAACCACTGGGTGCTCAGTCCGCAGCACGCCAAGGTCTGGTACTCGACAGTTCTGGCGTTCCTCGACACGACGATCAACGGCGTCGACTGGGTTGTCCCCGACGTACTCCGCTGACCTCCGCAGGGCGGCCGGGAGACTGTTCGAAGTCGATGCGGGTGGACGTGTAGGCAAAAGACGGGGGCGCATCACGCCGGCCTGTGGTGTCGGCCCGCTGTGGTGTCAGCCCTGACGGGGTGTACCACGAAGTGCTACACCTATGGCTGTGCCGACGACACGAGCTGGGTCGTCGCGCTGCGGGACCCGGACGATGTGCATCACGCCGCTGCGGTGGCGGTCGACGAGGCGATCGGCGACGAGTCGGTGCTCATCGCCGCCGTGACACTCGCAGAGTGTCTGGTTGCACCGGCGAAGCTTGGCAACGCAGATGTGGCCGAGGCGGCGTTGCGAGCTGCGTTCGACATCGAGGACCACGACGACAGCGCGCCGCGGCGGTGGGCGAGCAGACGCGCAGTCGCCGAGTTGCGGCTTCCGGACGCGATCGTGATGGAGGCAGCGCTGCACCATGGCGCCCGCGGTATCGCGACCTTCGATGCGCGGCTCGCTGCGTGTTGCCGCGCTGCTGGACTGGATGTGCTCGGGGACGTGTAACGCCGACTGGCCGAGCGGATCGGCCAAGCCCTGTTATGCAGCTGGTTGCAACGCTGTTTGGATGCCAGTGAGACCGTGCAACAAGGCCTGCTGTCCCGCCTCGTCCAGCAGGGCGTACGCCGGTTGGACGATGAGATCGGTCACCGTCTCTGCGCGGTCGAGCTTGGCCCGATCCTCGTCGGTGACTACAGCCGCGTCGGCAGCCGTCCATCCGAAGAATTCGACCATGTCAGGCCGCTTGATGAAGTGCGCACGAGTGTCGGCCAAGCCGACAGATCTGATGGCGATGAGATGAGCGCTGCCACGGAACTCACGCAGCACGGCGATCACCTGCATTGCCCGGCCCGCCAGATCAGCAGCCGGTGGCATCTGTTTGATTCCGGAAAATAGTGCAAGCCCGGTGTCATCGGCGGCGACGATGACCTGCTCGGCGGCCGCGACGAAGGCTTCGAGGCCATCGACGTCTGCGAGTTTGGCGCGGCCGAGGTCTGCGCACGCTTCCCAGTAGAGAGCAGCTGCGGCGGTCGGCGAGATTTTCGTCTTGGCGGAGTTCCACATCTTGGTGATCAATTCGGGATGGAAGTACCCGAAGGCGCTGGCGACGACGGCAGCAGAGGTATCACCGAGGACACCGCCGCGTCCGAGGAAGTACAGCCGGAAGGCATCGAGGCCCTGTTCCTTCCCTTTGGCTGCTGTCTCGGGAATGAAGTAGAACGCGGCACCGAGTGTGCCGATCGTCGGGCAGGCGGCAAGAAGAAGTTCGTCTGGAGTCATCGCCGGCGACACTACACAGACGCCGTCCACCGGGCCGAGGTGCAGCGCCGAGTGCGGCATCGAAGCAAAAATGTACGTATGCGCTGGGGCCGCGCTCTGGTGAGTGTGCCAGAACTCGTCGCTGCGATCGCCTCGGACGCTGCGTCTCGACGGTTTCACGGGCTGTGCTACTCTCTGATCGAGGCTGGATACGCGACACCACCGTGCATCCAACACTTCCCGAGAGGGACTATCGGATGAGTTTACGCACCTCGACGGAGACCGGTACTCCGTGAGCACGCCGCAGATCCTCAACGCGCGTCTGCGCGTTCCCCAGGTCAGGGCGATCCCGCGCCAGCGGCTCGACGAGCTGCTCGATCAGGCCTGGCAGCACAGGGTCACGCTCGTGCTGGCGCCTGCAGGCTCCGGAAAGACAACAGCGATCGCCGAGTTCGCAGCACGCGCCGAGCACCCTGTGGGCTGGTTCACGTCCACCGGTTGTGACGGGACAGCGGCGAGCTTCGTGTCGTACGTCAACTCCTCGCTCGCCATCGCCCACCCCGGTATCACGCCTGGTTGGCGCGACGTGAACGAGGCGATCGAGGCCCTCGACCAACTGCAAACGCCGATCGCGCTGGTCATCGACGATGTCCACACGCTCTTCGCAACGCCTGCGGAGGAGGCACTCGGGCAACTGATCGAAGATGCTCCAGACCATGTCAAGATCGTTATCGGCACCCGCAGGGAGCCCTCCTTCGACCTCACCAGAATGCGATTGGCCGGCAGCGTGATGACGATCGGCGCCGACGAGTTGCGGTTCCGATCGTGGGAGGCGGAACAGCTGTTCCGTGACCTGTACGACACCTGGTTGCGGCCAGACGATGTCGCCCGCCTGTCCAGACGCGTCGAGGGTTGGGCAGCTGGCCTGCAACTGTTCCACCTTGCTGCCCGCACGCTCACGCCCCCGGAACAGCGCAGGTTGATCGACAGGTTGGGCGGCCAGGCACGGATCGTCCGTGACTATCTGGCGGCGAATGTGCTGGGTCCGATCGCCCCCGAGTTGCGTACGTTCCTGATCGACACCTGCGTGCTCGGCGTCGTCACCCCCGCCAGTGCCGACTGTCTGCGCGATGAGACCGGCTCAGCGGCATACCTGCGCGAGTTGGCAGAGTCGCATCTGTTCACCGTCGCCCTCGACGACAACACGTACCGCTATCACGAGGTCATGCGTTCACAGCTGGAAGCGCTGCTCTACGAGCGCGACGGCGAGGAAGTGACAGCCCAGCGGTACCGTGCGGCTGCGCGTCTGCTCGAGGCAGAAGGACAGACGTATGAGGCGCTGCGCTGTTACGCGCACGCCTCGGAATGGGGTGATGTTCGCCGTCTCGCCAACCCTGAAGGCAGCGAGGCAGCTGCGGGTTCTGCTCACTGGATCGTCGACATTCCGGCATCGATCGTCGCCGATGACGCCTGGCTACTGCTCGCCAGGGCCCGCGCCGAACTGGCCTCTGGACGATTCAGCGCTGCTGCAGCGTCGTTCCAGCAGGCCGAGAGCAAAGCGATCGGTGCGGAGGTCGCCAATCGGTGCAGCGCAGAACGGACCGAGCTGAATGCCTGGCTCGACACGCGTGCACCAGCACCGACGAATTGGATTCTCCTCGCCCGTCAGGGGTGCCGGCGCGATCCCGCCGGAGCGGCTGCGGCACTGGAACGGACCGGGGAGCCGACATCGCTGGTGGTCGCCGGCGCGCTGCTGATCGTCGCCGGGCAGGCAGAGCAGGCGACGACGGTGCTCGAGCGGGTGCTCGGTGAAGTCGTACTCACACCGTGGACCTACAGCGCAGCCGTCGTATCGCTGGCGACAGCTCGTTTGCTGCAGGGTTCCACTTCGGCCGGCCAGGCGCTCGACGAGGCGGAGGCCTACGCCGAACGGGTGGGAGCAGGATGGGTGGCGAGGATCGCGCGCGCCGTGCTCGCCCTGACCCGGCGTGCGAACGGGGTCGAGGAAGCGACACGCGTCGGGCAGCTGTGCGAGATCGATGGGGACCCGTGGGGCGCAGCCTTTGCGGCCTTGCTCGCCGGTCTCGGAGGCGCTCGCAGCGGACGTACCGACCCGTCGCCAATTTCCGCGTTGCGCAACGCTGCCGAGCGATTTCGTGAACTGGGCGCGACAGCACTGCAGAGCGTCGCTCTGCTCGGCGCAGCTGCGTGCCTCGATCGGGCTGGTGATCCCGATGCCGTACGGGCCGAGGCAGAAGCACGTGCGCTGAGCCACAGCAGCGGCACCTCGGCGGCGCGCGGACTGTTGGACGGGTTGCTGTCGGCCGGTACCGCAAGCGTCGCTGGCCTTGCCGGCATTTCCCGTGTCTCTGGCACCGCTGGGTTGAATGGCACCGCTGGGTCGAATGGCACCGCTGGACCGTCGGCCACTGCTGATGCCCCGGACACGTCTGGCGCGATTTCGAACGGGGCCTCGAAGCTCGACCGGGAGGCGGCATCCAGCGTCGCCGGCGGTTCGCTTCCCGCACCGATGATCGAGTCGACGTGTTTCGGGCGCTTCGCCGTGCGGGTCGGTGGCAACGAAATTTCGTTCGCTTCGCTGCGCCCGCGCGCCCGAACACTGCTGCGCCTGCTGGTGGTCAACGCAGGCGCTGCCGTGCACCGAGAAGTCATCGTCGATGCGCTGTGGCCGGAGAGCGACCGCGAGACTGGCGTCCGCAATCTCCAGGTGGCGATCTCCGCTGTCCGTAAGGCGTTGAGCGACGCGGGCGTCGCCGACGAACTCGGCGTCGTGCGTCAGGACGAGGGGTATCGGGTGGTGTTCGCCGGTGGCGACGGCTGCGACGTGGTGCGCTTCCGCACGGCGATGTCCGCTGTGAAGATGGCGCTTGCCAACGTAGGCGAAGACGCTGCGTTCGAGGCGGCGATGGCTGCGCTTCGAGAGCATCGCGGGGAACTGCTCGCCGAGGACGGTCCGGCGGAATGGGCGCAACCGGCGAGACAACTCGTCGGCAAGCAATTCGAGTCTGCTGCGGTACTCGCAGCGACCGGTTACGTCAAACGTCGGCAATTCGTCGACGCCGCCGAACTGTGCGAAATGGCGCTGGTGAGCAGGCCGTTCGCCGACGGTCTGTGGAGGCTGCTGCTCCAAGCCCACCGTGATCACGACAACGTTGCCGCTGCCGCCGAAGTGCAGACCCGCTACGACAAGATGCTTGCAGAGGTCGGTTGATGAATTCACCACGACAGCCCCGCCGACGTGAACTCGCCGCGCCGCG
>Ga0123338_10004182_pt1 | contig 12702 bp, 11 predicted proteins | sample grotaG_FD_89793 | JGI IMG/M metagenome (GOLD analysis project Ga0123338, IMG submission 89793) | Glacier valley bacterial and archeal communities from Borup Fiord, Nunavut, Canada, to study Microbial Dark Matter (Phase II) -... | ecosystem: Environmental > Aquatic > Freshwater > Ice > Glacier ... | reverse complement strand
CTCAGTTCGCGGCATCCTTAGCTCCCTACTGGTTCAAGCGATTGAATCTCGGCTCACTGTTCACGACAGAGTTCACTTCGAATCGTGTCGGTCTCCCGGTGAACGGGTCGGTGATGATGCGCATGTCAACACTGACGGTACCGGGTGGCACCGACTGAAGGGTACGCGCCCACTCATTTTCGATGAGCTTGTACTTGCTCAGGTTGATGTCGGAGAGCTGGGAGACGAGGTTGTCGAGCTTCGGGGACCCACCGTAACGGTCGCCGAAGATGTGCCCGGCGTGATCTCCGGCGAGCTTGCCTGCTGTTTTCGGGTCATGCGAGAGGCGCCCGTCATGGTCTTTGAACTGGAGATCTTCGGCGATGGCCCGGTCGATGTGGCCGTGCTCGTTGGTGTGGTAAACATATTCGTGTTCGCCGGCACGGTACCAGATGTTGGGTTGAAGCGTGCCGTCCGGGTTGATGTGCGTACCGTCACGAACGACGGGAAGTTCGGCGATCTGCTTGTGCGTGAGCGGCTGCCAGCTGTCCCCACCGGTGGTGTCCGTAAGGCGCGACCCTGTGTCGGATGAGCCCCCGCCGTCGAGTCGGCTTCCGCCCGCGGACCCATCAAGTGGGCCTGTCCCGTCACCGGGAGTTGAGCCGCTGCCTTCACCGCCGCTGTGACCTGCCGTGGAGCCGTCGATGTGGCCAGCTCCATTGTCAGTATGACCACCGCCGTTGGTGTGCGTCCCACTGCCGGTGTGGGGTGTGGGGTGGTCGAGGACCTGGGTGTCACCGCCGCTGTGGCCGCCGGTGGAATTGTGAGGTGCATTCGGCGCGGTGTCGCCTGGTGTGGTGTCTGCGCCGACTGCCGCCGGTTCACGCGCAACCGGTGCGTGCACTTCGGGGGTGTGGGGGGTTGCACCCAGCAGTGCGGGTTCGCGCACGGGTGGCACCTCCACCCGTGGCGTATCTACTGTGGCTGCGCCTGTTCGAGGTGCCTCGAGTGTGGGGGTTTCTGCACCGGTGTGGTCGGGATGCCAGCCGAGGGTGTCGGTCGACACGTCGGGGATGCGGATGTCGGGGGCGGCTTTGCCGAGCCCAAGCCCGGTGTCGTCGATACCGCGAAGGAACTTGGAGAGATCGACAACGGACGGGACGACGACCTTGATCCCGGCAAGGCTGCCTTTGACCGCCCACGCGCCGGGGTCGACGGCATCCATCACCCGCGCGGTCGCCGTCAGTACCCGCGCGGCCATGCCCGCAGTTTTCACCCCGGTCACCGCGGCACCGGCAGGGATCAGGATCGTACCGATGTTGAAGATCGATTCACCCAGGGCAGCACCGGGGTCGTCCTGCCATTTATCCCACGCGATCAGACCCTTACCCGCGTTCAGTAATGCGTTCTGCCCACCACGAACGAGATCGCCCACCGGGCCAGGTGTCATACCCAGCACTGCACTGGCGGGACCGGCGGTGGCCAGCCCGACCGCGAGCATCCCCACACCACTCCACGCCGCCCCGTACGCATCGCCACTGAAGAAGTCGCCGGTCTGCGGGTTGTACCCCAGCACCAGTGTGCCTAACCCCTTGATCGTGCCCCACAGCCCACCGACAACGATGCCGTCCCAGAGGACACCCTTGAACACGAACTTCACGCTGGATTCCGCGCACCCCTCCGTGCGTTCCGCCGGCGCTCCCCAGGGCATCTTCGTGCCGTCCGGGATTTTCGAAAGCCCGTACCCGAGCGGATCCTTCTCCGAGGCCGCCGAATGAAGCGCTGCCGCCCCGTAGAGGGCACGGATCTTGTTCGCGCAGGTGCGTTCAGCCGCCCACAGCAACTCCTGCTGAGCCGCGACCTGATTCCATAACTGATTGTTGCGGTCGATCGCGCCCTGGTTCTCATCCCACGGCTGCTGGCTCGGCGGGGCAGCGGCAGGTGCGGCACCGAAACTGGACGGCTGGTAAGCGTTCATCGGTGCGGAAACAGTGACCCCGTGCGCGACTGTCGTATTGACAAATAGCTCGGCCTGGTATTTGAGCTCCATCAATCGCGCCACGATCGGGCGCACCTCCGACGCGAACGACTTCAACGCATTGCCCACCGTTTCCAGGTCATCGCCCACCGTCGTGGTCGTTGACCCTACCGGAGTGATCACATCGAACAGTTGCTGATCTTCCGGAGCCTCATACACTCCAGACAGCCGCTGCCAGGTTGTCACCACCGTCGCGCCGTGGTTACGAACATTCGCCCCGGCGGTCGCGATCCGAGCAGCGGATGCCTCGATGGTGTCCGGATCGATATGACCGCCCGGGATACCGTCCGGGTTGATTGCTGTAACCATCAGTTGATCGTGAAGTGGCCGTGGCCGGGGGTTCCCGGTAACTGCCCGTTACCGGCCGCGACCTGGTCGGCCTGCGTGGAAGCGGCCATCTGCAGGTCGCCGTTGAGATAGGCCTGGGTCGCGTCTGATGCACCCGTCATCGCCGCGTTGATCCGCGTGCTGACGCCTGTTAACTGGAGGGAGACGGATGATTCAAAAAAAGCCTGCATAGCAGCTCCGATCGCACCCGAGTTTGTCGCGGTAACCGATTCCTGCGCATCAACGGGCAAGGTCTTCACTGAATCGCCCAATGCCTGAGCCCCCGCCTGGACGGCCGTCAGAACGCTGATCACTCCCTGGGGCTGGATCTTCCACCCACTCATATCCGGCTCCCCGCCTCGTTAGCCGCTGTTCTGGCCACTGTGTCAGCCGATGTTGTCCACTGCGCTTTTCGCCATCTTCAGTGTGCTCTGCGCCGTTTCATCGTTCTTCTCCAACGAACCCCGCAGTGTGCGGATGATGGTGCGTACCTCGGACCCGGCACGTTTCCACCGCAATTCTTTGGCCCGGTAGTCGTCCGACACGCCATCTGCCTGGTAGTCCGACATCGCGGTGTTGACGTCTTTGTCGCGTTGGTCAAGCAGCGACTCCAGGTGCGCTGCCACCCGGTTGAAGTTGTCTTGTGCGTTCTGGGACGCGCCGACGTCGTAATCGCGGCGATCCATTTGGTTTCCCTGAGCCATGGTCTTCTCCCTGGTGTCTAAAAGACTGCGCTTACGCGCCGCTGAACCGTGCCGAGTCGAAGGATGACCCAGCCTGGGCGGATCTGGTTTCGTCGATCATTGTCGACTCGCCCTGGGCGAAAGACTTGTTCATTCCGCCGATGCCACCCAGCACCGCGGATAAAGACGCATTCAATTCAACAGCGATCTCATCGGTGCGGGCCTTGAAACCATCGAAGGCGGCTCGACCGGCACCCTGGAAGCGCCCCTCGAGAGGCTCAGCCGCTTGTGCAAGCTGGCGCACCAGCGTGCCCAGATCGTCGGTCGACGTTGACGTGTTTTTCGTCAAAGTGGTGAGGGTCTCCGACCCCATCGCGAACTTCATAGTCAAACCCCTTGTTCGCTGCATCCGTAATTGAGCAATTTATCTCATAATGCTACCCACCGCGGAACAGAAACTGTCAAGCCGCTAATCTTGATCCGCAGGGAACTTTCATCGATACGGGGCAACATGACGGACGTGGAATCCGCGGCGATGCAGCTCGGTGAGCTTGCGCGTGGGGTGCCGCCTGGGGGCTTTGGGCGGACGGGTAGCGTGAAGATTACTTCGCTGTCATGCAGTCGATGTGGGGCGCCGGTTGGTATCGCGGCACGATTCTGCCTCAGGTGTGGCCTACGGGTCGTCCCCGCCGAGAACAACATCGGTCGTGATCTCCTCGTGAGCACGGTTGCCGCTACCGATACCCAGCACCGCCAGATGAGGATCATCAACGCGATTATTCCGGTCATGCTCGTTCTGGCTGCCGCAGTTTTCGTCATCGCCGACACGGTGACCCCTGGTCAGCCGGCAGCGGGGCTCGTTACCTGTGCCCTGTCTGTGGTCGCATATCTCATAGTCAGCTTGATCTCACTCGGCCGGTACGGGCGCACGCTCGGCCACATCGTTCTGGGGCTGCGAACTGTGGATCGCATCAGCGCCACACCGATCACGGTGGAGCGGTTGGTCCGGGGTGCGCTGGCTCGCGCTCGGTTGGAAGCAACGCGCACGTTCGACCTACGGCGTGGCCGGGACCCGGTGAGTGTCGCTTTCGCGCCGCTTGCCACTGACGCGCTCATTGTTTCGACCGTTGAACCGGCATCCGGACCTGGGAATATCATGAGCGCGGGTGCGCAGACCGGGTCGATCTATCAAGGAACCCTGTCCCGCGAGGACGTTTCGATGGGGCAGTCCGATAAGACCAACCGGTTGGCGGAGCTCACGATTGCGGTCGACGGCGCCGGAGCCGACAGCGACACCGCCCAGGTGGTGACGGTGGTATTCGACAGTGGGCAGCGTTTCGAGCTGGCGCCCTGCGCCGTCATCGGCCGAAACCCCGCTCCATTCGCAGGCATGGGGGATGGCGCCGTTGTGGCGATCGCGGACCTCTCACGAAGCCTCTCGAAGACCCATGCGCTACTGGAGTGGGACGGCCGGGAACTCTGGGTGACCGACCTGGGCTCCTCTAATGGCACCGGGATAATTGGCCCCGACAGGGAGCTGATCAGGCTGGAAGCCCACGTTCGCACGCCAGTGCTGGCTGACTGGACTGTCGCCCCGGGCGAGCGAACGCTCACCTTTCTCGTCCGGGACAGGCGGGGCGCATGAGCCTGGTCGAGAACCCTCTGGCGGGCAGCGTGCGGCATCCGCTGGTGGATGAGATAGGGATCGGATGGATTCGCACGGAGAGCCGGTCTCGGGTCATTCACCTCAGCCAGGGTCGCGGTGATCTCTTCAGACAGTCGCTCGCTCACGGGCTGAAAGTCATCCTGGTCACCGATGAGTTGTCGAGCATCACCGAGCCGTACCGACAGGCGATGAGCGACTGCGGCGGCGCCTGGGTGGTGAGATCCCCGGACGGCAGTGTTCGAGACGGGCTCAATGGTGTGCTGCTCGAGAGGATCGAGGCCGTGCTCACACCACATACGGCGGAGGACATCGGTGACATCGGTGTGCCGTTTTTACGCCCGCAACCACTTGACCAGTTGGAAATCGTCGTAACCGTATCAACGCGCCACAAAGCGCTCGCATCGACACTTCTGGGCGGCGCGCTCGAGGTGCTCTCGGATGTGCTGCGCGGCGAAGCACCGTCGGCCTGGGGGGCTCATGAGCCCGCAAACCTGGACTGGGATGCAGCGGCACTGACCGCATGGGCACGGTCTCGGATGCCGGAGGATGTGCTGGCCGTTGCTGTCGGCCACCCGCAGCTACCGATGATCGCCACCATCGCCGCGGCCCGAACACGCCACGGACTCGAAGAGACCACGCGTGCCTTCATCGGAATGGGTAGCCCCGGAAGCGAACGCATCGCCGACCTCGAGCCGGCACTCACGCGAGCGCTGCTGCGGCTCGATGGTCGAGGGATGCCGCTGATCGCGTTCGTACTCGCAAGACCCTCCAGCTCCAGCCAGCTCAGAGCATCTGTGCTCCCGGTACCAGCGGTGCCGCTTGCGCTGCTGATCGGCCCACCCGGAGTGAAAGCTCTCGGCCTCAATGCCGAATTGTATGTGCGCGAATTCGGTGCCATCGTCGTCGGGCGGCCGCGGATCCCGGGATTGCTGTTCCGACTCGGCACTCTCGACGGAGGTGGCTGGGAGCGGCTGGAAGCGCTGCTGGACAGCTTCGACAGCGCGAAGTTAGCCGCTCTTTCCGACGTTAATCCGACCCTGCTCGCCGACCTGGACACCCGGAAGGATTCCCGTGGCTGACAATCGCGACGCGATTCTGCTGGAGTCAGTGAAAACGCATCGCTCGCGGCTGCGAGCGGCTTTTCTGTTCGGCCAGCTCGAGGAGCGTCGCACCGCCAACGACAACATCAAACGCCTCATTGGCAGCCTTGTGCTCGCGGCGGTCGTCTGTGCAGCCTGTGTTGGGGTGTCGTTCGTCATGAAGACGCTCGCCGACCAGAAGGCGGCCACGCAAATGCAGCAGCAACAGGCTCCGTTCGCAACCGTTCCGCCCACCGGGATTCCCTCGCCAGCCCCGAGAGACACCAGCATGCCTGGTGGGTTAGCTCCTGCCAGTATTGGCCCCACATCGACGGGAAGCTTATGACCGACTTCACCCGCCTGACCGTACTCGGCTCCACCCACAAAGCCGAACTGGTGATTCCGAGTGACGAAACCGTGGGATCCCTCATCCCGCGGCTCATGGAGTTGCTGCAGGAACGCGGGGGTCCGGTGGCGCGACCGTTGACGCTGGTGCGCCGGACCGGTGAGCAACTCGACCTTGCCCTGACCTCTAACCAGCAACTCCTCGAGGACGGTGAAGTGCTGCGCCTGATGCGCCTCGACTCCGCACCGCCGCCACCGATGGTCGCGGATGTCACCGACGTCGTTGCCGAATCGCTTTCCGACCGTCCCGACCTCTGGTCCACGTCGTACCGGCGCGGCGCGGCCGCCATCTTTATCGGTGCTGCCGCGGTGATCGGTGGACTCACGCTTCCGTTCGCGCCGATCGTCATCCTCGCGAGCGCCGTCGGAATACTTCTCGTCATCGCGGTAATCACCGGGAGGATGGCGTTTGCCTGGGCGGCAGCGGCATCAACGGCCGCGGCGGTCGGCTTCAGCGTTGCCCTGGCGAGCGCGATCGTCGCCACGCTGGGGGTATCGCTCGACATGGCTCCGCTGTTCCTCGTCTGCTTCGCACTGCTGTTCGTCTGGTTCGCACTCGGAATCGGAGTTGGTCTCGGGCTCGGTGTGTTATCCGCGGTGCGCGGGTCTGCGATCGGATTCGCCGCTGCTGCGCTTCCGCTGATCCTGCTCGCCGCGGGAGTGCAGGCACTGGGCGTGATCGGCATCACCGGCGTCGCCGCTGTCGCCGGGTGCGGCCTGCTGCCGTGGTACGCGATGTCCACCGCGGGGCTGACCGGCCTGGATGACCAGGTCGCCACCGGCCGTACCCGACAGCGCGCAGAGGTAATGGTCACCGTGCTCGAGTCCTACCACGGGCTCAGTTGGTCCGCCATCGCCATCGCCCTGCCACTCGCTGCCACCGGAAGCTACCTGGTCACCTCTCCGAATCCCTGGGCACTGGTGCTCGGCATCGCCATCGCCCTCGTCACGGCGTTCCGCACACGAGCCTTCCCCCTCGCCATCCAGGCCACCGCCCTATGGATCGCGGCCGCCGTCATCCTCCTCGTCGGTGTCGTTATCGACCTTGCAGCACGACAGTGGTTCGTTCCTGCTGTGCTCGGTGCGGTGGCGCTGGTCGGTGCACTCGCGGCGGGTGCAACCCCGGCACCGCACCAGCGAGCATCGCTGCGCCGCTTTGGCAATCTAATCGAGGCGTTCGCGGTGATATCGATGGTGCCGCTTCTGCTCGGCATCTTCGATATCTACGCCCAGCTGTTGGGAACTTTCTGAGCTATGGCCGACATCCCGGGTATTCTTCGTAGCCTGCCGCTCGCGCTCATCGGCAGCACCAGTGAACGGACGCACAAACTCCTGCAATGGGATACGGCCATCCGAGCGCCGATCACCACGAGCAGGCACATTTCCTTTGTGCAATTACGCGGGGGAACGGGTGCGTCCACCACCGCGCACTACGTGGGGGGACTGCTTGCCATCAGGCGGACTGGGCTCGTGCTCGGAGTCGATGCCGCCGGTGGTGGAGGCGGGCTCGGTGAACTGGGGGGAAATGGCAACGCTCCTCGCCGCGACCGCCGCGACCAACCGAAGACCGTGGCGGACGCGACGAAGGGGATGCTTCGCACCCTGTCTGGAATGTATCTGCTCGAAATCGACGCCGTCCAATCCGGCGCCGTTCCCCGAACTGCGGGCTGGATTCGCAGCGTCGCCCCCGTCGCCCGATTCTTCGATGCGGTCTGCACCGACTGGGGCGAGCGCAGTGTCGGCGCAGACCTTGCGGACGTCGCCGCCCTCAGTCATACGGTGTGCCTCGTTGCCCGCGGTGATCGCCAGCATGCGGAAGAGGCGGTATCGGTCATCACAGCGATTGAGGCATCTGCCGAAAAGCCAGCCGTGGTGGTGGCGCTGGTAGACGTGGGCGACTCTGCAGGTCTCGGCTCCGCGATCGTCGCGGGTACGTGCGGTGCCACTGTTGTTCCGGTGCCTTTCGACAGGGGGTGGGCATCCTTCGTCCCCGGCCAGCCAGTCGAACTCGCGACGAAAACTCGGCTTGCCTACACACGGCTTGCAGCCGCACTGCTGGCCCCGAGCAAGCGGGCCGTAGCCGGCGTGGAGGCACGCTAATGCTGAAAGTGATCCACCGGCCGGCCCGGCTGACCACTCCCTTGACAGACGAGGAACCCCAGGTGATCGCCGCACCGCCGCAGATGGCGGATGCACCGGTCGGAGGCATCCCGATCCAGACGCTGCTGCCCGTCATCGGGGCTTTCTCATCGATCACCATGATGCTCGTGCTGCGCGGTAACCCCGTGTTGGTGGTCGTTGGAGCGCTTATTCTCGTCGTCGCCCTCGTCGGCGGGGTGGGGATGGCAGTGAGCCAGCGCGGGAATGCGGCGCGCACCCGTCGAAACCAACGCGAACGCTACCTCGACTTCCTCGAAAAATTCAGGGCGACGATGCGCGCACGCGGGCGGGAGGTGCGCGAGCACGCGCTCGTGCTCAACCCGGAACCTGAGGCGCTGATCGAGGTGATCCGTGATCCTTCGCGCATCTGGGAGCGCCGTCGTTCCGATCCTGACTTTATGCGGGTGCGTATCGGTACTGGTGATGTGCCCTGGTTTCCGCTGACAGTGCCCGAAGAAACCAACCCGGTGCAGCCTTTTGACCCCATCATGCTCGTAGAAGTGGAGACCGTCGCAGCGCATTATTCGATCGTGCAGGGGATGCCGGTGACCATCCCGCTGGATGGTGCGGGTCATATCTCCGTGGTTGGGGCTCGGGCTGATGCCCTCATGACGGTGCGCGCGATGCTGCTTCAGCTGGCGGTAATGCATTCCCCGGAGGACCTGCACCTCGCCCTCGCATTCCCCGACACTGCCTCCGCCGATTGGGCAGGTGTCGACCTGCTGCCGCACCTCATGCTCGAGGACCTCTATGACGGCCCGGTGCCTGCGCGTCGTATTGCGTCGAGCGCTGCTGCCCTCGGTCGGGTGATCGGCGGGGAGCTCGGCGATCGGGCGCAGTTCGCCGCGACCGCAAAACGCGGAAGCGGCAATGCGTTATCCGCCAACAACACTCGCCTCGTGGTTGTTGTCGACGACTACGGGCAGATCGCGTCATCCTTACCCCTCTCCGACGTCGACCTCGGCCTGGAGGAGTTGCAGATCACGGTCATCCACCTCCTCAGCGACCGCGTGCACGAACCCTCGAGCGTCACCGTGCGTCTGACGGTGGGTGAGGGCATCGCGACGGTCACTGATTCCAGGCGAGAGGATGCCGCGGACCAGGTCACGGCCACACTCGACCAGATCACCGAGAGCCTGTTCAGCAGCATCGCTCGAATGTTGACGCCGTTGCGGCTCGCTCTCACCAGCCAGGTGGAGGAGGGATCGGCCCGGCCGACGAGCATCACCGACCTGCTCGGGATCGACGACCTCACCACCCTCAACACTGCATCGGCGTGGGCTCCGCGATCGCCACGCGACTTCCTGCGTGTGCCGATCGGAGTCGACGACTACGGGGCTCCGATCCTGCTCGACCTGAAGGAGTCCGCGCAGCTGGGCATGGGGCCGCATGGGATCTGCATCGGTGCGACGGGTTCGGGTAAGAGCGAAATGCTGCGAACGCTCATCCTGGGTATGGCACTGTCGCACCCACCCGATGATCTGAACATGGTGCTCGTCGACTACAAGGGTGGTGCGGCCTTTGCAGCGTTTGCCACACTGCCGCACGTGGCGGGAATCATCGATAACCTTGCCGATGATCCGCAACTCACTGAGCGGGCCCGGAGCAGCATCCAGGGTGAGGTCGTCCGTCGCCAAGAGGTGCTGCGGGATGCCGGCAACTCGCCGTCGATCACGCACTACCGTGAGCTGCGGCAGACGCGTCCGGACCTGCCCGCACTGCCGCATCTTCTGCTCGTCATTGACGAGTTCGGTGAACTTCTGACCGCGGAACCGGATTTCGTCGATCTGCTGTTGACGATCGGCCGCATCGGACGATCCATTGGAGTGCACCTTCTGCTTTCCAGTCAGCGCGTCGAGGCTGGCAAGCTTCGCGGTCTCGATACCTACCTCTCGTACCGGTTGGGTCTGCGCACCTTCTCCGAAGCGGAGAGTTCGGTCGTTCTCGACACTCCCGACGCGTTCCACCTGCCGGCAATTCCCGGTTACGGCTACCTCAAGGTCGACACCTCCGTTTACAAGCGTTTCCGTGCCGGGTATGTCTCGGGGCCCGTCCCGGGGAGCACAGACGAAATCGACGACGCCGCGCCCACCCCCGTACCTCTGCTGCTTCCGCTCTACAACGGCATCGCGCAATCCGGCAAAGAACAAACCACCGAGGTCGAACTCACCCGGCCCGCGATCGGCCTCGCGCTCATCGACGAGGCGGTGGAACGCATCCGCGTGGATACCCTCCGCACCAGGCCCGTGTGGCTGCCCCCGTTGCCCTCGCGACTGACCCTGGCACGCATCATCCCGGACGACACTCAAGCGGTCGGGGCGGACATCCTGAATATCCCAATCGGTCTACTCGACGACCCGACGAAGCAGCGTCAGGATCCGTGGCTGTTCGATCTCTCCAGCGGCGGTGGCCACGCCTCCATCACGGGGGCGCCGCAGTCGGGCAAGTCCACGTTCCTGCGCACGGTCGCGGCATCTGTCGCCCTCACCCACACCCCGCAGCAGGTCACCATGTACGGGATGGATCTCACCGGCAACGGGCTCGCGCGAATCTCAGCATTCCCGCACGTCGGAGGAGTGGCGACCCGGGCGCATCCCGAACGCCTCGTCCGACTGCTCGAAGAGTTGCACGGAATGCTGGCCACCCGTGAGGCGGTGTTCCGCGACAACGCGATCGACTCGCTACAGGCTTTGCGGCGACGGCACGCGGAGGGTCGGATCCCCGAGCTCGTCTCGGCCGACATCGTGCTGCTCGTCGACGGCCTCGGTGCCGTACGCACCGACTTCGAGGAGCTGGAGGAACCGCTCGCCGACCTGCTGCAGCGCGGCGGAGGTTTCGGGATCCATGTCGTGCTCGCTCTCAGCCGGTGGAACGAACTTCGGATGAACCTGCAGAACCTGATCGGCACACGGCTGGAGCTCAAGCTCGGCGACCCTGGTGACTCGCAGATCAGCCGCAAACTCTCAGCCGTGCTGAAAGCCGATCAGCCCGGTCGAGTGCTCACCGACGGCCAGTTGCTGGCACAGTTGGCGCTGCCGGTGCTCGACGAGGTGGACGATGACTCCGTCGGCGACGGGCTGGAAGCTCTCGCCGATCGCAGCGCATCCAGCTGGCAGGGGCCGTCAGCGGCACCCATCAGGCTCCTTCCGGAATCCTTCCCACCTGAGGAACTGCCGGACGCGCTGGATGAACCTGTCCTACTGCCATTCGGGTTGCGGCAGGACACCATGGAGCCCGCGTTCCTAGAGCTGGCGGACCGAGACCAGCACCTTCTCGCCCTCGGCGACTCCCGCTCGGGCAAGACGACCCTGTTGCGTGGCCTCATACACGGCCTCATCGATCGGCTCACGGCGGATGAGCTGGTGATCGCCCTAATGGATGTCCGAGGTGCGCTGGTCGGTGACATCCCCGACGCCTACCTGGGAGGGCATGCGTCCACGAGCCGAGATGCACGAGGCCTGGCAAGCGCCATCGCAGACGAACTGGACAAACGGCAGGCCGATCCCGCAGGCACCGATTCGGGTCCGCGGATCGTCGTCATCATCGACGACTACGACATCCTCGCCTCCGGTGGGACCGACCCACTGCGGCCGCTGCTGCAGCACCTGCCCTCGGCAAGAGACCTGAGGCTGAACATCATCATGACGCGACCGGTGGCCGGATCCTCCCGCGCCATGTACGACGTAGTGCTGCAAACCCTGCGGGACACAGGGGGTTCAACCCTCGTCATGTCGGGGGAGCGTTCGGAAGGGCAGCTACTGCCCCAGCTCTATGCGGAACAGATGCTGCCAGGGCGCGGCCGTTTCGTGCGACGTGGCGAACGGCCGCGGCTAGTTCAGGTCGCAGACTTCCGCCCGCACGGGTCTGCCGCCGACGACCCTGCCGAACCCGCACGGCCTGGACGACACCAGAATCAGGAGACCACCAATGCCCCGTGATGCGGTGCTGCTCAGCCAGCAGTCAATCGAGCTACGTGCCGTTGTGGAGGCCGCTGAAGTGGTCGATCCCAGCCTGCGCGTGCGGTCACTATTCGACCGAGCGGTGCTCCAACTGCTGAACGAGGCAGGTGAACCCGTGGCGAGCATCCAGAACTCAGTGCTGTTGTCGAATCTCGATGAGGTCATACGACTGCTTCCGGATGCCCCACGCGTACCGGTCCCCGTGTGGTGGACCGAGGCCGTGCTGCCCTGGGATACCTCCGGCGACAGTGGCACGAGGGTGCTTGTTGAACTCGCCGCACGGGCGGGCGCGGCACTCGTGATCGAGGACGCCACATGAGCGTGCCGCGGTCGGTGCTCGTACTCGGGACCGCAGGCGGGGTTGGAGCGACGACAGCAGCGGCAATGATCGTCGCTGGTCTCGCCG
>Ga0123338_10004181_pt1 | contig 12705 bp, 10 predicted proteins | sample grotaG_FD_89793 | JGI IMG/M metagenome (GOLD analysis project Ga0123338, IMG submission 89793) | Glacier valley bacterial and archeal communities from Borup Fiord, Nunavut, Canada, to study Microbial Dark Matter (Phase II) -... | ecosystem: Environmental > Aquatic > Freshwater > Ice > Glacier ... | reverse complement strand
GCGAGGTTGGGGTTCAGGAAGGGGTCTTCGTCCGCCGCGGCGCCCCAGGCCGCGCGGTAGCGGGCGGCGTCGGCCAGGAAGCGGGCCTGGCGGTCCGGATCGTCGGCGTCCTGGCCGCGGGTCTCGCCCTCCAGGTGCGTCAGCACGGCGTCGGGCGTCCAGATCACGCGCAGCCCGGCGGCGCGGACGCGCTGGCACAGGTCCACGTCGTTCCAGGCCACGGGCAGGTCCTCGTTCATGCCGCCCACCCGGTTCCAGACCTCGCGCGGGATGGCCATGCAGGCGCCGGTGACGGCGGACACCTCGCGCGGGACCGCCAACTGGCCCTCGTAGCCCCAGGCGTCCCGCGGGGCGCCGCGCAGGACATGGGTGGCGCGCCCGTCGGGGCCGAGCACCATGCCGCCGTGCTGCAAGGTGCCGTCGCGGTAGAGCAGGCGGGCGCCGACGATGCCGACAGCTCCGGGGTTGTAGCCCCCGGCGAGGCCGGGGCGGATGGCGTGGAGCAGCAACGCGCGCCACCAGCCGGGCTCAGGCATCTCCAGGTCGTTGTTGAGCAGCAGCAGGATCTCCCCGGTCGCTTCCTGGGCCGCGTCGTTGTTGAGAGCGGCGAAGTTGAACGGGCCGGGGCGGCGCAGGATGCGTACGCCGGGCCGGGTTGCCAAAGTTTCCAGCAGCGTCAGGGCGTCCGGGTCGGTGCTGCCGTTGTCCACGATCAGCAACTCGTTGCCCGGATGCCCAGCGCCCCCGTCCGGGGCGCCCAAGGGTATCTCGGCCATGATGCCGGCGGTGCTGGCGGCCAGCAGGTCGGCGCGGTCCTTCGTCAATAGGATGACCGACGTGGGGACCGTCCTGTCGCTCGCGGTCATGCGCGGCATCAGCGTGACGGCGGGCGGCGGCGCGGCGCGGTGCAGCAGCACGGCTGGGACGTGGATGATTGTGTCTGGAGGGTGGGTAAGAAGGATGGACATACCGGCCAGGAACTGATGTGGGTCTGGCCAATTGGCATGATCCGCCTTCAGGCCACCCCGCTTTTCCAGGGTCGCATTTCCATACAGGGCAAGACCGCCGAGGGGGATACCGGCCAGGTGTGCATAGGTGCTGTCGCCCGTGCTGTCGCCGGGCTTGAAGCGCGGCGAGTGCCGGGTGCCGTCCGGTGCCGCCTGGTCCTCGTCGGTGTAGATCAGGGCGGGACGGGGATGGGCGGTCCAGGCCTGCACCACCTCCCACAGCGCCGTGGGGGCCAGGGTGTCGCCAGGCTGCACGAAGCCTGCGAGGGCGCCGGTGCGGGCGGCCAGCGCGGCGTTCAGGCCGTCCAGCCCGCCGGGTCCGGGCAGCAGGCGCAGCCGCGGGTCGGCCTCCGCCGCCTGCGCCAGGATGCGGGCGGGCCAGGCGGAGTGCAGGCGGGTGGCTAGGCACAACTCCCAGTCCTGGTAGGCGCCGGCTTGCAGGCTGGCGAGGGTGCGGAGCGCCGCCTCGGCCTCACTGTCGCCGGCCTGCATGGCCAGGGTGACGCGGGGGCCGGGCAGGGGCGGCAGGGACAGCGGGGTGGGCGGCGTGTCGTACAGCTCGACCCATACGGCGTAGGCGACGGGATCGTCCGGCGGCACGCCGGGAAACAGGCCGGGCAGGACCGGGACGCGCAGGCGCACCAGGTCGGAGCTGGCGATGGCGGCCAGGGCGTCCGCGCGGGACAGGCTGGCCATTGCGGCGGCAAGGCCGGGGATGGAGGGGTCCCCGGCCGGCAGCGCCTGCGCGGCGATGCGGGCGGCCACAGGACCGGCGGGATCATCCGGGAACCCAGGACCGTGCAGAGCGGAAAACTCTGGACTGGATGCCAACGCGTGCGCCAAGCCGGGTAAGCCGACGCCACGGCGATGGGCGGCGACGAGCGACGCGAGGCCTGCCTCGTCGGGATCACGTCCCAACGCCGCACGGTGCAGATGCAACAGGGGTGCGCCCACAGCCAGGGCATCGCGTGCGGAGGTGAAAGGCGTCACGCTGCGATGTATGCAGAACGCGGCACGACGCGGCAAGCAGCCGCGCCGTGCCGGCCGAAGCTGCCTAGCGCGGTGCTGTCTGGGCCTGCTGCGCCTGCTGGCGCGCTGACTTGTTGGCCTGGTGACGTCCGATGGCGCAGCCGGCCGCCGCGCCCAGCACGCCATGCCCGGCGACGTGACCGGCCACGCCGCCCACGGCGGCGCCGCGCAGGCAACCGGCGGCCTGGGCCGGCGCGCCCACGGACAGCAACGATACGGCAATGGCAGCGGCGAATAGAACCTTCATGGGGGTGCCTCCTCAGGTGTGACAGCCGTGTAATCACGCGCGGAGGCCGCCCGGGTTTCCGGCACGGCAAATAACCCTAGTGTCGCCACAATTCCGGCCCCGGCCAGGGCGAGCAGCGCAACTGCCGGGCCGAAGCGGTCTGCGGCCAGCCCGGCCAATCCGGTGCTGAGCGTCGCACCTGCACCCGCCGCCAGGCCCAGCACGCCCAGCGCGGCGCTGAAGCCGCCAGTCTTGCGCGTCAGGTCTGCCGCCACCAGCGGCATCAGCACACCCATCGCCGCGGCGCTGACGCCGTCCAGCGCCTGCACCGCCACCACCCAGGCCGGCCCCAGGTTGCCGCCCAGCGCCAGCAGCGCCCCGCGCAACGGCAGCGCCAGGAAGCCCAACAGCAGCACCGGCCGCCGCCCCCACGCCTCGGCACCCCGCCCGACCAGTGGGGAGGCCAGCGCCACGATCACTTGCGGCACGACGATGCAGGCGGCGATCACCAGGTTGGCGTGGGACCCGGCGGCGCGTGTGACCTCGCTCGCCACCAGCGGCAGCATGGCGGCGTTGGCCAGGTGAAACCCGGCGATGCAGGCGGCGAATGCCACTAAGCGCCGGTCTGGCAATCGGGGGTTCAGAAAACGAGGGGCCAGCAGGCGGAGGTCCAACAACGCGCGCGGGCGGACCGGCGGGGGCGTGCCCGCCCGGGCCACTGCCGGGCCGTCCGGCATCGCCAGCGCCATGCCCAGGCCCGCCACCATGATAGCCGCCGTAGCCCAGAACACAGCCCCGCCCGGCAACCAGGTGCCGATGCCGCCGAGGGCGAGCGCCGCCGCGGTGCTGCCGAGCGAGGCGTAGCGGGCGTTGCGGCCAAGGCGCTCGCCCAGGCGGGCGTGGCCGGCCCGTTGCAGGCTGATGGCGGCGATGGCCGGGCCGACCATGCAGCTTGCAAAGCCGTGCAGCACCTCCGCCCCCAGCACCGGCAGGCGTGCGGCGGTGGCGGCGAACAGCAGCGCGCTGCCTGCGATAGCGGCGGCCCCGAGCGCCACGGCCAGCCGCTTGCTCCGCATCCGGTCCACCAGCAGGCCGGCCGGGACCTGGCTGGCCATGGCGACGACTGTACCAACGGCGAGCGCCTGGCCGATGTCGCCCTGCGTCCAGGCCTGGGCCGTCAGGTGGACCGCGATGAAGGCCCCGAACCCGGTCTGCCCACCGGCCACGAGCGCGTTCAGCGCATCCAGGCTGCGGGGGCTGGACGGTGCCGTCATTGTGGGGAGGGCAGCGCCACGGCGAGATAGGGACCCTCCGGCGCGCATCTGGCAATCTGAGGACACGTTAGAGCCGGGCAGTAGTGCGCCGCCTGGAACATATCCGCGTTCCAGGCCCCGGAGGTCTGCTGAGGGCAGTCCTGGCAACCCCTGGATTGCCGCGCCGCCGGGGCGGCCCGCGATGGCAGCACGACGCGGGACGCTGCGGCGCGGCTCTCAACCGCCAAGGCCGCCGTCATTGCTGCGGGGGCGGGGTGGGTGCCGGCGGGGGTGCTGCCATCAGCACGGGGGTGCCAGGCTTATAGTCCGGGGCGGCGGCGATCTGGTCGGCGGAGAGTTGCAGGATGATCCCGCCATCCGCCGGCCGGAAATGCAGCGCCCGCCAGGCCACCGCCACCCGGCGCTGCCCGATGCCCAGAAAGCCGCCGAAGTCCACCACCGCCGCCCGGGTCCCGCCCATGCCGTCCACCAGCACGTCCACGATGCGCCCGGCGGTCTGCCCGGCGGGGTCCAGCACCTCCCGCCCCAGGATCGGGGCGGCGTCGGCGGGGTCCATCGGCTCGTGCCGCACCTCTGCCGGCTGGGCCAGGGCCAGCGACGGCAGCAGGAGCAGGAGTGCCATGCGTCCGGTCATGCCAAACCCTGGGAGCGGCAGGCGCGGCGTGTCAACCTGATAGCGTCATGGGTGGAGGCGGGGCGTTGGACACGGGATCGGGGAGGTATGCAGCGGGCAAGCTGCTGGCGTCGGTGGCGGACGGGGTGGGGCTGCTGACCTTCAACCAGCCGGAGCGGCGCAACGCCATTTCCGTCGGCATGTGGGACGGGCTGGCCGAGGTCCTGGACGGCTGGGACCGCGACCCGGCGGTGCGCGTGGCGGTGATGACCGGCGCGGGCGGCAAGGCCTTCGTGAGCGGCGCCGACATCAGTGAGTTCGGGGCGCAACGGGACAGCGCCGCGGCGCAGCAGGCATACGACGCCCAAACCCGCCGCGGCTGGGCGGCGCTGGCCGGCTTCCGCAAGCCGCTGATTGCCCGGATCGAAGGCTTCTGCCTCGGCGGCGGCCTGGGCATCGCCATGCAGGCGGACCTGCGCGTGGCGGGGGAGGGCAGCAGCTTCGGCATCCCCGCGGGGCGGTTGGGCATCGTGTACGGGTTCGGCATGACCCGGCGGCTGGTGTCGCTCGTCGGCCCGTCCCAGGCCAAGCTGCTGTTGCTGGCGGGTGCGCGCATCCCAGCGGCGGAGGCGCTGCGCATCGGCCTGGTGGACCAGGTCGTGCCCGATGCGGCGCTGCACGGCGTGGTGGACGCGCTGGCCCGCGGCATCGCCGCCAATGCCCCACTATCGGTGCAGGGCAACAAGCTGGTGGTGGAGCAGGTGCTGCGGGACGCGGCGGACCGGGACATGGCCGCGGTGGAGGCGGCAGCCGCGGCGTGCTTCGACAGCGCCGACTACCGGGAGGGCCGGACGGCGTTCATGGAGAAGCGGCAGCCCGTGTTCCGGGGGGAGTAGCCTGATCCTGCTCCTGGAGGGCGTTTACGTAATTGACGAACACGAGAGCATCTAATACCGGCCCGCACAAGTTTTGACCTGCTTGCCCCGGCTGCCAAGGGCAGGCCGAGCCGCGTCGGCACCAGATCAAGACTTGTGCGGACTGGTATAAGGGCTTCTTTCCACCCAGATGCGTTCAGCCATGCTCGAAGCTGTGTCGCGCAACCCTTCCGCGCGGACAGGCAAGGAAGAGTGCCTTTCTGCACGCGCACCATAGACGTCGATCTCCGCCGCGATCCCGTTGCGCGCCTGTGAAGGCGATGCCCTAGCGGCCTGAACAAGAGCCTCCTGAATGGCATAATCCTACCCAAGAGCCGCTCGTAATCTTCCTGGTTCATGGTAGCTCGTGTTCATTACTTGGTGGCTGATCGCCCCTGGCCTTCCGTCAGCCGCAAAGCGTTTCGCAGCTTGAACCTGGAGAGAGAGGGAGCGAGGGCGGCAATCGCGTAGGTTGCCGTGCTTAATGCGGTGATGCCGACGCTGGGCGGCCAGTCCGTCCAGTAGGACAGCGCCAGCCCGCCCCAGGCCGCGGCGACCGCGAGCGCCGCGGACAGCGCCATGCCGGGCAGGACAGCGCCCGCCAGGCGCTGCGCCGTGGCGGCCGGGGCGACCAGCAGCGTGAACACCAGCAGCACGCCCACGGCCTGCGCGCACAGGGCCACCGCCAGCGCCGCCACGGCCAGGAACAGGACGGACACGGCACGCATCGGCACGCCGCGCGCCTCCGCCAACTCCGGCTGCAAGGTGGCGAACAGCAGCGGGCGCAGCAGTGCCGCCAGCGCCGCCAGGGCCGCGACGCCCAGTGCCAGCAGGCCCCAGACGGCCCCGGCGTCCACCGCCAGCAGGTTGCCGAACAGCAGCGACGCCGCGCTGGCCGCCTGGCCCGTGTAGAAGTGCAGGAACAGCAGCCCCAGGCCCAGGGAGGCAGACAGCACGACGCCGATGGCCACGTCGCGCTCGCCCGCGCGCTCCCCCAGCAGGCCCATGCCGATGCCGCCCAGGACGGTCATGGCGACCAGGCCGGGCAGCGGCGGCAGGCCGACCAGCGCCGCGCCGGTCGCGCCGCTGAAACCCAGGTGCCCCAGCGCGTGCCCGGCAAAGGCCTGGCCGCGCAGCACCAGCACGTAGCCGACCAGCCCCGCCACCACGGCTACGATGGTGCCGGCGGCAAACGCGTTCTGCATGAAGTCGTAGTCAAGCACGGGCATGGCCCCGTTCGTGCCCGTGCCCCTGTTCGTGTCTGGGGCCGCACGCGCCGGCTGCCGGGCTGCCGCCGGACATGACGAACACGCGGCCCCCGGCGCGGACGACCTCGACCGGTGCGCCATACAGGCGGGACAGCACGGGGGTGGTCACGACCTCGTCCACCGGGCCGACCGCGGCGGCGCCGCGGCCGAGATACAGGACCTCGTCCAGCGCACCCAACAGCGGGTTCAGCTCGTGGGCGCTGAACAGGACGGTGATGCCCAGCTCCTGCCCGACCTGCCGCGCCAGGGCCACGACGTCGGCGGCATGGCGCGGGTCCAGGCCGGCGAGCGGTTCGTCCAGCAGCAGCAGGCGGGGCTGGTCTAGCAGGGCCTGGGCGAGCAACAGGCGCTGCCGCTCGCCGCCGGACAGGGCGGCCAGGGGGCGGTCGGCCAGGGCGCGGGCATCCACGCGGTCCAGCGCGGCCAGGACGGCGGCGCGGCCGTCGCCGCCCAGGCGCGGCAGGCCCCAGCGCGCGCCGCGGACGGCGCCGGCCACGAACTCCCAGCCGCGCAGCCCGGCGCCGGCAGGCTGGGTGCGGACCTGCGGCACATAGCCGATACTGGCCGCGCCCGGGGCCGGCGGCTGTCCCAGCACGAGCATGCGGCCCGCCGCCGGGCGCAGCAGGCCCAGGATGGCGCGGAACAGGGTGGTCTTGCCGGCACCGTTGGGGCCGAGCACGCCGACGAACCGCCCTGCCGGTACCGCAAGCGTCACGTCCCGCAGCACCACGCGCCCGCCCGGGGCGAGGGTGAGGCCGTGCAGCTCCACCGCAAGAGGGATCACGGCCGGGCCGCAGCCCCTGTTGCCGTCCCGGCCGCTTCCGCCGCCGGCCCGGTCATCGCCTGGTCCAGCGCGTCCAACTGCCGCAGCATCCAGCCGGCGTAGTCCACGCCGTCCGGCTGCGATTCCGTGACGCCCACCACGGGCACGCCGGACGCGCGGGCGATGGCCAGCAGGCGCGTGGCCGTGGGTCCGGTGGTCTGGCTGTTGTAGATCAGCGCGCGCAGGCGGCGGGCGCGCAGGTCGGCCTCGAACGCGGCGGTGTCGGATGGGCGCGGCTCCGCCCCGTTCATCACTGCGAGCGCAAAGCGGCCGTGCTTGACCTGTAGGCCCAGCGCATCGGCCATGAGGCCGAACACCGGCTCGGTCGCGGCAACCGCGGCACCGGCGTGCTTGATGCGGAGTGCGGCGATGCGGTCCTGCACCGGTTGCAGCGCCGCCTTGAGGGAGGCCAGGCGGGCGGCGTAGCCCGGGGCGCCGGCCGGGTCGGCGCGGGTCAGTGCGGCAGCGGCGGCTTCGGCCAAGGCGGGGACTGCGGCGGGATCGTACCAGAGGTGCGGATTGTCGCCGGGGCGGCGGTGCAGCAGGTCGGCGACGGCGATGACCTCGCGCCCCGGGCGGGGGCGGCCGAGCAGGCGGGGCATCCAAGGGTCGTAGCCGATGCCGTTGTAAACCACGATCCCGGCCGTTTGCAGGGCACGGGCGGCGGCCGGCCCGGCCTCGAACAGATGCGGGTCGGCGTCGGGGCTGTTCAGCAGGCTCGTCACCGCCGCGCCGTGCCCGGCAACCTGGCGCAGGATGCCGGCGTACACGGCCTCGGCCGCAACGGCCTGCACGGGCGGGCGGGCGGGCTGCCCGGCGGCGGGCTGGGCGAGGAGCCAGGCCAGGATGGGGGCAAGCAGCAGCGGTCGCATGGGCCGGGTCCGGTCAAAGGATGGGCGGTGTTATGATGTAACATCGGTACTGTCGAGGCCTCACCGCTCCAGCGCATACTGGATGCCCACAGTCATGGTTAGCTGCGTCTGCATCATGCCGGGTGGGAACGGCGGCAATTGCGCTCCGGCGAGCATGGCGCGTGTGGCCTCGTCGAGCGCCGGGGCGCCGCTGCTGGCGACGACCTGCAAGGACAGCACGCGGCCGGTGCGGTCCACGGTGAAGCGGACGGCCACCCGGCCCTCCTGCCCGGCGGCCCGGGCGGCGGCGGGGTAGCGCTTGTTGGACTGCAGCCAGGCGCCCAGCGCGCCGCGCCAGGCCGGGCTGACCTCCGCGGCAGCGGGTGCGGCGGTGGGCGGAGCAGCCGGCAAGGGGGCAAGGGGCGGGGCTGGCGCTGCCGGGGCAAAGGCGCGCTCACGGGCGGCAGGGGCCAGCGTGGCCACCGGCGAGCGCGGCGGGTCGTCAGCCTGGGCCGGCCGCGGTGCTGGACGGGGCGCGAGACGGAGCGGGATCGGAGATGGCGGAGCTGGGCGCGGTGGCGGCGCTGGCCGCGGCGGCACGGGTGGCGGGCGCGGCGCAGTGGGCGGCAGCGGGGCGGGCGGTGGCGGGGCGGGCGCACGCGGCAAGGCCAGCGGGGCTGGTGCGTCCTGAGCAGGCACCGGCGGGCTGGGTAGGGCGCTGGGTGGCGTGGGCACCGCGGCCGGAGGCGGCACAAGCGGCTCAGACAACGGGGGCGCGGCGGAAGGTTCTGCCGGGGGTGGCGGCGTGGGCGGATCGGGGGACGCCGGTGCGACGGGCGGCTCCGGCGAGCGTGGCTCCGGCGTGGGCGGCTCTTTCATTGGCGGTTCTGGGGCGGGCGGTTCTGGGGCACGCGGTTCTGGGGCACGCGGTTCGGGAATGGCATGGTCTGGGGCCGGTGGCTGCGGCGCCGTTGGTGCCAGCTCCGGTGACGGCACGATGGTCGGCGGCGCCTCGGGCGGCACCGATGCGGGCGGTTCCGCGGTGGCGGCAGGCGGCGGCCCGGCCGTGGTGTCCGGCGGCGTCTCAAATACCATGTCCACCGTCTGGTCCAGCACCTCCGGCGCGGGGTCACGCAGGCGGATGGCCGCCAGCAGCAGCCCGCCGGCCAGCATATGCGCCAGCAGCGACGCGAGTACGGCCAGGCGGCCATGCCGCGCCGGGGCGCTGGCGGCGACGATGGAACGCACCCTAGTCACCGCAAAAAATGCAATGTTATATCATAACGTATCATGCGGCGATCATGCCGCAGGGAGCGGAGGCTTGGAATGGCGGACTTGCGCGTGATCGTGCTGGGCATGGTGTCTGGCAGCCTGTTGCTGCCGTCTCCTGTTCGGGCGGCAAACCCGCCTCGCGCCCCCTCTGCCCCATCCGTCCCGGCAAGGCCATCCCCGGCCGCGCCGTCCGTGGTGCGGCTGGCACCCGGCGACGACCTGGCACTGGACGACGTGCAGGTGACCGCCCGCCGGCTGGACGCCGCGCGCCTGAGCATCCAGCCCAGCCTGGGCGCCACCCGCACCGACTTCAGCCGCACCGCCATCGAGACCATCCCGCAGGGCGACAACGCCGCGCTGAACAGCGTGCTGCTGCGCGCGCCGGGCGTGGTGCAGGACGCCTTCGGCAACGTGTTCATTCGCGGCGACCACCGCAACGTGCAGTACCGCATCAACGGCGTGCAGTTGCCCGAGGGCCTGTCCGGCTTCGCCAGCACGCTGCAAGCACGGTTCGCCAGCCAGGTGTCGCTCGTCACCGGCGCGCTGCCGGCCCAGTACGGCTTCCGGACCGCGGGCGTGGTGGACATCCAGACCAAGACCGGCCTCAACAGCCCCGGCGCCACCGTGTCCCTGTATGGCGGCAGCCGCGGCACGGTGCAGCCCAGCTTCGAATACGGCGGGCGCAGCGGACCCGTGGACACCTTCTTCACCGGCGAGTACCTGCGCAGCAACATAGGGATCGAGAACCCGGCCAGCAGCTTCAGCGCCCGCAACGACAGGACCAACCAGGCCCGCGGCTTCGCCTACGTCAGCGGCATCCTGAACGACACCACGCGCCTGACCCTGATGACCGGCTCGGCCTACGGCGACTTCCGCGTGCCCACGCGCAACGGCGTGCAGCCCGGCCTCGGCCTGACGGTCAACGGCGTGTCGGACTTCGACAGCAGCACGCTGTGCCAGCGCCAGCGGCAGTTCCAGCAGTTTGGCATCCTGTCCCTGCAAAAGCAGGCCGGCCCGGTGGACGTGCAGGCGTCCCTGTTCACGCGCTACGACAGCCTCCGCTACTCGCCGGACCCGCTGGGCGACCTGCTGTACAACGGCCAGGCCCAGGCGGCCCGGCGCGAGATCACCTCGACCGGGCTGCAAGTGGATGCAAGCTGGCGGGTGTCGGACGCGCACACCCTGCGCGGCGGCCTGCTGGCGCAGATCGAGCGCACCGGCAGCCGCGCCACGTCCTCCGTGCTGCCGGTGGATGACGCCGGGGTGCAGACGGGCGACCAGCCGCAGCTGATCGGCGACCGGACCGCGCGCACCGGCGGGTTCTACGGCCTGTATGTGCAGGACGAGTGGCGCATCACGCCGAAGGTGACGCTCAACACCGGCCTGCGCGGCGACGTCGTGGACGAGTACACCCACGAGGCGCAGCTCAGCCCACGGGTGAACGTGGTCTATCGGCCGTTCGAGGGCACGACGCTGCACGCGGGCTACTCACGCTACTTCAACCCGCCGCCGTTCGAGCTGGTGGGCAACACGACCCTGGCCCGCTTCCTGGGCACGACGGCGCAGCCGGAGGTGCAGCGGAGCAGCCCGGTGAAGGCCGAGCGGTCCCACTACTTCGACGTCGGCGTCCAGCAGGCCGTGATCCCCGGCCTGACGCTGGGCGTGGACGGCTTCTACAAGCGCGCGACCAACCTGATTGACGAGGGGCAGTTCGGCTCTCCCATCCTGCTGGCGGCGTTCAACTACGCCCGGGGCGACGTGACGGGGGTGGAGTTCTCCGGCACCTACGAGCGGGGGCCGCTGGCGCTGTTCGGCAACCTGACGATCTCCCGCGCCATCGCGCGCAACATCGTCAGCAGCGAGTTCAACTTCAGCCAAGCCGACCTGGACTACATCAGCCAGCACTACATCCATCAGGACCACGACCAGCTCTTCACCGGGTCGGCCGGGGCGGCCTACACGCTGATGCAGGGACGGGCGACGCCGCTGCGGCTGTCGGCGGACCTGCTGGTGGGCAGCGGGCTGCGGGCCAGCGCGTCCGACGTTCCGAACGGGCGGGCGCTGGGCGGCTACTACACGGTCAACCTGTCGGCAGTGCAGCATCTGGATGCCAGCGTGTTCGGCGGGCGGGGCCGCGGGACGGAGCTGCGGCTGGATGTGATCAACCTGCTGGACCGCAAGTACGTGCTGCGGGACGGCAGCGGGCTGGGGGTGGGCAACCCGCAATACGGGCTGCGCCGGGCCATCCTGGGCGGGGTGACGCAGCGGTTCTGAGAATGGGAGCGCGGCCGGGCTGGGTTGCCCGTCAGGGCCGCACCCCGGGCGTCTCGACCGGCAGGCCGTTCGACCGCCAGCCGAGATACAGACGCAGCGCCGCCAGGTCGGGGCTATCCGGCGCGAACGGCTCGGACCGCACGCCGGTCATGCAGTTGCGGAGACGGCGCATTGCGCCGCCGACGCCCTGCCACTCCAGCCGGTAGATCGGGTAGGCGTTGGCCCGGCCCTCCGGGATGCGGGCGCCGCCCAGGCGCTGGCCGGCCAGCCGGTCGTGGCAGTCGGCGCAGGACAGGCCGAGTTGTCCCATACGCGCGTTGAACAGCGCCTGGCCTTGCGCCAGCGCCGGGGCTGCCGGGCCGCCGCCGTCCACCTGGACGGGCAGGCCGCGGGATTGCAGGCCGACCAGGGCGGCCAGGGCCAGCAGGTCCGCGCCTTCCTCCGGCAGTGGTGGGGCGCCCTGGTGCTCGGTGCGGCTCCAGTTGATGCGGGCTTCGAGGGTCATGACGCGGCCCAGGCGGACGTCCCAAGCCGGGTGGCGGGCGGCGGTGCCGCGCATCGCGCCGGGCGGGCCGTGGCAGGCGGCGCAGCTTTGGTTGCGCGGGCCGGCGGGCGTGTCCCACAGTTCCTGCCCGGCGGCGACGGACAGCATGGCCGGGTTGGCGGCGTCGTCGTCCTGCATGGCGCGCACGGCCGGGGAGGCGTCGTCATAGCCGCTGTGGGGCGCGGCGGCTGCGAGAAGCAGCAGCAGGATGGCCATGCTCCCTCTTCCTGCGGGAGAGGGTCGGGGTGAGGGGGCGGGCAAGGGCGTCGCTTGGCAATAGGGAGCCTCGGTCCTTGTCGGCACGCGCATGCGTCGGGCCGCAGCCAAGACCCCCTCACCCCGGCCGTAAACCGTTTCACGGTTTGACCCCGGAGGGAGAGGGGGCAGGGCAGCGCCCTCCGTCAAACGACCTCCACCTGCGCGGTCTCGGTCTGCACGGTGCCTAGGTCGTCGGTCCAGGTCAGGACTACTGGGCCGCTTGCTTCGGCGCGGGCGGCGACGTGCAGGAAGGGGTTGGCGGAGATGGCCGGGAACAGCTCCAGCCGCACGACCTCCGCGCCGTTGAACGTGCAGACGACCTCCCGGACGATGTTGCGTGGCACGACCTGGC
>Ga0123338_10004180_pt1 | contig 12705 bp, 9 predicted proteins | sample grotaG_FD_89793 | JGI IMG/M metagenome (GOLD analysis project Ga0123338, IMG submission 89793) | Glacier valley bacterial and archeal communities from Borup Fiord, Nunavut, Canada, to study Microbial Dark Matter (Phase II) -... | ecosystem: Environmental > Aquatic > Freshwater > Ice > Glacier ... | reverse complement strand
AGCTTGCTGTTGGGCACAAAGATCAGATTGTTACCAAGCGCGCGGAGTGTAGTGCTGCGCCAGGTGATGTCGACCACATAGCCTTCTTCGCCACTGTTCAGCTTGATGTAATCGCCCAGCCGGATCTGCCCGGCGACGCTGATGTAAAAGCCGGCAAACAGGTTCGCCATTGTATCCTGCAACGCCAGCGCCACCGCCAGGCCACCCACGCCGAGAGCGGTCAAGAGCGGCCGGATATCCACGCCGATATGGTTCAGCAGGATCATGATGCCGAGCGTATACACCGCAATCTGCGCCAGGTTCCGGCTGAGCGTGGCCGAAGCGGCAGCCTGACCGGAAACGTGCGTGCCATACAGGCGCACGATGTTTCCCGCCAGCTTCGCCGCGATAATGGTGAGGGACGCGATCCAGAGCGCCAGCAGCATTACATCGATGCGGTGCACATACTGCGGCGGCACCTCGGAACTGCGACCGGCCAGATCCGCGCCCAGAATGACCGCCCAAATCAGAATGGGTCCGCGTAGCGCGTCCGCAATCACTTCGCCCACGCGATGGTTCCCTGCGGCGGCCCAGCGGCGGATGCCACCGGTCATCAGGCCGCGCAGCACAATTCCACCGCCAATACACAAAATGAAGACGCCAAGCGGTAACAGCCATTGCCACCACTCGTGCCTGAGGAACGCCTCCATGTGCCGCATCATTAGATTCTAAGTGCACGGAAGCGGCAGTCTCAGCGTCAAACAAATTTGAGAGGAGAACTGCGTTTTATCGCTCTGGCTTTGTGCGCAGTAGCCGCGTACGGCTCCGAGGCGTCCCGTGACGCGCGCGCCGCAAGGAAGGCGGAGCGCAAGGACCAGGTCTCGCAGGCGTTCCTGCTGTACTCCCGCGCTTCCGCCGCGCAGCCCGCGAATCAGCGGTATCGCGCCAAGGCAGCCAGCCTGCAAACCCGAGCCATGATCTCCTCGGGCGTAGAACCGGTGCTCCCCAAAGAACGCGCCGACACTGACATTCTCGCGGAACCCGAACAGTATTTCGACAGCCTGACGGCTCGCGACTTTTCCATCATGCGCCAGCCCCAACCGGTTCCCGAACTAAACGTTCGCGCCGGGCGCTTCGATTTGAACCTGCAAGGGGATTGGAAAAGTCTATGGGGGCAAACAGCACGGCTTTATGGGCTGGACGTTGTTTTCGATGGCGAATTCGATAACGGACGGCCGTTAAACTTTACGCTTGAGCAGGCCGATTACCGGGAGGCTCTGCATTCGCTTGAACTCGCAACCGCAGCCTTTGTGACGCCCCTCTCGCCGAAGCTGTTCATGGTCGCCCACGACACCCTGGCCAAGCGCGCAGATCTGGAGCAGACCACCACATTAAGCATTCCCGTTCCGCAGGCGGTCACTACGCAGGAGCTCATGGAACTTGCGCAGGCTGTTCGTCAAACGCTGGACATTCAAAAGCTATCTTGGGATTCCAAAACCAACACGATTGTGATCCGTGACCGCGTCTCGCGCGCCCTGCCCGCACAGGCCCTCTTTGAGAGCCTGCTGAATTACCGGCCGCAAGTGATGGTGGAGTTGCAGCTCATTGAAATCCGCAAGAGCGACATCATCAACTTCGGAATCAATCTGCCCAACATGATCAACGTTGCCTTCACAGGAATCACGACGAACACGGCTGGCGCGATTGCGGGTTCCCTGCCCTCCCACGTAAATAACCCGTTCCCTTACGGATCGCAGTCTTACCAATATCTTGTGGAGGCTTCGTCGGCAGGAGCCAGCATTTTGAAAAATGCGTATCGCGGCTTATTTCCGAACAGCCTTTCTCTGTTCAGCCTTTCCGTGAACCAGGCGCAGGCACTGGCGAATTTTTCGGACAGCCGCTCCCGCACCATGCTCAAGACCGACCTGCGAGCCAGCGATGGGCAACCCTCCACATTCCATTTGGGCGACAAATATCCCATCGTAACTGGGTCCTATTCGGCCGGAACAGCCGTGCAGACCGGGTTCACGCCAGCGCCATCGTTCACGTTCGAAGACCTGGGCATTTCGCTGAAGATCACGCCGCATGTGCACGGCATAGAAGAAGTTTCGCTGGAACTGGAAAGCGAGTTTAAGATTTTAACCGGGCAGGTGCTGAACGGCAATCCGCTGATCTTCAATCGTAAATTGAACGCCAGCGTTCGACTCCGTGATGAGGAGTGGGCGCTGGTGGCCGGCCTGGTGTCGCGCACGGATTCTAAAGAGACTACCGGCACGGCGGGGTTTTCCCAAATTCCTTGGTTGGGCCACCTTTTTAAGAAGCACACGCGCGAACAGGATGAGTCGCAAATTCTGATCCTAATGAAGCCGCGCTTATTGAATCTGCCAGGCTCGGAAACGCTGACACGCGCGGTTCGCGTCGGCACCGAAACACATCCCTTCATCCCGATCTAACCGGCCGTGCTACAGTGACCGGATTGCATGCGAGCCGTCGCCTTCGTTTTGCTGTTTTGTGTTTGTGCGAACGCGCAACTATCGGACACGTTGAAGGCGCTTGACGATGCCGCGTGGCACTTGACGTTCAACGACATTGCGACGGTGGAGAAGTTCACCTATACCGGCCAGCCGCAAGCGAAAGAGAAAAACCAGACTGCGCAGGATGCGGGAAACCAGATGATTTTGTACGGGTATCTTTTCGTTCCCAAGCAACTCGATCGCACTCGTGCCGTGCCGTTGATTGTCTTCGTTCATGAAGGCGTCCACAGCAATTTCATGACAGGCGGCCGCGCCAATTGCGCCGCTGTAGTGAAGGATTTGATCGCGCGCGGCTATGCCGTGGTGTCTCCCGAGTACCGCGGCAGCACCGGCTACGGCCTAGATTATTCGCAAGCCATCGATTACGGCGGCCGTGAGGTGGATGACGTGCTGGCGGCGCGCGATTGGGCCCTTTCCCGCTATTCGTTTCTGGACCCAAACCATGTAGGGATCATCGGCTGGAGCCATGGCGGATTTATCACGCTGCTCAATGTCCTGCAACATCCGGAACGCTATCGGTGCGCCTACGCAGGCGTGCCGGTCAGCGACTTGGTGGCGCGCATGGGCTATAAGAACGATTCGTACCGTCGCATTTTTTCGGAGATGCTGGGGAAGGACGCCGAAGGGGATGTGAAGGAGTATAAGAGCCGCTCCCCTTACGGCTATGCCGCGCAATTGAAGACGCCCCTGCTCATCCACGGTAATTCGAACGATGAAGACGTGAACGTGCTGGAAGTGCGCCACCTGACTGCCGAATTGCGCGCCTCAGGCATGAAGTTCGAAGAGAAGATCTACACCGATGCTGCTGGCGGGCATTATTTCAATCGACTGGATACACCGCTCGCTCGCGAATCGCGCGAGGAGATCTACCGGTTTCTGGAACGGTACTTAAAACATTGAAACCCATGCGCCTCATCTCACTTTTGCTTTTGCTCGCCTCTGCCGTTGGTGCACAACAAACGGCTCCCACCCCGCCGTCGCGTTCCGGCGCTCAGACAGCAGCGCCACAAGGGAGTTCGAACGACGAAGTGCTCAAACAGATCGACGATCTGATGTGGCACTTGGAGCTTCAGGATGTGGCGACTGTAGATAAGTTCGTCTACACCAGCCTGCCTCCGGCGCGCGAGCCCAACCCCACGGCGCAGGGCGCGGGCAATCCCATGATCGTTTACGCATACAGCTTCATCCCCAAAAATCTGGACCGCGCCAAGCAGCATCCAATGCTGGTGTATGTGCATGGCGGCGTGCACAGCAGTTTCCTGAGCGGCGGGGAAGGCAACGGTGCACATATTGTTCGCGAACTGATTGAGCAGGGCTACACAGTGGTTGCTCCGGATTATCGCGGCAGCACCGGCTATGGCTCCGGCTACTACCGAGCTATCGATTATGGGGGCCGCGAAAACGACGATGTCTTCGCCGCGCGCGAGTGGATGCTTGAGACATATAAATTTCTCGATCCCAAGCGCGTCGGCATCCTCGGCTGGAGCCACGGCGGCATGATTGCCCTGATGAATATTTTTGAGCATCCGGCATCGTTCGCCTGTGCCTATGCGGGCGTCCCCGTAAGCGATCTGGTGGCGCGCATGGGCTACAAGACCGATAGCTACCGGCGCATCTTTTCGGAAAGCTTCGGCAAAGATGCGAATGAGAACGTGAAGGAATATTTGCGGCGCTCGCCTTACACATACGCCGCAAAACTGGCCACCCCGCTTCTGATTCACTCCAACACCATCGATGAAGATGTGAACGTGCTAGAAGTGAGCCACCTGATTGCGGCCTTGAAGGCGGAAGGCAAACAGTTCGAATCGAAAATTTACGAGGCGGCGCCCGGCGGCCACCACTTCAACCGCATCGATACCAAGCTGGCGCGTGAATCACGCGGGGAAATTTACGCCTTTCTGCGCCGGTACTTGAAACCGTAAGCCGATGCCGGAACCCTGGCTTCGCGAAACCGTACTATCCTGCCATCCCGCTGTGGCCGCAGTGATCTTCGCTCTCGATCAGGCCGAAGAAGATCTGGCGCGTTTTCATCCACCGCCCCCAGCCGATTTTCACCTCCGCCACATTGCCGGCAGCCTGGATCGACTCACTACTTATTTGCAGGATCGTCAGCTTTCTGAGGCGCAGCTTTCCGCTCTTCGTGCCGAAGAAAGCGGCTCCGGCGAAACCAGGGGGCAACTGCTGGCAGCATGTGGGGAAGCTTTTCAGCTAACACGCGCCGCTTTGATAAGCGTGCCGTTCCGACAACTCGAAGAGCCTCGTTTTATTGGACGCCAACGCATCCGCACGACCGTCATCGGCCTGATGATCCACATCGCGGAACACACGCAGCGACACATCGGCCAGATCATCGCGTATTCTCGCGTAGGCTGAGAGCAGACCTATGTCTCGCATGTTGGAAGAAATACGGCAGCAGCCGGAAACACTCGCTCGTACGCTGCGGGAAGAATGGAGCGGGATTGAGAAGTTGAAGGAAGTGCTGGTCCGCAACCGGCCACGCCTGATTGTGCTGGCGGCAAGAGGAACATCGGACAATGCCGCGCAGTTCGGGCGTTACCTGCTCGAAATTACAACGGGCATTCCCGTGTCGCTGGCCGCACCCTCTGTTTCGACGCTATATGAGGCGCGGCTCGATTACCGTGAAGCTCTTGTGGTGGCGATTTCGCAATCGGGCGAATCCACCGATACGAACGTTGTGTTGGAGCGCGCCCGCGAGGCCGGAGCAGTCACATTGGGCATCACCAATGAGGCTGGCAGTACCCTGGCGCGCCTGGCCGGGCATGTAATTCAAGTGCGTGCGGGCAAAGAGCAGAGCGTCGCGGCTACCAAGACCTATACCGGTCAGATCATGGCGCTGTATCTGCTGGCCTATGCCTTGGGCGCGGACCTGAAACGGGCTGACTTGGAACGCATCCCCGCGTGGGCCGCCGATGCTCTCACCCTGGAGCCCACCATTGCAAAGCTTGCGCCGCGCTTCCGGTTCATGGACCAAGCCGTGGTGGTGGGCCGGGGCTTGAACTATTCAAACGCCTTTGAGTTTGCGCTCAAGATGATGGAGACCTGTTACGTGGTGGCCGAACGATTTTCATCGGCAGATTTTCTACACGGGCCCATCGCTCTTGTCGAAAGAGGCTTCCCGCTGTTTCTGTTCGCGCCTTCGGGAGTCACTTGGCCCACCATGGCAGAGATGCTGGCGAAGCTAAAACTTCTACGCGCGGAAACTCTGGTGATTTCCGACGAATTGAACCCTGAAGCAGCGGGCCGCGCCACCTGTGAAGTGCTTATCCCAGCGCGCATCCCCGAGATTTTCACGCCGATTCCGTACATCATTCCGGCGCAGATTTTTGCAGCTCGGTTAGCGGCGGAAAAAGGCTTCGATCCGGACCAGCCCCGCACCCTCAGCAAAATTACTCAAACGTTATAAAGCCGGCACAACCCTAACTAACGTTTCGCGCTCGGCACTTTCCTGACGAAACGCCTCGAACACCTGCGGCAGCGATACGGACACAGATTGAAGAAGCGGATAACCATGTCGAAGACTCCACTGGGCCACGATTTTCGCGTGTCATGCGAACCGCAGCTAGGGCACACGTGAGTGGTGGCTTCCGGCGTCCAGACGTTCGTTTCAGGCATGACGGGATTGAAGTTCATTCTACAATGGTGTCAGTGCCCCTCAAGACGTTTTATATCGAGACGTTCGGCTGCCAGATGAACGCTCACGATTCCGAAAAGGTGGTCGGCACGCTCCTGAAACAGGGGTTTGCGCAAGTGGCAACGCCGGACGAAGCATCGCACCTGTTCTATAACACCTGCAGCATTCGCGATAAAGCGGAGCAGAAAGTTTTCCATCGCCTGGATACGTTCAAGCGTTCGGCCAAGGGCAAGACCATCGCGGTGCTGGGGTGCGTCGCGCAGCAGGAAGGCGAGAAGATCTTTGAACGAGCCCCGCACGTGAGCCTGGTGGCGGGCTCGGCCAGCTATGCGCGCCTGCCGGAAATGCTGATTCAGTTGGAAGCGGGGAACAAGCGCGTTTCAGGGTTGGCGTTCGATCGCGATGAGGCTTTTGAAACTCCCTACACACGCCGAGATAATCCCCATCGCGCGTTTCTCACCATCATCGAAGGCTGCGATAAGAGCTGCGCGTATTGCGTAGTGCCGTTCACTAGAGGGCCGGAGCGCAGCCGTACCGCCGCCAATGTGATGGAGGAAGCGCGGCGCTTGGCGGGTGAAGGCTATACCGAAATCACGCTGCTGGGTCAGAACGTGAACAGCTATCGCGACCCCTCGCCCGAAGGTTGGGATTTCGCAACGCTGTTGGCACGCGTGGGTGAAGTTCGCGGTCTGCGGCGTGTTCGGTTCACCACTTCGCATCCGCGCGATTTCGTGAAGCCCATCGTGGAAGCCATCGAAGCTGACCAGAGGCTTTGCAACCATGTGCACCTGCCTGTGCAATCTGGCTCATCGCGCGTGCTGAACGCTATGCAACGGCTTTATACGCGTGACGAATACATGCGCCGCATCGAATGGATGAAGCAATCGCGCCGGCCTTTGGCAATCACCACGGACATCATCGTCGGCTTTCCAGGCGAAACCGAGGCAGAGTTCGAAGAGACCATGAAGCTTTTGGACGACGTGCAGTTTGACGCGATCTTCGGCTTCAAATACTCGCAGCGCCCGAACACTGCCGCGCTGGGGATTCAGGATAAGGTGCCTGAAGAAGAGATCACACGCCGCCTTTCCGCGGTACTCGAAAAGCAGCGCGCCATTCAGTTACGCAAACATGGAGAGATGATCGGCGCGACGGAAGAAGTGTTGATCGAAGGCCGCAATCACGCCACGCAGCAGTGGATTGGCCGCACGGCGCAGAACCGCACGTTGAATTTTACGCACTTGTCAGACAACGCCGCGCTGCTCGGAACCTATATGCCTGTGCGGATCACGCGCGCCGGCCCCAACTCTCTGGCCGGTGAAGCATGTCTGAATTGAAACGCACGTGTAACAAGAGTGGTGTAATGAAACAAAAGGAACCCACCGTGGAAGTCGAGATGAAAATTCGCGGGTTGATGATGGACCCGGGTACCAATATGCCGATCGTGATCTTGAAAGATGTCGCGGGCAATACTGTACTGCCCATCTGGGTCGGCATCTACGAAGCGAACGCGATCGCGCTTGAAATTGAGAAAGTTTCCACGCCACGTCCCATGACACACGATTTGTTGAAGAGCGTCTTAGTGGGGCTGCACGCGGGCATTCAGAAGGTTGTGGTCAGTGAGTTGAAGGAGGATACTTTCTACGCGCTGATCTGGCTGGAGCGTGGCGGCGAATTGATCTCCGTCGATAGCCGTCCGAGCGATGCGCTGGCTCTGGCGTTGCGTCTCGATTGCCCAATATTCGTCGACGATTCCGTTTTGAAATCGTCGAAGTTGACCGCCTCAATAAGCGACAAAGTGAATACCGAAGAACTTCGGCGCTGGCTGGAGGGCTTGAATGATGAGGACATGGGCCGCTATAAGATGTAAATGCGCCTGAGCACACTTGCTCTCTTCTTTACTGTTTCCAGTTACGCCGCCGCACCGTTCACGCTTGAACAAATATTAAGTTCCGCGTTCCCTTCCGAATTGACCGCCGCGCCTGTGGGCGGCAAGCTGGCATGGGCCGCCGATGAAAGGGGCGTGCGCAATTTATGGGTCGCGGAGCCGCCTGAATACCGGGGCCGTCAACTCACCAGCTTCACGGAAGACGATGGCCTGGAGATCATCGGCACGCAGTGGAATGCCGATAGCACTGCTGTCATATTTGTGCGCGGTGAGGGCACAAACCGCGCCGCCGAATTTCCGAACCCGCGCTCCTCACCCGCCGGTGTGAAGCAGACCATTTGGATCGCGCCGCTCCATGGCCCGGCCAAACAAATTGCGGAAGGCTCGGCTCCGGCGGTTTCACCGGACGGCCAGACCGTGGCGTACCTTTCGCGCGCGGGCGAAGTATGGAGCGTTCCCCTGGGAACCGAAGCAGCACCCGCGCAACTGATCCAGGCGCGGGGTACCGCGCAACTCTTGCAATGGTCACCCGACGGCCACTGGCTGGCCTTCATCAGCAACCGGCGCGATCATGGCTTCGTTTCGCTATATAACGTCGCGGATAAGACTCTGGCCTTTCCGGACGCTTCAGTTGACCACGACACTCACCTGGTATGGTCGCCGAATAGCAGGTCGCTTGCGTATATCCGTGTCCCGGCGTTCACACGCGAATTTGCGTTCGGGCCAGTGCGGACCGCAGAGCCATGGTCCATTCGCGTTTGCGATGTGGCAACCGGAAAGGCGAGAGAGATCTGGCATGCGGCTGAAGGCAAAGGCAGCGCCTTTCATGAAATGGTTGCGAAGACGCAACTGCTTTGGAGCGCGCTAGGACGCATCGTGTTTCCCTGGGAACGCGAAGGCTACCAGCACCTTTATTCGGTGGACGCGCGCGGAGGCACAGCGCTGGCGCTCACGCACGGCGAGTTCGAAGTGGAGCACGTGGCGCTCAGCCCCGATGGCCGCGATGTGGTATTTTCTTCGAACCAAGGCGATACGGAACGCCGTCATCTCTGGCGTGTCCGCGCGGATGGAGGTACGCCTGCCGAACTGACCAGAGGGGATGAAATCGAATGGTCTCCCGTGATGACCGGTGACGGCAAAGCACTCGCCTACCTGCATTCCAGCGCCACGCAGCCCGCGCGGCCAGCGATCCGCATCGGGAGCGCAACGCATGACCTGCAGCCCTTGCCTTCCGCCTTCCCTTCGAACAGTTTGACTCCGCCTCAGCCCATCACCTTCACCGCGACGGACGGCATGCCAATTCATGCGCAGCTTTTTTTGCCGCCGAAGAGCACGCCCGGCACCAGGCATGCGGCGGTGATTTTCTTTCACGGCGGTTCGCGCCGCCAGATGCTGCTGGGCTGGCACTATATGTTCTATTACCACCAGGCTTACGCCTTCAATCAATATCTGGCCAGCAAAGGCTACGTCGTGCTCTCTGTTAACTACCGCAGCGGCATCGGTTACGGGCTCGATTTTCGTGAGGCGAAAGACTATGGAGCGACGGGCGCAAGTGAATACAACGATGTGGCCGGCGCCGGCCTCTACATGCGCGGCCGTGCCGATGTGGATTCGGGGCGCATCGGTCTGTGGGGTGGTTCCTATGGTGGCTACCTGACCGCGCTTGGCTTGGCGCGCGCTTCAGACATGTTCGCGGCGGGCGTGGATCTGCATGGCGTTCACGATTGGAACAGTGAGATCCAGGTGTTCGCGACGGGATACGATCCAGAAAAGCAGCGCGAAGCAGCGCGCATCGCCCTTGCTTCCTCGCCGATGAACTTTGTCGATAGCTGGAAATCGCCCGTCTTACTGATTCACGGCGACGATGATCGTAACGTGAACTTCAGCCAAACGGTGGTGCTGGTGGAGGCGTTACGCAAACGCAAAGTGGATTTCGAGCAACTGATTTTCCCCGATGAAGTTCACGATTTTTTACTGCACCGCAACTGGCTGCGCGCCTATCACGCCGCCGACGACTTCTTCAGTGAGCGACTTTCCGTTCCCGCCGCGCCGCATAAAACACTTTAAAACAAGCCAGGCAATGGTAGGGAACGCGGCGCAGCATTTTCCAAAACAGCGCCACCGGGTTCTTGACCACAATGCGCCGCCAGTTAGACGCAGCGCAGTAAGGGCACCGGAGTGACGCGTAATCTGGCATGCGATAAGCAACACCGTATCATGACCACCGCTCCTTCGGTACTAGCTAAAATTGGACCATCGTGATTTCCTCTGTTGACGAAGATTTGGTTTACCTGAAGAAAGGAATGGCGGAACTGATCCGCGAAGAGGATCTGCGCGAACGGCTGGTGCAGGCGCGTCGCGAAGGCCGCCCGTTGCGCGTAAAAGCCGGTTTCGACCCTACCGCTCCCGATCTGCATCTGGGCCACACCGTTCTGCTTCGCAAGATGAAGCACTTTCAGGATCTGGGCCACACCGTCATCTTTTTGGTGGGCGATACCACCGCAATGATTGGGGACCCTTCTGGCCGCAACGTGACACGGCCGCCGCTTACCTCAGAAGAGATTCAGGCCAACACAGAAACTTATAAAGCGCAGGTTTTTAAAATTCTCGATCCAGTCAAGACAGAGGTCCGCTTCAACAGCGAATGGCTGGGGAAGATGGGCTTCGAGGAGATCGTGCGGGTGTGTTCAAAATACACGGTGGCGCGAATTTTGGAACGCGATGAATTTGCCAAGCGTTACGCGGGCAACGTTCCCATCTCCGTTCACGAACTGCTCTATCCGCTTGTCCAGGGGTACGATTCCGTTGCGCTTCGCTGCGATGTGGAGATGGGGGGCACAGACCAGAAGTTCAACCTGTTGGTGGGGCGTGAACTGCAAAAAGATTTTGGCCAGCCATCGCAAATTGTTGCCACCATGCCTCTGCTCGAAGGCCTGGATGGCGAAAAGAAAATGTCAAAGTCGCTGGGCAATTATATCGGCATTGCCGAAGACCCCGCGGTGATGTTTCGCAAAGTAATGCAAATTAGCGACGAACTCATGTGGCGCTATTACGAGTTGCTCACCGATAAGAGCATGGTGGAGATCCAGAGTCTGAAAAGCGTGCATCCTATGGACGCGAAAAAGGATCTGGCCCGCATCATCGTGACCGATTTTCATTCTGCCGATGCCGCGGACGATGCCGAGCGGCAGTTCGCCAATGTAGTGCAGAACAAACAGGTACCGGGCGAAATGGAAATATTCGTTCTGCCCCAACCGATGCGCCTGGATAAAGTACTGGTAGCCAGCGGGCTCGCTGCCTCTATGGCGGATGCGGTCCGAAAGCTGAAAAGCAACGCGGTGGAAGTAAATGGCGCCAAACAGTCCGATCAATTCCTGGTATTACAAGGCGCTCACGTTCTGAAAGTCGGTAAGCACTGGCGACGGACCATGTAACACTGGTAGTTTCCCCCTGAATGCGAAAATTATATACCTGGAAGCTGAGATCGCGTGAACTCCGCTTAGGTGACCGCACACTGATTGTTGCGGTGTTAAACCTGACGCCCGATTCATTTACCGATGACGGCATTTACGATAACCCGGAACTGGCAGTGGCCCGCGCTCTTGAACTTGAGGCACTGGGCGCCGATATTCTGGATATTGGCGCGGAATCCACCAAGCCGGGCAGCGCGCGCATCTCCGCCGCGGAAGAACTGCGCCGGTTGATTCCCGTTCTGAAGCGCCTGAAAGACCAGCTCAGCATTCCTATTTCGGTGGATACTTACAAGGCCGAAGTAGCCACCCTGGCTCTAGAACATGGGGCTGAAATCATTAACGATCCGAGCGGCTTCACGTTCGATCCGCTACTGGCGAAAGTGGTGGTGGAAAACGACGCCGGCTTGATTCTCAATCACATGCGGGGCACGCCGGAAACATGGGCGAAAATGCCGCCGCTGCCTGACGTGATGGGCGCGGTGACAAAAGATTTGGACGCCAGCGCGAACCGTGCGCGCCGTTCCGGCGTGGATAAGAACCGCATCGTGCTCGATCCGGGCCTGGGCTTTGGAAAGCGCAAGGAGCAGAATTCAGAGATCATCGCGCGCCTGGGTGAGTTGGCAAAACTCGAATACCCGATTCTGACCGGACCTTCACGTAAATCTTTCCTCACGCAGGGCACGGAAGAAGAGACTGTGTATGCGACGGCAGCGGCTGTTGCCGCGTCCGTGCTTTACGGTGCTCATCTGGTGAGAGTGCACGACGTCGCTGCCATTCGCGCCGTCATCGCGGTCGCCGATGAGATTGCGAAGGCGGAACGCGCCGAGGATGAAGAACCCGCGAAGCGCCCCGTAGGCCGCAGAGCGGTTTCACCTGAAACACCGGCGACGGAGCGGCCCGCGCCCACACGGCCGCCACTGCTGAAAAAGTTTGCGCCTCCTCCCCCGGAGATCGCCGAAGTGGATGCGATGGTTGACGAACCTGGAGAGGAAAATGCGCCGCCCGCACGTCGAGCTTCGGCTGAGCGTGGCGACCGGCCTTATGCTGTCCGGCCGCGCTCCGGCCCGCCTTCCGACCGTGGTGACAGACCTTTCAAGCCACGTTCAGGCCCACCATCCGACCGTGGTGACAGACCTTTCAAGCCACGTTCAGGCCCACCATCCGACCGTGGTGACAGACCTT
>Ga0123338_10004177_pt1 | contig 12709 bp, 11 predicted proteins | sample grotaG_FD_89793 | JGI IMG/M metagenome (GOLD analysis project Ga0123338, IMG submission 89793) | Glacier valley bacterial and archeal communities from Borup Fiord, Nunavut, Canada, to study Microbial Dark Matter (Phase II) -... | ecosystem: Environmental > Aquatic > Freshwater > Ice > Glacier ... | reverse complement strand
GCGAGCGCGAGGCCGGCGGCTTCAGGCAGTTTCAATGACGGAAGTGCCGAACACCGGTGAAGACCATGGCGATGCCGCGCTCGTTCGCGGCGGCGATGACCTGATCGTCGCGCATCGAGCCGCCGGGCTGGATCACCGACGAGGCGCCGCAGTCGATGACGACGTCGAGGCCGTCGCGAAACGGGAAGAAGGCGTCGCTCGCCACCGCCGAGCCCGCCAGCGTCAGACCCGCTGCCTCGGCCTTGATCTTCGCGATGCGCGCCGAGTCGAGCCGGCTCATCTGGCCGGCGCCGACGCCGAGCGTCATGCCGTCGGCGCAGAAGACGATGGCGTTGCTCTTCACGAATTTCGCCACGTTCCAGGCGAACAGCAGGTCGCCGGTCTGCTCGGGTGTCGGCCGCAGTGTGGTCACGACGCGCAGGTCTGCTTCGGTAAGCTCGTGGCGGTCGGCGGTCTGCATCAGGAGGCCCGAGCCGACGCGCTTGCTGTCGTTGCGGCCGCCGCCGGCATCGGTGCCGGCGGGCGGCAGGTCGATCTGCAGCACCCGCACGTTGGCCTTGGCCGTGAACACCGCGAGGGCCTCCGGCGTGAATGCAGGCGCGATCAGAACCTCGACGAACTGCTTGGCGACGTGCTGCGCGCAGGCCAGATCCACCTCGGCGTTGAAAGCGATGATGCCGCCGAAGGCCGAGGTCGGGTCGGTCTTCAATGCCTTCGCGTAAGCCTCGGCGAGGCTCGCCCCGAGCGCGACGCCGCACGGGTTGGCGTGCTTGACGATCACGCAAGCCGGCGCCGCCAGGCTTGTCACGCAGGCCCAGGCCGCGTCGGCATCGGCGATGTTGTTGTACGAGAGCTCCTTGCCCTGCAGTTGCCTGGCGGTGACCAACGAGCCGGGCGCCGGCGTCATGTCGCGATAGAAGGCGGCGCGCTGGTGCGGGTTCTCGCCGTAGCGCAGGTCCTGCAGCTTGACAAAGCGGCTGTGGACGCGGGCCGGGAACTCGGCGCGCTGCGGCACGCCAGCGGTCGGGCCGGCGAGCGACGACAGGTACTCGCTGATCGCGGCGTCGTAGTCGGCGATGCGGTTGAACGCGGCCACGGCCAGCGCGAAGCGGGTCGCCTGCGAGACCGCGCCGCTCGCCCGCAGATCGGCGACGACGCCGTCGTATTGCGAGGCGTCGGTCAGCACGGCCACGTCGTTCCAGTTCTTCGCGGCGGATCGCACCATCGCCGGGCCGCCGATGTCGATGTTCTCGATCGCCTCGGAAAGCGTGCAGTCGGGATGCGCCACCGTGGCTTCGAACGGATAGAGGTTGACGACGAGGATGTCGATCGTGGCGATGCCGTGGCGCGCGAGCGCGGCCATGTGCTCGGGCACGTCGCGGCGCGCGAGCAGGCCGCCGTGGACGGCGGGGTGCAGCGTCTTGACGCGGCCGTCGAGCATCTCCGGAAAGCCGGTGTGCTCGGCGACCTCGGTGACGGCGAGGCCGGCGCCGGCGAGCAGCTTCGCGGTGCCGCCGGTCGACAGCAGCGTCACGCCGAGCCCCGCCAGTTCGCGCGCGAACTCGACGATGCCGGTCTTGTCGGATACGGAGATCAGCGCATGCATCGTGGGTCCAGTGGGCCGGAGCGGCGGTTGCCACGGCAGGCCGCGTCGTCGCGCGCTCGCCGCGGAGGGCAGGGCGGCGCTACTTGATGAGCTTGTGCTCGACGAGCTTTCGGCGCAGGGTGTTGCGGTTGATGCCGAGCCACTCGGCAGCACGGCTCTGGTTGCCGCCGGCTTCGCGCATCACCACCTCGAACAGCGGCCGCTCGACGACGCGCAGGATCATCTCGTACATCGCCGTCGGCTCGACGCCGCGCAGATCCTTGAAGTAGCTGTCGAGGCTGTCGCGCACGCACTCCTCGATGTGCTTCTTGCTGGTCATGGCCATGGGGTTCAGTGGTGCGCAGTGGCGGCGGCGAGCGCCGAAGTGTCGGGCATGCGCGGCGAGTGCTCGCCGAATCGCTCGAACCACGCGCCGACGGCGGCGTGCTGCGCGGCGCAGGAGTCGATGCGGTTCATCTCGTCGCGAAAGTCGTCGCCGCCGGGCAGGCCGCGCAGGGTCCAGCCGATGTGCTTGCGTGCGCTGCGCACGCCGGCGTGCTCGCCGTAGAGCGAATAGTGCTCGTCGAGGTGCTCGAGCAGCCAGCCGCGGACGTCGCTCGTGCGCGGCGGCGGCGCTTCCTCGCCGGTGGCGAGGAAGTGGCCGATGGCGGCGAAGATCCATGGCCGGCCCTGGGCGGCGCGGCCGATCATGATGGCGTCGGCACCGGTCGCCGCGAAGACGTCGCGCGCCTTGGCGGGGGAATCGATGTCGCCGTTGGCGACGACCGGCACGCTCAAGGCGCGCTTGACGGCGGCCACGGTCTCGTACTCGGCGTGTCCCTGGTAGCCCTGCTCGCGGGTGCGGCCGTGCACCGCGACCATCGCGATGCCGGCGCTTTCTGCTGCGCGCGCGATCCGCACCGCGTTCTTCTCGGTCGCGCACCATCCGGTGCGCATCTTCAGCGTCACCGGCACGCCGTGCGGCTCGCAGGCGGCGACGACGGCCTCGACGATCTCGAGCGCCAGCGCTTCGTCCTTCATCAGCGCCGAGCCGGCCCACTTGTTGCAGACCTTCTTCGCCGGGCAGCCCATGTTGATGTCGATGATCTGGGCACCGCGGGCGACGTTGTAGGCCGCCGCCTCGGCCATCATCGCCGCGTCGGTGCCGGCGATCTGGACGGCGATCGGCGACGACTCGCCATCGTGGTCGGCACGGCGGCTGGTCTTCAGGCTTGCCCACAGGTCCTTGCGCGACGTCACCATCTCGCTCACCGCATAGCCGGCGCCGAGGCGCTTGCAGAGCTTGCGGAATGGCCGGTCCGTGACGCCCGCCATCGGCGCGGCAAACAAACGGTTCGCCAGCGTGATATTGCCGATGCGCATGGGGCGGAAGACGACCGGAAAGTGGCGGGTGCTGAAAAACGAGGCAGCAGTATAGCGGCGCGAAAATCGCTCCCGGCACCCCTGAAACCCCTCGCCGCAGCGGTTCGATAATGGCGACCGATGGAAGCGTGGATGACCTGGATGATGGGCGTGCTGGCCTTGCCGGAGGTCGGTCTGTCGACCGTCTTCTTCATCGCCTTCATCGCCGCCACGCTGGTGCCGCTCGGCTCCGAGCCGGCCGTGTTCGCGCTCGTCAAGCTCAATCCCGACATGTTCTGGCCGGCCATCGTCGTCGCTTCGATCGGCGCCACGCTCGGCGGCGCGCTGACGTGGTGGATGGGCTTCGGTGCCGAGCGGGCCTACGAGCACATGACGCACAAGCATCCCGATGGCCGCGCCCTGAAGTGGCTGCGCCGGTTCGGCCCGAAGGCTTGCCTGCTGTCGTGGCTACCGATCGTGGGCGACCCGCTCTGCGCCGTCGCCGGCTGGTTGAAGCTGCCGTTCTGGCCCTGCGTGCTCTACATGGCGATCGGCAAGTTCAGTCGCTACTTCGTCATGACCGCAGCGCTCGTCTGGTTCTTTCCCGGCCAGTACGTGCACTGACGACGCAGCGAAAACAGGACGCCGAAGCGTCCTGTGAACCAGCAGCGCCGCGTCGTGCGGCGCGCCCTGCGTGTCGGCCTTCAGGCGGACTATTTGGCGGCGGTCTTCCTCGGCGCGCGCTTGACCGGGGTGGCCTTCTTCGCGGCACGATGCGCGGCTGGCTTGGCCGACGCGGCACGGGCCGTCGACTTCGCGCGGGATGCGACCTGCGCCGACAGCGCGTCGATGCGGTCCACCAGCGACTGCACGTCCTTCGACGAAGGCACGCCGAGCTTTTGCAGCGCCTTTGCGGTGCGCTCCTCGAAGATCGACTCGAGCTTGTCCCACTGCTTGCCGGCCTTGGCGGTGACGTCGTCGGCCATGCTGGTCATCCTGCCGGTGACTTCGCCGAACTTTTCTTCGGCGACGCTTTGGGTCTTCTTCTGCAGCGAAGCGCCTTCCTTGACGAGGGCTTCGAAGACCTGCTTGCCTTCGGCCTGGGCCTTCGCGAAGGCGCCCATGCCGGCGAGCCAGATCTGCTGCGCCGAGTCCTTCACCGAACTGGCGAGGGCGCTGTCGAACAGGCCGGCGGCGTTGTGCTTCTTCTTGTCGGCCATCGCCTTGAGTTTCTTGACCATCGTGTTCTCCTGGATGTTTGGCGCGCCTGCGTTCTCGCAGCGGCAGGTCGTCAATGTAGGCAAGGCTCCTCGGGCGCACACCCTAATTCGCTAGTGAGCCGCGTCTAGCGTCGAGCGGTGCCGCGATGCCCGCTTCGGGTTAGCCCCGCGCGGTCGACGGTCCTCTATGCAGAAGAATGCGCCTTCCACCCGCGAGCATGACCAGGGAGAAGACGCATGCGCTATTTCGTCACCGGGGCGACCGGCTTCATCGGCAGGCGGCTCGTCAAGACCTTGCTGGCCCGGCGCGGCGCAATCGTCCACTTCCTGCTCCGGCCCGAGAGCGAAGGCAAGCTCGCCGACCTGCAGGCGTACTGGGGCGTAGGCAGCGGCAGCAAGGCGCGTGCGGTCCCCGTCTACGGCGACCTCACGGCGAAAAAGCTGGGCGTCTCCGCCGACGACATCAAGAAGCTGAAGGGCCACGTCGACCACGTCTATCACCTCGCCGCCGTCTACGACCTCTCGGCCGATGCCGAGTCGCAGATCGCCGTCAACATCGAAGGCACGCGCGCCGTCGTCGAGTTCGCGAAGGCGGTCGATGCCGGCCACCTCCACCACGTGAGCTCGATCGCCGCCGCCGGTCTCTACGAAGGCGTGTTCCGCGAAGACATGTTCGACGAAGCCGAAGGCCTCGACCATCCGTACTTCATGACCAAGCACGAGAGCGAGAAGATCGTGCGCAAGGAGTCGAAGGTGCCGTGGACGGTCTATCGGCCCGCGCTCGTGGTCGGCGATTCGAAGACCGGCGAGATGGACAAGATCGACGGCCCCTACTACTTCTTCAAGCTGATCCAGCGCATGCGCCAGCTCCTGCCGCCGTGGATGCCGTCGGTGGGCCTCGAGGGCGGCCGAATCAACATCGTTCCGGTCGACTTCGTCGTCGCCGCGCTCGATCACATCAGCCACCTGAAGACCGATCTCGACAAGCGCTGCTTCCATCTCGTCGATCCGCTGGGCTACCGCGTCGGCGACGTTCTCGACATTTTCAGCAAGGCAGCGCACGCGCCGAAGATGAACCTCTTCGTCAACGCGGCGCTGCTCGGCTTCATCCCGAAGAGCGTTAAGAAGGGAATGATGGCGCTGGCGCCGGTGCGCCGCGTCAAGAGCGCGGTGCTGAAGGACCTCGGCCTGCCCGAGGACATGCTCACCTTCGTCAATTTCCCGACCCGCTACGACTGCCGCGAAACGCTGGCGGCATTGAAGGGCTCCGGCATCGAATGCCCGAAGCTCGACGACTACGGCTGGAAGCTCTGGGACTACTGGGAGCGCCACCTCGACCCGGCACTGAAGATCGACCACTCGTTGCGTGGCACCGTCGGCGGCAAGGTCGTGCTCGTGACTGGCGGCTCGTCGGGCATCGGCCTGGCGGCGGCGTGCAAGTTCGCCGAAGCAGGCGCCATCACGGTGATCTGCGCGCGCGACGAGGTCAAGCTCGCCGAGGCCAAGCGCGAGATCCTCGCGAAGGCGGGCAAGGCCGCGACGGTCGAGACCTTCTCGGCCGACATCGCCGACGAAGCGAGCTGCAAGGCGATGGTCGACTGGCTGACCACCCAGCACGGCGGCGTCGACTTCCTCATCAACAACGCCGGCCGCTCGATCCGCCGCGCCATCGAGGCCAGCTACGACCGCTTCCACGACTTCGAACGCACCATGCAGCTCAACTACTTCGGCTGCCTGCGCGTGACGATGGGCTTCCTGCCCGGCATGGTCGCGAAGAAGAAGGGCCACATCGTCAACATCAGCTCGATCGGCGTGCTGACCAACGCGCCGCGCTTTTCGGCCTACGTCGCCTCGAAAGCCGCTCTCGACGCCTGGACGCGCTGCGCCTCGAGCGAATACTCCGACATGGGCGTCACCTTCACGACCATCAACATGCCGCTCGTGCGCACGCCGATGATCGGCCCGACCAAGATCTACGACAACGTGCCGGTGCTGGCGCCGGAAGAAGCCGCCAACATGATCGCCGAGGCCTGCGTGGAAAAGCCGGTGCGCATCGCGACGCGGCTCGGCATCACCGGCGAGTTGCTGCACGCACTGCTGCCGCGAGTGGCGCAGATCGTCATGAACTCGACCTTCCGGATGTTTCCCGACAGCTCGGCTGCGAAGGGCGACAAGGCCCTCAAATATCAGCCCTCAGCAGAGGCGGTGGCGATGGCGCAGATGATGCGCGGTATCCACTTTTAGGCTATCGCGGAAGGTAGATCCGGTTCTCGCGGAACGGCGATCGCACCAGGACCGGGCTCGACTGCAGGTCGCCGACCGTGGCCTTGCGTGCCACGCCGATCGGCGTCGTGCAGGTGCCGCTGTTGCGCAAACCGAGCGCAACTTCGAGCTGGTTCTCGGCCGGGTCGCCGAGCGCGTGGCTGAAGTCGTCGGCGACGGGGCAGGTCGGCGCGAAGCCATCGGCGTAGTCGCCGAAGCCGAGGTTGTTCACGCCCTGGAACTGGATTGAGAAGTAGGTGGTGTTGCAGTTGTCGCGCGGATAGAACCCGTAGGGCTTGCCGCAGGTCGTGCCACCGATCAGGTTGACTGCGACACCCGCACCGCGCAGGCCGTTGATGATCGCCTCGCTGGCCGAGCAGGTGTCGGCGCTCGTGAGCACGTAGACGCGGGCGAGGTTCAGCGTCGGCAGCGGCGAGCCGGCGGGAAGCGCCGACGAGAAGCCCTGGCTGGTGGCGTGAAAGCCGGTGGTCGACGCCGGGAACGGATTGCGGTCGTTGAAGCTCAGCCGCTCGAAGAACTTGCCCGCCGTGCTGGCAGGGCCGGCGATCATGTAGGCGAGGTCGGAGGCGATGTCGAGATAGCCGCCGCCGTTGTAGCGGATGTCCAGCACGAGGTCGGTGATCGCCGCGGCCTTCAACTGCGACACGGCGGCGGCGAGCTGCGCTTCCGAGGTCGCGATGTGGTCGTTGAACAGCATGTAGCCGACGTTCGCGTTGGGCGCCGGCAGCGTCTTCACGTTCTGCACCGGCACCTCGGTGATCGCGCTCGCGTCCATCGTGACGGTGCGCGACGCGCTGGCACCGAAGTCGCGGATCAGCAGCGTGTGGCGGCCGGTGGCCTTCGGGAACAGGCCGGCGTTGATCGTCGCCGTGTCGGTGCCGCTCATCACGTCGACACCGTCGACCGTGAGGATGGCGGCGCCGCGGGCGATACCGTTCGTTGCCGCTGTCGTGCCCGGTTGCGTGAACGCGACGATGGCGCTGCGCGGAACGGTGGCCGAGACCAGCGCCACCTCGAAGCCGTAGCCGAACGACACGCCCGATTGCGCGAGCGCGACCCAGGTCGGCGTGTCGTAGGTGAAGTGGAAGGGATCCTTGGCCTTGCCGGAGGGCGTCGTCAGCGGCGATTTGAGCACCGCGAAATACGCTTTTGGAGTGGCATACAGACTGGCATCGAGCGTGGTCGCCGGCAAGGCGCGGACATCCTGGTACCAGAGATAGGTCTCGTCGATCCACGAGCGCAAGAAGCGCTTCTCGTCGTCGCCGGTGCCCTGGATGTCGCCATAGGCGCGCCCTGTGAACGGATCAACGGTGCCGCTCGGCCGCGGCGCGGCGCACGTCTGCGCCAGCTTCGACGATGCGTCGAGCCCGATCGACGTGCCGCCGGTCGCGTTGTTGTCGCCGCCGCCGCCGCAGCTTGCAAGCAGCCCCAGGAGCGGCGCCGCGATCAGCGCGCAGATTCGTCGCCGGGCGGTGGTGGTGGACATGCGAGTCGGCAGAGTCATGACCCGAAGCAGCTTACCAAGCCGACCGATGCCCTTGACCGTGGCCCGGGTAACAACCGGTACCGGTGCCGCCGCCGCGACGGCCGCTTTCGACTATTGCGGCTTGGCCGCGAGCGACGATGCGCGGGCCGTCACCAGCGCCGGCTCGGCGCGGTACTGCTGCGGGAACATCGCCTTCAGGTTGGCGATCTTCGGCAGGTCGAAGCGGGCGATGTAGCCCGATTCGGGATGCAGCGTGAGGTAGTCCTGGTGATAGGCCTCGGCGGCGTAGAACGCCGACAGCGGCGCCACCTGCGTGACGATCTTCTTCGGGTAGACCTTCGCCGCGTCGAGCTGGGCGATGTAGCGCTCCACGGTCTGCTTCTGCGCAGGATCGGCATAGAACACCGCCGAGCGGTACTGCGTGCCGCTGTCGGGGTCCTGGCGATTGAGCTGCGTCGGATCGTGGGCGACCGAGAAGTAGACCTGCAGCAACGTCGCGTAGCTCACCTTCTTCGGGTCGTAGGTGATCTGCACGGCTTCGGCATGACCGGTCATGCCGGTGCCGACGATCTCGTAGTGCGCCGTTTCCTTCGCACCGCCGGCATAGCCGGACACCGCCTGGCTGACGCCGGCGACGCGCTGGAACACGCCCTGTACGCCCCAGAAGCAGCCGCCCGCGAAGACCGCCGTCTGCATGCCACTGGCGCTGGCGGTGTCGTCGGCAGCGGCCGCCGGGATCTTCACGGCCGCTTCGCCGGCGACGCTGTTCGACAGGTGAAACACGGTCCCGGCGGCGAGCATCGCGGCGAGCCACGTGGCTGCGCGGCCGAAGATGCGCGGGGGATGAGCAGAAGCTGAATTCATGGCGAGCCTCGTCGAAAGAATGCACGTTGGTCGGCAACGTTGCACGCTTATTACACCACTAGGATTTCGGCCCGGCTGCGGCATGGATGAACCGAAGACGGCGACGGGTCTTCGTCACCCAGGCGGGTTGAGGTCCTCGCCGAGCCAGGCGGCGTCGGCACGCAGGGTCGACTGCAGGGCGCGAGTGTCGATGTCGTGCAGCGGTACGCCCGACGCGAGCGCCAGCGCCGCGCCGGTGCCGGCCGCCTGGCCCATCACGAAGCAGGATCCCGACACGCGGGCTGCCGAGTGGCCCTCGTGCGTCATCGATGCGCAGCGGCCGGCGAGCAGCACGTTGAGTGCGCCGCCGGCACTGCCGCGCTTCGGCAGCAGCATCCGCCAGGGCAGCTGGTTGAAGCCGCGCGATTCGGGGATCGGCGGCCAGCGCCACTCAACGTCGCCGGCCACATGCAGCTCGAGCGGCCAGCCGTTGACGCCGATGCTATCGGCGAAGCTCGCGCAGCCAAGCACGTCGCTGGCGCTCAGCACGTGCTCGCCGATCAGCCGGCGCGTCTCGCGGATGCCGAGCTGCGGTGCGATCTCGAGCGCGTAGGCGTCTTCGAAACCGGGCACGCGCTCGCGCAGGAAGCGCAGGTAGTCGACGGCCTGGCGGCGGCCTTCGACCTCGCCGGCGCTGAGCGAAACAGCATCGGTGCCGTCGACCGCCGAGCCGTCGGCGTTCTTCAGCTGGGTGACGTTGACGCGCCATTCGCTGGCGTGCTTTTGCGGCCGCACGATGGCGCCGCGGCGCGGGAAGCGGAAGGCGCCGTCGGCTTCGGCTTCGTCCATCCGCGCCGGGATCGTGCGCCAGGCGTCGCCGGCTCGTGCCGCGTCGACGTTGCCGACGCGAAACATCAGCGTCGGGTAGAGCATGGCGCCGGCCTCGCCTTCTGCCATCGGCAGGCCGGCGAAGTGGGCGAGGTCGCCGTCGCCGGAGCAATCGACGAAGACGCGGCCGCGGATGGCGCGGCGGCCCGACTTGGTCTCGACCAGCAGGGCTTCGACTGCGCCGCTGTCGTTGCGAGCGACGCCGACGGCGAAAGCGTGGAAGAGCAACTCGGCGCCGGCCGCGAGCAGCAGCGCATCGGCCGCGCATTTGAAGGCGGCGGTGTCGTAGGCCTGCGCGCAGATCTTTCCGAAGATCAGGTGCGGCTCGTTGAGACCGCCAAGCGCCGTCATGCGCGCGAGCAAATCGGTGGCGACGCCGTGAACGACGCGGCGGATCGTGCCGTGCACGTTGGCGTGCAGGCCGCAGAAGTTGGTGACGCCGGCCGCCGTGCCCATGCCGCCGAGAAAGCCGTAGCGCTCGACGAGCAGCGTGCGGGCGCCGTGCTTGGCTGCCGAAGTGGCTGCCGCGATGCCGGCCGGGCCGCCGCCGAGAACGACGACGTCGTAGTCGCCGAACACCGGCGTTGTACGCGCGGGTTCGGTGATCGCCTGCGACAACGGCTTGGTCAATCCAGCGCGATGTTGTTCTTCTGGATGATCGGCCGCCAGCGCTCGACATCGGCCGCGAGCCAGGCGCGCGCTTCGGCCGGGGTGTCGGCGACGACGTCCATGTACTGCAGCTTCAGGCGGTCGCGAATCTCCGGGTCGGCGAGGATGGCGACGAGTTCGGCGTGCAGTTTCCTGACGATGGCATCGGGCGTCTTCGCCGGCACCACGAAGCCCATCCATGCGTCGGCCTGCACGTCCTTGATGCCGGCCTCGGCGAGTGTCGGCAGCTCGGGCAGGGCGGGCGAGCGACGGGCGGTGGCGACGGCGAGCGCGCGGATCTTGCCGGCCTTGACCTGCGCCATCACCGCGGCTGCCGGCAGCACGGCGATGTCGGCATTGCCCGAGAGCAGGGCCGTGACGGCCGGCCCCGAACCGGCATACGGCACGTGCACGACGCTGGTGCCGCTGCGAATCGCCAGCGCTTCCATCGCCAGGTGCGAGATGCTGCCCGCACCCATCGACGCGTAGTTGTACTTGCCGGGGTTCTTCTTCATCAGCGCCACCAGCTCGTCGGTGCTGGACACGCCGAGCGAGACCGGGACGACGAGCACGCTCGGCTGCGTCGCCGCGATGCTGACGAGCTCGAGGTCGCGTGCAGCGTCGTACGGCATCTTCTTGAACAGCAGCGCGTTGACGCCGAGCGGGCCGGCGATGCTGACGCCGATGGTCTGGCCGTCGGGCGCGGCCTTGGCGATCGCGTCGGTGCCGAGGTTGCCGCTGGCGCCGGCCTTGTTCTCCACCACCATCGGCTGGCCGGTCCGCTTGGCGAGACGATCGGAAACGATGCGCGCGATGATGTCCGGCGTTGACCCCGGGCCGTAGGGCACGACGATGCGAACGGGGCCCTTCGGCCAGTCGGTGGCGGCGGTCGTCTGCGCCGCGGCGAGGCCGCAGGCACTGGCGACGGCGATCGCAGCGGCACTGCGCAGGGCGGTGAGAAAGATCCGATTCATCGTGGCGGCCCCGGGGCAAAGGTTACGATTCTGGCCGCATTCGATTCGCCTGCTGCCGCCCATGACCACCGAGCCTCCTGCCGCCACGGCGCCCCACGACCTCTCGCACATCGCGCCGCGCGACAAGGCCGAGATCCTCGCCCAGGCGCTGCCCTACATCCGCAAGTTCCACGGCAAGACGATCGTCATCAAGTACGGCGGCAACGCCATGACCGACCCGGCGCTGCAGCAGGATTTCGCCGAAGACGTGGTGTTGTTGAAACTGGTCGGCCTCAATCCGGTGGTCGTGCACGGCGGCGGCCCGCAGATCGAGGAGGCCCTGCACAAGATCGGCAAGAAGGGCGAATTCATCCAGGGCATGCGCGTCACCGACGAGGAGACGATGGAGGTCGTCGAGTGGGTGCTCGCAGGCCAGGTCCAGCAGGACATCGTCGGCCTCATCAACGTCGCCGGCGGCAAGGCCGTGGGCCTCACCGGTCGCGACGGCGGCCTCATCCGCGCCAAGAAGCTGCGCATGATGGACCTCACCGATCCGACCAAGGAGCACGACGTCGGCTCCGTCGGCGAGATCGTGTCGATCGATCCGAGCGTCGTCATCGCGCTCCAGGAAGATGCCTTCATCCCGGTCATCTCGCCGCTCGGCTTCGGCGCCGACAACGAGAACTACAACATCAACGCCGACGTCGTCGCCGGCAAGCTCGCCGAGGTCCTGAAGGCCGAGAAGCTGATGATGTTGACCAACACGCCCGGCGTGCTCGACAAGGCCGGCAAGCTGCTCACCGACCTGTCGGCGCGCGAGATCGACGAGCTGTTCGCCGACGGCACCATCTCCGGCGGCATGCTGCCGAAGATCCAGTCGGCGCTCGATGCGGCAAAGAACGGCGTCAACACGGTTCACATCATCGATGGGCGCGTGCCCCACGCGATGCTGCTCGAGGTGCTCACCGAGCAGGCTTACGGCACGATGATCCGCTCGCGCTGATGGCCGACGATGTCATTCTGAGCGCAGCGAAGAATCTCGTCGGTCGCGAACGCCGGAATCCTTCGCGTCGCTCAGGATGACAGGGGCAGCGTCGCCGGGCCGCGTCTGGCTGTTCGATCTGGACAACACCTTGCACGACGCCAGCCACGCGTCGTTCCCGCAGATGCACCTGGCGATCGGAGAGTACGTCGTCGGCGAGCTCGGCGTCAGCGTCGACGAAGCCAACGCGTTGCGCCAGAAGTACTGGCGCCGCTATGGCGCGACGCTGCTCGGCCTCGTCCGCCACCACGGGGTGCGTGCTGGCCACTTTCTCGAGGAGACGCATCGCATGCCGGGCATGGAGGACCGCCTGCGTACCAGCGCGCACGACCGAGCCGCGCTGGCGCGGCTGCCGGGGCGAAAGATCATCCTTACCAACGCGCCGCGCGACTACGCGTT
>Ga0123338_10004174_pt1 | contig 12715 bp, 10 predicted proteins | sample grotaG_FD_89793 | JGI IMG/M metagenome (GOLD analysis project Ga0123338, IMG submission 89793) | Glacier valley bacterial and archeal communities from Borup Fiord, Nunavut, Canada, to study Microbial Dark Matter (Phase II) -... | ecosystem: Environmental > Aquatic > Freshwater > Ice > Glacier ... | reverse complement strand
TCGGTGGCTGCGGTGGCGGATTTACAACATGGTCACCAAATATTATCGTCAGCAGACGATTGGCAGCATTGGCGCAACTTATCCTCCTGCTTTTCATTGTCGGCTTCTCTGAGTTATTCATTTCTGCTCGCCCGATGCCGCCCTCAATAGTTGTTCTTCGTGCTCGTCCTGCTTGTTATTTGCAGCGCGGAGCAGCGCGGAGCAGCGCGGAGCAGCGCCGTCTCCTGTTCCTGCATCGGCGCGCCCGAAGCGCGCACCAGACTCTCGCTGGCTGGCAAATCAGCGATGTTTGCACGTGTCAATGGCGCAATGTCTACATTCTCACTCTCGACTTTTCTTTTCGTAACAAAGCCCACCTTCAGAAGCATGTAACCAAGTGCCGTGCAAAAAAGTGTCGTACAAAAAAGAAAACCGTTCGACATATGGTGATGCCGAGGCGAGAAAACAAGAATCAGTGCCGCAGCAAATGCGGTATTGATGCAGGCGAAACCCATTATCAGGAAAGGCACGGACTGAACGGATTGTCGTACGTACCTTGCTTGTACCCTTGCATACTCCGCCTTGCTTACGATGCGTTTTGGCAGCATCTGTATCTGTGCTTTCTCATATCGGATCACTACCTCACCAAACACCAACCTTCGCTCAAATCTTGATGTCGATAATCCCGCTGACGCCGACGCCATCGACACGCTTTATGTTCGTCACAGTCTTGCTGGAAACAGGAATTAACGAACGAATACGAACACCCAGTATCTTACCTTCTATCTGCGCGACCGCCTGCGTCTTATTGACAGCATCGATCGGACCGGCTACCTGCACCGCGCCCACACTCGTGCCGGACCCGACGGAAATGATAGGCACGACCTTCGTCGCATACACATCGGACGGTCGAATGCCAGTCAGCTTATTGAGACCTTTGTTGATGTCCGGACCGAACTTCGAAACAACGAGACTGATCCCGCCGAGTTTCAGTACGGAACCGAGCAGGTCTGCTGAGACGGCTCCGCTCGTAAAAAGCAAAAGTGCCATCAAGCAGAGGGTGATTTTCCGTTGGTGTGGGGCGATATTTCTTACGTGCGTACCCTTGTTTGTGTCAGTCATGATCTCTAAAATCTCCTTACAGTTTTTCGAATGTATCCAAGGCATCTTTTGTGCAGCCACAAACGTATAGTCGAACGATTTATAACGAAGCGTTCTTACACATCGGGAATAATCATCCCACTTACTGCTGATCTTTTGATAGCTGAAGACAGCCATCATTCTCACTAGAGTCATTTTAGCCGATTACCGAGCAGTATACAAGTGCCAGGGCGATTAGATATCAACCTCCGCCCCAATCTTTCTCTCGAAGTTTCCGGCAAAGGTTGTGAGAGTACAATAACATATTTCGTGACGACGCTGAATGGCTGAGTAAGCGGATAGTGGGCAGCCATAGTGTGCCGTTGAGACGCCCGGGCATCATGCCAACGAGAATGAAAGGATTAGACAATGAGCTTATTACCAGACTTGCTCCCGCGTTGGCTGTACTCATCGTTTGCCGGAGCAATGTTCTTTGCCGCTGCAATGACAGCGACAAGTTCCGCCTGCGCCTCTTCGCTCCCCGGCGAACCCGAAGCAAATTTTATTGCTGGAGCAGATGCTTCCCATGTCGCTTTTTTCGAGTCGCACGGCAAAGTTTATCGTGAAGGAGGGCAGCCGCTCGACCCGTTCGTGATTCTGAAGAATGGCGGTATCGATTGCATTCGACTCCGCCTATTCACCAGCAGTGACGCTCAGGCAAAGCGCGACGAATACAACGCGATCAACAATCTGACATACACAGTTCCGCTCGCCGTACGTGTAAAGAAAGTGGGCTTGCAGTTCCTGCTGGACTTCCATTATTCCGACACCTGGGCAGATCCTACCAAGCAAGCCAAACCGGAAACGTGGAAAGGTTTGTCCTTCGACCAACTCGAACAGCGGATGTACGAATACAATCGGGACTGTATCGCAGCTTTTAAGAAAGCGGGCGCGATGCCAGATTATGTCCAGATCGGAAATGAAATCACTCCTGGGATGGTCTGGCCCGACGGACGGGTGGGAGGCGCTTTCGATAAACCGGAGCAATGGGTACAGTTCGGACGGCTGCTGAAGGCTGCATTGCGAGGTATCAAAGAATCTGCCAGCGACGCCATGCCGAAGATCATCGTCCATATCGACCGGGGCGGCGACTGGAAAACGACACAGTGGTTTTTCGACCATCTGCGGGATCAGCACGTTGAGTTCGACATCATCGGCGAAAGCTACTACCCGTTCTGGCACGGCGGTCTCGATGACCTCAAAACGTGCCTGACCAGTGCGGCGCAGCGCTATCAGAAGCCGGTCGTGATCGCCGAAACAGCTTTCCCCTGGAACACGAGCGCGCAGGGCAGTAAAGCGATCGTCGGAATTATGCCTGGCAAGGAAGGACAAATACAGTTCCTGCAGGCGCTGGCAGCGATTCTGAAAGGCATTCCCGAAGGCAGAGGATTGGGAATTTTCTACTGGGCAGCAGAGTTTCTGCCCTTGCCCGGCACAAATCTCGCTGGATTCGAGGGCACGTCATTATTCGACAGCGAAGGCAATGCACTGCCCGCGCTCAAAGCATTTGGTCAGCTTGCCAGGCCTGTCGCTGCTCTATCTGCCGAGACTCCCGGGAAATGACGGACGCTTGCTTTGAGACCACCTTGGGACACTCGATGAAGAAGCGAAAGGGCGACGCAAAAATCAGACACAAGCTTGCGCGATTCCGCTATTGAAAAGCTTCTAATGCATCATTTCGCAGCAGGTATATCTATCACTTCCTTGCGATTGAGCTTCGCATCGTCAATCATTCCCAAAGCTTTAACACGATCTGAAGCAAATTTGCTGTCCCAGGAATAGACATACATTTTGTGATCGAGGAGGATGTATACCTTCGCTGAGTCAGCAGCGATCTGTGGCAGTCCGATTTGCGGATGTCCGTTCTCTCCTATTGTTTCCTGTGGCTGAGCATGGGCAGTAACCGCCGTGTCTTTCACCAGCAGCCCGCACAGGCAAAACGCGATTATGCCAAGCAGTAAGTTCGTGGTTTTGTCTTTCATATCTGATTTTCCTTCTGCGATTGGGCTTCTCAGCTTTTCGGGGAGTATATATTCCCCTCTCCAGAAGCAAGAGGAGAGGGGAAAATTATAGGTACGGGCGTTCGTTACAACTCCAGGCACTACGGAGTCATCACGACTTTGACGCAATGGTCTTCACGTTCTTTGAACGTCGCATAGCCCTGTGCCGCGTCGTCGAGTTTGATACGGTGGGTGATGATGCCGGACGGGTCGAGATCGCCTTTTTCGATGCGCGACAGCAGGGGCTTCAGATATTTGTGCACGTGTGTCTGACCCATTTTGAAGGTCAGTCCCTTCGCGTGCGCCGCGCCCATCGGAAGTTTGTCCAGCAAGCCGCCATACACGCCCGGTATCGAAACCGTGCCTCCCTTGCGGCAGGTCATGATCGCCTGACGCAGAACGTGGGCACGATCCGTGCCGATTTTTGCCAACTGCAGCACCCGGTCGTAGATCGCGTCGATGCTCACGCCGTGCGCTTCCATGCCCACTGCGTCGATACAAGAGTCCGGTCCTCGCCCTGCTGTCATGTCCTTCAGCGCCACACCAATCTCGACTTTAGAATAGTCCAGTGTCACCGCGTTGCCGTATTTGGAAGCCATTTCGAGCCGATCAGGAATGTTGTCGATCGCGATCACGCGCTCTGCGCCGAGCATATATGCGCTCTTGATTGCGAACAAACCGACGGGTCCGCAGCCCCACACAGCGACCGTATCGCCAGGCTGAATGTTACAATTCTCTGCCGCCTGATACCCTGTTGGCAGGATGTCTGACAGGAACAGCACCTGCTCGTCCGTGAGCGAATCCGGCACTTTGAGCGGACCGATGTCTGCGAACGGAACACGCGCATACTCTGCCTGACCGCCTGCATACCCGCCGAGCATGTGTGAGTAGCCGAACAGCCCGGAGGGTGTGAAACCGTACATCGTTTCCGCCATTTTCGCGTTCGGGTTTGAATTGTCACACAGCGACCACATGTCGTGCTGACAGAAGAAACAGCTTCCGCAGGCGATCGTGAACGGAACCACAACGCGATCGCCCTTTTTCAGGTTCGATACTTCACTGCCAGTCTCAACGACCTCGCCCATGAACTCATGACCGATTATATCGCCGCGCTCCATCGTCGGAATCACCCCGTCGTAGAGGTGCAGGTCGGAGCCGCAGATCGCGGTTGCCGTAATCTTGATGATGGCGTCGCGAGAGTTGAGTATCTTCGGATCGGGCACTGTCGTGACCCGAACATCGTGTTTGCCATACCAGCATAGTGCCTTCATGGGCTTTAATCTCCTGTATTATTGAGGCGGGTGTATTCATTGGTCCCAGGGTTAAATCCTGATCCGACTGGCAAAGGCGACACGTTCTGCTCATCCCAGGGTTAAAACCCTGATCCGGCTGGCAGAAGCGGCACGTTCGGCTTCGCTTCGAATGTACGTCCATTTTGTTCTGCCCAGCGTGCTTCGGACGCGAGATCGATGGGGTTTTCCCCTCCCCCTTCTGCCCGAAGTTTCGGAAGAAGGGGGAGGGGGATAAGGGTCAGATCGTCTTATCTGGACGTGAATAAAGTCTAACCACGTGACTGGCCTTCGGTCGTTACGATCTCGCCGGTCTCCATCAGCCGCTTGAAGCGGCGCAAATCGTCCTCAATCTGCATCGAAGGCTCTTCGCCAAACAGACGAGCGATTTGTGCGCCGACCATGCCGCCCGGAGGCTCGTACTGGAGCGTAACCTTGACTTCGGTTCCTCTGCCGCCCGGCGCCGGGCGGAAGTTCACACTGCCCATATTCTGTACATCCGCGTCAGGCAGCGATCTCCATGAAATGAGTTCGTTCTCGCGCTCATTGATGATTTCGGCGTCCCACTCGACGCTCGTATTCATCGGTCCTTTTGCCACCCAATGTGAGCGGTTCGTATCGAACGTGCGGACTTCTTTGAGATGATCCATGAAAGCAGGCAGATTCTCGAAATTGCGCCAGAACGTGTAGAGTTCTGCAGCGGGCTTATCGATCGTCATCGACTTGACGACATGGAGCCCTTTTCCCTCGCCCGCTGCGGTATCGTAGCTCATCGCATCATAAACAGTGCAGTGACCGGTGATGCCGCGATAAAGCAGACCCGCTCCGACGCCCGAAAGCGTCAGCCCGAAAATACCCCGTCGCAGCAGTCCCGCCGCCAGCAGTCCCCCACCCGCCAGCATCGAAGCCATACGCTCGTTGCTGCCGACATTCACGTTCTCACCGATCGGTCTGCCATAGTTCGGACCGCTTTCGCGATCATCGAACGGAATTACACTCACGGATTGTCCCGGCATTCTATAGCTCCTTCATTTGGTTATCGCACACGCAATAGTGGTTCGATACCTCGCGTTCATCCTTCATTGTTTTGTGGAATCGCTTTGTCAGAGAGCGACGTGAGGATCGAAGGCGACAGCATCGACTGACTCTCTCTGCCGGAAACCTTCGCCTCACCGATACCGCCTGGACCCGGCAGACAGCGATTGTACAGTCCGAAAATGTCCGATACAATGCCCGGAAACAGCCCGTGAACGGTCGTCGCAATCTGCGCCGGAAGCGAAATCACGAGTTCTGCGTCCCCGTAACGGCACGCCTCGATGATTTGAGACGCGCTCGTCTGCGCGTCTATCGAGGAAAACGGGAGCGAATTGCCGATACTAAACAGCGTGAACTCCGCCCGGTTCTGACCTTTGAACTGCGCGTTCACGTGACTCCCGGTCCGCATCAGTCCCGGACACACCGTCGTCACATAAATGCCGTCTTTGATCAGCTCGTTTCTCATGCCTTCGGACAGCCCGACGAGCGCGTGCTTGGAAGCGGAGTAGGGCAGCATATGAGGAATGCTGATCTTGCCGCCGATCGAAGAGATATTGACGATGCGCCCGCTGCGACGTTCGCGCATCTCCGGCAGCACCGCATTAGAAACGTAGAGTGGCGCCCAGAAATGCGATTTCATCGCCTCTTCGTAGTCGTCGATCGTCATGTTTTCCATCGGACCGACTTCGATTACTCCCGCATTATTAATCAGCACATCTATGCTGCCGAAGTGGTCGCGCACTTTGCGTACCATATTGCCCACGGCATCCTGATCGGTCACATCGCAAACGACCGTGAGCACTTCTCTGCCATAGGGTTTCAAATCGAGCTCGGCGCGTTCCAGTTCAGCGCCATTGCGGGCGATCAGCGCCAGTCGCGCTCCATGCGCTGCCAACTGCCGCGCCAGCACCAGACCGAGCCCGCGTGAGCCGCCCGTGATCAGTACGGTCTTGCCATAAAAATCGAACTCGCGCCGATTGCGCGCCAGCAAACGTGCCGCCGCCACCGCGCCCAGTCCAAACCCCAGCAGCACAATCCTATTCCGCAGTTTCATCGCCTGTTGTCCCTCTATTCGATGTTATTGTGTTCGATATCATTGTGTTCGATGTTATTGTGTTCGATGTTATTGTGTTCGATGTTATTGTGTTCGATGTTATTGTTAAAACGGTCGGCGGCAGCTATCGCATTCGAATTTCCACACGGTCATATGGATATTGCACTCTATCTGGCAGACTTTGCGTAAGGAAGTGCTTATGGAATGCCGACAAGACGGCGTAGGCACACGGGTTGTTCCTCGCTTCGTTGAGATGTCGGATTAAACGTGCCAGCACAACGAATTAGACGTGCCCGTGCCACAAAAAGAAAGCAAACGGAAATTAAACAAAATTAGCGTTTGTGGTATACTGTAATCCCTTGTTTCGCTCTCAAAAATCTTCTCGATTTTGTAGGATGCCCTGAAAACCAGTTTGCAGTGCGCCGCTGCTGAAAGAGTTGCCAGCCGCAATGACACAACCTCCGCCGCCAGCCCCTAAACGTTCTGCCCTCGAATGGTCGGCGCTCGATGGCGATCTGCCGATGTGCGACATCGCTGCGACACTCGAACGCACTCTCGAACGCCTCCTCACACACCGCCCACAGGCAAATACCGATCTCGTTCGCCGCGCTTTTGCCTTCGCTGTCGAGAAGCACGAGGGTCAGACTCGCAGCAGCGGCGAATCCTATATCACACACCCCGTTGAAGTGACCGAAATACTCGCAGACCTCGAAATGGACGAACAGACGCTTGCGGCTGGCCTGCTCCATGATGTGATCGAGGACTGCGGGGTGACGGCAGAGGAGATTGCGACACTTTTCGGAGCCGAAGTCGCGCACCTCGTCGAGGGGGTCACCAAACTGCAAATCGCGGGCGTCGATGAGGGCAAAAAACGCGACGAACGCCCGGAAGATGCCGAAGAACTGACACAGGTTACGGCGGAGCGGCGCAAAAAGCAGGCGGAGATGGCAAAGAACGCCGCCAACCTGCGAAAGATTTTCGTTGCGATGGCAAAGGACCTGCGCGTAATCATCATCAAGCTCGCCGACCGCCTGCACAACATGCGCACACTCGACGCACTCTCCCCCGCCCGACAGTTTCGAATGGCGACCGAAACCCTGCAGATATTCGCCCCGCTCGCGCACCGTCTCGGAATCTGGCAGCTCAAATGGCAGCTCGAAGACCTTTCGTTCAAGTATGCTGAACCGGAAGACTATCTCGAGATCGCCGCGCTCGTCGCCACCAACCGCGCCGAACGTCAGGAAGAGGTCGATTCATGCATCGCGATCATGCTCGAAAAGCTGAAGCATGAAGGCATCGACGCGCAGGTCAAGGGACGCCCGAAACATCTCTACAGCATCTACAATAAGATGAAGCAGCAGCACCTGGAGTTCTCCGACCTGCTCGATCTGACCGCGCTTCGCGTGATCGTCCACACCCGGCAGGAGTGTTATCATGCGCTCGGTGTCGTGAGCATGACATGGACGCCGATCCCCGGTATGTACAGCGACTATATCGCGCAGTCGAAAAGCAATATGTACCAGTCGCTGCATATCAAGGTGCTGGGTCCGAAGGGTACGCCGCTCGAAGTGCAGATTCGCACCTGGGAAATGCACCGCACCGCAGAGTTCGGGGTCGCGGCGCACTGGCAGTACAAAGAAGGCGGCAAAACCAGCGACCAGTTCGAGCGGCGGCTTTCGTTCCTGCGCCAGCAGATGTTTGACTGGCAGGCGGACAGCAAAGACCACAACGAGTTCATGCGCAATATCACGGACGACCTGTTCTCCGATCAGGTCTTCGTGACGACTCCCAACGGGGATGTGATCGATCTGCCGACGGGAAGTACGCCGATCGATTTCGCCTATCGTGTTCACAGCAAAGTAGGCGACCACTGCGTCGGCGCGAAAGTCAACAAGCGCATGGTTCCGCTGTCCTACACCTTCGGACACACAAATCCGCTGTTCAAAAATGGCGATGTCGTCGAGGTCATCACGCGCCCGAGCGCGAATCCGAGCCGTGACTGGCTCGCGCTCGTCAAGACGTCCCATGCCAAAAGCAGAATCAAAGCCTACTTCAAACGCCTGAACCAGTCCGAGAATATCCTCAAGGGACGTGAGCTTCTGGAGAAAGAACTCTCGCATCAGCTGGACCGCGACGCGAAAGCCTGGGGCGAAACGCCCCGCGATCTGCTCAAAGATGAAGCGCTGCGTGGGATCGCCTCCAGCTTCAACGTACCGAGTGAGATCGAACTGCTGTCTTCGATCGGCTATGGGACAATCGCTCCCCTCTCCGTGCTCAATAAACTCAAACCCGACCTGCCGACGCACGAGCTCAGTGTCCAGGAGCAGACGCTGCAGGTCGGCGGCAAACGCGCGGACGACCGTAAACTGCAGATCATGGCGGGTGGGATCGACGCGGATAACGTGCTGTTCCGGCGTTCGCGCTGCTGTCTGCCGATCCCCGGCGACGATGTGATCGGCTATGTCACTCGCGGGCGCGGTATGGCGCTTCACCGTCGAGAGTGCCCCAATGCTCAGCACTACCTGAAAAATGAGGGTGATCGCTGTACAGGCGTCGAGTATGTCGGCAGCGACAATCAGGTCTATCAGGTCTTCCTGATTATCGACACGCTGGATCGAACCGGACTGCTGGCAGATGTCGGCACGGTATTTGGAGAGAACAAAACGAACATTACCGCCGTCAAGACGCAGTCGCATCGCGATAAAACAGCCACACTCGAGCTCGCGGTCGAGGTTCGCAATACGGGACATCTGGATACGATCATCAAGAAAGTGTACAGTATGGGCGATATTCTCGGTGTCCACCGCGCCACGGGCGGACGTGAGGAAGCCCGCGTAAAATAGTCTGGCAGTCGGGTTACTTTCCACGTTCCGCTCCGCGTATATAGAAACGTAGTGACGGGTATTGTGCGCCCGCTATACTCGAGTCTGGCGAAATCGCCTCCGTCGCCTGGAATCCTATCTTCCTTCCTCATATCGCGGCAAGCCTTCCTCACTCGCCTGTGGCTGCCTGACGATAATCAGTTCGTTGACAGTGTGCATTGCAGGCAACGGTCTCGCCAGAAGTTTGCAGGGGCGATTCCAATCCAGCGCTGTGCGCCGCCGGGGAAACCGGAGTCATGGTGCAGCAGCCAATCTCGCCAATTATTACCTACAAAAAGGGAGATTCTCAAGAAAGAGATGCCTGCCCGCCGTACGTCCCTCGAACTCCACCAGAGGGACAGCTTAATACGGATCGGGCACAGGGCGCCGAGTTGTTACGCGACGGCAATTGCGAGCCTCAACGACGAGACTCGAACGTTATTGTGGAGGCGATGTGGATACCAAAGATCGAGAAACCAAAGACAGACATGAGATGTGGGACCCCGACGTCACCTACGTGATCGGACACCAGCGTCCCGATACGGACGCAATCGCCTCGGCGCTCGGCTATGCATGGTTTCTCACGAAGATGGGACAGGAGCGCATCGTTTCGATACGCGCGGGTCAGCCGGTCGAACAGACAACATATGCCTTGAAACGGTTCGAACAGGAGCCCCCTCGGCTGATGACGGGGGTTGCGCCGACATTTGGTCACGTGGCGCGTAAACAGCAGACCGTCTCGCCGGAAACCTCTCTTTCCGAAGCTATTACGCTTCTTGCGGCTGGCGAGCGGGTCGTGCCGGTGGTAGATGAACTGGGCAGACCCTATGGCATCGTCACGCCGATGGCGCTTGCCCGCGCCTGCTCGATGCCCTACAGCGGAGGTCCCAATCCCTTCACACAGCCGTGCAAATCGGTCGTGGAAGAGGCGCTGACTTTTCATGCGCAGGATCGCATCAGCGACCACCGCGCCTCTCTGCTCCGCAGCGATGTAGACGACTTTTTGATCGTCGATGCACAGGAACGCTTCATCGGCGTCGCCACACGAAGGCGCATTCTGGAGCCACCCCGCGCTAAATTGATACTGGTGGACCACAACGAAATCCAGCAGGCGATCTCAGGGGCGGATGAAGCCGACATTGTCGGAGTCCTCGATCATCACCGCCTCGGAAATGCGTCGACCGCGCTTCCGATTCCGTTCGTCGTCGAGCCGGTAGGAAGCACATGTACGCTCGTTGCCGAACACTGCCGATTGAATGAACTGGATCCGCCGCTCGGAATCGCTGGAATGCTGCTCAGCGGAATCCTCTCAGATACCCTCGTCCTGCGCTCCCCGACGACAACGGATCGTGACCGGCACATCGCGCGCTGGCTCGCCGATCTCTGCTGTGTCGATATCAAACAATATGGCGATGATCTGCTTCGCGCCGCACCAGGGCTGGCAGAGCGCCCCGCTGACGAAATCGCCGACGCCGACCGTAAGCATTACGAGATGGGCGGCAAATCGGTCAGTATCGCTCAGGTCGAAATCACCGGATTTCAGGAGCTTCCGCAGCGACGTGATGAACTTCTTGCAACGCTGACGAGACAGTGCCGTGCCGAGGGTCTCGCGCTCGCCTGTCTGATGGTCACCGATGTCGTGCAGGGCGTCAGCCACCTGCTCTGCCAGGGCGATAGCTGGGTGCTTGCATCGCTGCCGTTCGCACGTATCAGCGAATATGAGTTCGACCTCGATGACATCGTTTCCCGTAAAAAACAACTCGTCCCGACGCTCCATGCCGTCATGGAAGAGTCGCGCTGACCGGAAGGATATGAGCGTGATGTTTTGACGCGATTGGCGGGTAAAGTGGCAATCGTGACGGGAAGTTCACGGGGGATCGGCGCGGCGATTGCACGACGTCTTGCCGCTGATGGCGCATCGGTGGTAGTGAATTTTCGTCAGGGCAAAGACGCGGCAGACGCTGTTGTGCGGGAAATCGAGGAGGCAGGCGGGCAAGCGCTTGCAGTCCAGGCAGACATGGCTGATCTGGAGCAGATTGAGGCACTGATCGCTGCTGCTGTTTTGGAATACGGTCGGCTCGATATACTGGTCAATAATGCGGGCATCGGCGAAATGCTGCCTCTCGAAACAGTGACCGACGCGCATTTCGCGTCGGTCTTTACTGTCAATGTGCGCGGCGTACTGTTTGCGACACAGGCTGCGGCAAGACATTTTGGTACGCAGGGCGGTCGCATAATCAATATCTCTTCCGGAGCAGCGACCGCAGCGCCAGCTTCAATGTCTGTCTACAGCGCATCGAAAGCGGCGGTCGAGACACTCACGCGCAGCCATGCCGCAGAGCTGGGTCCACTTGGCATTACGGTCAACGCTGTTGCACCGGGCTTGACGGAAACCGATATGCTGTCCGCCGCGCTCACCCTTGAATACCGCGAGAGAACGATCGGGGAAACGCCGCTTCGCCGCCTCGGTCAGCCGGAAGATATCGCCGATGTAGTCGCTTTCCTCGTCTCCGACGAAGCTCGCTGGATCACTGGCGCGGTTATCCCCGTCAGCGGCGGCTTGCGCTGATACATGCCTGATAACACAAACTCCAAATCCAGTTATCTTTCTCTGTCGTAAATCCTTTAACTCCCCGAATCACGAGGGCGCAGCGAGCAGCGCCCCTACAAATGCCCGGGAACTCATTAATTTACGGTCCCTTACTTTGTCGTAACTATTCACCACCGTCCAAGCTCCTCCTTCGTAAGAAATGAGAGAGAACACAATTCCGTTAGCTTTCGCCAGACGGCTGATACGTGTGGTGAAATGTCACCACTTTTCTACTTTATCTACTTTGTTCCACAGGAGCCGTAATGTCAAACCCAAGCGTGAAACTGTCTGCTGCTCTGTGGGTTGTCGGTCTGCTGCTCGCGGGCAGCTGCTGTCGGGCGCAGGAGACGCTGGATCAAATCCTTCAGAACGCGCTTCTTCAGGAGTAGAAACTCGTCACCGGACGTGTCGTTGTCGATGTCGACCATCAAGAACCAGCACTATCCCACGCCAAAATACAGACGCTCAAACTCAGCGATCCCGCGCTGAATCGTGATAAGTTCAAACAATTCGATTTCGAGAAGTTCGTTGCAGTCGAAAAGAAGGGCAATTCAGTGATGAAGATCGCCTTCGACAATCATTCGAAACGAGTGTTCACGCTGACTTCATTTACGCCCGGACCGTTCAATCCGAAGGGAAACAAAGCGCTCTTCGACACTAAGCGCCTCAGCATAATTTTTTCGTAGTTTCTTCAGTCGGTATTGTAACGATACCTGCTACAACGGACTGAAGTCCGTCGCTGCGTGCGTTCCGCCAAGAAATTGTTT
>Ga0123338_10004173_pt1 | contig 12717 bp, 9 predicted proteins | sample grotaG_FD_89793 | JGI IMG/M metagenome (GOLD analysis project Ga0123338, IMG submission 89793) | Glacier valley bacterial and archeal communities from Borup Fiord, Nunavut, Canada, to study Microbial Dark Matter (Phase II) -... | ecosystem: Environmental > Aquatic > Freshwater > Ice > Glacier ... | reverse complement strand
GATCACCTTTTTTCCCGACCGGCCCGATGTGCTGTCGCGCTATACCGTCCGGCTGGAGGCCGATGCCTCACGCTATCCGGTGTTGCTGTCGAACGGCGACCGGGGGGCGGCGGGCGCGCTCGATGGCGGGCGGCATTTCGCCGAATGGACCGATCCGTGGCCGAAACCCGCTTATCTGTTCGCCGTCGTTGCGGGCGACCTCGCGGCCTTGCGCGACCGGTTCACGACGGCGTCGGGCCGCGATGTCGCGCTGGCGATCTGGACGGCGGCCGCCGACGTGCCGCGCGCCGCGCATGCCATGGCGGCGCTGAAGGCGTCGTTCGCCTGGGACGAGGTCAATTACGGGCGCGAATACGACCTGAGCGAGTTCAACATCGTCGCGGTCGCCGATTTCAACGCCGGCGCGATGGAGAACAAGGGCCTCAACATCTTCAATTCAAAGTACATCCTCGCCGATGCCGAAACCGCGACCGACGCCGATTTCGATGCGGTGGCAGCGGTCGTCGCGCATGAGTATTTCCACAACTGGACCGGCAACCGCGTCACCTGCCGCGACTGGTTCCAGCTGTCGTTGAAGGAAGGCCTGACGGTGTTCCGTGATCAGCAGTTTTCGGCCGACCAGGGATCGGCGGCGGTGCGGCGGATCGACGATGTGCGGATGCTGCGCGCCGCGCAATTCCCCGAGGACGCGGGGCCGCTCGCGCACCCGATCCGCCCCGATCATTATATAGAGATCGGCAATTTCTATACCGCGACGGTCTATAACAAGGGCGCGGAGGTGATCCGCATGCTCCACACGCTGCTCGGTGCGGACGGGTTCCGGCGCGGCACCGACCTGTATTTCGACCGCCATGACGGGCAGGCGGTGACCACCGACGACTGGCTGGCGGCGATGGGCGATGCCAGCGGGCACGACCTGTCGGGCTTCCGCCGCTGGTATGCGCAGGCGGGCACGCCGCGCGTGGCGGCGACGCTGACGCATGACGCAGCTGCGGCGACCGCGACGCTGACGCTGATGCAGACGGTGCCGCCGACGCCGGGGCAGGCGGACAAGCTGGCGATGACGCTGCCGTTCCGCGTCGCGCTGTTCGGGCGCGGCAGCGGCGCGCGGCTGGGCGACGAGCGCGTCATCGAGCTGACCGAGGCGGCGAGCGTGACGTTCGACGGCATCGACGAAATCCCGGTCGCCTCGCTCAACCGCGGCTTTTCGGCGCCAGTGATCGTCGAGGCAGCGGCGTCGCGCGGCGACCTCGCGTTCCTGTCGGCGCATGACGACGATCCGTTCGCGCGGTACGAGGCGCTGCAGCGCCTCGCGCTCGATGTGCTGGCGAGCGACGGCCCGGCGGACGATCTCGTCGCCGCTGTCGGGGCGACGCTGGCATCGGGACTCGATCCGGCGTTCATCGCCGAAGCCGTGCTGCTGCCGTCCGAAGCGTTCATCGGCGATCAGGCGGCGGTGGTCGATGTCGATGCGGTCCATGCCCGGCGCGAGGCGGCGCGCACGGCGATCGGCGCTCAATTACGCGACCAATGGTGGGCGGCGTACCGCGATCACGGCGCGAACCGCTATGAACTGACGCCCGAGGCCAAGGGCCGCCGGCGGCTAAAGAATGTCGCGCTGGGCTATCTCATGGCCGATGACGATCCGGCGGCGGTGGCGGCGGCGTTCCAGCAGTTCGTGGGGGCCGACAACATGACCGACCGGATGTCGGCGCTGGGGCTGCTCGCAAGTTCGGCCGCGCCCGAGCGCGATACGGCGCTGCGCGTGTTCCACGACCGCTACCGAGGCGACCCGTCGGTGATCGACAAATGGTTCACCGTGCAGGCGGTGTCGGCGCGCGCCGATACGCTTGCGGCGGTGCAGGCGCTGATGACGCATCCGGACTTAAGCCGCAGCAACCCCAACCGGCTGCGCGCGCTGATCGGCGCATTCGGCGTCAACCAGGTGCGGTTCCATGCGGCGGACGGCGCGGGCTACCGCCTGCTCGCCGACGAGGTGATCGCGGTCGATGCGATCAACCCGCAGGGCGCGGCGCGGCTGGTGACGCCGCTCGGCCGCTGGCGGCGGTTCGATGCGGCGCGTGGGAGCCTGATGCGCGCCGAGCTCGAGCGCATCGTTGCCCGCCCCGAACTGTCGAAGGACGTGTTCGAGATGGCCAGCCGGAGCCTCGCATAAGATGGCGTTCGTCAGCGTCACGCGGCTACGGGTACGGTCGGTCCGGTTCCTGCCGATGGTGTTTCTCGACTTCATCCGCACCCGGCGACAGGTCGAACGCGCCGCCGGCTTCCGCACCGGAGCGCTGCTGGCCGATCGCGGGTGGGCGTTCTGGACGCTGACCGTCTGGGACGATCAGGCGAGCATGCGGCGCTACATGACCAACGGTTCGCACCGCGTCGCAATGCCGACGTTGCTCGAACGCTGCGACGAGGCGGCGGTGGCGCATTGGGAGCAGGACGCCGCCGTGCTGCCGTCATGGGCCGAAGCCGACCGCCGCATGCGCACCGAGGGCCGCGCGTCAAAGGTCCGGCATCCGAGCAGCGATCACGCCGCCATGCGCTTTGCCGTGCCCGACCCGGCGCGATCGACCGTGCTGACCCCGGTCGCGGCTACGGCTTGACCCAGTCGGCGACGTCGCCCGCCAGCCGGTTGGCGGCGGCGTTCAAAGCGACTGCCACCACCTCGGGCGTCTGGCTCGGCACCGGCTCGGTCGCGTCGAAGCGGCGCACCGCCTGCGGCCCGCCGCTGTTGATCGACAGCACCGCGTCATAGCGCACGCGCACCACGACATGCCCGGGGTCGCGCACGTCGAGGCTGCATTCCATCAGCGTGCCGGTCAGCGTGCGGCCCGGCGCGAGCGGGGCCTGCCGCGGGTCGAGCGTGACGATGCCGTGCGCGTCGAGCGTATCGGCGAGCACATGCTGCAATTGCTTGTTGGGCTGTTCGGCCCAGGTCGCACCGGTCAGATAGGCAAGGCTGGTGTTGCTGGTGATGACCGGCACGCGCAGCGTCTGCAACGCGCCGGTGGCGGCGGGCACCAGCACGAGCACCGCGCGGGTCCGGTCATAACTCGCCTGCGTCGCCGCTGGCGTCGCGGTCGCGCGCAGCGTCATCAGCGACGCGGGCGGCTTGTCGTTGCCGCCGATCTGTACCAGCGGGCCGCAGCCGGCGACCAGCGCGAGCAGCAGCAGGGGGAATGCGCGCATTACTTGCCCTTCTTTTTCTTCGGACCGTCACCGGCATATTCGGGAAGCCGCCGCCCGCCGATCAGCGCGCCCGCCGGATCCTGATCGAGCTTGGCGGCAAGCGCGCCGAGCTGGCCGGTCACGTCGCGCAGGTCGCGGATCAGCTGGCCGGTTTCAGGCAGCGTCTGCGTCGTCAGCGTGTTGATTCCCGGCTGCGCGCTCGACACGACGCCTTCGATCTTGGCAAGCGCGGTGTTGGCATGCGCGACGGTGGCACGCAGGTCGGCGACCAGCGGCTTGCCGTCGGTGGTAACGAGCTCGTCGGTATGCGCGGCGAGCGCCGACAGCGACGCTGCCGCCTTGGTCGCCGCCTGCAGCGTCTGGCGCGTCTCGGCGATCGTCGCGGCGATTTCGGGGCCGCGGTCGGCGAGCGCGTTGGTCAGCCGGTCGGTGTTATGCAGGATGCCGCCGATCGACGCGCGGTTGTCGTCATTGAGCAGCTTGTTGAGATTGTTGGTCAGATCCGACAGATGGTTGAGCAGTTCAGGCGCGGTCGCGAGCAGCTGCCCCAATGCGCCGGGGCGCTGCGGGATGACGGGCACGCCGAACGGGCCTTCCTCGGTGATCGGATCGGCCCCGGTGATCGCGCCGAGCAGCTGGATCTGGCTGACGCCGGTGAAGCCGACACCCTCGATGCCCGCCGTCGTGCCCTGCAGGATCGGCACATCGGCACCGACTTCGATGCGAACGCGCACTGCGTCGGGGGTTTTGGGCAGCAGGGCGATCTGCTTGATCTGCCCGACGGGGACGCCCTTGAACGCGACGGCGCTGCCGACGGCGAGGCCGCTGACCGATTGTTTGAAGAAGATGTCGAACTGATGCTTCTCGGCGCCCGAAAAGCGCGCCAGCCACAGCACCATGGCAAACAGCGCGAGCGTGATGCCGAGTGTAACGGCCCCAACCAGCACATAGGAACTGCGCGTTTCCACTAGTCGTCGTCCTTGATCTCGGCCCCAAGTGCTGCGCGACCGCGCGGCCCCCGGAAATATTCCTGCACCCACGGATGGTCGAACGCCAATAGTTCCGGAATCGTTCCGACAGTCAGTACGACACCGTCGGCGATCACCGCGATCCGGTCACAAATCGCATGCAGCGTATCGAGGTCGTGCGTGATCAGGAACACGGTGAACCCCATCGTGTCGCGCAGGGTCTTGATCAGCGTGTCGAACGCCGCCGCGCCGATCGGGTCGAGCCCGGCGGTCGGTTCGTCGAGAAACAGCAATGCCGGATCGAGCGCCAGCGCACGCGCCAGCCCTGCGCGCTTGCGCATCCCGCCCGACAGTTCCGACGGCAGCTTCGGCCCAGCCAGCGGCGGCAGCCCGACCATCGCGATCTTGTACCCGGCGATCTGGTCCATCAGTTCGGGCGACAGCGCATAAAATTCGCGCATCGGCACCTCGATATTCTCGGTGACGGTCAGCGACGAAAACAGCGCGCCATCCTGAAACAGCACGCCCCAGCGCCGGCGCAGATCCTTCGCCTGCGCGTCGTCGAGCGCATCGACGCGCTCGCCGAACACCTCGATCTCGCCCGCATCGGGCGTCTGCAGCCCGAGGATGGAGCGCATCAGCACCGACTTGCCGGTCCCCGAGCCGCCGACGACACCAAGGATTTCGCCGGCGCGCACCTCGATATTGACGTCCTTGTGGACGACCTGCTCGCCAAAGCTGTTCTGCAGCCCGGAGACGCGGATGACGACGTCGGCGTCGCTCATATGAAGCCCAGCGCGGTGAAGAACACCGCGAAAAACGCATCGAGGACGATGACGAGGAAGATCGACTGCACCACCGCCGCCGTAGTCCGCAGGCCGACCGATTCGGCATTGCCGGTGACCTGCATGCCCTGGAAACAGCCGGTCACCGCGATGATGACACCGAACACCGGGGCCTTGAGCGTGCCGATCACCAGGTCGGACAGCGGGACGACATCGCGGATCCGCTCGACGAAGCTGACCGGCGGGATGCCGAGCGACACCCAGCAGAACAGCCCGCCGCCGAGCACCGCCATCATCGACCCGTAAAAGCCCAGCAGCGTCAGCATGACCATCATCGCGATCAGCCGCGGAAGCACGAGCACCTCGATCGGCGACATGCCGATCGAGGCCATCGCGTCGATTTCCTGGTTGAGCTTCATCGACCCAATCTGCGCGGCAAACGCCGATCCCGACCGGCCCGCGACCATGATCGCGGTGAGCAGGATGCCGAGTTCGCGGAACACCGATCGCCCGATGAGATTGACGACGAACACGTCCGCGCCGAACTGTTGAAGCTGCACCGCGCCCTGTTGCGCAACCACGATGCCGACAAGGAACGATAATAGCCCGACGATGCCGAGCGCGTTGACGCCGACGACTTCGAGCTGATGCACCACGGCGTTCCAGCGCAGCGGGCGGCGTTCGAACAGGCTCTGGAACAGCGTCACCAGCGTCATGCCGAGGAAACCGAGGAACGCGCCGAGCGTGTGGACCGACCCGACGAGCCCGCGGCCGATCAGTTCGAGCTGACGGGCGACGCGGTTTGGCGCGGGCGGCATGTCGGCGGGCGGCGCGTCATTTGCGGCAACCTCGTCGATCAGCCGCTGTGCATCGGGCGAGGCCCCGTCGACGCGAACCTTTTGACCCGCCGCTTCCCAGTCGCGCGACAGTCGGTGCACGAGCCATGCACCGATGGTGTCGAAATGCTCGACCTTGCCGAGGTCGATCGCCAGCGGGCGTCCATCGGGGCGTAGCCCGTCGATCTGCGCGGCGATCGGCCCGATCCCGGCAATCGTCAGCGGCCCGGCAAGGCGCAAAATGCGCTCACCGGTACCCGCGTCATCGAGATCGAGCGTGGCGGTGTCCATCGTGCCTTAGGGTGTGCGAGATTGGTTCATATCGGGCAAGCCCTTAACGGTTAACCTCCGTAACAGTTGCATGGCCGCGCGCCACGCGCCATCGACGCACGATGACGCCGATCGCGCTCTATGACATGGACAAAACCATCACGCGGCGCGCGACACTGCTGCCGTGGCTGATCTTCTGGGCGCGGGCCGAGGCACCGTGGCGGCTTACGCTGCTGCCGCTGCTCGGCGTCGCGACGCTCGGCTATGCGCTGCGGCTGCTCGACCGGACGCAGCTGAAGCGGATCGCGCAGGCGTTGCTGATGGGGCCGGGGTGTGCGCGTGCGACCGTCGCGCGGCGCGCGGCGGCGTTTGCGGCGGTCACCGTCGCGCGCGGACTTTGGCCCGGTGCGGTCGTCCAGCTGGCCGCCGACCGGGCGGAGGGGCGGACGCTGGTGCTGGCGAGCGCATCCTATGCCTTTTATGTCGAGGCGATCGCCGACGCGCTGGGGATCGATGCGGTACTGGCGACCGAATCGGAGTGGGACGGCGACACGCTGCGGCCGCGCGTGGCGGGCACGAACTGCTACGGGGCCGCGAAGGCGGTGCGGGTCGCGGCGTGGCTGGCGGAGCATCCGCATGCGCCGATGCGTTTTTATTCGGACCATGTGTCGGATGCGACGCTGTTCGAGCGGGCCGACGAGGCGGTTGCGGTGTGCCCGTCGCCGGCGCTGCGGCGGCTGGCGCGGTCACGCGGCTGGCGGATCGCCGACTGGCGTTAAAGGCAGCGCACCAGCTTGCCCTCGCGGCCCGCGTCGAGCTGATATGTCTGCGGTGCCTCGCCCTGTGCCGAAACGGTCAGCGTCATCACCGTGCCGACGATATTGCCCTCGATCTGCGCGGCGGTCGTCGACGGGGGGACATCGGCGCGCTGTGGCCCGGGGCGGAACAGCTGCTGCGTGCCGGTAATTTTGAAATGGCCATGCGCCGACGGGATGACCGGTGCGGCGAGCGCCAGTTCGGCGCACCCGGTCGCCATCGTGCCCCCGGTCGCGGTCAGCAGCAGCCGCACCTGCGGCCCGCCCCACACGCCGGTCAGTGGCCCTGCGGCGACCATTGCGGCCAGTACGACTGCCATTGTCATTCGCGTTCCTCCGCCTTCGCACCGAGTATCGCACGCGCCCGGCAGACATCAAAACGGCGGCGCAGGATGTCCCGCGTCGCCGCTTCGATCATGCCGCAATCAGGCGGTAAGCGTCGCCGGACGGCGGCGGCGCGCAGCCGCACCGACCATGCCGAAGCCGACGATCATCATCGCCCAGGTCGCCGGTTCCGGAACCGCATCGGCCTGAATCTCGGCGATCACGGTGGCCCAGCGTGAACCGCCGGTGCCGGTGGGGTGACCACCGGCCGCGTTGTTCCAGAAGGTCGCATATTCACCGACCAGCCAGAATTTGTTGGGATCGGTCGGATCGACGGTGATCGCGCTGTAATCGCCAAAGCGCTGACGGCCGGCAGGGGCCACCAGTTCGGCGCTGCCGTTGTGATAGTCGTTGACGTCGCTGACCTTGATCGTCAGTTCGGCGCTGGTCGGGGTCAGGCCGCCCGTTGCCGTGGTGTCGAACGTGCGTGCCATAACGGTGATCGCCCCGTCCGCTCCAGCGCCCGAACGGTCATACGAAATGACGACCTGGCCAAAGGCGTTGACCGCGATCGAGCCGTAATAATAGTCGTGTCCCGCCGTGCCGATATCGCCTTCGGACAGGATGGTCTTGGTTACGGCATCGACGACGCTGTAGCGCACGACCGTATAGTTGCCGCCGATCGGCGTGACGGTGTGGACGGCATAGATGCGACCGTTGACTTCGGTGACGCTCGACCCGACGCGGTCGTCGCCGGCATCGACGATCTGCGACGACAGGCCGTTGAAGCCGCTCGGCTGCCGCGCCGCGCTGTTGACCTTATAGTCCGAGACCGCAATGAAATCGGTTGCGGTGCCACGCGCCGTGGTCGCCGTTCCGGCATTGGTAATGTCATAGCTGGTCAGCGCGTTGGCCTGGAACGACACCGACAGTGTCCGGCCGGTGGTGCCGGCGCGGTCGCTGTTGTTGACGCCCTGAATGGCGAAGCCACGTGTAAAATCGTCGGTCGCGCCGCCGGTATAGGCGGTGAAGAACTGCACGTTATTGGTCGCGATCGGCCCCCCGGCGTGGAAAACATCGCTCAGCGGGATGACGTTGAGCGTCGTGCCCTGAAAGCTCGCCGACGTCGCCGTTGCCGAAGCGTTGCCGAAGTCGTTGGTGCCGATATAGATCGCGTTCTTGTCCATCGCGAGCGTCGCATAGTCGGCGATGCCGCCGCCGAAGCCCGACCCGGCATAGCCGGTGAATTTCGTCGAGGTCCAGCCGCCCGTGGCGTCGGCGGTGTTGGAAACGGCGATCTGGATGTCGGATACGCTATTGCCGAATGCCGTCGCCACCCAGCGGTTCAGCGAGGCGTTGAACAGGATGCGCGGATCGCCCTGCGTGCCGGTTTGCCCGGCGGCGGCCCAGAAGGCGACGTCCGACTGCAGGCTTGCAACCGACCCGTTCGACTTGTTGTAAACGGCAACCGCGCCGTTCAGGATTTCGACGAACTGCGTCGTCCCGACTGCACCCATGGTGTCTGGCGGGATGAAATTGCGCGACAGCGCGGCAGCATCATATTGCGTGATGCCCTGAAACACCTGCAGCACCGATCCGCCGGTCCCGGTGAGCGTGGCGCGCGGACCCGCAGCCGACACGCCGCCGTCGAACGCCGTGCCCGTCAGCAGTGTCGAGCCGCCGTCATATTCGAGGTAGCCGGGGTCCTTGACCTGCGCGAACGCCGACGTGGATACAAGCAACGCAATCGTCAGCCCGCCAAAAACAATCTTCGTTCGCATGATAGTCCCCTTAACTGCGGCTGTGACGAGATCCACAGCGCGACGAGTCGGATGGAATGCCGAACGCGACCCTTTGGCAAGGCACGACTATCTTGTTTTATTAACAAATATTTTATGTTGCCGATATGCAACACTCAGGCGAATTCGTTTCGGCTCCGCGCGGCGCGACGCCACATGGCACCCGTCATGCCGAAACCGACGATCATCATCGCCCAGGTCGACGGTTCGGGGACAAGGTCGGCGACTTGCGCGGTGGTGAATGCATAGGCGGGGGTCTTCAGCGCATCGACGTTGAGCGTCCAGCCGATCGCGTCGAACGCGGCAAGGTCGATCGCGCTGATGATGCCGCCCTGGCACGGCGCGAACGTCGGATCCATGATCCCAATCGACACTCCGGCGATCGGGCAGCCGGGAGTGCCACGGAAATACTGATTGTCCTTCCAGTGCGATGCCTGGCTGCCGTCGCCGGTGTAGGCACCGGTCGAATAGAGCGCGAGCGACGTCTTGCCGCCGTCGAGCGAAAAGAACGAATCGGTCGCCGTCGTCCAGTCGAGCGTCGGCTTGCCGCCGTTGAGCTTGTTCGGGTCGTTGCTGAACCGGAACAGGTCGAGCACGTCGCCGATCGCATATTGCTGCGCCGGCAGGTTCTGGCACAGCAGCGGCGCGGCCGCCGAACCGCAGTTCGCCGACGCATTCGGGCTGCCGGTGCCGAGCTCGTCATAGGTATCGACGCCGCTGAGGAAGCCGAGCGCATGGCCGATCTCGTGCGTGGCCACGCCGACGAAATCGAGCTTGTTAGGGTCGATGCCGTCGCGCGGGTTATAGTCGAACGCAAAGTCCGAACTGAACTGGATCGACGCATCCGACGCGCCGGCGACGAAGGTATAGCCGAGCGCCTTGGCGTTGGCGGTCGACATGCCGATATAGGTGTTGTTGTTGTCGTTCGACGCGTCGCCCGGAATGGTGAACGAGCCGACGGTATCATAGACGCCCTTGCTGGTGTCGATGCCCGTGCCTGCGGTGGCATCGGTGTATCCCGGCGTGATGACGTTGATCGCGCCCGCGCCCGAACCCGAGGTGACCAGCGTCGGCAGGTTCGCCACGACCGTCTGATCGACGCCCGATGCGCTCGCGCCCGCCATCAACCGGCTTTCGACGAACTGCACGGCATGGTTGGTCTGCGTCGTGCTGGTCGACCCGAGCACGTTCGTCGGCAGCGAGGCGAGGCTGATGTCGATATAGACCGTGACATTGGTGGTGATGACGCTCTGCCAATAGGCGGCGGCGGCGCGGAAGTCGTCGAGCGCGGCCTGGTTCGTGGTGAACCCACCGGTGTCATTCAGCACGATCGTCAGCGCCGTCGCCGGAACCGCCGATGACAGCACCGCAGCGGTCGCCAGCAACGCAAAAAGCCTGTTCGCCATAAATGTCCCCGTTGTGACCCGCGACCGCCCCTGCCGGGGGTGCATGGTTAACAAGGGAACATCTTTGCGTGACGCCTTCAAGTCACTCCGAAGACTGCGCTATTATGCCGCCAGCTTGCGCAGCACATACTGCAGGATGCCGCCTGCGTAGAAATATTCGAGCTCCTGTTCGGTGTCGATCCGGCAGCGCGTTTCGAAGCTGCCGGTGGAGCCGTCGGCACGCGTGAACGCCACCGTCAGCGTCTGGCGCGGGCGCAGCGTCGCCATGCCGGTGATGTCGAACGTCTCGGTGCCGTCGAGGCCGAGCGTCTTGCGGTCGACGCCTTCGGCGAACTGCAGCGGCACGACGCCCATGCCGACGAGGTTCGAGCGGTGGATGCGTTCGAACGATTCGGCGATCACCGCGCGCACGCCGAGCAGGGTGGTGCCCTTTGCGGCCCAGTCGCGCGACGAGCCGGTGCCATATTCCTTGCCCGCGATGATGACGAGCGGCGTGCCTTCGGCCTTGTACGCCATCGCGGCGTCATAGATGTCGTGCTGCGCGCCCGACGGCATCATGCGGGTGACGCCGCCCTCGACGCCCGGCACCATCTCGTTCCGGATGCGGATGTTGGCAAAGGTGCCGCGCATCATGATCTCGTGGTTGCCGCGACGCGCGCCATAGCTGTTGAACTCGGCCTGATTGACCTGGCGCTCGTTGAGGTAGCGCCCGGCGGGCGAGGCGACCTTGATCGACCCGGCGGGCGAAATGTGATCGGTGGTGATCGAGTCGGCGAAAATCGCCAGCGGGCGCGCGCCGGTGATGTCGCTGACCGGCGACGGGGTCATCGTCATGCCGTCGAAATAGGGCGGGTTCGCCACATAGGTCGACGCCGGGTTCCACGTGTACGTCGCGCCGCCCTCGACCTTGATCGCCTGCCAGCGGTCGTCGCCGAGGAAGACATTGGCATAGCGCGTGCGGAACATCTCGGCGGTGACGTTCGACATCACCATGTCGCTGACTTCCTGGTTGGTCGGCCAGATGTCCTTCAGATACACGTTCTTGCCCTCGGGCGTCTGGCCGAGCGGGTCGGTGACCATGTCACCGCGCATCGTGCCCGCGATCGCATAGGCGACCACCAGCGGCGGGCTGGCGAGGTAGTTGGCGCGAACATCGGGCGAGACGCGGCCTTCGAAATTGCGGTTGCCCGACAGCACGCTGACCGCCACGAGATCGCCGCTGCTGATCGCGTCGGAGATCGGGCCGGGCAGCGGGCCCGAGTTGCCGATGCAGGTCGTGCAGCCATAGCCGACGAGGTTGAAGCCGAGATAGTCGAGGTCGTCCTGCAGCTTCGAGCTGGCGAAATAGTCGGTGACCACCTTCGATCCCGGCGCAAGGCTGGTCTTGACCCAAGGCTTCGAATGCAGCCCGAGCGCGCGCGCCTTGCGCGCCACCAGCCCGGCGGCGACCAGCACATTGGGGTTCGAGGTGTTGGTGCAGCTGGTGATCGCCGCAATGACGACGTCGCCGTGGCCGAGGTCGTGGGTGGCACCCGCGACGGGGACGCGCTTGTCGGCTTCGGCACCCTTTTTATAGCCGCCGGCGAGCTCGGTCTCGAACGCCTCGTCGGCATTGCCGAGCAGCACGCGGTCCTGCGGGCGGCGCGGCCCGGCGAGCGACGGCTGCACGCTCGACAGGTCGAGGTGGAGCACTTCGGTGAACACCGGATCGGGCAGGCTCGCGTCGCGCCACATGCCCTGCGCCTTGGCATAGGCCTCGACGAGTTCGATCTGGTGCGGCTCGCGGCCCGTCAGCTTGAGATAATTGAGCGTCGCCTGATCGACCGGGAAAAAGCCGCAGGTCGCGCCATATTCGGGTGCCATGTTGGCGATCGTCGCGCGGTCGGCGAGCGTCAGCGCATCGAGCCCGGCACCATAGAATTCGACGAAGCGCCCGACGACGCCGTGCGCACGCAGCATCTGCGTGACTGTCAGCACGAGGTCGGTCGCCGTCACGCCTTCGGGCAGCACGCCGTCCAGTTTCATGCCGACGACTTCGGGGATCAGCATGCTGACCGGCTGGCCGAGCATCGCGGCTTCGGCCTCGATTCCGCCGACGCCCCAGCCGAGCACGCCCAGCCCGTTGACCATGGTGGTGTGGCTATCGGTGCCGACCAGCGTGTCGGGATAGGCGACCATGCTGCCGTCGGCGGCTTCGCTGACCCAGACGGTCTGCGCCAGATATTCGAGATTGACCTGATGGCAGATGCCGGTGCCCGGCGGCACGACGCGGAAGCCCTTGAGCGCCGAGCTGCCCCAGCGCAGGAACTC
>Ga0123338_10004172_pt1 | contig 12719 bp, 10 predicted proteins | sample grotaG_FD_89793 | JGI IMG/M metagenome (GOLD analysis project Ga0123338, IMG submission 89793) | Glacier valley bacterial and archeal communities from Borup Fiord, Nunavut, Canada, to study Microbial Dark Matter (Phase II) -... | ecosystem: Environmental > Aquatic > Freshwater > Ice > Glacier ... | reverse complement strand
TGGGACTACGGCCCGCTGTCGATCACGACGAAGTACAACTACACCAAGGGGTGGCGGCAGGCTGCCTTCGCCGATACGAACGCGTATTACTTGACCACGAACACCCCGCAATTCCAGACCGGCACCTTGCGAAAGAAAACGCCGGACTACTACACGTTCGACCCTTACGGGCGCTACCAGATCAACAAGAACTTTTCTACCAGCGCATCCGTGGTCAACCTGTTCAACCGGACTCCTCCGTACGACCCCGGCTTCACGACGACTTACTTCTACGACTTCAGCCAGTTCGATGTTCGGGGTCGGCTGTACCGCCTGAGCCTCACCTACAAGATGTAGAAACGCGAAGTCGAGTCTCTCGGCCCATGGCCCCGCGCGATATTGCCGGGGCCATTTTTCATGGCCGCAGCGGCGTCAGAAGCTGGCGCCGATGTGCTCGTCGAAACTTCAGCATCTCTTGGCGGCAAGAGTGAATCAATCGGGGATGGAATGAGCGGATTCTTCAAAGCGCTGGTCGCAGCCGGATTCCTCGGATTTGCGGCGCTCACGGCCGCACAAACAACGCCACCTCCACCCGCGCCCGCCGCCTCGGCGCCGAGCCTCGAGGAAATGCTCCGCTTGCCGGCGTACGCGTCACCCCGCATCTCGCGCAACGGCAAGTACTTCGCCGTCACGATTCCCGTCAACGGCAAGATGAACCTCGCCGTGGTCGATCTCGAGACCCGCAAGGGCACGGCGATCACGAACTACTCGGATTTCGACGTGCTCGGGGTGCGATGGGTCGGCAACGACCGGCTCCTGTACACGCTCGGCCAGGGGGATTCGCCGACGGGTGCCGGGACGTTCCTCGGCGGTGGCTTGTTCATGGTCGGCCGCGACGGCAAGGAATCCCGCAAGTTGGCGCCGACCGTGCGCGAGCTGCGGGCACAACGCCAGTTCGTCTACCGGCCGATGCGCGTGCTGCGCAGCATCCCGGGCAGCGACGAAGAGGTCATCGTCGAGGCGGCACTTCGCGATGCGGAGTCGTACGACGTCTACCGACTCAACATCGTCACCGGCCGCACGAGCCTGCTCACCAGCAATCGTCCGACACGCGCCAATGGCTGGCTGCTCGACCGCAATCGCGTTCCACGGATCGTGACGGCCAACCCGAAGGGAACGACCACCGAGGTCGTCTACTACCGCAAGACAGAAGACGACCCCTTCGTCGAGATCGCCCGATACGACCGGACCCAACCGGGCGTGTTCGACCCGCTTTATTTCGAGTCGAACAACCAGACCTTGCTCGTCGCCACGAATGCCGACCGGCCCACGATGGGCATCTACCGCTATGACCCGGTCACCAGGAAGCTCGGCGAACTCGTCGCCGACGATCCGAAATTCGACCTCGACGGTGTCGATACCGATCCCGTCACCGACGAGTTGCTGGGCTACACCGTCGACGCGGAGAAGCCGAGACAGGTCTTGCTGACGGAGGGCGACAAGCGCATCCAGCGGATGATCGACGGCGCCTTGCCCGAGACGCTGAACAGCTTCAACAAGGTCCGCGGCGACACGTACCTCGTGACTTCGTACTCCGATCGCATTCCGGTGCGCTGGTATCTGCTCGACGAAGGCAAGAAGACGCTGGAGGACCTGTTTTCCAGCCGGCCCTGGCTGACGAAGGACAAGCTCGTCGACATGAAGCCGTTCTTCCTGAAGACCCGCGACGGGCTGGAGATCCTGTCGTACTACTTCCTCCCCGCCAACTACAAGCCGGGCCAAAAGCTGCCCACGGTCGTTCACATCCACGGCGGTCCGTTCGCCCGCGCCGACGGGTGGGGCCGCGGCTACGGCTATCGCGAAGCGCAGATCCTCGCTTCTCGCGGATACGCTGTCGTGCTGCCGAACTTCCGAATCACGCCAGGGCTCGGCAGCAAGATCTACTACAGCGGCTTCGGCGCCTATGGCAAGGAAATGGTCGACGACCATGAAGACGCCGCCAAGTGGGCCATCGCACAAGGGTTCGCGGACCCCGACCGCATCTGCATCTCCGGCGCGAGCTACGGTGGCTACGCCACTCTCATGTCGCTGGCCCGTTTCCCCGGCGTCTTCAAGTGCGGGATCGCCGGCGCGGCACCGACGGACATGGAAGTCCAGTTGACTTCCACGCAAGGTGACACGGTCTACAACGAAAGCGGATTCGAGTTCTGGAAGGTGGTCCTCGGCGTCACCGATACATCGAAGATTCCCAAGGAGTATTCGCCTGCCTACCTGGCAGACAAGATCAAGCAGCCTGTGATGCTGTACTGGGGTGCCGACGATGTGCGCGTGCCTTTCGAGCAGGCCAGCATCATGATCCGGGCCCTGGAGCGGGCGGGGAATCCGCCGAAGGCCGTGATCGTGAAGAAAGAGGAAGGGCACGGCTTCGGCCGCGTCGAAAACAACCTCGACCTCTACACGCAGATGCTCGACTTCCTCGACACCAACATCGGCCCGACAAGCAAACGTTAGGCCCTAACCCGGCTCGCGCCTCAGATCCTTGAACGCCGCGAATAGCCACGTCCGCATGCCGACCAGCAGCGTGTAGGACGTGCGCTGCTCGTCGGGCAGGTGCTGCTCGGCGAGATGACCCTGGGCGAAGTCCTGGCCGACGCGCTGCAGCCGCTCGACAAGGGTTCGCGCCAGGCTCGGCGTGATGCCGCCGTGCACGAGCATCAACAGCTCGCCCTCGCCGTCGAAGCCGCCGCTCAGGTAGTCGGCGGCGACGTGCTCGCGGAAGTACTGCATCACCGGCCCGTGCGGCAGCCAGCGAAAGCCCTTGGCGACCTTTAGCGAGTAGCGGTTCAGCGGCCGCAGCTCGATGATGCCGATCCGGTCCAGCGCGGTCAGATGCTTGACGCACTCGGCCTCGCTGTAGAGGTACTCGCGCATCATGGCCTCGACGCTCCACTGACTGAGGCAGCAGATCGCCATCAGCAGCAGCTTGCGGTCGGCGACGACGGCAGCCTCCTGCTGCACGCTCAGCTGGCGGCGCATCGGCTGGGCGTCGGCGACCTTCCTCGCCAGCTCGGCGAAGTCCATGTTCAGCACACGCAGCATCTCGTCGATTCGCGACAGCGGCATGTCGGCCTTGGCGAAGACGCGCTTGATGCTCGACTCCGACATGCCGAGCGCCTCGGCCAGCACCGCGTAGGTGATGCCGGCGGCGCGCAGCTCGGTCTTCAGCGCCGCGACGAGATCCTGGGTCGTGCTCATGGGGTCCGGAGGAAAGGCTGGCGAAGTATCGCCCGGCGACACTCGGCGATTCCGGTCGCGCGACTGCGCTGTCGTTCACTCGAACGCATGCTCGTCGTTGCGCCGATACGTTAGATTTCGACGCGTCGCGCCACCCATTGCGACGCTTCGAAAGCGCCCTTGGACACTCACGCCGACATCGCCGCGCCCGCACTGTCGCCCACCGAAGCGCACGTCCACCCGAACCAGTTCGCCCTGCTCGGCCAGCGCCGTTTCGCGCCGTTCTTCTGGACCCAGTTCCTCGGCGCCGGCAACGACAACCTGTTCAAGTTCGCGTTCACCGTGCTCGTGACATACAAGCTGCAGGTGGCGTGGCTTCCGCCGGCGCTCGCCGGTCTGGCGATCGGCGCCCTTTTCATCCTGCCGTTCCTGCTCTTCTCCGCCACCAGCGGCCAGCTCGCCGACAAGCTCGACAAGGCGGTCCTGATCCGCTTCGTGAAGTGGCTCGAGATCGCCGTCATGGCGCTCGCCGGCTGGGGCTTCGTGACTGCCGACGTGGTGCTGCTGCTCGGCTGCGTGTTCCTCATGGGACTGCACTCGACGCTGTTCGGCCCGGTCAAGTTCGCCTACCTGCCGCAGCACCTGAGCGAGCGCGAGCTGACCGGCGGCAACGGCATGGTCGAGATGGGCACCTTCGTGGCCATCCTGCTCGGCAACGTCGCCGGTGGCCTGCTCATCGCGATGCCGCAGGTCGGGCCGTACTACGTGGCGTTCGCGTGCGTCGGCATCGCCATCATCGGCCGGTTGACGGCGCAGGCGGTGCCGGCCTCGCCGGCGACCGACCCCGGCCTCGTCATCAACTGGAACCCGGTCACCGAGACGCTGCGCAACCTCAGGCTCGCGCACGAGAACATCGTCGTCTTCCGCTCGCTGCTCGGCATCTCGTGGATGTGGTTCTTCGGCGCCGCCTTCCTGGCCCAGTTCCCGTCGTTCGCGAAGGACGTGCTGCATGGCGACGAGCAGGTCGCGTCGCTGCTGCTCGTGGTCTTCTCGATCGGCATCGGCATCGGCTCGCTGCTCTGCGAGGTGCTGTCGCGGCGCCATGTCGAGATCGGGCTGGTGCCGCTCGGCGCCATCGGCATGAGCGTGTTCTCCCTCGATCTCTACTTCTCGTCGCGCGGCTTGCCGCCGTCGGCCGGCTACACGCTGCAGGCCTTCGTCGCCCAGCCGGCGCACTGGCGCGTGATGGCCGACCTGGCGCTGCTGTCGCTGTTCGCCGGGCTCTACAGCGTTCCGATGTATGCGCTCATCCAGATGCGCTCGCTGCCGAGCCATCGGGCCCGGATCATCGCTGCCAACAACATCCTCAACGCGGTGTTCATGATCGCCAGCTCGATCATCGTCGGCGGGCTTCTCAGCGCCGGCTTCACGATTCCGCAGGTGTTCCTGGTGATCGCCGTGCTGAACGCGGTGGTGGCGTTCTACATCTTCATGCTGGTGCCCGAGTACCTGCTGCGCTTCGTCGCCTTCGTCGCCGCACGGCTCATCTATCGTTTCAAGGTGCGCGGCGACGAGCACATCCCGGCGACGGGCGCGGCCATCCTGGTCTGCAACCACGTCAGCTTCATCGATCCGGTGCTGCTGATGGCGGCCAGCCCGCGGCCGATCCACTTCATCATGGATTCCGGAATCTTCAAGACACCGCTGCTCGGCTGGTTCTTCCGGCTCGCCAAGGCGATTCCGATCGCGCCGCAGAAGGTCGACGCCGCGACCTACGAGCAGGCGTTCGCGCGTGCCCGCGGCGTGCTCGACGACGGCGACCTGCTCTGCATCTTTCCCGAGGGCGCGATCTCGCGCGACGGCGAGCTCGCGGAGTTCAAGGGCGGCGTGATGAAGCTGCTCGAAACGAACCCGGTACCGGTGGTGCCGATGGCATTGCAGAACCTCTGGGGGTCGTTCTTCTCGCGAGCCGGCGGTCGCGCCATGAGCCGGCCGTTCCGGCGCGGCGTATGGAGCCGCGTCGGCCTCGTCGTCGGACCGGCAGTGGCACCGAGCCAGGCCACGCCGTCGGTACTTCGCGAGCACGTTGCCGCGCTGCTCGCGCGCTGAGCGCCGGGCTCAGACCGGGGCGCCGATCGCCGCCGGTTTTGGCTCCTTGGCGACCGGCTCGACGCCGATGCGCTCGTACTCCGAAATCACCTGGGCACCGAGCAGCAGCAGCGTCGCCGCGATCTCGAGACTCAGGAGGACGACGATCGCGGTGGTGAGCGAGCCGTAGACGACGTTGACCTGCGACAGCGTCGCGAAATACCAGACGAGGATGTGGCGCGTGATTTCCCAGAGCACCGCCGCCGTAACGCCGCCGATCAGCGCGTGCCGCAAACTGAGTCGCCCGGCCGGCATCACCAGGTACACCGACGTCAACACGAAGATCTCGCCGGCGAAGCCGAGCAGGTAGAGCAGCGCGCCCGACAGGCCGCTCAGCGACCACTCGCGCCCGAACAGGTCGACGCTTTCCTTGCCGACGGCCTGCAGGCTGCCGGCCACGAGCGTCACGAGCAGCAGCCCGATACCGAGCGAGACGATGTAGGCGTAAGGGATCAGCACCGAGAAGATGAAGCGCCTCTTCTTCGCGACGACCCGGTGATAGAAGATCACCGACATCGCGTTCTCGAGCACCGAGAAGGCGAGCGAGCTGAAGAAGATCATGGTTCCGAACACGACCCAGCCGACGTTGCTGCGATTGGCGAGAAACACGCTCAGCTCGGCGACGAAGGCTTTCGACTGGCCGGGCACGATGTACTCGAGGTAACGGCCGATCGTCGCCAGCAGCTCCTTCTCGTCGATCAACTGAGACAGCTCGATCACCGCCAGGATCAGCAGCGGCACGATCGAAAGCAGCGCGTAGTAGGCGACGGCACCGGCCAGCAGCAGGCCCTGGTTGGCGCGAAACGCCTTCAGCGTCTGCCAGGCGAAACGCCCCGGGTGGCGCAGCACGTACTGCGCGGCCGGGGCGATGATGCGAACGCCCAGGTAGCGCTGCAGGGCGTTCGGCTTGAACTCGGGGGTCGGGGGAATCAATGCTCCGGCGCGGAGATCTCGCGCAACGCTTCGTCGGTGTGGGCCGATTGTCGCGTCGCGATGTCGCCGAGCGCAACGATGCCGACGATCTCGCGGTTGGCATCGAGGACGGCGAGGCGCCGCACCTGGGCTTCCCCCATCTCCGCGAGCACCTGCTCGACGGTGTCGTCGGCGCTGCACCAGCGCACTTCCTCGGTCATCACCTCCGAGACCAGCGACTCCTGCGGGATCATGCCGTCGGCGACGCCGCGGACCGCGATATCGCGGTCCGTGACCATGCCGACGAGCGCCTTGCCGTCGACCACCGGCATGGCGCCGATGTCCATCTCGCGCATCCGCAATGCGGCCGCCTGCAGGGTCTCGTCGCGCTGAACGACGGCGACGCTGCGGGTCATGATGTCTGCGATGCGTGTCATGAGATGGCCTTCGGTTCGTGCACGGTGGATGGAGAGTCGACCTTAGGCACCCGCCTGCGCCGTCACCATGAGGTGCGGGGCCGCACGCCTGTCGGCGCCGGGCCCTTGCAGCGGTAAGGACCGTCCGACGTTCGCGGGCTCAGAGCTAGACGCCCCGCTGCCGGTCGGCCCGAAACCGGGCCGCGAACCCCGGAAAGTCGTCGGCTTCGATGGCGGTACGGATATCGCGCATGAGGCTCACGTAGAAGTGCAGGTTGTGCACGCTCGCCAGCATCGGCGCCAGCATCTCGCCGCAGCGGTCCAGGTGGTGCAGGTAAGCGCGCGAGAAGCGCGCACAGGTGCTGCACGCGCAGGTTGGATCGACCGTCGCCTCGTCGGTCTTGTAGCGGGCGTTCCTGATGCGCAGGTCGCCGAAGCGCGTGAACAGGTGGCCGTTGCGGGCATTGCGGGTCGGCATCACGCAATCGAACATGTCGACGCCGGCAGCGACGCCGTCGACCAGATCCTCGGGCGTGCCGACGCCCATCAGGTAGCGCGGCTTGCCCGCCGGGAGGCGATGCGGCGTGTGGGCGACGATCCGCTGCATCTCCGCCTTCGGCTCGCCGACGCTGACGCCGCCGACCGCGTAGCCCGGCAGGTCGAGCTCGGCAAGGCCGGCCACCGACTCCTCGCGCAAGTGCTCGAACATGCCGCCCTGGACGATGCCGAAAAGCGCGTTCGGGTTGTCGAGCCGCGCGAATTCCGCGCGCGAACGGTCGGCCCAGCGCAGGCTCATCTGCATCGAGCGACGCGCTTCCGCCTCGCCCGTGATGCGGCCCTCGACCTCGAACGCGGTGCACTCGTCGAACTGCATCGCGATGTCGCTGTTCAGCACGTGCTGGATCTGCATGCTGACTTCGGGCGTGAGCAGCAGCTTGTCGCCGTTGACGGGCGACTGGAAGGCGACGCCCTGCTCGCTGACCTTGGCATTGGCGCCGAGCGACCAGACCTGGAAGCCGCCGCTGTCGGTGAGGATCGGCCGCTGCCAGGCCTCGAAGCGATGCAGGCCGCCGAACTTCGCGAGCACGTCGAGGCCCGGCCGCAGCCAGAGGTGGAAGGTGTTGCCGAGGATGATCTCGGCGCCCATCGCCTCGAGCGCCGACGGCATCACGCCCTTGACGGTGCCGTAGGTTCCGACCGGCATGAAGACCGGCGTCTCGACCGTGCCGTGGCGAAGCTGCAGGCGGCCACGGCGGGCCTCGCCCTGGGTGTGAAGGAGGTCGAACGTCAGCATGTCATTTCGGTTCGCGCGTGAGCATGAGCAGCGTGCGATTGCGATCCTCGACGACGAGCATCCGGCCCAGCGAATCGATCGTGAAGCCGGCCGGCGCACCGAGCGGGCGCACGTTCTTCGCCGCCGACCAGCCCGAGATCCAGGGTCGCGCATCGCCGCCCGGTCGACCTTGCGCATCGAGCGCGAAGGAGACGATGCGGTGGCCGCCTGCACGGTAGCCGTGCCAGGCGACGACGAGCTGGCCGGCGAAAGCATTCTTCGTCGTCGCCGGCACCGCCATCATCTGCAGCGGCGCCGCGTGCGCCGGCCAGAGCATCGCCGGCGGCGTGGTCTTCGCGCAGTCGGCGCGACCTTCGTAGCCGCGCGCCGGCTCGCGGGCGCCGACGCAGTACGGCCAGCCGTGGTCGCTGCCTCTCGTCAGGACGTTGAGCTCTTCGGGCGGCGCCGTCTCGTCGGCGTAGTCGATCGAGTTCTCGCCTTGAAGCAGCGTCGAGGTGCCCGGCAGCCAGGCGAGCGCGAGCGAGTTGCGCAGGCCGCTGGCGTAGGGAGCGAATGATTGCAGCGTGAACGACGGGCCGCCGAGCACAGCTTCGTAGACGGCGGCACGAGGCTGGGCGCCGGCGCGCTCCGGGCACGGCATCGCCTGCTTGCCGGCGCTGTCGCGGCAGGCATCGGTGAACGAGCCGACGTTGACGAAGAGCTGGCCGCGGCCGCCGAACGCGATCTCCTTCAGCGGATGAGCGCCGTCGTTCGGCAGGCCGTCGATCACGGTCTCGGGTGTGACGGGCAGCGTGACCGGTGTGCGCCAGATACGGCCGGCTTCGCCGACGTAGACGCGGCCGTCAGGGCCGAGGGCGAGGCCGAGCGGGCGATCGAGCTTGTCAGCGATCACTTTCATGGCGACCGGCGAGGCGGCCCGCGTCGCCGGCAACTCGAATTCGAGGAGACGACCGCGCCCCGCTTCCCAGCTACCCATGTCGATGAGCCAGAAGCGGCCCGGCGCGACCTCGAGAACGCGGCGTGGAAAGCGTACCCCGTTGGATGCGTCGGCGACGAGGGCGACGCACCAGCCTGGCGGCGCCGTAAGGGCGGCGCGTGGGAAGCCGGCGCAGGTTCCGGAGGGCGCATAGCCAGCGGCGCGCAGCGGCAGTGACGTGCCGAGGAGCAGCGTCACCATTGCGGTAACCGCAGCGGCCTGAACCAGGATGAAGAGTCGAATAGTATTACGCAAGTTATAACTTGAGGGAGTCCGCCATGACCGCATTGAAGCTCATCCAGATCGGCAATTCGGTCGGCGTCATCCTGCCCAAGGAATTGCTCGCGCGCCTGAAGGTCGACAAGGGCGATGTCCTGCACGTGACGGACTCGCCGGACGGCATCCGGCTGACGCCGCATGACCCGATCTTCTCCGAGCAGATGGAGGCGGCGCGAAAGATCATGAAGAAGCGGCGCCATGTCCTGCGCGAGCTGGCCAAGTGACACGGGCCGCGAACGCGCCATGGACGTGGATCGCGCAGCACACGATCAACGCCATTCACGACGAACAACTCGCCGAGCATGGCGGCTTGCCCGGCCTTCGCGATGCCTCGATGCTCGAATCGGCGATGGCGAGGCCGCAGCAACTCGCGGCCTACGGCGAGCCGGATTTGGCGGCGCTGGCCGCTTCCTATGGCTTCGGCGTTGCGAAGAACCACCCGTTCGTCGACGGTAACAAGCGAACCGCCTTCGTCGCAGTGGAGCTGTGTCTGGCGCTGAACGGCGGTGAACTTCTCGCCGACGACGTCGCGTGCACGATGACGATGCTGGCGCTCGCCGCCGGCGAGCTCGACGAAGCCGCTTTCGCGGAATGGTTCCGTCGCAACAGCGCTCGCCGCTAGCACGCTGAGCCCGCAGCCCGCTCGAGCAGCATCGCATCGCCGTAGCTGAAGAAGCGATAGCGCGCCGCGACGGCGTGGCGGTAGAGCGCCATGACGCGGGCGTGGCCGGCGAACGCCGAGACAAGCATCATCAGCGTGCTCTTTGGCAGGTGGAAATTGGTGAGCAGCAGGTCGGCGACGCGAAAGCGAAAGCCCGGCGTGATAAAGATATCGGTGTCGCCGTTCGCTGGCTGCAAGGGCGCGCCTTCGGGCGACCGCAGCGCCGCCGATTCGAGCGCGCGCAGGCTCGTGGTCCCGACCGCGACGATGCGACCACCCCGCTCGCGAGCGCGCGCGATCGCCGCCGTTGCCGCCGCCGTCACTTCGTATCGCTCGCTGTGCATCACGTGCGCCTCGAGCGATTCGCTCCGCACCGGCTGGAAGGTGCCGGCGCCGACATGCAGCGTGATCGCCGTGCGCTCGATGCCGCGTGCCGCCAGCGCTGCGAGCACGGCTTCGTCGAAGTGCAGCGCTGCGGTCGGCGCCGCGACCGCGCCGGGGTGGCGCGCGAACACCGTCTGGTAGCGACGGGTGTCGTCGGCTTCGTCTTCGTCGCCGCCGCGCGCGATGTAGGGCGGCAGCGGCACGTGGCCGTGCGCTTCGAGCAACGCGAAAGGATCGCCGGCGAAGCGCAAGGCGAACAGCGACGCATCGGCGCCGGCGCGGCCCAGCACCTCGGCGTCGAACGCATCGGCGAAGCGGACCCGGCTGCCCGGCTTCGGCGACTTGCTGGCGCGCACGTGCGCGAGCACCGTGCCGTCGGCCTCGACGCGCTCGACCAGTGCCTCGACCGCACCGCCGCTCGCCTTGCGGCCGAGCAGCCGCGCCTTCAGCACCCGCGTGTCGTTGACGACGAGCAGATCGCCTTCGCGCAGGAGCTGCGGCAGGTCGCGAAAGGCGAGGTCGCGCGGCGGGTCGATACGGCCGTCGAGCAGCCGCGAGGCGCTGCGCTCCGCGGCGGGATGCTGGGCGATCAGCTCGGGCGGCAGGGCGAAATCGAAATCGCTGAGGCCCAGGGTCGTCGTCATCGGCGGGCAGAATTCTCCCATGGCCACCGCCGTGCAGTCCGCTCCGGAAAAGGCCCTAGCCAAGCTCGGCCTGCTGCGCGACATCGATCTCGCGCTGCACTTGCCGCTGCGCTACGAAGACGAGACGACGGTGGTGGCGATCGCGTCGCTTCGTGATGGCGCCATCGCGCAGGTCGACGGCGTCGTCGGCGACGCGCGCGTGCAGTTCCGGCCGCGTCGGCAACTCGTCGTCACGATCTCCGACGGCAGCGGCGCCGACCTCGTGCTTCGCTTCCTGCACTTCTATCCATCGCAGCAGAAAGCGTTCGCCGCCGGCAAGCGGGTGCGCGTTCGCGGCGAAGCGCGCGGCGGCTTCTTCGGGCTCGAGATGGTCCACCCCGCCATCAAGGTCGTGACCGCCGAGACGCCGCTGCCGACCGCGCTGACGCCGGTCTACCCGAGCGCCGCGCATCTCTCGCAGGCGTTCCTGCGCAAGACGGTGAGCGCCGGCCTGGCGCGCGCCGATCTCGGCGAGCAGATTCCGGCGGCACTCCTGCCCGCCGGCTTGCCGACGCTGTGTGATGCGCTGCGCCACCTGCACCAGCCGCGGCCCGGCCTCGACGCCGACGCGCTCGAGGACCGCGCGCATCCGAGCTGGCAGCGCCTGAAGTTCGACGAGCTGCTCGCCCAGCAGCTGTCGCAGCTGCTCGCTAAGCGCGAGCGCGAGCGGCAGCAGGCGCCGCCGCTGGCCGCGTCAGGCGCGCGAGGCAGGCTCTACGACGCCCTGCTCGCCAGCCTGCCGTTCTCGCTCACCACCGCGCAGCAGCGCGTCACCCACGAGATCACCATCGACATCGCGCGTGCCGTGCCGATGCACCGCCTGTTGCAGGGCGATGTCGGCTCCGGCAAGACGGTGGTCGCGGCGCTTGCCGCGGCGCGTGCCATCGACGCCGGCTGGCAATGCGCGCTGATGGCGCCGACCGAGATCCTCGCCGAGCAGCACCTGAAGAAGCTGGTCGGCTGGCTGGCGCCGCTCGGCGTCACGGTCGCGTGGCTGACCGGTAGCCGCAAGGGCAAGGCGCGCGAGAAGATGCTGGCGCAGGTCGCGTCGGGCGAAGCGATGCTCGTCGTCGGCACCCATGCCGTCATCGAGGACCAGGTCCGTTTCGCTCGCCTCGGCCTCGCGATCATCGACGAGCAGCACCGCTTCGGCGTCGCCCAGCGACTGGCCCTGCGCGCCAAGCTGGCCCAGGAAGGCGGCGGCCTCGAGCCGCACTTGTTGATGATGAGCGCCACGCCGATTCCGCGCACGCTGGCGATGACGCTCTTCGCCGACATCGACGTCAGCACCATCGAAACGCTGCCGCCCGGTCGCACGCCGGTGGTGACGAAGCTGTTCGCCGACAGCAAGCGCGATGAGGTCATCGCCCGCATCCGCGACGAGGCCGCCAACGGCCGCCAGGTCTACTGGGTCTGCCCGCTGGTCGACGAGTCGGTCACGCTCGACCTGCAGAACGCCACGGCCACGCACGAGCAGCTCTGCGCCGCGCTGCCGGGCCACATGATCGGTCTGCTGCACGGCCGCATGCCGGCGGCCGAGAAGGCGGCGGCGATGTCACTCTTCAGCGGCGGACAGATCGCGGTGCTGGTGGCGACGACGGTGATCGAGGTCGGCGTCGATGTCGCCAACGCATCTCTCATGGTCGTCGAGCATGCCGAGCGCTTCGGCCTCTCGCAGTTGCACCAGCTGCGCGGCCGCGTCGGCCGCGGCACGGCGGCCAGCGTCTGCGTGCTGCTCTTCACGGCACCCCTT
>Ga0123338_10004171_pt1 | contig 12720 bp, 11 predicted proteins | sample grotaG_FD_89793 | JGI IMG/M metagenome (GOLD analysis project Ga0123338, IMG submission 89793) | Glacier valley bacterial and archeal communities from Borup Fiord, Nunavut, Canada, to study Microbial Dark Matter (Phase II) -... | ecosystem: Environmental > Aquatic > Freshwater > Ice > Glacier ... | reverse complement strand
TGCTAAGGCTCTGTATGGATTTAAGCATCCCAGCAATTATGATGGTATAATTAAGCCTATTCGTAAAATTAATACTGACTTAATTGTAGAAGAATGGGAGAATATTCAACGGATACAGCATTTCCGGCTGTTATGAGGTACAGTAGCAGCAATTAGCAAACCAGTTTCTTAAATGTTGAGGATTTATTAAGTCAAGTGCAACTGAAATTATTCGATCTACCATTTCTGTTGTAGTCGGTGAAAACATCCGTAAAAAAGATTTAAGTTGTGACCACCATAACTCAATTGGGTTAAAATCTGGAGAGTATGGTGATAAACATATAACTGAAGCACCGACAGCTTCAATCATTGGCACAATTGAATCTAGTTTATGCGCGGATAAATTGTCCATTACTACCACTGCTCCTGTCCATAATTCTGGCACTAAAAACTTTTCAACAAATACTTCAAAAGCCTTACCATCCATTGAATTATTCATTGTCATTAATGTAACTACTTTTTTAATACTAATTGCTCCAATTAATGTAACTTTTGCTCCTCTATAGAAGGGGTTAAGAGAGTAAGCTCTTGTTCCATGAGGTGAACGAGCATGAGTCCTTGTTAAACCAAGCAAAACGCCAGTTTCGTCCAAAAATACTAAATTTTCTGGCTCTATATGTTTGACTTTTTCCCAGTAATCTAATCTTAAATTCAGAACTCTTTCTGTGCCTGCTTGGGTACTCCGCTTTGTTTTTTTTTACGATTTAATCCTAATTTCTGTAACGCACGACACATTGCACTTCGACCTACCGAATTGCCAGTCTTGTCTGCAAATAATTCACACAACTCTATCAATGTTGCATCTGGATGTGATTCAACTAATTCTCTCAAATCTATATCAGCATTTGTTAGATGACTAAATTGTGGTTTTCCTCGCGGCAAGGATAGTAAATTTTCTTCAAGCTTTTGTTGTTTTACAAGCTTTTGGACTAAACTCTTTGAGACGGAAAATATGTTAGCTACTTTCCTGATTGAGATGTTTTTATGAAGATGTGCTGCAACTATTTTTTCTCGAAGATCGACAGAGTATGACTTCATTTAAAAGTATTTATATTTTAATCTACTGTACCTCATAACAGACGGAAGTGCTGTATCGATGTGAACAAAATTACAACTCAGTTGCAAAAGCTGAAAGAGAAAGTTCAAGATGTCGATGTCGAACAAATTACAGAACAATTCCAAAAGTTTAGAGAGCAAGCAACTAAGCAAGTATCTGGAAAATTACCAATATCACTCGAAAACACGATTAAGGCAGATGTAGAAGAATACATATTGAATTCATTTCCTTGGCACTTTAACCGAATTACGCTAGTAGATGAATTTCCAGAAGTCATCTATGACGTAAATGCAGATCCGACAACTGTGAGACGGGAGTTGGAAGAACTAAATCAAGAATATTTCACCAACTTGCTGAAGCGGCGGGATGATATTAATGAAGCCAGGGTGAAAGAAATTGCCGAACAAATGGAAAGCGATCGCCTGAAAGTTTTAGAAACTGTAAAACAGGCTCAAACGCAAGAAAAAGGGCAAGATTTCCGCACCCGCATCGAAGATTATCTGCGTTCGACGGGGAAAGATGAACTCAATCCTGAAGGTATTGAACGGGACTTTGGCAAGTTGCTGGAAGATCCAGAAGCTGGTTTTAAAGATTTAACTAGCCGCTTCGGGCAATTTGACCGCAACACTTTTGTACAATTGCTCCAACAGCGTGAAGATATCAGCGAAGAAGAAGCTAATAATATTGTTAGTCAACTCGAAGAGAACCGCGATAATCTCTTGAATCGTGCTAGAGAAGTGCAAGAACAAGCAAAAGCGAAAGCTGATGAACTGCGTCAAAGAGTTGAAGATTATCTGCGGAATACTAACAAAGACGAACTAAATCCCGAAGCAATCAAACGCGAGTTTGGAGTTTTACTAGACGATCCGCAAGCCGGAATTAGCCTTTTGCGATCGCGCCTATCGCAATTTGACCGCGATACATTAGTACAATTGCTCAGTCAGCGTCAAGATTTGAGCGAGGAACAGGTAAATCAAACTCTGGATCAACTCGAAGCAGTCCGAGATAATATTTTGCAAGTACCGCAGCAGGCGAAAGAACAGTATGAAAAAACTACAAAAGCGATCGCCGAATATCTCCGCAAGACTAACTTAGAAGAACTTGATCCAGAAGGGATCAAAAACGATTTGGAAAAATTACTCAATGATCCTAAAGCCGGAGCATTAGCACTGCGCGATCGCTTGTCTCATGTTGATCGAGAAACTTTGGTTAAACTCGTGAGTCAGCGAGGAGACTTGAGCCAAGAGGATGTTAATCAGATCATTGATCGCGCTCAAGATGCAATTGGTGAGATTGTGAGAGCGCCACGACGTTTAGCCAAGCGTACCACTCAACAAGTTTTAGATTTTGAAGCCACTCTTGAAGGATACCTGCGTAATACTAATAAAGACGAACTAAATCCCGAAGGAATCAAACGCGATTTGCAATTGCTGCTGTCTTCTCCCCGCGCTGGAATTGGGAATTTAAGCGATCGCGCCTCAAAATTTGACCGTTCGACAATTGTGGCGCTGTTATCTCAACGCGAAGATATCTCAGAAGAGGAAGCTAACCGGATTGTGGATCAAATTGAGTCGGTTCGCACTTCCATTGTCGAACAATTCCAGCAGATTCAGCAAAAGGTGCAATCAGTGTTGGATGGAGTTTTTGCGAAAGTTCGTAACTATCTCAACTCGCTGGATCGTTCCGAACTCAACTATGAAGGGATTAAACAAGACTTTGCGAAAGTCTTCGACGATCCCCAAGCTGGATTTGAAGCATTGCGCGATCGCCTCAGTGAATTTGATCGTGACACCCTAGTTGCTGTGATCAGTTCGCGTGAGGATATTTCTGAGCAGGATGCTAACCGGATCATCGACCAAATCGAAGCGGCGCGGGATGGCGTATTGCAACGAGCCGAACGCATCCAGAAAGAAACCCAAAAACGTCTGAAAGCGATCCAACAGCAAGCTAAAAAGCAAGCCGAAGAAAGCAAAAAAACCGTTGCAAATGCTGCTTGGTGGATATTTGGGACAGCGATCACTACTCTTTTTGCTAGTGCGATCGGTGGTGCGATCGCTGTCACTGGCATAACAATAACAACTCTACCTCGCTAGAATATCTGCGTCATCAGGAATTTTGATATAATACAAAGTGGTATTCAGTGTTTACAAATGAATCCCACTTTTTTTTATAAATAAAACAAACTATCCCCCAGACTAAAGAGTTGGTGCTATTAAAGGTAACTATGTAAAGTTTTATAAAGATTCGGAGATCAGCTTGGATTCAGCTTAGTTGCTCGTTTACATCCCTTTACATGGTTTGGTTTTTCCTCGCCAACCTACTTACTATCACGACTTTATTATTCCGATATAGATTAAAAAGCCCTATCTGAATCAAGGTTTTCAGATTTTGTTCTGGTGAGAGTAAAAAAAGAGGGTTAATTATTCTTTCTTATAGATAGAAAAAAGTACCCTTGAAGGTAATATCATAGTCTTGTGATTCGGAATACAGTAAAAACGTCCAAAACCTATGCAATTCCGTATTAGAAAATCTGCTTATTTCCTAGCAGCCTAGTACTGGAACCAGTGAAGACATAAGGCACAAGGATATAAGATGACTCTTGGCACAATCATTTTGATGCCAACATCAGCAATACATCCAGTGCTTCTGAAATCTTCTCAAGTTTTCAAACTTAACAAAACAGAATTCAGGAGTCGGTCAACAAGAAAGTGGCGGATCTAAGAGGAAAGTAACGCTCCTGCGTCGCTAACAAATCGGCCACCGAACTTCTGTTTGCCAAAAATCGGCGCTTAGAGTCAAGGGAAGCCGCAGTTCAAATTTTCTGCTGAATCCCCCACTATCTATATTGATTCAGAATTCTGAATTCAACAGCAAAGACCTGTTCTAATCAGGTCTGATTCAGTTATGTCTTCCTACTCGTTATTTCTCCACCTTGTTTTGTTATCGTTGCTTAATGAAAGTATGAAATTCAAAAATTCAATGTTTGAAACTGTTTCCTTTGCGCCTTTGGGGGAAACCAAATTCATACTCTTAATCAGCAACGCCGTTTTCTGATGGGGAAGTGACGAGGTAATTTTTTTACCCAGTAAATTCAGGAGAACCTCAACCTAATGGCAATCTATAACGGTACTAATTCCAGTGACATTATCGACGCTGGTGGCACCAACGATATCTTGAACGGCAATGGTGGAAACGATATCCTCAACGGTGGTGGCGGCAATGATACCATTAACGGTGGTGATGGCGACGATATCCTGAACGCCGGTAATGGCAACGATATCCTTAACGGTGGCAATGGCAACGATATCCTGAACGCCGGCAATGGCAATAATACGCTTATCGGTGGTGATGGCAACGATATCCTGAACGCTGGTAATGGCGACGATATCCTGAACGGTGGCAATGGCGACGATATCCTGAACGGTGGCAATGGCGACGATATCCTGAACGGTGGTAATGGCGACGATATCCTTAACGGTGATAGTGGCAACGATCTGCTCACTGGCGGATTCGGCAACGACACACTCGCTGGCGGTGCTGGCACTGATGTTCTCACTGGAGGACCAGGTAATGATGTTTTCCAATTCAACTCAGTTTCAGATAGTACTCCTGGTCTTTCACGGGATGTGATTACTGACTTTGTTGGAAACGGTAACTTGCCAGGAGACCGAATCGATTTATCTCGCATCGACGCCAACTCGATTATAGGGGGCAACCAAGCCTTCACTTACATTGGGGCTGCCGCATTCTCCGCACCCGGCCAAGTTCGTTATTCAGGAGGTATTCTGCAAGGTAACACTGATGCAAATCTGTCGGCTAACTTTGAGATTCAGCTTGCAGGCGCACCACAACTAGTAGTAAAGGATATTATCCTTTAATTTCACTAGACCTGCCTTGAAAATAAGGCAGGAGGCAGAATTCTAATAATTCAACAGTCGAGGGAAGAGGCAAGCTAAACTTACCTCTCCCTTTTATAGTGCAATAGGCTTGGTTAAGGCTAAAAACTAAAACTGGTGTCAATACGCTTGGGTTAAGGCTAAAACTCTTTATCAAAGTCAACTTTTTTAACGTAGACGCGGAGCGGTAAAGCAGCGCGGTCTTCTCCCTTGGCGCTAGCCTCTCCCTTTGGGAGAAGGGGAGACGCTAAAAGCGTTAGCGAGTCTGCGAGCGTCTGGGGGTTTCCCCCATGAGCGACTGCTGAACCCAGAGGGCTGAACCCAGAGGGCTTGCTGCAGGCTACCACAGAGGCGCAGAGGAAACAGAGAGAAGAGAAAAAATGCTTAACTGAACTGTATTGAAACTGGTGTAGGTTGGGTTTCGTTCCTCAACCCAACATTCTCAACCATTTGTTGGGTTTCGCTATTGCTCAACCCAAGCGTGCTTAACCGAGCAGTATTGTTGCTCATGCTCGATCGCATCACACATACATGAGAAAATCAGGTAATACAATCGCAACAGTTGCGATGATGCCAGGGAAGGAAAAAAGATGTCGGAGAATTTGAGAAGCCAAATTGTGACGCAAGGGGTGCAGCGATCGCCAAATCGAGCTATGCTGCGGGCAGTTGGTTTTAAAGATGAAGATTTCAATAAAGCTATTGTGGGTATTGCCAACGGTTACAGTACGATTACTCCCTGCAACATGGGGATAAATCAACTGGCACAAAGGGCAGAGATTGGGATTAAAACCGCCGGCGCAATGCCGCAAGTGTTCGGCACAATTACCATTAGCGATGGGATTTCGATGGGAACTGAAGGGATGAAATATTCCCTAGTGTCGCGGGAAGTCATTGCCGATTCCATTGAAACCGCCTGTACTGGACAAAGTATGGATGGTGTGCTAGCGATTGGCGGTTGTGACAAAAATATGCCAGGGGCAATGCTGGCGATCGCGCGGATGAATATCCCAGCTATCTTTGTTTATGGTGGCACAATTAAACCCGGTCACTACAACGGACGCGATTTAACTGTTGTTAGTTGTTTTGAAGCTGTTGGTCAATACAGTGCCGGAAAAATTGACGAAAAGGAATTATTAGAAGTTGAAAATCGCGCTTGTCCTGGCGCTGGTTCCTGTGGGGGAATGTTCACGGCTAACACCATGTCTTCAGCATTTGAAGCGCTGGGAATGAGTTTGCCTTACTCTTCGACAATGGCGGCGGAAGATGCCGAAAAAGCCGACAGCACGGAAAAATCAGCATTTGTGTTAGTCGAAGCAATTCGCAACCAAATCTTACCCCGCCAAATTATCACCCGCAAATCTATAGAGAATGCCATTTCTGTGGTTATGGCGGTAGGTGGTTCGACGAATGCAGTGTTGCATTTTTTAGCGATCGCCCGCGCTGCTGATGTAGATTTAACTATAGATGACTTTGAAACTATCCGCGCCCGTGTTCCCGTTTTGTGTGATTTAAAACCAAGTGGTAAATATGTCGCTACAGATTTGCATAAAGCTGGTGGCATTCCGCAAGTAATGAAGATGCTACTTGTGCATAACTTATTACACGGTGATAGTCTGACCATTAGCGGTCAAACGATTGCAGAGATATTAGCAGATATACCAGAAGAACCATCTGCCAATCAAGATGTGATTCGTCCTTGGAATAACCCGATGTATCCCCAAGGACATTTAGCTATTCTCAGAGGTAATCTGGCAACAGAAGGGGCTGTCGCCAAAATTACCGGCGTGAAAAAACCAGTAATTACCGGCCCCGCACGGGTGTTTGAATCGGAAGAAGCCTCTTTAGATGCAATTTTGGCGGGAAAGATTCAAGCAGGTGATATTCTAGTCATCCGCTACGAAGGGCCTAAAGGCGGTCCTGGGATGCGAGAAATGTTGGCTCCCACCTCAGCAATTATCGGTGCTGGTTTAGGTGATGCTGTGGCATTAATTACCGACGGGCGCTTTTCTGGCGGTACTTACGGCATGGTGGTTGGTCATGTTGCTCCAGAAGCAGCAGTTGGTGGGGCGATCGCTCTTGTAGAAGAAGGCGATAGTATTACGATTGATGCACCCGCTCGTTTATTGCAGTTGAATATATCCGAAGACGAATTGACCCGTCGTCGTGCCAACTGGCAACCCCCCGCTCCGCGTTACACTAAAGGCGTGTTGGCGAAATATGCCAAATTGGTATCTTCTAGCAGTATTGGTGCTGTGACAGATTTGGACTTGTTTTAATTAACCTAACGTAATAGACATCTCCGAAAAAGAATATAGAGACGTAGCAGTGCTACGTCTTTTTGATTTCTAGTAATTTTTACCTAAATTTTATGAGTTTTTGTAAAAATCTTGAAAAAGTTTCAGGAAATTTACAGAGCAGATATGATGTCAATAGAGAAATCACGGAAATATAGTTGACAGTCAACTGCCTAAAAACCGAAAAGGGTACAAAATGAGTTTTGAATCTAACGTCAAACTAACGATCGCTCTTTCTAATCCCAGCTTAGATGCAGAAGAGCAAGAACGGGAAACGCGAAATTTGCTGCGAGAGATCAGAGATTTAGATGTAGAAAGTGCTGAACTTGTGGCAGTTGCAGAAACTCCTCTAGAATCAAAGGCGTTTGGAGGTTTTCTGCTGGGAGTGTTGCAGGCAGAGGTGAGTCTTGCCAATTTTAAGAAATTGCTGGGATATTTAGGCGATCGCTTGGGTTGTTTTCGGTAGTCATGAGCGATCGCCTTTCTCAGAAAGCCTTAGATTTTTATCATAAATTATTCTTAACCCAATCTCGAAAATTACGCATAGCTTGACTTCTCCCAATTGTTAAACACTGCTGAACATATTCATTAACTAATTCAACAATTGGGATATCAGGAAAATTAGGACTAGATTCAGATTTTATATATTTTCCTTCTTTTAGCAAAGAAATTTCTAAACCTTGTTGTGTATGTCGCCAAAGTTCAGGAACTCCCAAAATTTCATAATTCTCAAATCGAGTCCGAGAAGTAATATCAATTTCGATTGCTAAATCTGGTGGTGGATCTATATTTAAATCAATGCGATTTTTCCCAATTACAGCAGCTTGATTTTGAATATAAAAACTGGTATCTGGTTCTACGGCTTGCCGCGATCGCTCATTTTTAAGTGTTGTGGAACCGAAAGGCTCAAAATCTATTTGGAGTATTTCTAACAAGACTTTGACTAAATCACCAATAAGTTCTTTATCTTTTTCGTGTTCTGGTAGGGGAACCATAATTTCTAACCAGCCATAACTATAAGAAATACGTGCAGCAGTCTTTTCTCCCATTTCTTCTAAAATATTTTCTAACTGCTGCCAACTAATATCTTTGAGCAACATTTGTTGACCAGGTTTGACAATAATTTGTTGCAGTTTTAAAAGCATATCACCTCGGAGAGTTGATGTAGTAATAGTTGTGTGGAGCAGATTAAATTTACAAATCAACTTTTTTAAAGTATATCCCTTCTAACTATGAGTGTAGAAATTAGCCAAAACAAATCCTTGACATAAAGCGTCTCCGGCTCCGCTTCTGAGTTTTGAATTCTTATGATAAAGGATACAAGCAATGTAGATATTTTCACAGAGTAGGGCAGAGAATTAATAATTACTCTGGGTTATTATCGCGTTAAAAAACAGTACAAGCACTGTACGCTGGAAATTCTACCCTCTCTAGTGCGAGAGTTAAGCTAATGCGCGTCTAAATTGCAGATTTTTTCGTTAAAGCTGTCATTAGTCCTTTGTCAAAGTCCAATTGTAAATACAAGTGACTAACAATGATCAACGACGTCTCTCACGAATAAATAAGTAATTAAAATGCGTAACAGCCTAGCAATAATTGCAGTTTGCTCCAGAAGCTGAGTATGACAAAGGCATTCCCAAGCATAGCAAGGCGCTTGAAAACTACAGGAATCAAGTTGTTGAACATGGGAATCTTCCTAATAAACCGTTTTATCGAAAACTGGAAACGCTACTTCCTGGGGGACACTGTTGATGTCCGCCCCTCCCCCTCCTTTGATGTCCGTTTTTCCTTAGGCGGACCAGTCCTTAGCTTAGGTGGGGGTGGCCCCGATGTCGATGATGCTATCCAGTGGATGATTAACCAAGTTAGGGGAGGTACTAACTCCGCCACTAAAGTTAATGTTGTAGTTATCCGCACTAATGGTAATCACGATTACAATCGGCTAATTTATGCTATGAAGGGTGTAAAGTTTGTGGAAACTCTTGTGATTAGCAATAGAGAAGAAGCAAACAAAGCCGATATTTTTGAAAAAGTCAAAAATGCTGATGTAATTTTCTTTGCTGGCGGCGACCAATGTCAATACATCCGCTACTGGAAAGATACCAAGCTGGAAACTGCCGTTAAGTCAGTTTACCTTAAGGGAGGTGGTGTTGGTGGCACTAGTGCGGGTGCGATGATCCAAAGTGAGTATGTTTACGATGCTTGCGCTTCTTCCGAAAAAGGCATTGAAACTAGAGACGCACTCGAAGATCCCTACCGAGACATTACTTTTACTTACAACTTTTTTAACTGGAGCAATTTGAAGGGAACTATCGTAGATACACACTTCGATAGGCGGCAAAGAATGGGTCGAATTATGACTTTCATTGCCCGTCAAATTAAGGACGGTGTATCTAACAGTGTTTTAGGCATAGCTGTTAGTGAAAGTACATCGGTTCTTGTGGATAAAAACGGTTTGGTGAAAGTTATGGGTAGAGGTGCGGCGTACTTTGTACTTGGCAATCATATACCGGAAGTATGCGAACCGCGATCGCCTTTGACCTTTTCCAACTACAAAATTTGGAAAGTTCGCAGTGGCGATACCTTCAACCTGAGAAACAGACCCACCTCTGGGTACTATCTCAGGAGTGTCAAAAGGGGACGGATTGATTCAAATCCCTATTGAGTGGGGAGTGGGGAGTGGGGAGTTAAGTAGTTGTTCTGTAACTTATCCTTAAAACCCCGCTTCCATTCCTCTCCCCCACAGGGCTATCCATTAGTCACATCTTTCTTAACAATCTTGAAACCATTGTTTTATAAAGCTCACAAGACTTGGATTTTCCATCAAAAATAAATTCGGGCTAGAACTGCCAAATGTGCCTAGTCTGCCCAAGATTTCTGAAGGGTTATTACCTGTCACCCGTGCCAAAATATTCTGAATATCTGCGTTAGGACTGAAAAAATAAGCCCCACGTCCCTCCCTGACATTAAATTCTTGAAAGCTGTGAAAAAGATTGATTCCGCGAGTTGCACCACCTGTAATTACTTCAATCGGTTGTCTCTGAAAGTTGCCTATAACTTGAGATGACTCAGCGCCAAGTGTGTTATCAGGCACAATATTACTTTGCTGTGCCTGGGTTTTGCTAGCGAGGAGACTTACACTTAAGCAGCCCAGCAACCCTGCCAATCCGAACTGTAAACACCTGTTTAATCCGTATTTTATCGTCATTGGGTGCGCTTTTATATAGATTCTTTGAGTATCTAATAAAACTGCACCTTTGGATAATAAATAAGCGAATATTCATTAATTATGCACTTTTCTGCAATGAGGCGATGCCTACGGCGGTCACTGACTTGTACTAAGCGTTGTAGAAGTAGCTTTGTCGTTGGCGCAGCCTCTGGTAGAGAAGTGCGGGCTACGCCTACGCATTTGTGCATTCTCCGGTTTTTTGGAGTTCCCTTAGTGCATCACGGCGTAAATAAACCACCCACTCAAAATGGCGCAAGAGCTACAGAATACAATTCTTTTGACTGATGAACCCTGACCCTAAAAGTAAAATAAAACTATCCTCCACTTAAACCCCATCATAGTTATCCAAGAACTCGAACAACAACTCCTTCAACTTTCACCCAACGATAAACTGTATATTATCCAACTCCTTGCCCAAAGTTTGACTACACACAATAACAACACCCACCCAGAGCAACCCATCAAACTTTCAGAATTCTTCCGTCAATCTCCCCTGGTTGAACTCACCGAAGAATTAGACCTGAGCCGCGATCGCATATAGATTTAACAGAGCATCCAGCAACAAGTGGTCTGGGTTATCTTGACCACAGAAAATCATCGGGATTAAAAGTACATTCAACATTTGCACCGACAATTAAAGGCGTACCACTGGGAATCATCAATCAACAAGTTTGGGCTAGAGTTGCAGAAAATCTAGGGATAGCGAAAAAACGCCGCCAAAGGGAAACCCAAGAAAAAGAAAGTCAACGGTGGTTAGATGGATTAGAAGCGAATGGATAGCCCACAGGGAGAGAGGCTTTGATTCTTGCTCCCCAACGCTAGTAGGGAAGGTCTTGGGGGTTAGGTTTGAGAGAAAGTTGCACACGGCGTAATTTAAAGATTTACCCTCAGAAGGTCAACTTTCAAGTTTTAACTCCTTCTCCCTTCTGTCCCATCCCTCCTACTTTCTACCAGGGAACCACGCCATTTTCATCAAAAAACACAACATTCAAAATTTAGCAGTAGTCATTCACACCTCAGATAGCGGTTGAGAAAATGTTTGCAGCGTACACTAACAATTGACTCAAAAATTCTTGGAGATGGTAGATATGCAAACCAAACAGCTTGGCAATTCGGAGCTTCACATTACCCCAATTGGCTTTGGAGCCTGGGCGATCGGTGGAAGTGGATGGGCTTTTGGTTGGGGAACCCAGGATGACCAGGAATCGATCGCTGCGATCAATTGCGCTCTCGACCTCGGCGTTAATTGGACTGACACCGCAGCTATCTATGGTCTGGGGCATTCGGAAGAGGTGGTTGCTAAGGCGCTCAAAGGTCGATCTAATCGCCCCTACATTTTCACTAAATGCTCAATGATCTGGGATGAAAAGGGCAAAATTGGTGGCAGCATCAAGGCGGATTCTGTGCGGCGGGAAGTTGAAGCTAGTCTGCGCCGACTTGATATTGAAACTATTGACCTCTACCAGATTCACTGGCCTAACCCTGACTCAGAAATTGAAGAAGGCTGGACAACTCTCGCCAAGTTAAAAGATGAGGGCAAGGTTCGCTATATTGGGGTTTCAAACTTCAATGTAGAACAGTTGAAACGTGCCCAAAAGATTGCACCAGTTACTTCATTGCAACCGCCTTATTCATTGGTTAAACCCGATGTCGAAAAGGAGATTCTACCTTTTTGTCTGGAAAATAACATCGGTGTGATTGTTTATTCACCGATGCAATCTGGCTTGCTCACAGGAAAGATGACACCTGAGCGGGTTGCTAATTTACCAGATGATGATTGGCGCAAAAACAATAGTGAATTTCAGGAGCCGCGTCTATCTCGTAACCTGAAGCTAGTCGAGGTGTTGCAACAGATTGGTCAACAACACGATCGCTCGCCGGGTGAAATGGCGATCGCTTGGACTTTAAACAATCCGGCGGTGACTGCGGCGATCGTTGGCGGACGCAACCCTAAACAGGTGGAAGGAATCATCGGCGCTGGGGAATTCCGCCTCAATCAGCAGGAGCTAGATCAGATTGAAACTTTCCGGCGCGAGAACCCCTAAAATCTCTCATGGGATTCAATAGTTGTTAATAACATAGACAAATGTCCATCCTATTAATTTAGTAGGGAAACTACAATCCTCTCTATCCCTTGAGCAAAAGCTTCGGGGATTGCTTTTCTTAGGATGTTTAAAGATCCCCCATCTCAGTGATACGTATAAT
>Ga0123338_10004170_pt1 | contig 12723 bp, 10 predicted proteins | sample grotaG_FD_89793 | JGI IMG/M metagenome (GOLD analysis project Ga0123338, IMG submission 89793) | Glacier valley bacterial and archeal communities from Borup Fiord, Nunavut, Canada, to study Microbial Dark Matter (Phase II) -... | ecosystem: Environmental > Aquatic > Freshwater > Ice > Glacier ... | reverse complement strand
GGGTGACCAGTGCCCGCTCGAAGTGGCATACCTGGCCTGCCGGAGCTCAGGGCCGGTCGGCGCTGGACGACCCGTTGCCGCCAGTCGAAGTCTCGGTGGCGATGACCGCTCTGCAGCGGTTGCCGTCGGTCGCGACGAGGCCATGAACTTCTGCTCCCCGGCGCACAGCGGTCATTCAGTCGTGGAGGCGGGAGTGCAGTCACCGTCCGTTCTTAGGTGAATAGCAGTCAACCCAGAGGCACCCAAGTGCGTCGGCCGATCGAACGTCCGCTAATCCCGCGGTCGACGAGACGTGACCGACCCGAAGCGGACGCTGGTCGTAAGAACAAGGTAGAAACCCCACCTATAAGCTGAGTACATAGCCGCCGTCAGAAATCAATAGTTTTTCCAAAACGCGCCGCTCCCTAGACTGCCCGCTAGGCTAAGCCGACTGGCTCGACTGGATGGGGCAACAGATGACAGCTTTCGGCACGCCCGAGATCCGCCCGCTGATGGGCTGGCTCTGGACCGACGGTGCGGATCACATGGCGGTGATCAACAAATACAGCCTTGCTTCGAGCGGCGGGCGGCGGCCATGAGCCCTTTCGAGCAGATCGGGATGCCGGCCGAAGGCTCGAAGGTGTTCTGCTTCCTCGTCTCAGGCCAACCCTCTGGGATACATGTCCAACTCATCCAGCCCAATAGCGGCGTGATCTGAGCAGAGGACCGCGGGTGCGCATCGCAGTCTTCACCAAGAACTTCAGCAATCCTGCCTATGAGGCAGCACGCCTCGGTGCGACGCGGGCTGCCGTGCTGGGCGGCGCGTCCGTCAGCCACTACGTCCCCGAGAGCCCCGACGATCCGGAACAGCAATCGCTGCTGATCGAGCGAGCGCTCGTCGAAGGGACTGATGCCGTGGTGATCAGCCCGGTCCACCCGAGCCATGTCGATGCCGCCCTCGCGCGCATCGCCACCGCCTGCATCCCCCTGTTTGCATTCGTCAACCCGGTCAGTTCGGTGCCTTGCGTGTCATATGTCGGCGCCGACGACCGGCAGCTTGCGCACGACGTAGCCGGGTATCTCTTTGATCGGCTCGGCGGCCGCGGCCGGATTCTGGTGGTCAGCGGGCACATCCATTCAGTGACCAGTCTCGATCGCATGCGCGGCTTCGAGGAAGCCATCGCTGCCGCGCCCGGCATCAAGCCCGTGGCTCGTCTGGTTGGCAACTATCAGCGCGAGATCGCACGCCGCGTGGTCTCTGACTGGCTCGATTCGTCCGACGGCCGGCAAGGCGTCGACGGCTGTCTGGTCGCAAACGACGTTATGGCGCTCGGCGTGCTTGACGCGCTGCGGGCGGCGGGACATCGCTCGCAGGTCGTTGGCGTCAACGCGATCCCGGAAGCGATCCGGGCCATCCGCACCGGCCTCATGCTGGCCACGGCCGACTTCAACGCGATGCAGATGGCATCGCTCATCACCGAGTGCGCGTTGCGACATCTGCGCGGTGAGAAGGCACCGAGCAGGATCGACCTGCCGGTCGAGTTGGTCGACATCCGCAACGCTTCGCACTGGGACCTCCCGTACGAGCAGCGCGCAATCAAGACACTTGAAGAGGTTCTTTCATGGCGGCAGACACTCCCTTCACCTGCATGAGGGTGCTCCGTGCGTTCAGCGCCTTGGTTATGGCACTCGCGGTCAGCACGTCCGCCCTGGCCCAGGACTATCCCGATAGGCTGATCAAGGTGATCGTGCCGAATCCGCCCGGCGGTATGACCGATCTGCTCGGACGGGTCGTCGCGAAAACGCTCGGCACCCTCTACCAACAGACCATCGTCGTCGAAAACCGAGCCGGCGCGAGTGGCCATATCGCGGGCCAGCAAGTCGCGCGTTCGCCTAGCGACGGCTACATCCTGCTAATCGGCACCATCGGCATTCACGCCGCGTACACCGCCTATCGCACGCGCACCTACGAGCCAGCGAACGAATTGCAGGTGGTCACGATCCTTGCCGAGTCGCCCAACGTCGTGCTGGTACCCGCCACCTCGTCAATCCGAACTTTCGGGGAGCTACTCGCACGCGCCAAGGCCGACCCGGCGAGCCTGAACTACGCGACCGCCGGCGCCGGCTCGTCAGTGCACATGATGACCGCCTTGTTTGAGATGATGAGCGCGAGCAAGGTGAACTACGTGCCATACAAGGGCAGCGGCCCAGCGATGATCGACCTCATCGGCGGCCAGGTCCAGGTGATGTTCGAGAATTTGACCACCGGCTTGCCGCACGTGCTGTCGGGCAAGGTGCGGGCGCTTGCCGTCACGGGTGCGACACGTGATCCGCGTTTGCCCGATGTACCGACTGTCGCCGAAGCCGGCGTGCCCGGCTATGCCGGCCTTTCGTGGTGGACGGTCGCGGTGCCGCGAGGAACGCCGCCCGCCGTGGTCGACAAGCTGGCGGTCGACCTGCGCCGCGCGCTCGGCACCCCCGCGGTGGCCGCGCTGCTAGACAAGCAAGGAGCCAACCTGGTGCTAAACACGCCGGCGCAGGCGGCAGAGTTCGTCAAGCGCGAAACCGTCAAATGGAATCGGGTGATCCAGGCCACGGACATGCATACCGACTGAGGCGCACAACGATGAACAGCGAGAAGCATTTCTTTCGCACAGGCAGTTCGCCATGGTTTCGCGAGCGACGCCGATCCTTCGTGGCAGGCTTATCCGCAATGCTCGGTATCAGCTGTCTGTTGGCGTCGCTCGATGTGGTGCAGGCACAGGCCGTGTCTTATCCGAGCCGGCCCATCAAGTTGGTCGTTCCATACGCTGCCGGCGGATCGGCGGACGTGATTGGCCGCATCGTCGGACAAGGCTTGTCGGCTCGAACCGGCCAGCCGGTCGTGGTCGAGAACCGACCCGGCGCGGGCGGTCATATCGGCGCTGAATACATGCTGTCGCAGCCTCCGGATGGCTACACCCTGGTGCTGGCGACGATTGCGCACAACGGCGCGTTCAAGATGTATCGCAAACTCCGATACAACCCACCTGTCGATTTGATGCCGGTGGTTTTGATTGCCGAGAGCCCGAACGTGCTGCTAGTGCGCAACTCTCTGCCGGTGAAGAGCGTCGCGGAGCTGATCGCGATGGCTCGTGCCGAGCCAGGCAAGCTGAATTACGGCAGCGCGGGTATCGGCTCGGCCACCCACATCGCCGGCGAGCTGTTTAAGTACTTGGCCAAGGTCGATATCGTCATGATCCCGTTCAGCGGCGGTGCACCTGCACTTTCCGCTTTGCTTGGGGAGCAGGTCGACATCACTTTTGAGACAGGCAGCACGGCGCAGCAGGCACTGCGGACTGGCAAGGTGCGGGCGCTCGCCGTGACGACGGCTAAACGATCAACGTTCTACCCTGATCTGCCGACCGTGGCCGAGGCCGGCGTTCCCGGCTATGCCGCGGCGCCCTGGTACACCATCTCTGTAGCCCGTCGTACGCCGCCGCAGATCGTACAAAAGCTAAACCTTGAACTGAATTCTGTTATCGCTTCGCCGGACGTCGCCCCGCGCTGGCAGGCCTTGGGCGTGACGCCCCTCGGCGGCACGCCCGACAGCGCCGCCCGCCGCAACGAAGCGGAAACGAAACGCTGGACCTCGTTGATCGATGCTGCCCAGATTGTTGCCGATTAAGTCAGATCGGCGGGCTTCGCTGGTGATCTGGCGCTGCGCGACAACCCGGAGCTGCGCCGCGTGCTCTGCGATGAAGTGCTCAATACCTTTGCTTGGCTGCTCGAGTGCGGGGTCGGCGTGAACGGAACGTGAAGGGGCTTCCCGCCTTCGGGCGACGTCGACGACCGCTGGGTTAGCCATCAAGTACAAACTCCACCTATAAGCTGAAGATATAGCCGCCGTCGGAAAGCAATAGTTTTTCCAAAACGTGCCGCTCCCTAGACTGCCCGCTATGGCGAAACCGACTGGCTTGACTGGATTGGGCAACAGATGACAGCTTTCGGCACGCTGCCCGAGATCCGCCTGCTGATGGGCGGGCTCTGGACCGACGGTGCGGATCACATGGCGGTGATCGACAAATACAGCCTCGCTTCGAGCGGCAGGCTTCATCTACCGTCGAAGGAACAGATCCGGTCCGCGGTGGCGGATGCGCAGCGCGCGTTCACCGCATCGACGCTGACACCGCATGAACGCGGCGCGATCCTCGACCGTGCCACAGCGTGTCTGCAAGCAGACTCCGAGCGAATTGTCTCGGCCCTTCAGGTCGAAGGCGGCTTTACGCTGAGCGACGCAGCGGGTGAACTGAAGCGCTGCCTAGAGACCTTCCGCCTGTCAGCCGAAGAGGCGCGCCGTTTCGTCGGCGAGATGGTGCCGATGGACGGCGCGCCGCAGCAGCCCGGCCGAATCGGCTTCACGATTCGCATGCCGCTCGGCGTGGTCTGCGCGATCACACCGTTCAATGCGCCGCTAAATACGGTGGCCCACAAGGTCGCGCCTGCCCTCGCGGCAGGCAATGCCGTCGTGCTCAAGCCTTCGACCCACACGCCCACACCGGCCAACCTGATGGCCGAGGCGTTGCTGAAAGCCGGTCTGCCCGCAGGCTTGATGTCGGTGGTTCACGGCGGCGCCGACACCGCACAAGCCTTGCTGGACGAGCCTGCACTGCGCTTCTTCGCCTTCACCGGCAGCACGGAAGTGGGCCGTTCGATCCAGCAGCGCGCCGGCTTGCGACGCACCCAGATGGAGCTCGGCAGCATCTCCTTCACCATTGTCTGCGACGACGCCAATCTCGATGTCGTGCTGCCGAAGGTCGTCGCGGCCGGCTATCGCAAGGCGGGGCAGGTGTGCACGTCGATCCAGACGCTGCTCGTGCAGCGCGCGCTCCTGCCTGTCGTGCAGCAGCGCCTGACCGAACTCGTGACGGCGCTTCGGTTCGGTGATCCGCAAGATCCGCAGACGAGCGTCGGCCCGGTCATCAGCGAGGCATCAGCGGAACGCATCGAGCGCTGGATCGACGAGGCCGTCTCGCGCGGGGCGCGTCGCCTCGCGGGCGGGCCGCGGCAAGGCGCGGTGGTGCCGCCGACGCTGCTCGTCGATGTCGACGATTCGATGCCGGTGAGTTGCAATGAGGTCTTCGGGCCCGTCATGTCGATCGTGCCGTTCGACACCCTGCAGGAAGCCATCGACCGCGTGAACGAGACCCCTTACGGCCTCGCCGCCGGCCTCTTCACGAACCGGCTTGATGAGGCGTTCGCCGCGGCCCGCAAGCTGCACGTGGGCGGCGTGCACATCAACGAGACCTCGAGTTCGCGCGCCGACCTAATGCCTTACGGCGGCGTGAAGACAGCGGCTTCGGCCGCGAAGGTCCGCGCTATGCGATTCGCGAGATGAGCGAAGAGCGCTTGATCACATTCACCATCTGATGAGATTCCGGGGAGCAGTCACATGGCGATGATGAAGGGCGGTCGGCTGATTGCCGAAACGCTGGTCAGCGAAAAGGTGCCATACGTGTTCGGCATCTGCGGTCATGGCAACGTGGGCATCCTCGACGCGCTCTACGACGTGCGCGACAAGCTCACGCTGATCTCGCCGCGCCACGAGCAATGCGCCGGCCACATGGCCGACGCCTACTTCCGGGTGAAGCACCGGCCGGTCGCGACGCTCACGTCGACCGGGCCAGGCTCGGCGAACCTGGTGATGTCGCTCGCGACGGCGCTGTCCGACTCGTCGGCCTTCATGGCGATCACCGCGAACGTGCCGACGTCGCAGCACAACCGCGGACCGTTCCAGGAGCTCTACGCGCACAACCAGGCCGACTTCGCGCAGGTGCTCCGGCCGGTGGTGAAGCGTTCTTTCCAACCGTCACGGGTCGACATGCTCCCGCTCGCGCTGCGGCAGGGTTTCGACACGATGGTCACCGGCCGCCCCGGTCCCGTGAACCTCGACATTCCGTACAACGTGTTCCAGGAAGAAGCCGACGTCGAAGTGCCGCCGCACTCGCACCTCGATCGGCCACATCGGCCGGGCGCCAGCGAGGCCGACTTGACCGCAGTGCTCAACCTCCTCGCCGCGTCGCGCAAGCCCGTGCTCTTCATCGGCCACGGCGCGACGCTCGCCGAGGCGGGGCCCGAGCTTACCGAACTCTCGCAGAAGCTCGGCATCCCCGTCATCACGTCGCCGAATGGCATGGGTTGCGTGCCCGCAGACGACCCGCTCACGCTCGGCTTCATCGGCCGCAACGGTGCCTTTCCGGCGAACGAGGCCGGCCGCCATGCGGATCTGGTGCTGACGATCGGCACGCGCTTCGACGACAGGTCCGCATCTAGCTGGCACGCCGGCTATTCGTGGAACTTCCCCTCGACGAAGCTCGTGCATGTCGACATCGATCCGCAGGAACTCGGCCGCAACTACGCGACCACGGTCGGCATCGTGGCCGACGCGAAAGTGTTCGTTCGGCAACTCATAAACGCGCTCGATTCGAGGCCGCTTATCCCCGCGAAGACCTTCGCCGCGTGGGGCGACGAGGTGCGCGGCTGGGTTCGAGAGTGGGAGGCCTTCGTGCGCCCGCACTTCACCGATTCGACCAGCCCGCTGCGGCCGGAGTTCGTCGTTGGCACGTTGCAGAAGGTGTTGCCCGACGACGTGATCCTCGCGCTCGATTCCGGCGTGCACCATAACTGGTTCATGCAGTTCTGGAAGCCGAAGCGCCCGCAGAGCATGTTGAATAGCTGGGGCTATTCGTCGATGGGCTTCGGGGTCTGCGGCGTGCTGGGCGCGCAACTCGCAGAGCCCAACCGGCCCTGCGTCGCGGTCGTCGGCGACGGCGGCTTCACGATGGCACCGTACGTGTTGTGCACAGCTGTCGAGTACGACTTGCCCGTGGTCTGGATCATCTGGAACAACTTCGCCTGGGGCGCCATTCGCGACCTGCAATACGGGCTCTTCGACGGCCGCGAAATCGGCACAGCGTTCTACAAGGGCAAATCCGGTGAACGCTACAACCCGGACTTCGCGGCTTGGGCTCGCGCCGCAGGCGCCGACGGCGTCACTGTCACGCGCTCGCAAGACCTCGGCCTGGCTGTCGAACAGGCGCTCAAGAACCGCAGGCCTTGCGTGATCGACGTGCACGTCGATGCCGAGGTGCGGCCGCCCTCGACGGGCACGTGGCAATTACCGCCCATTCCCTACAAGGAGCCGCTCTACGGAAAGCCGTGGATTCCAGGTGACTGACGATCGGTCGTTCGATAAAAACGGCGGCAAAGAACCCGCGAAACACAAAGGAGACTTTCCATGTCGATCTCGAAGCTTTCATCCACGGCACTCGCCGTTCTCGCGTTGACGTGTGCCATGACGGCGCATGCGCAGGAGACCGGTCCGATCCGCATCGGCCTGCTCTATTCGAAGCAGGGGCCGGGCGCATCGATCGGCGAATTCCTTGAGCGCGGCAGCGAGCTCGCTGTCGAGCAGGCCGGCCGCAAGGTGCTCGGCCGCCCAATCGAACTTGTCTGGCTCGACGAGGCGAACCCGCAGATTGCGCAGCAGAACATGCAGAAGCTGGTCGACGAAAACAAGGTTGTCGCGGTCGTCGGTGGCAACTACAGCTCCAGCGCACTGGCGATGATGAGCGTGGCCAACCGCGAGAAGATTCCCCTGATCCTGACCGGGGCCGCGGCGAGCGAGATCACCGGCAAGAGCTGCAGCAAGTACACCTTCCGCACGCAGGCGACCGTGCCGGTGCAGATGCGCGGCGCGATGCCGTATGTATCGCAGATCGGCAAGAAGGTCTACTTCATCACAGCGTCTTATGCTTTCGGCCAGGACATCCTGCGCGCATCGCGAGCCATGTTGAAGGAAGTCGGTGCGAGCGAGATCGGCGTCGACGAAGTTCCGGTCAACACCGCCGACTACAGCAGCTACATCCTGAAGATCAGGCAGGCCAAGCCCGACGTGGTCGTCGGTGGCCTCGTTGGCGGCGACTTCTCGAACTTCCTCAAGCAATGGAACGAGATGGGCATGAAGGACAAGATTCCTTACGTCGCCGTCGCCGTGACCGACACCGATTTCTGGGATGTTGGCCCGCAGGCGTCCACCGGTATCTACATCAAGCCCTGGTACTACAACGATCCGAAGAACACCGCGGCCGAGAAGAAGATGACTGCCGACTTCGAGAAGAAGTACGGCCGCCCGCCGTCGGACAAGACCTGGTCGGGGTGGATCGGCATGCGGGCCCTGCTCGAGTCGATCACAGCTGCGAAATCGACCGATTCGAAGTCGATCGTCACGGCGCTCGAGAAGTGGAAGAACATCGACGGTGAGTTCCCTTACGGCTTCCGAAACTGGGACCACCAGATGGTCCGCCCTGCGTTGATCGTCGGCGTGAAGAAGAACATCACCGACAAGTGGGATTACTTCGATGTGTTGAAGCTCACGTCCGGCTCCGAAGCCGACACCGTGAAAGCGTTCGGCAGCAAGGAAGAGATCGGTTGCCCGATGCCGGCGCTCTGACATGGCCCACCCATCGACCAAGGATGGAAATGTCATGAGCTTGTCGAACCTAAAGGCCCCGTGGTCCGCTGCCTTCACCGGCGCCCTGCTTGCATTCGCAGTCGCCAGCGGCGCGCGCGCGGGAAACCGGCCCCGTCCGCATCGGGCTGGTCTTCCCGAAGCAGGGGCCGGGCGCGTCGATCGGCGAGTTCCTGCAGCGCGGCAACGAACTGGCGGTCGAGCAGGCCGGCCGCAAGGTGCTGGGCCGCCCGATCGAGCTGATCTGGCTCGACGAGTCGAACCCGCAGGTCGCGCAGCAGAACATGCAGAAGCTCATCGACAGAACAAGGTCGTGGCCGTGCTCGGCGGCAACTACAGCTCCTCGGCGTTGGCGATGATGACGGTGGCCACTCGCGAAAAGATTCCGCTCCTCCTGCCCGGCGCTGCGGCGAGCGAGATTACGGGCAAGAGTTGCAGCAGGTACACCTTCCGCACGCAGGCGACGGTGCCGGTGCAGTTGCGCGGTGCGATGCCTTATGTGGCGCAGCTGGGCAAGAAGGTCTACTTCATCACGCCTTCCTACGCATACGGACAGGACGTTTTGCGCTCGGCACGGGGGATGCTCAAGGAGTTCGGTGCGACCGAGGTCGGCGTCGATGAAGTGCCGCTCAACACCGCCGACTACAGCTCCTACATTTTGAAGATCCGGCAAGCCAAACCCGATGTCTTGATCGGAGGCTTGATCGGCGGTGACTTCTCGAGCTTCCTGAAGAAATGGAACGAGATGGGGATGAAGGACAAGATTCCCTATGTCTCGATCGCGATCACCGACACCGACACCGACTTCTGGAACGTCGGCCCGCAGGCATCGAGCGGCATTTTCGTGAAGCCCTGGCACCACAACAACCCGACGAACACGGCGGCCGAAAAGCAGATGGTTGCCGAGTTCGAGAAGAAGTACGGCCGTCCGCCTTCGGACAAGAGCTGGTCCGCATGGATCGCCATGCGTTCGCTGCTCGAGGCCATCACGGCCGCGAAGTCGACCGACTCGAAGGCGGTCGTCGGCGCGCTCGAGAAGTGGAAGAACACCGAGGGCGACTTCCCGTACGCCTATTGCGAGTGGGATCACCAGTTGGTCAAGCCCGCGGTCATCGTCGGCGTGAAGAAGCAGATCGTCGACAAGTGGGATTTCTTCGACGTGCTCAAGCCGACCTCCGCCACCGAAGCAGACACCGCGAAAGCGTTCGGCAGCAAGGAAGAGATCGGCTGCGTCATGCCCGCTCTCTGAACCGGCGCACACAGACCCGTCCACGCTTTCCGTGCTCGATACCCTCGTTTCGCAAACCGCCAACGGCCTGGTGCTTGGCTTCCTCTACGTGCTGATCGCCGTGGGCCTCTCGATCACGTTCGGCTTGCTCGGCGTCATCAACTTCGCGCATGGCGCGTTCTTCGCGCTCGGGGCCTACGTCGCCTATCAGCTGTTCCAGATGTTCGGCTGGCCCGCGGTGGTGTTCGCGCCCTTCATCGTAGGGGTGATGGGCATGGTGGTCGAGGTGCTGCTCATCCGCAGGCTCTACGGCAAGGAGCCGCTGTTGAGCCTCATCGTGACCTTCGCGCTGGCGCTGCTCATCGAAGCCCTGATCCGCTTCTTCTGGGGCGCCGACGGGAAGCCGTTCAACGCGCCGCCATTCCTGGCGGGTGTGGTCGAGATCGGGCCGTTGCTGATGACGAAGTACCGCGTCGGCGTGCTCGTCGCCACCTCTGCGACCTTGCTGGCACTCTGGTGGTTCCTGAGCTACACCCCCTACGGCCGCATCCTGCGGGCCGGCAGCCGCGACCCCGAGATGGTCGAGTTGCTCGGCATCAACCTGCCGCGTGTGATGACGGCGGTGTTCGGGCTCGGCTGCGCGCTGGCGGCTATCGCCGGCGTGCTCGCCGCGCCGCTCTGGGCAGTCTCGCCCTCGATGGCGTCCAACGCGATCATGCCGGCCTTTGTCATCGTCGCGATCGGCGGGCTCGGCTCGTTCGCGGGCGCCGTCGTCGCCGGTCTCGCGGTCGGCATCGTGATGTCGCTCACCATCCAGTTCAAACCCGATGCGGCAGCCGCGTCGATGTATGTCTTCATGTTCATCGTGATGCTGCTGCGGCCGCGCGGACTCTTCGGCGAGCGATGGGAGCGTTTCGAATGAGCGCGCCAACGGTCAATTCATCGCGGGTGTGGGATCACCCCATCGCATGGATCGCGGTGGTCCTGTTCGCGCTCTCGGGCATCGCGCACCTGATGGGCATGCCCATCAACCGCATCACGCAGATCGCCATTTACACGCTGTACGGCGGCGGCGTGAACTTCCTCATTGGCTACCTCGGCCTCGTGCCGTTCGGCGCGTCGTTCTTCTTCGGCTGCGCGAGTTATGCGGTGGCGATCGGCGCCGGCATGTTCCTCGGCTTCAACGAAGTCGAAGCGGTGTTGCTCGCGGCGGTGTTCTCGGTGATGCTGTCGGCCATCGTCGGTGCGGTGATCCTGCGGCGGCGCGGGCTGTACTTCTCTTTGCTCACGCTGGCGTGTTCGCAGATTGCGTTCGAGGTCGCCTACAAGTGGACCAGCGTCACCGGTGGCGAGAACGGACTGCAGAACGTCTCGCGGCCGCTGTTCCCGTCGGCCTGGGCGTTTCACGCCTTCACGGTCGTGGTCGTGATTGGCTTGTTGTGGGGGCTCTGGCGACTCGCACATTCCCCGTTCGGCCGTGTAATGCAGGCGCTGCGCGACAACGAACAGCGTGTCTCGAGCCTCGGCTTCGACACCTACCTCGTGAAGCTCATTGCGCTCATCATCGCCGGCGGCACCATCGGCGTGGCGGGCGGCCTAATGGCGCTGTTGCTGCAAGGCGTGTATGCGAACAACCTGAACTGGCAGCACGCGGGTGATGCCGTGCTGATGGCGGCGCTCGGTGGCGTACATCATTTTCTCGGGCCACTTTGGGGCGCCATCACGTTCATCCTACTCGAAGACCGGTTGAGCGCATTCACCGAGAACTGGTGGCTTTTCTTTGCGCCGATCATCATCCTCTTCGCGCTGCTGTCTCCCGAGGGCATGCAGGGCATCGTGCAACGCCTCGTCAAGCGTGATCGCTGGACGCTCTCGCGCTCCGGTATTCCGCCGCGGCCGCAGGTCATCACGCCGTACCGGCCTGCAGCGGCAGCCGCTGCGATCACGATCGGCACACCGATCCTGTCGATCAAGAACCTCAGCAAGCGGTTCGGGTCGATTGTCACGCAGCATGACATCTCGATCGACGTGCACGCCAATCGGCTGCACAGCTTCATCGGCCCGAATGGCGCCGGCAAGACGACCTTCTTCAACATCCTGACGGGATTGCTGCCGGCCGACGAAGGACAGATCCTGTTCGAAGGACGCGAGATCGGAAAGCTCCAGGCCTACAAGCGCGCACGCCTCGGCGTGGCGCGATCGTTCCAGATCCTGAGCGTGTTCCCGAACCTGACGGCGTTCGAGAACGTGCGCATCGCGGTCCAGGCATCGCGCGGCCAGTGGGGCGGCTTCTGGCGCGATGCATATTTGAATGCGCAGGCCAACGATCGTGTCTGGTCCTTGCTCGATGCCGTGGGGCTGGCCGACAGGGCAGGCGAAATGTGCGTGTCTCTTGCGCACGGCGAGAAGCGTCTGCTCGAGATCGCGGTGTCGCTGGCCACGAATGCAAAACTGTTGTTGCTCGACGAACCATTGGCCGGGCTCGCCGAAACCGATCGTCAGGTGGTGAGCGCACTGATCCAAAGGCTGGCGAAATCGCACGCGGTGCTTTTGATCGAACACGACATCGACCGCGTGCTCGCGATCTCGGATCGCATCACTGTGCTGCATCAAGGCCGCCTGATTGCCGACGGCAAATCGGCCGAGGTCGCGCGCGACCCCGAGGTCATCAGCGCCTATCTCGGCAAGTCCCACGACGCCGAATTCGCAACGCTCCCAGCCGTGTCCGCACGCGAGCCGGCACCGGCTGCTTCGGCGCCGCTCCTTCAACTGGATGGCATTTGTGCGGGTTACGGCGGGAGCACCGTGCTCGAAGCCGTCGACCTCACCGTTAATGCCGGCGAGGTCGTCGCACTTCTAGGCCGCAACGGTGTCGGCAAGACAACGCTTCTGCGTACGATCACCGGCGCGTTGCACCCAAGTGCGGGCCGCGTGCTGTTTGAGGGCGTCGACGTGAGCGCGCTGCGCCCGCACCGCATCAACCGCCTCGGCGTGTCAATCGTTCCCG
>Ga0123338_10004169_pt1 | contig 12724 bp, 8 predicted proteins | sample grotaG_FD_89793 | JGI IMG/M metagenome (GOLD analysis project Ga0123338, IMG submission 89793) | Glacier valley bacterial and archeal communities from Borup Fiord, Nunavut, Canada, to study Microbial Dark Matter (Phase II) -... | ecosystem: Environmental > Aquatic > Freshwater > Ice > Glacier ... | reverse complement strand
CGTCACCCTCATGACAGACCGAAGCCATCCGTGCAGCCAGATCTTTCGCCTGTGCACCATAACCACACAGCAGGGCCGCGCGAAACAGAGTGTCGTACGCGTTTAGGTGGGCAACACGAGCATGGTTTCGTCCGAGGTTGTCCACTGACCCTCCTGCGCTCCGGCGCGAGTAAATACCGTCACGCGGTATTCGTAAGATCGCTTCTTGGCATCGGCAATAGCGATCGACCATGTGAAGTCGAGCGCATGTGTGCCGCGTATCAATTCCGAATGATCCCAGCGCACACCGTTATCCGTGTCGATGTAACGCAAGTCGATCTTTATCGCCAGCGTGTCGCCCGCCGGCGGGATGAGCCACGTTACCTGCACCGGAAGAACATCCACGGCGCGTACACCCAGAATGAGTTGGGTGCCTTTGCCGTCCACCCAGTCGGGCGTGGTATCGATGTCGCCGGATGTCTTAATCATCGTCGCCTGATATTTCCAGCCTCGCTGAGCCGGATCTTCCAATCGCACCGCCCACTCTTCTAACTGCGCATGGGTGATCAGTTCGCGTTCCTCTTCAACAACCCGGTTGCCGCCTTCATAGCGCAGGCGAACTCTTATCTTCTGGAACTGATGACTGGGATCAGCCAGTATGACTTGCACGCGCAGGATATTTTCACGCGACTCGTTAATAACGATCAGTTCTTGCGGGCTCCAATCTTCGGGAGTTAACGCGACCTGCGCGCCGTCCTTGTAGAAGAGCGTTCCCTCCGTATGCAGCTTGGCGTCTTTCAACCCCGCCTCCGGCCGGATAATCAGGTTATGGTCGGGATGCTCTGACGACAACGTCAGGTTCTGACGATAGGGCCCGTAAGTCAGCACGACTTGCACGCGCTGCAGCAAATCGAATCGCAGGAGTCCGGTGACAATAGTCACCATAATCGCCAGCGTGACGTCGCGCGGATGAATGATCAGGTTGCGCTCCGTGGTGGTGATCCACCCTTCTGGATCCGCCTGCTTCGCGCCCACGCTGCTGACTTCGCCGGATTGATCGCCCATCGCAACGTCCGGCAGAAAATGTACCGTGACCTTGTACTCATAAGCGTAGAGCGTTGGTGAGGAGTCATTGTTCTCTTCCACGCGCAGCACACCACTCTTGAATAGTCCCGTCGGATGATCTTTGCTCAGCACCATCTCTCCCGTTCGCCGAAAACCACCGGGGTGCGGAGCATAGCGGATTTGCACCTGAACTACATCAATGCCTTCTTTGTCCCATTCCGCAGTGGTCGAAGCGGCAATATTGAGACTTTGGAAGAACTCAATCGCGCCGTCAGCTTCGATGATGTAATCAGCGGGGTTGGCCACGTCCAGAATCAACTGACCTTGCGGATGCACCTCCTGTGTATGTGCTTTGCGCGTACTGAGTTCATAAATAGCGGTGATGCGCTCTTCCCGCTGGATTATTTCCAGGTTGATTTCGAAGCTAGCCTGCACGGACGTTGCATCGGCCTGTTTGCCTCCGCCTCCCCCAGCCGTGGCGCGATCCAGATGTCCGCGCAATATGGATTCCGGCGTTCCTACGCCGGGAGTTCCCGAAGCGTCGCGGTGGAGTTGACCACGAATGATAGTCGGGCCCCCCATTGATTTCTTACCCTTGATGATTACGACGCGATGCTGCGGCTTGCCGCCTCGCGAATTGGCGGGAGCGTTGTCGTTCGGAAGCGTCGGAATATTGCTGGGGCTGTCCTTCGAGTCGGTATGGCCGTGGCTATTGGCGGTCGTGGGAAAACGCGCGCTGATCAGTTGCTGCGCAACCTGTATCCTCCGCTGCGAAAGATCCCGGTTAAATTGCTGCTTGGCCGCAGTGTTGTCCCCTTCATAACTCGAGTGACCATCAAGGGCCAGCGTGATGCCGGCCTGCAATGTTCCCAGCCACTCGTCCAGACCGGCGGGTCCGCGTTGCGTCGTCGTGGGCGATCGCGATTCCTCCAAGTAGCGCGCCTGTTCCCCCTGTAATGCGGGCGCGGGTTCGGCCGGATTGGGATGCCGGTTGTTATAACCCGTTGCGTCGTTCGAATCGCTTGGCCTGTCCATATCAAAAAATAGAAAGAAATTCTCGTCGGCTCCGGCGCCACCCGGCCAGGTAATTTCAACCTGCCGCGTTTCGCCCGGCGGAATATCCACACTCAGACGGTTGCCTTGCACAGCCACGGTTTGCAGCGAAGCCGCCGACGTACCCACCTTCGCTGTCGCACCGTCGCCGCGTAACACCAGCACCTCGGCAGTTCCACTCGACGAAGGCTGGTAAGTAACTCCCTGCGGATTTGCGGCAACCTCAGGTGGTGTCTGAGTCCATGTAGCGGTCTTGCGGTCCCCGCCCCCCGCACCCGCCACCGCCGGCCACTTGATCTCTACGTGCTGCGCTCCGCCGTCCGGCACATCTAACTGCAGCCGGTTGCCATCAAGAGTTGCGGGTTGTAAAGCAGCGGGTGTAGCGCCTGCCTTCGCGCTCGCTCCAGTGCCGCGGATGGTCAATGTCTCGCGCGTGCCGGTCGTCGAGGCTTGAAACGATTCGATTCCTTTATCGCTGGGGAATGGTGAGGGAGTCTTCGAATCCTCATGCCATTGTGCGGCCTGATGCTGTCCTCCAGCGCCGGTACCTTGCTGTCCGCCCGCGGGTGCCGTGGCTCCCTGTTGGCCGCCAGCCGAAGCACCTGAACCACCCTGCCCCTGCGCTCCCGTGGCGGCGGCTCCCGTGCCGAGATCGCTCATCTGCGCCGAAGAAGCGAGTGTCGGCTTGAACCACTTCGATCCCATCAGGTTGCCGATGATCTCATCGATGCGCGCAGCGTCCACCGGCGTACGACCGTTCTCACCAGGCACCGGGTCCACTTCCTCCACCTTGACTGCGCGGTTTTCCTTCAACTCCTCCATCAACATATGAAACCCCGCGCTGCCCACAAACGAAGACCTGCCACTCGCAGCCGTCACACCCGCTTTCATGCGCAGATCGAGATGGTTGAATACTTTCTCGTAGTCGACCGTGATCTTCAGGTTGTATGCCGGTGGAATCGCCGCATAAGTCAGGTGGTAAATAGCAAGCGCCATCGTCAGGCCACCCTTCTTGACCACCTGCTCCATCAGCGCAGCGCCGTCGCGATCCAACACTACGCTGAACGCCGCGCGCTCGGCTCCGTAAAGGGACGGCACTGTCGAGCCCGCTACTTTGCGCACGAACGGCTTGCCCTCATCCTCGCGCCCAACGCCCAGCAGGATCAACTCCACCGTGCCGCGCAGAAACGGCACCGGCACCAGGTTGGCCGTCCCGCCGAATCGCTTTTGAACTTCTTGCTGGGCCTGTTCCAGTAATTTCTCGTCAACGTGAAGATCGACATCCAGATTTAGGAAGCCGCCCCCGTTTTCCATGCCCTGCGGGGCTGGCGCGTTGGGATCAGGCCGATACAGCACCAGCCGCAGAGCGTAATCCTCCGGGTTCTCAGCGCTGCGTGCAACCCGCGGTGCTTCCGGGGGCAGGAAATAATACTGTGCAGGATTGCTGAAATCTTTGAAGATCGTCAATCCCTTAAAAAGCAGTACGGGTTCGTCGAAGAGCATGGCTTAGTCCTCATTGCGTTGGGTTCAACATTTCGGCAGGAGCGCCCAATCCCAATATGTTTATCGCATCCACGGGTGCCCAAACGGTTTGCAGTATCCGACCCGATTTCAGGAATTCGCGTGCCGCAAGCTGCGCTTCCGGCGCGTTCTGATCGGTAACCAAAATCAACCGCGCCTGGTCCACATCGCCTTCGAGCAGTTGCACCGTTCGGTCTGCGCCCGCCGCGAGTGTCAGTTCGATCCCCAAGCTACCGCGTCCGGCAGGGCCGCCGCCCAAGACCACAACGTCGGCCGCAATTACGCGAGCTGGCTTCGTCGCTCCGATCACGATCGTCCGCTGGCCCGTTTGAAGCCATGGCTGTTCGTCAATCGTTCCGTCCTCATGCATCAATGTCACCCGATACCGATAAGTGCGTGGGCTGCCCGAAAGCCGGCGAAGCGCAACGTCTTTGGCGGAGCGGTCAGCGTCATCCCATGACAATTGCTTGGTGTCGTTCAATGCGTCATTCTCGATCTGCAGATCAAGCGTGATATTCAGAAGCCCCGGCATTGGCAGCGGGACAGCAAGAATCGCGATCGAATCGTCAAACGGACTATCGAGAATTATGAAATCCTCGGTGCTTTCAAACGGTGCAGCCATGCGGCTTGGTTCCCCTTGCACGCCTCGCCAGTGAGCGGCAAAACGAAGTGGCCCGTCACCCGCTCCTGGAAAATTCGCGTCCGCCCTCGGCCGCGCTTTCGTCAAGATAAGGGATCGCTGAGGCTCCAGCGGAGCCGTAACATCCACCTGTACGGTATCCATCCACGACATCTCTCCACGCCCGATCGCAACACTCAACGTGCGTGCCGGAAAGAGCCTGCGCGCTGAAATCGCAATCAGATCTCCCACAGCGTCCATCCACGCAGACTGCCTGTCCTGGGCCCGTGTTCGTGCCGCGTCGAAACGGGCGCGAACTCGATACCGCACAACCTCCCCCGGTTCCCGGTTAATCGTGAACCGCTGTTCTATTTTGTCCGGTGTCATCACCAGCGTGCGATTCAGTTGCGCACTGTCCGGCCACTCCAGGTCCACTTCCAAAGCTGCAATCGCCAGAGCGTCCAACTCCGGTTCCACACGAACGACAATGTCGCGGCGGAACGGTGTCAGATCCGCCGTAAAGATATACGCGGGCGCCAGCCGCCCATGCAGCAAGGCAGTGAGACTGGCCGCGGCGTAGTGCGTCACGGGAATCGCACGTCGCTCGCGATAACTCCAGCACCGCGTCTGTTCGAGCTCTTCCTTCCGATGCGTTAGGCGAAAGCTCAGCTCGATTGGCGCAATGCTGCCATCGGCAAGCAACGCAGGCGCTTCCGGTGGAGGCGATGGCGTGAACATACGCGATGTCAGATCTTCCCCGACTCGCCGCAGCGCTTCCGCGCGATTACTATCTACATCTCCGCTTTTATCCACGATGTGCGTCCGGATCAGTTGTTCGCTGGCGAAAGCCTCCCACGTCTTAATAATCTTCGCTTGCCCGATTGGTGTAGTGAGCGCGCCTTGCGCCGTCAATCGCTGATGCATTGCTTGTAGGTCCGCTTCCATTTCGATGCCCAGCGGTCCCGCCAGTCCAAGCGTCTCTAATTTCCACATCAAGACCAACGGAAGGGCGCCACCTCTCAACGCGACCGCAGCTAACTCGGCTGCTGCCTCGTCCAACCGCGCGCACAGCACAACCATCGGGTCGCCCACCAGCGAAGGCGGAGCAAGCGCCAACGAGAGCGGAGCGGGAACACTCCCCGCTAACCATCCGGCTACTTCGACCGTACCCGTACGCCAATCGGGCGTAGCCAACACCGGAACTCGCCCGGCTGCCGAAAGTTCGCGCCTAAGCTGATCCAGTTCTTCTTTCGTAGCAGCCAGACTGGATTCCAATTGCAACAAGCCACCCGCCGAACTGGCGCTTCCCGTATCACTCCGGAACAGGATCAATGACAGCCGCGGGTCAGGTCTCTCCACCAGGCGCGGCGCATCCGGCACCACGTAGCGCATACTCTCGTCGGCATGATCGAAAAATACGATCAAACTCCGGTGATGTTCCGGCGCGCGCGCGATGTCCAGCATCTTGTTATGTGCGCTCCATCGGTCAGGCGTGAAGCATCAAAGATGCGTCGACACGGCCCAACCCCCAGTCTTCGACGCTCTCGGTGGGCCGCCGCTCAGAAGCCAACACCAGGCGCGAGTTGATGTCGGCAGTGTCCAGGTTATGGTTCATCTGGAACAATGCCGCGACCAGCCCGGTCACCATCGGAGTCGCCATGCTGGTGCCCGACATATCGATGAAGCCGGGCGTACCCGCGCGAGCGGAAAGAATCGCGTGGCCCGGAGCCGCCACATCGATCGCGCGCCGTCCCGGACCAGCGGCCCGCAGAGGCCCCGGCGAAGAGAACGGGGCAATCTCCCCAACCGGCGTACTCAGCCCCGGCCTGCTGGTGAAGGCCGCCACACAGATCACGCCAGCCGCGGTCCCCGGAGTCCCCACCTTCGTCGTTTCAAACGATTGCACCTCGGCGGGTGTGTAGGTGACGCCAATCAACGGCTGGGTCTGAGCGGTAGTGAAGATGAATCCACCGCGGTGCTCCCGGAACGCCGCGAACCCGTGAATCACCGTCGCCGAATTGGCAGTGTTGCGAAACGTGACGATCCACGGCGACGAACCAAGCGGTGCTGCAGGCAGCGGCCGGTGCCAGTAAATTTCGGGGTTGTAGTGACGGTTGTTGGGGCGCTCAGGACCATTATGAAGATCCACCCACATGCCCCCCGGCATAGTCGTCCTGATGGCAACTCCGCTCGTTTGCAATCCCACCTCAGCAGCAGCCAGCACGGGGTTGGCCGAATCGCGCGCCGAGATGCGCAGCCGAACCGTGGAACCATCCTCGTTGTAGGCCCAAAACGTGATGCCATCATCTGTACTAGTCGAGCCGCCGCCTCGCAAAAACGGCTGATACAGGACCGACACTTGCCCCGCTGCCGGAATGGTAGCCTGCCAGTGTAGGTCGGTCCCGCGAAAATTTCCCGCCGCCGCGCAGACCACGCGTCCGTCAATGTACTCCGGCATAGCGCTCGCGAGCGTTCCCAAACCAACTGCCGGGACGAAATCCTGGCTGATCATCTGCGTGATCCCAATCGAAAGCGGGTCTGTGCCGTCGTGCGAATGGCGCTCCGTGTTCAGGCTGATATTCACCACGCACGGCAGCCCCAGCTCTGTTGCTTTTTGGAAGCAGTAACGCACGCCCGCCATCACGTCGGTGATGAAGCCACCCTGCGTCCCGATACCCGCAACCACGATGGTGGCTGCCGGCGATATGCCACCCGGCCACGTGCCCACTGGAGTGCCCGCCGCAATCCCCGATACATGCGTCCCATGCGCCCCTGGATCCGCGCACGTAATCACCTCGCTATGGCCGATGTACTCCTTGCCATAGTTCATGGAACGGTAAGCGTTGTTCTGGCTGCTGCGCTTGAATGGCGAATCGCCGCCCGATTCGGACATGTTCCACACCGAATGGATTCGCGATTTGGTCGGGTCGTCCAAGCGCCCCAGAAACGCCGGATGTGCGCCGTCAATCCCCGTGTCGACTATCCCGATCACCACGCCTTGCCCGGTATTCGCGGCGGTGATGCCGGCGGGCAGCGTTCGTGCCGCCAGATTTAACTCTCGCTTGGCATCGGCCATATCCACCCACACCGGTGTCGATAGCGTTAGATCCTGAATGTCCGGGCGCGCCGCCAAAGCCATCACCTGGGGCGGCGGGCAGCGAAAACTACGGATGGCTCCCGTGCCTTCGGCAACTATCCTGTCCGGAAGCGGCGTCCGCGGAAAGTCCTGTGTCACGGCACCCAACAGCAACACATAAGGCACCTGTTCCGTACCGACGATCGGCGTGTTTGGATCGTTCAGTGCCGAGGTCAGGTCAGACAGGTGATCCGGCATCTGTTCAAGGAACGAGGCCGTGACCGGCGCGAGTGACGAGCGCGCCGGCTCCGGCACTTCTAAACCAGTACCCACCGGCGCGAAGAAAAAGACGAAGCGGTTGAAAGTATCGGCGGCCTGCCTCTTCACTGCCACCGTATGCAACAGCGCCAGAAGCCAACGGTCGGTCGCGTCAGCGCCTTGGTCTTCAATTCGGTAGATCAACTGACGGTACCGCCCCGCCTCCGCCTGCGGATTCCACAGACGCTCCAACACCAGCGCCGAACAATAATAGTGATCGCGTTGTAACTGCACTTCCGCTACGTTGCCAGTGTCGGCAGCCAGATAAGCAGGCGCGACTCCCTCCGGAAATTGGCCTTCCGCAACTGTGCCTTTCGCGTAGTAAGCTCCGTTTGCCTTGTATGTTGCGAAATGCAGTAAAAATGTCTTGAGCTGATTCAGGTCCGGCGTGGGCAAACCTGCCGGTGTTTCCGTCACAGTGCTCAGATTCTTCGCCAGCGCCTGCCTCACCCCGTCGGTCGCTAAAGCGGTCGCCCATGCTTGGGCCAAGTCGCTATTCAATTCCGTACCGCCGCTGGCAGCCGCTGGCTTGCGGAAATCGGCGAGAATGCGCGCCATCGTTTCTTTTGAGTCCGTCGCCACATCAACGCGCTCCACGATCCAAACCATCACGAAAGTCTGCACCGCTGCGTCGGCTCCAGCACGGATGGAAAATCTCGGCGTAATCGAACCATTCGGCACCGGTGTGATCGCCGGACCTGAGTAATTCGAGTACTCGCCTAGCAGTACAAACGGAGCCGTCGCGGGCTGCTGTTGTTCCAGAGACTCCCGCGTGGGTGAACCGGGAAGATCAGCCAAGAATTTTTGGAAGAAGCCGTCACGATAGAGCGGCAAGTCGGCATTCGGCATGTTTGTTCCCTCAGACTGCCAGCGGATCCAGCAGTAGTATTTCGTCTCTCACGGTCAAGGGCCCGGTTTTCTTCTGGCTCCCGTCCTTCGCGAACCACGTGACCGTGTACGTGTAGGAAGTCGCATCCGGATGCTCCATCGGCACGCGCCAGGAAAAGTCTTCACTACCAGTTCGAAACACATGCTCCACATGCGCATCCGCCCAGGCAGGCGCATCGGGATAAGACAGATTCAGCTTCGCCAAACGAAATCCCCCGTCGGCAAGCAGGCCCAAAAACATCACTTGCACCGTCAACATCCCTGCCGCGCGATCCCCGACAATCACCAACGGGTTATCCGTCTTTAACCACTCGCCCTCACGCACAGAGCCATCTTTTAGAAACGCGGTAGCGCGGTATTGAAAAGTGGAATCATGCGGCTGCGCGCGCCGGAATGACCATTGGGCTTCGGTTGCACCCTCTCCCAGGTTGACCGTCTGCAACACTTCCTCCGCGCCCGCGCTGGGGCGCCCCAGCTGCACGGTCACGCGCTTGTAGCGCGCCAACACATCGGCCAATTGCAAACCCACCAACACAGTCGCATCGGGCGATTGGTTGATCACAAAGGGCTCATCGCCGGAATGAGTAATCGTCCTGGTTTCTGTTGCTCCGTCGGCGTAGAAGAACCTTGCCGATACGGTAACATCGCGCACAGCACGATTTTTCGGGCGGATCCGCAACTCGCTTGTCGGTGTGTCTTTGGTCAGAATTTTCGTGTCGCTCGCCGTTACTCCCCCGTCCTGGTACTGCACATGCGCCTGTATCTGTTTCACCAGGTTCCAATCCACCATCGCCGCCACCATATGCACCGGAATGATTGAGCTGAAGGCCAACGGGTTGATATCCAGATCGCGCGTCGTTGTCGCTTGCCACTCAGAGGTCTCCGTTGCTGCATCAAAACCGATCGCCGCATCCGGCTTATAGTTCAGGACCACTTGAAACTCTACGTCCCGTGTTCCTATACGATCCACTGAGAAGCGGTATGTTCCCGACGCGCCAGCAGCCGCGAGCGGAATTTCCGCTTCGTCTTTCGGCTTCGTGCCATCGTCCTTCACGCCATACCGCAGCTTTACAATCACCGACGAAACGCCCATCGCCGCCAGGTCCGCATTAGTCGAAACCTTACCGCCGATGGTCTTGAAAAAATCGGCTTTCAAGTCAACTTCAAGAATTCTGCCTTTCAAGCCTACAGCACCTTCGAGCATCCGGATTTGGCCTTGCGGCGCGATCGAACGCTCCACCGCCGCCACTTGGCGCAACTCATAGACAATCTCCTGGCGCTCCTCCTGCTCCAGGCTTCGTAAGAGAAACGCACCTTGCGGGCGGCCCGCGCGATTCCATGCTTCCACCGCCGTGAGTGGTTGCGAATTCGCGGCACCGGCCGCCGGTTGCGTAGCAGGAGCAGCCGCACCTCCTGGCGCAGGTGCGGGCGGAGTAGCCGGCGGAGTCGATTCCAAAGCGTCCGTCGCCACACCGGCGCCCGGCCTTCGCGGGGTTCCCACATCCTGAGTTGCGCCCACGCCCGTCAGCGCCGCGCGTGAAGTGCTGGTCAGCCCCGCTGTAATCTTCGACAAATCCGCCGTCGCGTCATAAGCCTGCAATGTTCCGCGGTCCGCAGCCAACACCGTACCGGGATTCAGCCCCGGTTTGAAAAATGTCCACTGCGCCAGATCTTTAGCCAACGCGTTCAGCCGTGTCATCCGTGCAGCGGCTTGCTCAGTGTTCTCCGTCTCGTAAACCACTTCTTCGATCTTGATCGCCCCGGATTTGCGCAGCGATTCCACTTCGCGGTCAATGTCGCTCTTGAACCACAACGTGTTCATCTGCGAACGCGAACGAAGATGCTGGTACGACTGATCGAACCTGATCGTGATCTTAACGTCGTAAGCCGGTAAAAGCCCAACAAAACGAAGGTCGTAAATCACCACAATCGGCGTCGCGCCTTCGCCTTCTAGCGCGGCGCGCACTAGCACGGCGCCTTTCTTGGTCAGTTGCGTCGTGAATACCGCGCGCTCGTCGCCATAAAGACTGGGAGTGCCGCTCGCCACCATGTCCTCGACAAAACGCGGTTCAGTGGACCCCGGCGCTCCGGCCCGCCCGCTATCGAGCGCGATCACTCGCACGGAACCCGATTTCACCGGCAACGGCACCAGGTTCGCCTGTACGCCATATCGGCTCGAAACTGCATCCCGCAGGCTATCCAGGTGAGCCACGCCTAAATCCGTCGTCATCGCCAGGAATCCGCCGCCTGTCGATTCCGAAGCGGCGGCGTCCACGTCCCGGTAGATCAACAATTGAAACATCGGCTGACCACTTTCAACCGATAAACGCGGCGATTTCGGCGTGTAATAAAAGCGCGTTTTGTCACTGTAATCGCGGTACACCGTCACCGAGTCCACCTCGGTAGCGGCGTCAAGGTAGAGCATACAACCTCCAGAAAGGTACTACTTGGGCCACGAGTACGGCTAAAAGTCTATCACGCCAATTTAGCCGAGTTATGACAAACGAATACGAGAAATCAGCTGACCTAAATCGTGCTTTCCCGTGTCCAATTTGCCCTCGATACACAGATCCCCTGCCGGCGGCTGTCCCCATAGGTTGTATCGCGCCCAACTAAGGATGGGCCCTTCTAAGAATTCCTTTTCCAAGTGGCGCGCGGCTTCCTGATCTAACGACATCCGCATAACGCAGTCGTTATCCCCATAAAGCGACGGCTCCCCTCTGAGTTGAATGCTGTCATTCAACTTCAGTTCGCATTGTCCCTTGCTCCAAAGCATCTGCAGTTCCACCTGTGCACCGGGCCCGCACGCTGCGCTGAGCAGAGCTTTCTCCTGTACTGTCAGGCGCAGCGACAGAGTACAAGTGACCAACCCGCCGGTAACTTCAAAAACCCGGTCTTCCCTGCCATAAAGCAACAACTTGAACGCCGGCCTGCCTTTGTCATCCTCCGCCACCCGTGGGCGGTCCGGTAATGAGTACCACCCCGACGGTATCTTCGTATCCGCGTACAGCAACACCCCGGGTACGCTTTCGACGCGGAATGGCCTCGCCAGATCGATCACGGATTAATAGTATCGGAAGTATCGAAGGTAAGCGTCTAACTAACCCATCTTGAAACAAGGCGGGCTTACGCTGACGATGAGGCATGAAGAAGCGGAGTGCCGAAGAGGGCAGGAAGATCATCGAAGAGTTCGAACGCAGCAGGCTGTCGCGGCGCGCGTTTTGCGAAGGCTTGAACATCCCAGTAACGACTTTGGATTACTGGCGGTGGAAGAAGACGGGACAGACCCGCCTGGTGGAAGTGGCAATCGAAAAAGAAGCGCCAGGTAAGAATGAACCATCGCCCGGATTTGTCCTTGTTCTGATCAATGGGCGTCGCATTGAAAGTCCCTGGAGTTTCCACGAAGCGGAACTGAGCAGCCTGATTCGGATTGTCGAAAGCGCGTAGATGTTCGGACTCGGTCCCGCGACAAAGATCTTCATCGCCACCGAAAGCGTGGATATGCGCAGGGGATTCGAAGGCCTGCATGGGCTGGTACGCGATCACTTAGGGCATGACCCGTTGAGCGGCCATTTGTTCCTGTTCACGAATCGCACCAGAACGCGTTTGAAAGCGCTGGTATGGGATGGAAGTGGCTTATGGATATGCAGCAAACGTCTGGAGAAAGGCCGGTTTCAATGGCCTTGGCAGGAGAATACGCGGAGCATCACGATGCGAGCCGAGGAACTGGCAATGCTCATCAATGGATTAGATCTCAAGCAGACCAAGCCACGCGATTGGTATCGGCGTTCCGCATAAAATCCGCATTAAGTGCGCATCGCCTCGAGTTATCGAATAACCTGGCGGAGAACTCCATGCGACCGATTGCTTTGGGTCGAAAGAATTGGCTCCACGTGGGCAGTGCACAGTCCGGACCCAAGGTGGCGGCCATCTTTTCCGTAATCGAATCGTGTCGTCGGCTACGTGTGCCGGCGACGCAATATCTGGGCGACGTGTTGCCTGGAATGAGTCGGCGGAAACTGGCTGAAGTCGCCCCTTTAACTCCTGCCAAGTGGGCCGCTTCCCGATGATCACCACGCAATGGTTTGCTTAGACGTTTACTATCGAAGTGCGTGACCTGCCCCCTAAATCCGCACACTTGTCTATACAACTTTAACTCTGTCCAAACCATCGATTTTTAGCGGGGAAGGGGGTTTGGGGGAAGG
>Ga0123338_10004168_pt1 | contig 12728 bp, 15 predicted proteins | sample grotaG_FD_89793 | JGI IMG/M metagenome (GOLD analysis project Ga0123338, IMG submission 89793) | Glacier valley bacterial and archeal communities from Borup Fiord, Nunavut, Canada, to study Microbial Dark Matter (Phase II) -... | ecosystem: Environmental > Aquatic > Freshwater > Ice > Glacier ... | reverse complement strand
TACAAGACAGCCCATGCGCGCCAAACAAACTCTATTCTCAAAAACTGCGGCACGTTCCCAAAATTTTCGGGATATTCGCAAAAACTTCGGAACGCTACAAACATAGCTGGACTTTGACCATATCACTCTGGATTATGGTCAAAGTTAGCTGGACTGATGAGTTATTTCTGATAGTGTGTCGGTTCTCACAGATAGTGAGAACCGACGTCTCAGGACTGTTGAGAATGGCAGTCAAGGCATGTAGATCACGGTGGCACTGTCTCGAAGTTGATGGCCGTATCACACAGATACTGGCAGCGACTAGCTCAGAGATGGTGCCACCGGACCGGATGCGAAATTCGGCATGAAGCAACACAGAAGGACAGCACGATGCCAAGCCAAAGCGCGAACGAACATGAAGTTGAACGAGTTATCCGCAACAACTGGAAAACGCTCGCGTTCCTTGCCTATCAGAACTGGCTTGAACGGGGCAGAGGCTGCTTCGTCTTCATCAACGGCATCAAAGACTTGGATGTTTTCGGACATGTCACTGCCGACTATGCGATAACGGATGATTTCACTCAATTTTTCTCGCGAGAAGGGCTATTGACGGATGAGGTCGTTCAAACTGCGCAGATGTATGATCCGGAGACGTCCCTTGTAGCCTACGTGTTCCAACCCGGAGAGACTATGTTCGTCTATTTGGGAATCGAGACTGGGCTACCAGCGCCCAAAGCCATTTGGAGCGCATTGAAGGATGATCCAGCGTTCACTCACTGAGCGGACAACTAGCAAGTCGAGTGCGCAGGCTTCGCGAATGGAGAGTCTCACGACTCGATATGAGACAGACATAGAAGAGGAGAAACCGAAAGTGAACTCGTTGAACCAACTAAGGGTGATAGCGAACACCCGGAACACGATTGGACTACTTGCATTGCTGTTCGCCAGCCTTAGTGTGGATCAACTGTGGAGCGTTCCTGCAACAACGCATATCTTTGGCACGCGTGATGTTCAAACGACACTTGCATCGCTTGCCTTTCTCTACGCTCTATTTGCGCTGGAAATGAATCTCATTGTTGGTGTGGTTGAGTTCCTTGGCAACGCATTCAATGCGATGCGATGGTGGCTGTCCGAGCTGGTTTAACTTCATGTTGAAAAAGGAAAGTTCGTGATGTCTCCCAAACCTGTGACCTATTTCGTGGAAGTTTATGATGGTCGCGACTGTCTCGTGACTTTCGAGGGCAAAACTCCATTCATGGCTCTCGCTGTTGGGGACTTACTCAATCCAGCCGGATTTGCGTCTAACCTACACATGGATGTTCAACTCCGTGCTGTTCGTATTGAACGCATCCTTTGGGAATCGGATGCTTATATTGGCGACAAGGTATGCGTGTACTGCGAAACCATAACTTTCGGTGACAAGTGAAAGAACCAGCAACAATGAGCGGCAATTTCAGAGAACAGGGCAGCAGCATCATTTTGTACCAATCGGAAACGGGTCAACCCGCTATCCAAGTTCAACTCAAAGACGAGACGGTGTGGCTGACTCAGGCACAAATGTCGGAGCTGTTTCAAACTGAACGCAGCGTGATTACAAAGCATATAGGACTTGTTTTTAAGTCAGGAGAACTAATCGAGGAAAGCAATGTGCAAAAAATGCACATTGCTGACTCCGATAAGCCAGTCCAATTGTACAGTTTGGATGTAATCCTTTCTGTCGGCTACCGCGTCAACTCGCATCGAGGTGTTCAATTCAGAATTTGGGCGACCAAAACCCTGCGCGAGTATGTTGTAAAAGGTTTTGCTATCGACGACGCACGGTTGTCAGGGCAGCAGGGCAACTACTTTGACGAGTTGCTTGAACGTGTCCGTCGAATACGAACGTCCGAGCAAAACTTTTATATGAAAGTCCGTGCGGTCTTCGCTACCAGCATTGACTATGCAACCGACTCAAAAGCGGCCAACACATTTTTTGCGACTGTGCAGAACAAGTTTCACTATGCCATCACGGGTTTTACGGCTGCTGAGTTGATCACCACCAGAGTCAGCAGCAAGAAGCCGAACATGGGGCTGGTTCATAAGAAAGGACCGCAGATCACACGCGAAGAGGCTGAGGTCGCGAAGAACTACTTGGAAGAACTGGAGATCAAGCGCCTCGAACTCCTGGTGGAACAATTCTTGTCCTTTGCCGAACTTCAAAGTGTTGAAAAACGTCCGATGTACATGGCCGACTGGACGCGAAAGCTGGATGACTTCATTCGTCTCAACGACAAGCAGGTATTAACCACGTCAGGGAGCGTTTCGCGTGAAGCTATGCAAGAGGCAGTAGACCAGGAATTTCGCAAATATACCCAGGCGCAGAAATTGGGAACAACAACAGGCATCCCTATTCCAAAGAAAGTGCCGAAGCGTCTGGCGCGAGACGCCGAGCAACACATGCTGCCTCCGCCAGCCGACGATGCGGACGATTGAGGCCATGGCACAGTATTTGATTTGTGCCTTCCCCGACATTCAGGTACGCCAACGAGATTGCGTGATGTCTCGACCTTGATCAATCAAGTTCAAGCTGCACGTAGCACTTCAACGGTTTACATGGCAATTGAGAGGATAAATATGACCAACGGCAAGAACGACCGCACTGTATTCAAGCGCGAAGACGGCAAATGGGTGAACAAGAAAGATGACGCAGGGCGTGCTTCAAGCGTTCACGATACGCAGCGTGAGCTGTTCAAACCGTGCGTGAAAACCTCGTGCATCAAAGTGGAGCCGATCTCACCACACATGGACGCGATGGGCATAATGTTCTATCGTCGTTTGCCGCACCTGCTTGCTTTTGCTATACTGACTTGACACAGTTATTAAATAGTGTATAATCTGAAATTGCAAAACAAACGTTCTGATATGAATTTATAACATGAGAACCGGAGCAAAAACTATGACACAAATTCTATTCAGCTTTAATCGAGTAAAGGCGATCGAAGCAATTCTCTATATATCCAGCCATATCTCAGACCCTACAAAGCACAGCATCAGCAAATTATTGTATTTCGCAGACAAGACGAGCATGGAACGCTATGGGCGGTTTATTTCTGGTGACACGTACTTCGCAATGGAATATGGCCCTGTTCCATCAGCTACATATGATTTGCTGAAAAATCCACAACTCTCTCGAATCATAGAGTTTCAAGTGATCGATGATAAGAAGATTATTCCATTACGGGAACCTAACCTCAATGAACTCAGCGATTCCGACATTGAGGCGATGGATACAATTATTGATATATACGGTAACGTGCCATTCTGGAAACGAACGCAAGACAGTCATGATGATGCGTGGAAAGAAGCTTGGGATAAACGAGGTGACGCACAATCTGAAATGATGTCTGTTGAGAGTATTATCAAGCTTCTTGAGGATGGTGACGAGTTACTTGAGCATATACGCATGTACCACGAGTAGGGTTTACTATGCCTTCATCAGCGCAACTATGGCAAGTCTACCACGTCACCAATTGCAGGCATACCTCACCCCCCAAAGATAAATTTGTCGTCATTGTACACATTGATGGTAATGCTTTGGGAGTGTTTATTAACACTCGCATCTCTAGTTGGATACAGGCACGACCTAATTTGATCGTCTGCGAGACAACCATCTCGGCTGCCGAACATCCGTTCCTCAATTATGATTCTTGGGTAGATTGCCAAGATCTCTACCCTTATACCGATGCAGAACTGGTATCCGGGCGTGGCATAGTCAGCGAAACGGCTAAATGCAGCATCCTGAATGCAATACATCTCTGCCCCAAATTGGAGCGGAAATATAAAAATGCTATTCTTGCGCGGGAGAATTGGTCGCCGATCCCATAATTTCTTCGCATCAAGATACATCCTCTAGAGCCTGTCATTCACTTTGATAAAATAGGAGGATGAACGATAGAAGAGCATATCCAAGCGACGTAAGTGACGAAGAATGGGCGTTTGTGGCACCGTATCTAACGCTGATGCGAGAAAATGCGCCAGAGCGAGAACATAGCCTGCGGGAGGTATTCAACGGATTGCGTTGGATTATCCGCACTGGAGCGCAGTGGCGGATGATGCCGAATGACCTGCCATCGTGGCACACCGTCCATCAGCAAGCAGCACGCTGGCTGAAAGCAGGCGTGTTCGAGGCGATAGCGGATGACCCGCGCGTTATTCTGCGCTTGGCTGCCGGGCGAACAGCACAGCTGAGTGCAGTTATCATCGAAAGTCGGACGGTGCAAAGCACACCGGAGAGCGGGACGGAGGCAGGCTACGATGGTGCAAAGAAACGGCGAGGACGCAAACTGCATCTGGCGGTGGACACGTTGGGCCATCTCTTGGCAGCACATGTGACTGCCGCCAATGAACAAGAGGCCTGCGGCGACGTTCCGTTCGCGCACAGGTCGCTGAATTGGCCGAGCAAGTTCAGTGGGTAACGGGTGGTCAGGTTGAAGTTGCCTTTGTTGAGGACTTCGTTAACGTTCCGTCCAAGGGTATACGGGTGAACAAACTGCAGAAGATGCTGCTTCTCAGGGTATCCGTCTCGAGGTCGTCAAACTGCCTGACGCCAAACGCGGCTTCATCCTGCTTCCCAGGCGTTGGGTTGTGGAGCGCTCCATTGCTTGCTCGCTTTCGCCGTCTTGCACACGACAACGAGCGCCTTCCTTTAACCTTCAAAGGTCTACATTTTCTCGCCTTCGCTTGTCTTATGCTCAAACCTCTTATGGCTTGGTAAGTGCATGACAGGCTCTAAAAGGCTCGTGATTTTTGATATGATTGATGCACGATTATACTGTAACTATTTGCCTGCCTTCAACGGCTCTAATTGTATCAAGCATTGTTTGATGCGAGGCTCACAATCCGACTGAAAATTTTGGCTAGCTCACCTTTTTGCCTAGCGTTGCACCCCGTAACGCTTCTACTCCCGCGTTCCACGTCTCGACCACGCTCGTCGCTTTCGCTATCATCCCCTTGAGCCTTATTAGTTGGTTGTTGTGTCGCTACTCCGACTTTACCAGTTTGGCTCCCTCTTTTCTGCTTTTGCCCCACTCTCAATTAAAGGTGTTATTTCGTCTGTTTTCTCTCGCATTGATAGACAAACTCCGCCGTTTTTCAGGTCTACAGTCAATGTATAAACCCAAGTTTTTCGTGCAGGTATTGAACACGATTTAGGTACAATGTTGGTCTCATCGTATGTCCATGAAATCGTTTCACGGTTTTGGCTGTCAGAAAAAGAGTCCAACATCGTCTCCGATCACAACTCAGCTTACCCAATTGAAACCTTCCTGGGCTGTAATTGTAGCACTTTTCACCGGTCCGCCTACTGTCTGTGTCAAGACAAGAAATTTTTGAAGTAGAGATGTGGTTTCTATCAAAAATCTAGTCAAATCAACCGCATCACGCAGCGGAAGAGAAGATATAGGTGGAAAGTAACTGAATCCTTGAGTAGCACTATTAACGGCAGTTTCCAACTCACCGCTTCCAGAGCGCGCAACAATATTCTTTATGTCATTGAGTAGTCTTACGTTGATACCCCTGATTAATGTCCATACGAAGCCGTCTTCGCCAAATGTAGTTAGCCCAAACTCACCTTTGTTCAATTCGGTAGGCTGTGAGGCTGCTGGAAAAATAAGACTAAAAACTCGCCCACTTGAACAACTCGCATCAAAGCCAACCACTGCGAGATTAAGTGTTTGCTGCGGTTGACCTGAAATGTGCCAAACGCGCGTTACAAATCTATTCAATTCATTGCTTAAATCCTCGACAGATAATTTTCCTAAAGGATTTATTACTTCGGAGAATTCAAGCAAATGACTTGTCAGCGAGCGGCTCTGACTCTGTATTGGGATTGTTGAACTCCCCGCTGTTATGACCCCACAATGTCTTTGTCCAGGAAGGGCAAAAATTTTTGTCGCGTTGTCATAAAAGCTGATTGAGCCTGTCTGAGCCTGAACTGTTAGTCGGCTATCTGCGGACAGTACAATACCTTCAATTCCTTTGAAAACAACTGAGAGCGTCATGACTTCTCGTCTCCTTACTGAAATTCGGCTACTTCACCGGCATTTACCACAATTGCAAGACATCGGGACTACGAAGCGTTGACGATCATAATGCAACAGGAACTTAACAATATTGGGCATTGCTAAGCACAACCGATAACGGCAATTTTACTTGCTTTTTACGAGGCTGTCAAGGCGTCACTACTGGTGTGATAAAATTGATATATCTGAGTTTCACCTAGGAGGATATTATGAGCAAGACAAAACAAGAGACACGATTGGGAGAGGCAATACGTGCGGCTCGTCATGCTGCACACTTGACGCAGGTGGGTCTCGCGAAAGCACTTGGGGAGAGAGGTTTCGTTTATTCAGAACAAGCGATTGCTAATTGGGAGACTGGACGTGTCACACCTCCAATGATGAGCATCAAAGGTAAACAATCTCTTCTTGATGCACTTGCAGAAGCACTCGACATTGATAAAATGAAACTTCTAGAAGCCGCTAACTTAGCTAGTGGAGATGAAATGCTTTTTGCTCCCGACTTGGCTGAGATCATGGCGATCCTCGTGGCAGCTACTCCTTCTCAACGGCGCACGATTAAAAGAGTAGCAACAGAGTTGATTAAGGCTGACGTGTAGCACGTTTTGCCGACGTATGCTGACTATTTGTACCCGCTTGTATGAATATGTTTCTATCACCACACTTTATCTTGTGGGAGGGGATGTGTACAATTGGGCGCGGTAAGGCACCACGAGCAGCGTTTTTTTGTCTTTGCAAAAGCGCATTCACCACGTCCGCATCGCTATTCGGCGCAGTGAGTAGCAGAACTTTCGAGACTTGTGCCATGCTCCACGTCCCGAACTGCGCGTCATAGCGTGCCACCTCCCTCGCAAGCGATCTACTAGCGTGCAGGGTTTTATGAGTAAACAGGTCAAGTGTGGTTCATAAAAGTCCAACCACTCATCCGGCTTTCATGCGGTCGATTCGACCGATTAAACACAAAAACTGTTGGACGTGTGCCTAGTTCCTGATAGCCGGTTCCAAGTTGATGATAATGGGTTCCTGCTTTGTGATAGTGGGGACGCAATAGACTTAGGGGTCTACGCAGATGATCGGAGCGGACGCCATTCTTGACGTCCACACGTAAGCGCGACACGTAAGTAGCACGGAGAAACCCACGCTGAACATGGCTATGGCTATTTCTGCATAAGGATATACCTTGTTAGAATGCCCGTCCCTTGCGGCACAGTCTGTACAATTGCTGCGCTAGTAAACTGGTCGAACAGCGGCAGAATGGGTTTGACCGGAGTGTTATTCGGGAGCGCGTTCAATACGGCTTGCAGGCGCGTTAAATCCAGGTACAGGATTTCGCGTGGCAGAGGTGGAAACGCGGTTTGTACCGCCTTGAATGTGCTTTCAGTACCAAGTGTATCCGTGCCGCCAAGCGCCCCAATAGTTTGCGTTCTGGCACTGCTATTGACGAATACGAACGTATCTCCTGACAGCCCGTAGGACAAGCCCAACTCACCCACCTTAACGGTGTTTAGCTTATCCGCCTCTTCTTGCGGTCTCAGCCCCGCGCCCGTGAGGAGCGTATTGACCTTCCCAATGAACTGGTTGGCTTTTGTGGTGTCGCCCACTTGCGCGAGAAACGCGAAGTCGAGCGGAATACCGAGCAACGGAGCGAGATTGCTGTTGGGCGCTGGCACGAGATACAGCGCGAAATCACCATTTGCCCATGCGAGCAGATCGTTACGCAGATTGATCGTGGACGCTTTCTCAATTTCGGTTTCAAGATACGCACATGGAGCGGAGAAACTGTATCCACTGCGCGAGAGGATGGCCCTCGTTTTGATGAACGCTTCGAGATACAGGCAACCGCCTGCAAAGGCGTTCGGCAAATCAGCGCTCATGACAACCGCAACCGCATTCTTCGGAATGCTGTTGAGGAGCGTCCCGCTGAGCGCTTTGGGCGGTGCATTGACCAATTGCAGGTAGCCTGCCTGCGCAGTTGTGTTTGGGGTAGGCGTCGGCGTGTTGGTGGGTGTGGGTGCGGGCGTATTCGTAACCTGTGCATCAATATTGATGCTGATCGAACTGAACACCTGACCCGTGGTAGGTCCAAGCAAACTGACCAGCAGCAATGTCGTACTGCCTGTCAGGACAGTCGAGGATGCGAGCAGCGCACGGTCCACCGGGAGGTTCAGGAGCGAGGCGAACATTTTGAGAGCGGTGGGGTCGAGGTATGACGCCTCGTCAATAATCAGCGCCTTCCCTTCTGCGCGGAGTGCAAATGCCGTTCCGCCGATCTGCTGGATTGCGCTCACGAGCGCCTCTTCCTGCGGTTGCGGGGTCGCGGTCGGGGTTGGCCTCGGCGTAGGCGTTTTAGTCGAGTCCGGGTTCATGAGTTGATTGGTAATAACTTGGGATATGTTGCTGATGCTCGGACTGAGTGCGCTGAAGAACAGCAAGGCGCTGTTGCCGAGAGGAACATGCGAGGCGATATAAAACGTAAGCGAATTGTCCGGCTTGAGCAGGTTCAGGGTCTGCTGGAAGTTTCTGTTCTGTGCCAGTGAGGTTTTCGGTCCCTGCACTATCTCCATGATAAAGTCCGGGTCTCCCACAGCGAAATAGCCCGGCCATTGAACCACCGCGGTCTCGGATGAAAGCAGTGTCATGCGTACATCGGATGCAGTCGCGGTACTCGTCGGCGCGGGCGTGCTGCCCATTTGTTTTGCGCTCTCACTGCGCAACTTTTGCAGGACCGAATCGAGGCGGGCTTCATCGCGCACCATCGCAACAACCGCGTACTGCGTCGGGTCTACACGCCGGGCAGGTTGATATTCACCGAATAGCCCGCGAATGATGTCTGCATATTCGCGTCGTGTCGGGCGCACCGCGATCCCCGCATAATCGCCGAGTGCAGGCAGCAATTCTGTTTCAATATCAACGGCCAGCATTCCGTTGAACAGGATGCTATTCAAATTCTTTGGCAGCGGTTGCCCGAATGCACCACTCAAGGTGGAGAGCAATTGTTCCGCGGCGGGAACATCGGTTAGCTTGAGTTCACCGTAGATTAGCACATCTCCGGGTATATGGGCGGCCAGTGCGGAGGGCCGCGCGCCTTGAATGGCGGGCTGCACAGCTTGAGCAAAATGACTAGGGAGTGAGACAACAATAACGACGGCTAGCAGAAAACTGAACAATCGCTTCACAGGCTGATGTCCTTTCGTAAAAACTTCTACTAATGCTCTACTTTAGTGGGATGCGGTCAAATCCACAAATTAATCTTGATCGGCATTATGTAGTGCATATGTTTTGAGAAAAATATCATTCATAAGATCCTTTACGAAACCACGACCGACTTGATGTGCCATAGGCTGCTATCACCAACTTGGAACATGGCTATCACGAATTAGGAACCTGAACGTCCGAAATACGCTCAGCTCACTATCACGAACTAAGAACCTGTCCATCACGAACTTGGAACTGTCACCATCACTAACCGGGAACACCTACACTCTCACTGACCAGGAGTCGCTGTTTGCAAATAGGCTCGGTAAGGCATTACGACCAGCACTTTCAGTCTTTGCACGAACGCATTTACCACGTTCGCATTGCTAGTGGGCGCAGCAAGTAGCAGAACGTTCGAGACCTGCGCCACGCTCCATGTGCTGAATTGCGCATCATAGCGGACCTTGAAGGCATCCGCCCCGGCCTTATCGTCGCTATCGTAGCTCAGAAGCAGCAACTGTGCGGATTTCGTGTCGCGCTTGGCCGTGAACTGTACACCCTGCATGGCTGCCCACGTTGCATTCGGAACCTTGAGCGGCTTCGCGTCGGCAATCGTCGTATCGGTCTTTCTGAACTCAGCAAGGACATCGTTCGCGGTAGTCGTCGGCAAAGGAACAAAGGTCGGTGAGGGTGTGGGTGTCAACTCCGGCGGCTGTACCGCGACGGCGAGTGTCGAGGATACGCAGCAGACAACGCTAATGGCGAGTGCCGTGAAGACTGCGATGAGCGTTTGGCTGCGTATCCACCCGGTACGCGCCTCGATGCGCTCGAAGAGCCGCTCGGCTATCCGCTCAGGCTGGATCGGCTCGCTGGTTTTTTGCGGATGGTCGGGCTTCATCACATCTTCACGACAGTGAGCGGTGTGATAGCGATAGCACCTGTCCTGGACTGCACCACGACCGCTTTGGGACACAGGTTCGTATCGGCAACGGAGGCTATCTCCGGGTTGTAGACGAACCCGCTCCCACCCGCCGAAACGGGACCTTGCCCGACGCGCTCGGTGCTGGCGATCAGATTGCCGAGCGGCTCGTTGGTGGTTCCCGTGACCCACAACCCGGTCTTGCCCGTGGCTGCTACGCTGACGCACAAGGCGGTGTCTATCACGATGGTGTTGCCACCTCCCGTTGTGTCGTGCTTCGCGCCGAGTACGCCGGCGATAATGCCATACACGCGTTGCACAGAGAGTCCAATGCCGAACAGGATAGTCGCGGCGACGACAGCAACCAGCGCCAGCAGCAGCGCGTATTCGACCAAGCTTTGTCCCGACCGTGCACGTCGGATTCGCGAGAATGGCAGCATAGTGAACCTCGTAGAGAACGCGCGATAAATTACCATGTTCCAGTCTGTCCGGCAAGGAGTTGACAGACTAGTTGCCGACCGGACATGCTATTTATTAGCTGCGAAAAATACTCGAGCTTGCAAAAAAACAGCCAGAGATGTTGTTACAAATGCACAATGTTAAGACATTGCTGTTGACTCACCCTGTCTTAATCTGCTATTGTCGTGTCATTCATTATTCACTTGAGATAAGTTCCAATGCACACCTCGCAGCCACTGCGTTCTTTACTGTCGCTTGTCCTCAGCATAGCTATTATTGTTGGCTCGTTCGCGTCGCCATCGGCACGCAACGCATCAGCGGCGACACCCACGCCCACCTATCAGGCGTTGAGCGTGTGCTGGGTGAAGCACTGGAACGGGACGGGCAGTACCGAGTGGCGCATTACGAATCCCAATCCGGTACCCATTCAGACCAACCCCGAAGTGAAGGTCCGCTACGACTGGAAGGTCTACAACCAGGTCGATGCGAACGGCTCCGTATTGCAAGCGGCGACCGGATGGGACAACGCGAACCCCAACCCGGTTAACACCGTCTATGCGCAGAGCATGAAGCTGACCTGGTATGCGGTCACGAACGGCGTGGCGGGTGGCTTATTGGGAACCGCCATCGCCAACGCGAATGTTTCCGGGTCGTGCAGCGGGGGACCCACCGCGACGCCGACGAAGAGCGCCACGCCGAGCAAGTCCCCGACGGCGACACGCACACCGACGCCGACAGCGACATCCATTCCGACCGCGACAGCAACCCGCACATCGACCATCACGCCGTCGGCGAGCGCCACGCGCACACTTACTCCGTCGAACACACCGACGTTCACATTCACGCCGAGCAACACGCCTTCGAATACACCGACCCCGACCAACACAGCCACACTGACGCCTACATTCACCGCGACATTCACCGCCACGCCCACCAGTACGACGACAAGTACACCTACGGCGACCATCACGCCATCGCCCACGAACACGCCCGAACCTCTAGCCGGAGCGAAGCTGACGCTCTCGCCTGTTGCTTCGGGACCGAATGTGGTGGGGACGAGTCAGACGCTCACGGCGCTTCTGAAGGATCGCAGCGGCTCTCCGCTGGTCGGTTACACCGTGAACTTCACAGGACAAGCAAGCAGCGCCAACGCCGTTGCTGGATTGGTCGTTACCGACAGCACCGGCGCTGCCGTTTTCAGCTATGTGGGAACGAACAACGGGTTAGATACCGTTGTCTCGACGGTGAGCACCGGAACACTATCGGTCGCGTCCAATGCGGTCACCGTCAGTTGGGATGCGCCTGTAGCCAACATCAGCACCACAACCGTTTTCGGGCAGTTCTTCCTCAATCCCTATAACCGGACTTATTTCGACAAGACGCCTGCGGATACGCCCGCATTCACCCAAACCTTTCCGGCGCTCAATTTCAATCCCGTGCGGGGCAGCGTACCGGGCGCTCCCTTCAACCTCAACCAGGATACTCGCCCCTTCACCAACGTCACAACCGACGTGAATGGCAACTACACGGGGTCCATCGTCGCTCAAGGCAACGGCTACATAGCCGGTATGGGGACGGTCAAAGGCTTGATGTATGGCTTCCAGGCGGTCTTCACGGGACAGTTCGTGGTCGCATCCGCCGGGACCCTGAACCTGAACATCTACACGGACGACGGCTTCCGGTGGGGAGTGGGTCCCAACCGCGACGGTCAGCAGCCGATGGGTCCGGGTGGCGTGCTGGGCAGTACCGCTTTCTACAACTATCCCATCCTGAACATTCGCGACGGATGGGGTTTCGCCAACGCGACGATTACCTTTCCCGCTCCCGGCGTCTATCCCTACGAGATCGACTTCGCGGAGAACGGTGATGGCGGCTTGTCGTTCAGCGTGCTGACCTCCGCCAATCAGGGTATTCCGCAAAACACGACCCTGACGCTGACGAGCGCATCGTCGCAGACGCTGCCCGTCGGCACACAGAAGTCGTTCACGGCGAGCGTGCAGGATGCGTCGGGTGCGCCCCGCGCCAACGTCCCGGTGCAACTCACCGTCTCTGGCGTAAACGGGCAACAGTTGAGCGCTGTGACTGACGCTTCGGGACAAGCCACGTTCAGCTATACAGGC
>Ga0123338_10004167_pt1 | contig 12728 bp, 13 predicted proteins | sample grotaG_FD_89793 | JGI IMG/M metagenome (GOLD analysis project Ga0123338, IMG submission 89793) | Glacier valley bacterial and archeal communities from Borup Fiord, Nunavut, Canada, to study Microbial Dark Matter (Phase II) -... | ecosystem: Environmental > Aquatic > Freshwater > Ice > Glacier ... | reverse complement strand
TCCGAAAGAGGAGCCGGCGCTGCTAAATGCGCTCCAAAAGCTCTAAGCGCGTTCCTGGTACGTGCCTTCCGCCGTGTTCACGCGTATTTTTTCGCCCTCGGTGATGAACGGCGGCACTTGCACCATCAAGCCCGTCTCCATCTTCGCCGGCTTGGTCACATTCGAAACCGTCGACCCTTTCAGGCCCGGTTCGGTTTCAATCACCATCATGTCTACCGTGGCCGGAAGCTCCACGCCCATCGGCTTGCCTTCATAGAATTCGATATCCACGCGCAGGTTCGGCGTCAGATAATCGGTCGCATCGCCAAGAATCTCTTTCGTCAGATGCATCTGCTCGAAATTCTCGGTGTTCATGAAGTAATAATATTCGCCATCGTCATACAAAAATTCGAACTCATGGTCTTCCATGATGGCGCGTTCCACTTTGTCATCGGAAGAGAAGCGATGATCGGTCATGGACCCGTTGCGGAGCATGCGCATGCGCACTTGCACGAAGCCGCGCAGGTTTCCCGGGGTGCGGTGAGACATGCTGAAGATCGAATAAAGTTCATTGTTGAACTTGATGATCATCCCGGGGCGCAGTTGTGTCGACGTAATCATATGAGAAGCCTCTTCAGTATAAGTCTTTAGTGCTCGTGGACTTCCGTGCAGCCGGGGAACGAAGCGAGCGCTACGTTGCCTTGATAGCCAAGCTCGGTTTCGAGCCCGATCTGAGAGGTGTAATAGCCGTCGGCCGTCATCGATTTCACAGCGCGAAAGAAGACCACTTCAGCCGGCTTCATTTCCAGTTTATCGGACCGTTCGCAAATGGGCGTCAGGAATTCAATCTGTTCGGGCTCCGTCAATTCGAGGAAGACTTTGCCGTATCGTTTGCGCGCGGCCTGGTCAAGCGCCGGGACGCCTTCGCGGTATCGGGTCTGCATCTCAGGATTCAGCATCAACGCCCCATCGATATATTTCGGCACACCCGAAGCGACGGCGCCTGGCGTTGCAGTATCAGGAATGATCAGGTTGGCCATGCGGGAGACCACGGTCAACTCATGCGCGGTCAGAAACTTAGGCGTGAACGGACCCGAGGCGGCCGGAACCGCCGGTTTGCCGGCTTGCTCATGCATGTGCTGGCCATAGAGTTGGTCAGCGCCGAAGGGGAACGCGCACGTGGCGCCAATGGCACCGATGATCTTAAGAGAGTCTCTTCTGCTATCCATGTTTTAGATTTCTCCTTGTTTGAAGCGGTCGGCGATGTGTTCGGCCGTGCGGGCGGCTAGCGCCATGATGGTGAGGGTGGGGTTCTTCTCAGATGCGGAAGGAAACACACTTGCATCCGCGACGTAGAGATTCGGCACGTCATGCGTCCGGCAGAATTTGTCCACAACCGACGTCCGCCGGTCGGCGCCCATTCGACAGCCGCCGATTTCGTGGTTCGTGGCCGGCTCCTGACCGACAGAAAGAATTTCCGCGCCGGCCGATTTCAAGATCTCCACCGACCAGCGATTCATGTCCGCAAAAATCTTTTTGTCGTTCTCTTTCCAGACTACGTGGCGGCGTGCGGCAGGCAAGCCGAACATGTCCTTGCGGTCGTAATCCAGGTCGACGTAAGAATCTTTGTTCGGGAGCATTTCGCCGTAAGGCGAGAACGTGACGAAGGCAGGATAGCGATCTTTCACGGCCTGCTTATAAGTTTTCCCGAAGCCGGGGAGGGTGCGCGCCCAACCTACCGCGCGCCGGTTCTGGTAATTGAATTGGGCACCGAAGCTGCGGGCGTAATCGCGTTTCCGCTCATGCATAAAGCTTGGGAGATAGGCATGATCGAGAAAGCCTTCATCGTTAGTTGAGGGAGTTCCGACTAAGTCGGTGAGGCATGCCTGAACGCCACCCGTAAAATGCGGGATGAAGTTATGCCCCAATTCGCCGGACGAGTTCGCAAGTCCCGTGGGGTACGCTCGAGACTTCGACATAAGCAGCAGCGCGACGCTTTGGGCACACGCGCAAGCCACCACCACTGCACGTGCGCGCACTTCGCCCTCCGCGCCGGTTACGCGATTGATGTACTGAACTCCGGTGGCGCGATTTTCAGCGGACACCGTTACTTCGCGAACCACCGCGTCATGCAAAATTTCGAGCTTGCCCGTCTTCAGAGCCGGCAGCATATGCACGTCGGCGGAATTGTATTTCGCCACCACATCGCAGCCGGCCATGCAGTTGCCGCAGAAGTGGCACGCAGGCCGCGTCTTCTGGGCGATGCTCAGCGTCGCCTTGCGAACATGGATGATCTTCACGCCGAGCTTCGCTGCGCCGCGCATGATCAGGCGGTCACTGCACTTCATAGGGACGGGCGGAAGAAACTGGCCGTCGGGAAGATCGGTCAAGCCATCGCGATTGCCGCAGACGCCTACTTCGCGCTCGATGATGTCGTAGTACGGGGCAAGGTCGGCATAATCGATGGGCCAGTCTTCACCGGCTCCGTCATGGGACTTGCCTTTGAAATCGCGCTGGCTCTGGCGCCATGCGACGGCGTTCCAGAGCATGGTTTTGCCGCCCACGCCTCGAGACCTTTCTGAATCGAAGCCAGGGACGCCGGGTTTCATGGTGGGGATGTGCCGGTCCTCAAAGTGGAACGGCATGGCATGTGTGTTGAAGGCAGTTCGCGTGTTGACCTTGGGGCCGCCTTCCACCACGATGACATTCACACCGCGCCGTGCCAGGTGCGCGGACATGGTGCCGCCGCCAGCCCCCGACCCTACCACGCACACATCGTAAACCTTCGTTGCCAATGAGATCTCCTACCAGTTCAGAAGCTTTTCCGCTTCGCGCATCACGTCTTCCACTTGCGGGAGTATCGCGTTTTCCAATTGAGGATGATATCCCACCCAGGTATCGAGCGCGGCCACTCTTCGCACGGGCGCATCGAGCGAGGAAAAAAGCTCGTCGGCAATTCGCGCTGCTATTTCGGCCCCATAGCCCCAGGAAAGTGTATCTTCATGCACCACCATCACGCGGCTTGTCTTTTCCACGGAGGTGCGGATGGCCTCCCAATCGTAGGGCGAGAGCGAGCGCAGATCGATCACTTCAAGCGAATGTTCCGGGTTCTTTCGTTCCAACTGAATCGCCGCGAGAAGCGATTTTTGCACCAGCGCGCCATAAGCGATCACCGTAAGCGCCGAACCCGGCTTCACGATCTTCGCCTTGCCGAACGGGATGGTGTAATCGGCGCCGGGATGCGGCGAACGGTTGTAAGGTTCGCGATAGAGCTTCTTGTGTTCGAGGAAGAGCACAGGGTCGTCGCCGCGAATTGCCGTGCGCAATAAACCGCAGGCATCGAGCGCATTCGAGGGCATCACCACACGCAACCCCGGGATGTGCGTGAACGTGGATTCACCGCATTGCGAATGATAGATGGCACCGCCGTTTAAGTAGCCGCCGGTGGGAACGCGGAGCACCACCGGACACGAAAAATCTCCATTGGAACGCCAGCGCAGATTCGCCAGTTCATCGCGAATCTGCATCATGGCCGGCCAGATGTAATCGAAAAACTGAATCTCCGCCACCGGCTTCATGCCCGCCGTCGCCATGCCCAGGGCGCGGCCTACAATGGCCGCTTCGGCAATGGGAGCGTTGAAGCAGCGGCGGCCGCCGAACTCGGTTTGCAATCCAGCGGTCACTTTGAAAACGCCGCCCTTGCCTTTTACTTCGCAGAGGTTCTCTTCGCGTGAACAATCGGCTACGTCTTCGCCGAACATCACCACGTTCGGATCGCGACGCATCTCTTCGGCCAGAGTGATGTTGATCAGATCGACCATGGTCTTCGGTTCGCCCGAAAACTTTTCTACAGATTCGAAGTTGAAGCGATGGGGACTATAAAGGTTGACGAGTGCCGTATTGGCGGCGGGCGGTTCGGCTTTCAGTGCTGTCGCCGTGACCTCTTGAATTTCCTGATCCACCTCATGAGTCATGCGTTGCAGGGCATGGCGGTCCAGAATGCCTTCATCGATCAGGCGCTGCGGAAAGGTGACGATGGGGTCGCGCGCAGCTTCTCTTTCCCGCTCCTCGACGGGCCTGTAATACTTGTCGTCTTCGGAAAAAGAATGGGAGTAAAGCCGCACCAGATGCGCATGAACCAGCGCCGGCCCTTTGCGTTGGCGGCAATGTTCGATGGCTTCGCTGAGCACGCGGTGGGAAGCCGAAAAATTGGTACCGTCCACTTCGCGCCGCCACAAATTTGGCACGCCAGACAGCATGTGTGAAATGTTTCCGCCCGGTGTCTGGTATTCCGCGGGAACGGAGATGGCGTAGCCGTTATCTTGAATCAGAAAAATAACCGGCAGGTTGCGAAGAGACGCCGCGCTGATGGCTTCCCAAAATTCACCTTCGCTGGTGGCGCCCTCACCGGAACTGACCAGCGTCACGCGATCCGATTCCGGCTCCAGATAAAGACCAGCCTCCGCGCAACCGATGGCTTGCAGATATTGGGTGCCGGTGGGGGAGGAGCCGCTTACAATGTTGAGCTTCGAATTGCCCCAGTGCGAAGGCATCTGGCGGCCTCCCGATGCGGGGTCGGAAGCCGCGCCTACGGATTGCAGCAGCATATCAAGAGGCGTGACACCGAGCGCTAAGGCGAGTGCGCGGTCGCGATAATAGGGATACACCCAATCGTGACCCGGCTTCAGAGCCAGGCCCGCCGCCACTTGGAGCGCTTCATGGCCGGCCGCGCTGATCTGAAAGAAGATTCTGTTCTGGCGTTTGAGTAAGATTTCGCGGTCATCAACGCGCCGCGAAGTGTACATCAACCGGAATGCTTTTATGAGAAATTCGGAATCGGAGCGTACGGCGATGCTGGCTGTGTCGACACTAAGGTGAGACCCGTCCGTTTGCGCCGGCGTCATGACCTAAGCCGATCCTCCTCAACAAGTGTACGCCCAGCCGCCACCAACGGGGCCATGCGGACCGTGCGGAACACCAACAACGCGCATAGATAGCACGCGCCACCCACCAGCAGTGTTTGCACCAAGCCTAGATAGATGGCGCAGATGAGCGCGCCCACGGAACCGAGCACGCTTGAGGCGGCGTTCAGCGACCATGCCCAACGCAGAGCGGGCTTGTGCCAGCCCTCCAGGCGCGCGAGGCCGGCAGGGAAGGGAATGCCCATGCAGAAGCCGGCCGGAAAGATGAGCAGCACGCTCAGCAGAATTTTCACGGGCATGGGCAGACCGACTAAAGGCGTCAGCACATAGCTCAGAACAATTCCCAGTAGCGCGACAATCCCCGCCACGGCGGCGAGCACGGAACCTAAGCGCCGTTCATTCCCGTTCAGGATTTTCTTACTGGAGAAGCTGCCGAATCCGCTCGAAAGCAGGAGTGAAAAAATCACGACGGTGAGCGCATAAGTGGGGTGGCCCAGGAAGAGCACGAACTTCTGAATGAGAGCGACTTCGATGAGGATGTAGCCGGTGCCGATGGCCAGGAAGTAAAGCAGAAACAGTTTTACCGACCGTTCGCGCGGCAACTGAGTGCCCAGCAAAAGCGGCGGCAACAGGAGGATGACAGCCACGGCCACGATGCTGATCAGAAGCAGTTCGAAGAGCAGGGGAACAGCCTTGTTGATTTTGAAATCGGCATTCTTTTCGGTGGCGCCTTGGAGGAATGTCCACAGATCGCGGGGCTGGACGGTGTAGAAGAAGAACGGCTTGTTATCGTTGACAGGCGTGATGTCGAAGGCGTAGTTCTTCTGGTAGATAGCGGGATCCGGGCTGAGCAGAAAATCCGTAAATTGATTCGGTATGCGCTCGCCCGGCAGATAAATCGCGTTCATGCCGGCATCTTTGATGGCCTGTTTGGCGCGTTCAATATCGGCTGCGGAAAAAGGCTTGCGTGCAATCAGAACCGTGTCCCGCGCCCCAAACTTCTTCAACTCATTCGGCCATTCGCGGCCCACAATGATGTGGCGGGCCGGATCGTTTTCACCTAATTCCCGTAGGGCTGCGCTGGCTAGAGACAAGAGCCGAAGCGATTCGCGCGGCGGCTCAAAGCCCCATCGCGTGATGGTGAGCATGCCGTCATCGGTCAGGTGCGTCAGGTAATCGTGGAACGAATCGGTAGTGTAGAGGTAGCTTTCGGAAAGCGCGAAAGCGCCTGCCGCCGTGGAAGCCCAGGTGTCAACTAGCGTGGCTTGCAGAACCTGATACTTATCAGGCGACCGACGGATGAACGAACGGCCATCGCCCACTTCGATGTGAACATCAGGCCGGAAATAAAGGCGGCGAGAAAGGTCGGGAAACTTCTCGCGCATGATGGTGGTGGCGATGATGGGGTTGATCTCGACGCCGGTCACGTCTTTGCTCCCGCTTGCCAGCGCGCGCGAAACATCCCAGCCGCCGCCCGGCCCGATGATCAAGGTCTTTGCGCCGGGGCGGATGTTGTAAGGCAGGCTGGCGCCCTGGTGTAGCAGGTCGCGAGTGTTGTCTGGTGTCAGGTGCTCGAAATCGAAATTGGCAATGCCGGTGGAAGCGTCGGCGTCGATAAAAATCTGCTCCATGCCGCCTTCGGGCGCGAGCGCAATGCGCGAAAATTCATTCCACTTGACGTATTGCTCCGACCGCAGCTTCTGGCCTTTGGCGTAACGGATATCGATCCAGCCGCGCTTCATATTGACGACCACCAAGAGCGTGAGCAGCAAACCGAGCGTGACGCTTAAAACCCGGCCGAATCGCGAGTGCGCCAGATTGAACCAGATGGCGGCGGCGGCGGCGAACAGAACGGCTACCGTGAGCGTGGTGTTGGGCCCGCCGAAGCTATCGAGCAGCGGAACCAGCAGCAGACATCCACCGGCCGCGCCCGCAAGATCGAAAAAGTACACGCGATTTACACGCTCAATGGTCTCTGAGATCACCAGCGAGATAATTATCCCGGAGCAGAAAAACGGCAGAGCGTTCGAGAAATAAATCAAAGCCAATTGGCCGTTATCCATTTCGGTGCGCTGTGCTAAGACAGTGATAATCGCGATCAGCACGAAGCCGCAATTCACCGCGCTCAAAACCCCCAGCTTTTGGAACAGGGTGCCAGGCCATTTTGCCACCACATAAGAAAAAACGCCGCCGACGCCTAACCCGAACAGCGCGATGGAAATGGCCAGGAACGCGAAGTGGTAGTAAAAAACAACCGAGAAGATGCGCGTGAGCGACAACTCCAGCAGCAAAGTTGCCAGCGTTGTGATGGCTACCGCGACGTACAAGAGCGGCCAGTTGAGCGAAGCGGCGGAGGAGGACTTGGACAACACTCTAGTTTAACGCTGCTTTCGTAATGGTTGCTTGGAGAAGAATGTGACCTGCATGAGATGGTTCCGGCGGAAGCGGGCATCGGTAACCTGCTGGTACTGATACATGTAACCGACTTCGAGTCTGGCCAGCTTGCCGAAGTTATGGCCTATTGCTCCGTAGGTTCGATTCTGATCGAACGCGCGGACGGAATGGGAGCCGAAGGTGGTGAGAATTTCGTTGTAGACCGCTAGGTAATTTCGTTCGCTGACGGGGAGATTGGCGAGGAAGCGATAGCGAAAACGCTGACGAAACTGCCAATCGCCGGCATAATCCATGAACCGTTGTTCGAGGCGAAAACGCTGCTGAATTCGGAATTTAGAAACCGGGTGAGAGACGGTGGCCTCCTCATGGATGCGGTGTTCATTGATGCGGGAAGGGAAGCTGAAGCGGTCGTACGAGTAATTTTGCTGGTTGGTGTAGCTAAGCATGAATTTGACGTGCGGGTTCGCTTCGTAATTCACGCCGGGGCGCAGGATGAGTTGCTGGCCTTTCGAGAGCCCGTCGACTCGGCGGAGTTGCCCTTCCAGATGCAGGCCCCAGTGCTGGTTCCAGGCATGGTCGCCGAAGTAATTGAACCAGATGCCGGAGTGCTCGATGAGGTTCGGATCGGCCCAACAGGGCACGGCCAGAAAAAGCAATCCCCACCATTTCAGCATTCATCCAGTTAAGCAAACAATGGCAGGCAAGTTGCGTGGGCAGGATTAAATGTCTCCGATCAGACAGACAAGACGCAAGCTAGCCACCTCCGACATGGACCCGGTGGAAAGCGCGCGAGCGATTGGACTTCGGTACGTTCGCGAAACCAACAAGGGAATTGGGCGCGAACGCGTGAAAACGGGCTTTCGGTATGTGGATGTGAATGGCGCGGAACTGGAGGACCCGGCGCAGTTGGAGCGAATTCGGCACCTGGTGATTCCTCCGGCCTGGGAGCGTGTCTGGATCTGTCCGCACGCTCAAGGTCACCTGCAGGCGGTGGGATACGATGCCCGCGGGCGAAAGCAATATCGCTATCACGCCCATTATTCGGCGCTTCGGAACCATACTAAGTTCAGCAGAATGCCCCAGTTCGGCAAAGCGCTTCCTTCGATTCGGGAGCGCGTGGAGGCGGACCTGAGGAAGCCCGGCTTGCCGCGTGAAAAGGTGCTGGCTACCGTGGTGGAACTGCTTGCCGAGACTTCGATTCGCGTGGGGAACCAGGAGTATGCGCGCGATAACGCCAGCTTCGGGTTGACCACCATGCATGACGAGCATGTCGAGATCAAAGGCGAAGTGCTGCATTTCCAGTTTCGCGGGAAGAGCGCCCAGGATCATGACCTGACCTTCAAGAACAAGTGCTTGGCGAAGATAGTAAAGCAGTGCCAGGATTTGCCGGGGGATGAGCTGTTTCAATACACGGATCAAGCGGGGGTTCAGCATACGGTGGATTCGCACGATGTGAATCTGTACTTGAAGGAAATCTCGGGCGGGGATTTCACGGCAAAGGACTTTCGTACGTGGGTTGGCACCATGCAGGGGGCGCAGGAGTTGGCGCAACTAGGCCCGGCTTCTTCTGAGACTGAGGCGAAGCAGAATATTTCCGCGGCGGTGAAAAATGTTGCGGCGAAGTTGGGCAATCGGCCCGCTACTTCACGGAAGTATTATGTGCATCCAGTGGTGCTGGACGCATACTCGGACGGCGCGTTGTTCGACTACGTAAAAGCGCCGTTCAACGAAGAGAGCGTGCTAAAGCTGATTCGCAAACGCTCGGGCGATTTCGAGATGCCTGACGCGGCTTAGACTACGTTGACGCCCATGCTGCGGGCGGTGCCTTTGACCGAATTCATCGCGCTTTCGAGCGAGATGGTGTTTAGATCGGGCAGCTTGATTTTGGCTATCTCTTCCACCTGCTTCAGGGTGATTTCGCCCACCTTGGTCTTGTGCGGCTCAGCGGAACCCTTGGCAATATTCACGGCGCGCTTAATGAGCACAGGCACGGGCGGAGTCTTAGTGATGAAGGTGAAACTACGGTCGGAATAGATGGTGATCACGACCGGGATGATGAGGCCTTCCTGATCTTTGCCCGACGTCTTTGCGTTATAGGCTTTGCAGAAATCCATGATGTTGACGCCCTGAGGACCGAGGGCGGTGCCGACGGGCGGCGCGGGAGTTGCCTTGCCCGCGGGGATCTGCAGCTTCACTTGTCCGGTTACTTTCTTTGCCATTGCTTTATGCCTTCTCTACTTGTAGAAAATCGAGTTCCACTGGCGTTGCCCGGCCAAAGATGCTGACCAGCACGCGCAGGGTATTACGTTCGGGATTGACCTCATCGACCTTGCCCGAGAAATTGGTGAACGGCCCATCGACAATACGCACGTCCTGGTTCTTTTCAAACGACATCTTGGGACGCGGGCGATCCGCCGAGGATTGCTGACGATAGAGGATGGAATTTACTTCGTCCGCCGAAAGCGGAACGGGAGACACGCCGCCACCGACGAAACCGGTGACGCGCGGCGTGTTCTTGACGGCGTGCCACATTTCGTCGTCCATGTCGAGCTCGACCAAAACGTAACCGGGATAGACAAGCCGCTTCGAGGTTACTTTTTTCCCATTGCGGAGTTCGACAACCTCTTCGGTAGGAATGAGGATCTGGCCAACTTTATCGGCGAATCCAAAGGCATCGGCACGCGTTTTGAGACTTTCGGCGACCTTATTTTCAAACCCGGAATAGGTGTGGATGATGAACCATTTCTTGGTGGATTCGGGAAGGACAAGCTCGGCAGGAGCCTGATCAGTCAGGTCATCAGTGACGGCGGCAACGCCGGGGGAATCCGTGTAGGCGGAATCAAAGGTATCGGGTTGGTCGTCGACGGGCGTGACCGTGCTGGCGTCGAGCGGCAGATCGTCTTCGGGAGGAGGGTTCATCTACTTGGATAGGGTGGATTGGAGACGGGTGACGGTACGGGCGATTACTTCATCCACTACTTTAAAGTACGCCGAGAACGCAAAGACTGTAAGGATCACAACGGCGGTAGTCGCCTGGACCTGCTGGCGGGTGGGCCAGGTGACGCGACGCATTTCGAGCTTCAGATCGTTAATGTAATCGCGCGTGATCTGAGGCCACTGCTTCATGCTTTCGAGCGTGCCTGGTTTGGTTGGTTCTAATGTGCCTGCCATGTATGGTTCTCTTTCGGATTTTGGGTTTAAGTGGCAGGGGCGGAGGGATTCGAACCCCCACTCGCGGTTTTGGAGACCGCTGGTCTGCCGTTAAACCTACGCCCCTGTAAACTTGACGTCCGGCCTTTACCAGTGTACTTGATGTTACTCGAGTGTTGCTATTTCGTTTCTTTGTGCGGCTGGTGCTTACGGCAGAAAGGGCAGAATTTGCTGAGTTCAATCCGCTCCGTGGTGGTTTTCTTGTTCTTGGTCTTCGAATAATTGCGGTTCTTGCATTCGCCGCATTGGAAAGTAATGATTTCGCGCATGATGTTTTCTCCTAAACTTCTAGTCTAAAATCTCGGAAACGGTTCCAGCACCCACGGTACGGCCGCCTTCGCGAATGGCGAAGCGCAGACCCTTATCCATGGCCACCGGCGTTTGCAGTTCCACATCGAGCTGCACGCTATCGCCTGGCATCACCATTTCGGTGCCTTCCGGCAGGTTCGCAACGCCCGTCACGTCCGTGGTCCGGAAGTAAAACTGGGGCCGGTAACCCTTGAAGAACGGGGTGTGACGGCCGCCCTCTTCCTTCGACAGAACGTAGACCTCACCTTTGAATTTGCGGTGTGGCTTGATGGACCCGGTCTTGGCGATCACCTGACCGCGCTCCACTTCTTCCTTTTCGACGCCACGCAGCAGCAACCCAACGTTGTCGCCCGCGCGGCCTTCATCGAGCAGCTTCTTGAACATTTCAACGCCCGTCACCACCGTCTTGCGCGTATCCCGGAAGCCGACGATTTCCATTTCTTCGCCCACTTTGCAGATCCCGGTCTCAATACGGCCAGTTACCACGGTGCCGCGGCCCTGAATCGAGAAAATGTCTTCAATCGGCATCAGGAACGGACGATCGATCAAGCGCTCCGGAATTGGAATATATTTGTCGACCGCTTCCATCAGCTCATCGACCGACTTTTCCCACTGCGGTTCGCCATTCAAAGCACCGAGCGCCGAAACTCGCACCACAGGCAGATTGTCGCCATCGAACTTGTAGCTTGAAAGCAGCTCGCGTACTTCGAGCTCCACCAGATCGAGCAATTCGGCGTCATCCACCATGTCCACTTTGTTCATGGCCACGACGATGTTCGGCACGCCTACCTGACGGGCCAACAGAATGTGCTCACGCGTTTGCGGCATGGGGCCATCGGTTGCGGCGACGACGAGAATGGCGCCATCCATCTGCGCGGCGCCGGTGATCATGTTCTTGATGTAATCGGCGTGGCCGGGGCAATCGACGTGCGCATAGTGCCGGTTCGCCGTTTCGTACTCCACGTGCGCGGCGGCAATTGTGATTCCGCGAGCCTTTTCTTCCGGTGCATTGTCGATCGAATCGAAACTGCGGAACTTGTTCTTCGGATTGTGCTTGGACAGCGTCTTGGTGATGGCCGCCGTAAGTGTGGTCTTCCCGTGATCGATATGCCCGATGGTGCCCACATTCACATGCGGTTTGCTGCGATCGAATTTCTCTTTTGCCATGGTTGAAGAAGCCTAAAAGCGGTTTTTCCGAAACGAACCCAATTTGCCGAGGTAAACCTTAAGATGCAATGACTTAAAGGCGAGCCAGTGACGAGTATAGCAAACCTTCCTGCCGTCGGGAAGTGGGACGGCCACCAGCGCGCTTGGGCGGTTCTTGTTTGACGAAAAGCGGCAAAAAGCCGACCTTTGGGGCATGGAACTGGTCCCCCTCACTTCCGAACGCAAGGCGCAACTGGACGATTATGCGATGCGTCACGGCCAAGAACCGGCCGCGGCGTTGGATGACGTTTTAGCGGAGGCTTTGGCCCGGGAACGGAGAATTACAACGGGACCGTCAAGCCCGTATTGGAAGGCTATGAAGACGTGAAGGCTGGACGCACCCAACCGGCCAGTGAATTTTTGGAAGAGCTGCGCGTGAGGAATAGCTTTCCGCGTTGAAAAAACCAAGAAGCGTTAAAGTTAGATGATGGACAACTGGAGAGAGCGAATCAGCGTGAATCCTTCGGTGTGCCATGGGAAAGCTTGTATCAGAGGGACCAGGGTATTGGTCACCGTGCTTCTCGATAACATTGCCGCCGGGACCGATCGAGCGGAAATGCTTGTTAGCTATCCCACGATCCAGTCTGCGGACATCGACGCGGCGCTTGCTTATGCCGCCAAACTGGCGAGAGAAGGCACGTTCGAACTTCCGCTTGAACTTGGCGCGTGAAGTTTAAGATCGACGAAAACCTTCCTGTGGAAGCGGCC